>Ga0306923_10003856_pt1 | contig 14227 bp, 14 predicted proteins | sample sta12Can44000108_FD_203841 | JGI IMG/M metagenome (GOLD analysis project Ga0306923, IMG submission 203841) | Lab enrichment of tropical soil microbial communities from Luquillo Experimental Forest, Puerto Rico - statanox.12C.anox.44.000.108 (v2)... | ecosystem: Environmental > Terrestrial >... | reverse complement strand
CAGCCTCGATCGCAGGAACGCGTCCTGATGCCCCGAAGGAGACACTCACGGCTAGCGCAAGACCATCAACCGCTCCGCGATTCTGTCACGAATGGTTATGCGCGGCCGGCTTGGATTCTCCACTTAATCTGGCGCCCACCATACCGCCAGCGCGGCAGCCGTGGAGCCAAGCGCGATCAGCGTAAAACCTGCCATCCACCCGGGCGCGCTGGCCGTGCCACCGAACCAGTCGAGTACTGTTCCGACCGCGACCTGTCCGAGAAAGCCGGTGGTGAAGCCCGACAGCGCATAGAGTGCGAGTGATGCCCCGCGCTGGGCTGGATCGGCCGCCGCGACAGCGCCGCCGGCAAGCGCGCCGACATCGGCGAAGCTCGTGATCTGGACCAGCACGAGCAGCGGCAGCACGATCCAGATCGAGCCGCCCGCCGTTGCCGATAGGGCGAGGCATGTCGCAACCGAGGCGAAGCATATGCCGATGACCACCCGGCGACGGCCGTGTCGCGCTGCGACTTCCGCCATCACCATGCTCACCGGAACACCTGCCAGCGAGGCTGCGCCCGAGACCAGCCCCAGCGCTGGCAGGGCTATGTGATTGCCAGGAAGGCGGAGCAGCCACGCGAGATAGGCGACAAACCAGACCCGTACCGCAAAGGCTTCCCAGGTGTTGCCGGCAAACGCCGCCACGTAGGCGACCAAGGCGCGATTGCGAAAGAGAGCCCGATAGGGCGGCTGCGGTCGATCGGACTTCTTCTGGATCAACGGGCGCGGAAGAAGTGCACAGGTGCCGATCGATAGCAGCGGACCTATACCGGCCGCGATAAACGTCGCGCGCCAGCCGAAGGCAGTGTCAACAACGCCAGCAATCATAAACGACCCGGCGCAGCCCGCCGCATAGCTGGAGGTGTAGATGCCCGCCGCGCGTCCTTGATGCGATCGGTCGACTCGATCCATCAGCAGGTTGAGGCCGGGCATATGCACCCCGGCGAGACCGACGCCGCCAAGGAACCGCAGGATCAGCGCAAGGACAAACCCGTGTGCGAACGCGGCGAATGCCAAGCTGGCGGTTGCTCCGAGCAACGCGCCGCCGACATAGAGCCAACGACCATCCATGCGATCGGTGGCGCTGGCCAGGAACGGCACCGCGATGGCGTAGCCGGCAAAATAGATACCGCCGATCCAGCCGGATTCGCTGGCATCGAGAGCCCAGGCGGTGGCGATCTCATGCAGTGTCGCCGCGAACGTCATCTGCGTGGCGAGATTCGCCACCAAGCCGAATGACAGCAGGATCGTCGCTTGTGCCGATCCGCCGCGAGCTTCAGATGGTTCGTCTAAGGCGCGCGCACCTTCCACTGTACGCCTGATCCCTCTTGCCGCGCGTCTCAGGTAGCGCGACGAGTCACGCCGCGCTCGCCAGATTCGGACGCCGTCGCCTTCGGCTCAAAGTCGATTAGCTCAATGGAAATGATTTCGTCAGATTCACCGCTGCAGCAGTGAATGTAGAGGGTGAGGTCGCGCGAGATGCCGCCATGCCGGGCGCCAGGCGCGTTGAACATGAATGTACCGGGGCCGGCCAGGATACGACCCTGAGCGTCGTAATAGGCGCCTTCCATAATGTAGACTTCTTCACCCAGCTCCGATGCCTTGCCGATGATTTTCCAGGCCTTGCCTGGGGGCGCCTTGTAGCGGGATATTACGGTAAGACCGTGTGGGTGCTTGCGCAGCACCCGCCGCCAGCGCCCGTATTCCTGACCATCGTCGGTTCGAATGTTGTAGCTGGCGGGTTCCCAGTCACCTTCTTCAGCGCCGACACGAAAGCTTTTCCACGTCACGCTCATGAGGTCCTCCGGTTTTGATCCCCGATCATAAAGGGGTCGAAGGCATCGGTGTTTCGGCCGCGATCGAATCGCGCAAAGACAATGAGGCTGAACGCCGCGCGTTCGCGCGATCACCGATTACCTAGGGAAAATCAGGCAGGTGGTAGTGCCGTGGGCGAGCAAACGCCCATTGGTGTCTGTCACCCGACCCTCGGCTGTCCCGACCCGCCGACCACAAGTCAGCACAATCCCTTCCGCCCTGATCAGCCCGGTATCGGCCGTGACCGGCCGCACGAGCGAAATCTTGAACTCCAAGGTTGTCTGGCCGATGCCTTTCTCAAGCTTTGACAGAACGGCGAGGCCCATGCAGCTGTCGAGCAAGGTTGCCGAGAGACCGCCATGCACGCCGCCGGCTGGATTGAGGTGCGTGTCATTTGGCACGGCAGTGATGACGACCCGGCCACTCTCCACTTCGGTGATGTCGTATCCGAGGGTCCGGGCCATCGTGTTGAGCGGCAGGGATCCGTCGACGAGGCCCTGGACAAACTCCAGGCCGCTCATCGATTTCTGCTGCTCCTCGCTGACCCTTCCGTAGCTTTTCCCTGTAACGCCTATGGGCATAGTCGGCCTGCAAGCTCCGCCTTGCTTCAGCGGCGCACGATTACGCTGTGACGAAGCGGCGAACTCGCCGAAATCGGACTCTGTCGCCAGGAAACTCGCCGGAATCGGACTCCGTCGTCTTATGATAAACCGACGCACCGGAGGAGCTGCTAATGCTTGATTTCGAGGAATGCGACCGCGCTCGTATCCGCCGCGACCCGGCCTATGACGGTCGCTTTTTCACCGGCGTTCGCACGACCGGCATCTACTGCCGGCCCGTCTGCCCGGTGCGCCCCGCACACAGCAAGAATGTCGAATACTACCCATCCGCCGCTGCCGCCGAGGCCGCGGGGTATCGACCGTGCCTGCGCTGCCGGCCGGAGACGGCGCCCTTCTCGCCGGCCTGGAAAGGCTCGCTCGCCACCGTTGACCGGGCAGTGCGTCTCGTCCACGAGGGTGCGCTTGACGAGCAGGGCGTCGAAGCGCTCGCCGAACGGCTCGGCGTTGGCGCGCGACACCTGTTACGGCTGTTCAGGAAGCATGTTGGCGCCTCGCCTAGTCAGGTCGCTCAGACGGCGCGGCTCCAGCGCGCCAAGCGCCTGATCGACAATACCGACCTGCCCATGACCGAGATTGCGCTCGCGGCAGGCTTTGGCAGCCTGCGCCGTTTCAACACGGTGTTTGCTGCTGTCTACAAGCGCCCGCCGACCGCGCTCCGGCGCGCAAGCCACCCTCCGATGGCCTCCGCGGCGTGAGATGAGGAATTTTCTGGTGCTGACCCAAATTGAATTTCCGCTTTCGGCGCGTGTCGCTCATTCCCTTGCGTTCCGGGAAGGTCGCCTGACCGAACCGACAACGGCCGTTCAGCCTTGGCGGCGGGAACCGCTCTTCGTGCCCAATGCAGACTGTGGACTTTCCAGAATTACTGGTTATGCGACAGCATGACGGGTCGGCCGGCGACTTTTGAGAATGCGGCAAGGACCCGTTTCAGCCGAACGAGCCAACACAAGACTAGATGATGGTCGCATCATCCGGCACCAAAATCGGTCGATAGAGAAAGCTCGCGCCAGCGCGCCAATTCCGCGGCAACACCGGCGTTCTTTGCCTCAATTCGCGCAACAGTGTCGCTGCCAAATGGCATCCGCACGGGAGGCTCCGGCGAGTTGACTAGCGCCACCATCGCTTTGGCGAGTTTGGCCGGATCACCCGGCTGGGCGTGGTTGGCGCGTGCAGCAAAATTCCTCATCGCGCCTACGGTCTCTTCGTAGTCGGAAATTACCGTGGGACTAACCGTTAATGAGCTTGCGTCGAGGAAATCGGTGCGGAAAAAGCCAGGCTCGACCACGGTCGCGTGAATCCCAAGCGGTTTCAATTCGGCCGCTAGCGCTTCGGTCAGCCCCTCGACTGCGAATTTCGTCGAACAATAAACACCCCAGCCTTCGTGCCCGGCGTAACCGCCGATCGACGAGATGTTGATGACGTGGCCGGACCGCTGGCGCCGCATATACGGCAATACCGCCCGTGTCACAGCGAGAAGACCAAACACATTAGTGGCGTAAAGGCGACTGATCTCCTCTTGTGTCGCTTCCTCGACCGCGCCGAGCAACCCGAACCCCGCGTTGTTGATGAGGACATCGATGCGGCCAAACCGTTCGACGGCCGCTGCGGCTGCAGCCTGGGCCTGCGCCTCCTGCGTGACGTCGAGGGCGAGAGGCAGGAGCTGAGGATGTGTCCCAACGCTCTCCTCAACGGATTTCGGATTTCGTGCAGTCGCAACTACGGCATCGCCTGCGGCCAAGGCTTCCTTGACGTACAGTGCTCCAAATCCGCGCGATGCGCCGGTGATGAACCATGTCTTCGCCATGACCCGCCCTTTCTCAATTTGGATGCGCCGCCCTCACGGGACCATTTTACAAGACGATACGTATCGTATCGTATATAAAAAGTACAAGGGAAAATCGTGAGCACTAAAGCAACAGCACCCGTCCGGGGCCGCCCACGCAGCGAAGCGAGCCGCGGGTCGATTATCGCCGCCGCGAACCAGCTTCTTCGCAGCGTCGGCTTACGTCGTATGACAGTAGAGGCCGTCGCCGAGCTAAGCGGCGTTGGGAAGGCGACCATCTACCGTTGGTGGTCGAGCAAGGGTACGCTCGCGCTGGATGCCTACCTAGAGGATATGCGGTCCAAGGTCGTCGTGCCGAACACCGGAAGTGGCTTTGAGGACCTGCGGCGCCATGCTGAAGCGGTCATCCGGTTTTATACAGGCCCGGAAGGTCGCATCTTCGCAGAGTTCATGGCCGAGGCCCAAAGTGACCCGCGTCTGGCAGAAGATTTCCGAACCAGATTTTTGAACCATCGTCGGGCCGCAGTGAATTCGATCTTCCTCCGCGGTGTAGCACGGGGAGAGTTTCGCGAGGGCATAGACCCTGACGTCGCCATGGACTTGATCTTCGGGCCGATCGTCTACCGCATGTTGAGCGGTCACACTCCCCTCTCGAAGCCCCTCGCGCAGGAACTGGTGGACGCCGCTGTGAACGGGTTGGCAAACACCGCGAAAGCAACCCGGCCTCGCCTCATTCCCGGCACCTGACACCTCGCTCGGGCTGCCAGGTTCCGATTAAAGGGTCCAGCTATCCGAAAGGCTGACGGCTACAGTGTGGTGATAATACGAGTTCTCGCGTAATGCTGCGTCGCTTTGAGGCGTCACCCTCGCGTTGCCCACGGCTGATGGGGATGGCTTCTTCGGGTCGGGAGCGGGGGGCCCTGGCAATCGTGCAGGTCCGCTGTCGGCGCGGCTCGTCCGTTGCCGTGCGTCCCGGCGAAGGGTCCCTTAACTGAACCGACAGCGGGCGTTCAGCCGGCAGAGTCGGAACAGGTCCCAATGCCCAAAAGCGGCCACGCCGTACTGAGGCAAACTTAAAGCCGAAAGCCCATGGCCCGAAGGGCTTCCCGCACCGACGCGTCTGCGAGGGCCTTGCGAAAGTGCTGCACAGCCGGGTTATCCCACCGGGATTTTGGGAAGCCCAGACCATACTGCCGCGCTACGGATTCGATCGCCATGCCCCAATCGGCGCGGTTCTGGGCGACGGCGACAGCAACGGCATTGTGCGATTTCGGCTGTGACCAATAACCGGCTGGCCGAGCCCCGTTTAGCAACCGGTCAGTCAGGATACGGGTGCCGCTGCCTGCATTGCGGTTGACCATCAGGCAATCCGGCGCGGTCAGCGCGACGGTGATCGCCTCATCCAAGGAGCGGCCCTCGAAGCGGGCGTCACCTTTTCGATAAAGGATGCCCTGTAAGCGACGATAGCCGCCGACCAATTCCAATTCCGGCGTGAGGAAGGGCCGGTTGTACTCGCCGCTGTCGGGGTCGAGCAGATGGATCGGGGCAATGTCGCACTCGCCGCGTCTGGCAGCGGCGAGGCCGCCGGTGCTGCCAACATTGAGCGCCTTCACCGAAATGCCTTCCGCCTGCAGACGGCTGATCAATACGTCGAGGCCAACGCAATGGCTGCCGATCACCACAAGATCGGCGAGATGAGCCTCGCCGATCAGCTGCACCTCAACCGGGGTTCCTGCAGCTACGCTTTCCGCGTGCTGTTCGATCGTAATGAACCCGTCTGCCTGGCTGAACGCGGTGACCGCGCCTGAACCCTTGCCGGCCGGATAGGCCGCCAGCGACGAGCCGTCAGCGCCGCGAACGAGTGACACCAGCAGGAATTCTGTGCGGCCGCGTTCGGAGGAAACCCGCACCGGTAGAACCGCCCGCATGCGCTCGGCGTGGTCAGCTGGCCGGCCGGCAAAAGCGCGGATGACCGGAGCCACGAATTCATGGAATGTGAAGATCGCAGAGGTCGGGAAGCCCGGCAGGATCACGACCGGCTTGCCACTTGTTACCGCGAGGCAAAGCGGCTTGCCCGGCTTTAGCGCAACGCCATGCACGACGATGCCGGGATCTTTGAACAGGGCGATTGCGCGGTAGCACAAATCACCGGCGCCTTTCGAGGTCCCGCCGGACATAATGACCATATCGGCGGACGCCAAGCCTTCATCGACCAGGTGCGAGAGCACGATCTCGTCATCCGGCCCGATGCCGAGCGGCTTTGCAACACCGCCCGCTTCCTCTACCGCCGCAGCGATGATCGCGGCGTTCGAGTCGTAAACCGCGCCCGGGCGTATCGGCTTGCCCGGCGCGACAATCTCGTCACCGGTCGAGATGATGGCAACACGAGGCCGCTGCCACACCGCGACAGCGGCGGTTCCGACCGCTGCAAGCATGCCGATCTCGCGTGATGTCAGCACCTGTCCGGCCCGCAGCACGGTCTCGCCGCATGCGAGGTCGCTGCCCGCAAAGGCGATGAACTGACCGGACACCACGGCCCGCCGCACGTCGATGACAGTAGTGCTGCCTTGGTCCCGTGTATCGGTATGTTCGACCATGACGACGGCGTCCGCGCCGCGCGGCACCATCCCCCCGGTGGCGATTAACGTCGCGGTGCCCGGCAGGACCGGTATCGCCGGAACCGTCCCAGGTGTCAGGATCTCATCATTTAGCATCAGCGACTTCGGCTGCCGTTCGCTTGCCCCAGTCGTGTCATTGGCGCGCACCGCAAACCCGTCGACGCTGGAGCGATCGAAGCCGGGAACATCTACATCGGCAACGACAGCGGATGCCAGAATGCGGCCGAGCGCTTCTGACAGCGGTATCGTCTCGGCCCCAAGCGGCCGCATCGTTAGGTGCTGCTGAAATCGCGCCGTCGCCTCGTCGCGATCGACCACTTCAAGGAATTGCTCCTGGCGCGCCAGGTTGCGCAGAGCGGTCGGAATGTCGTTCATCGCCTTCTATCCGTCGATGCAGCGCGCCTCATATAGGTACACGCTAACTGGTGCACCCTGCGGGTGGCCTTCACTCGCCTCCGGAACGATCACAAAGCCGTCGGCGGCAACGGCCGCCATCATGCCGATTTCGCCAAACGAGGGCAGCGGATCCGCGACATCGCGCGCGTCGCACCGAACCGGGCAGATCTCCGTCATGCCGATAGCCGAGACGATCTTGCGCCTCGTATGCATGAGGCGCCGGCGGTACGGCAGCTCTGGGTTTCGGCGGCCGAGACGCCGGACCGCGCGGCCCGCCAGCATTTCATACCCGAACAAGCATGCAGCGGACGAACCCGCCAACAGCGCTACGGGCACCCTATTTCGGGTATGGCCTAGACCGGTCGTCTCGCCGGGTCGTAGAGCGATGCCATGAATCGCAAGTTCGCCCGCCGCGGCCAGCGCGGCTGCGGCGTGGTCGTCGGCCCCCGGCCCGGTTCCCCCAATGACGAATACGATGTCGACGCCGTCCGCTTCCAAGGCGTTCTGGATCCCCTGCGAAGTTCGTTCGGCGGCGATCACATCGGCGATCACTCCACCATCGCGCTGGACCAAGCCGCGGATCATTGGTCCGTTGCCGTCGATCTCTGAGTTTTTTGGGGTCACCACGATCCGCACCCGCGGACGCTGAACGACATCGACGCTCATCATGCCTGCGCGGATCAACATGCCGATGTGAAGCGGGGACAATTGCGTGCCGGGAGGCACCAGCAGAGCGCCCGCAGCCGCCACGGAACCTTGTGCCTCAACTTTTTCCCCGGGCGCGACCGCCTCGACGCACTCCACGAGATTGGACGGTTGTGGTTCAGCCAGCCCCAGCGGGATCACCGCATCTGTGCCCGTGGGGATAGCGTCGCCTGCCAAAACGGTCCGCAAGGGCAACAAAAGGGGATTGTACGAGGTGGCTCCGACCGTGGCGCTGGCTGCTACCGCGAAACCATCGAGAGCCGCACAATCCGCCAGAGGAATCGGCTGCACCGTGCAAATCCGGTCGGCCAGTACCCGGGTGCAAGCGGCGAACAGTGACACCGACTCTGCGGGCAGAGGCGAGATGGCACGGTCAACCCATGCGGTCGCGTCATCAACTGATAGCCGGTGCAACTCAGGAACCATGCCCATAGAGCTACGCTGGAAGTGCGCTGGCGTGAAGTCCGCTTTCGGCGCTACTGCCAGAGCACCACACCGCCGGGGTCGAGGACGGACACTGCCGTTTTGCTAAGCGACACGTCCAGCCCATAAACATACCCATGATCGCCCCCGGTGAACCGGTTGATCCGGGCCAGCGGTCAGGGCGTCGAGGTCCGGCTCCGATTACCCCAGCTCACGCGCCCGCGATAAACGAACGCAGCGAGCGCGCCTCATATTCGACCTCGTCGAGCCTGTTCTTGACGACGTCACCGATGCTGATGATGCCGCACAGGCGTCCCTCTTGTACGACCGGAAAATGGCGGATTCTGCGATTAGTCATTTCGGCCATCAGAGTCTCGACGCTGTCCGATGGGGCGCAGGTGATCACCTGCCGAGTCATCACGGCCACAACCTTGAGCGACAAGAAATTGGTGTCGCGATCAGCTACGGCGTGCACAATGTCGCGCTCGGAGATGATCCCGTCGACGCTCTCACCGTCCTCACTGACGACGAGGGCGCCGATATTCCGAGAAATCAATTCGTTGACGGCATCACCCACTGTCTGATCTGGGCGGATGGTCGCGACTTCTCGCCCCTTAGCGCGCAAAATCGTCTCGACGTTCATGGGCACCTCGCAATCTGCCGCGCGGCGGCTCTCTGGCAGGGCACCGCCGACTGGTATCAACTTAGGACAAAATGCCGCAGCGTGTGAATGAATCTCGCCGAACGAGCCTGGCAGCGGCGTGATTGGACTTGACGGGCTGAACCCCGCGCCGGAACGGCATCAGGAGGAGATGGGATGGAGCGTATCAACATCGCTGGGGTTTCACTCGAGATGCTAACGGCGGGCGATGGCCCGCCGCTTCTGTTCCTTCATGGCGGCGACTATTTCGCTCAGCATCGAGACTTCTTTGGGAAATTAGCGCGGCGCTGGCGGGTGATCGCTCCGCGGCACCCGGGGTTTGGCGGGTCCGCGCGGCCGGCCGGTTTCCGCACGATCCATGATCTCGCTTATCTCTATCTCGATTTGCTCGACGGACAGGATCTCCAAGACGTCGTTCTGGTCGGGTCTTCGTTCGGCGGATGGCTCGCGCTTGAGATGTGCGTGCGTTGCCTTGAACGGATCGGACGGCTCGTGCTGATCGACTCGCTTGGCGTTAAATTTGGGGGACGCGAAGAGCGCGACATCGCGGATGTCTATGCCTTGCCGAGTGCGGAGCTCCTAGGGCGCACGTTTTTCGACCCGGCCAGTGCAGCGCCCGATCTCGCCGCGCTCGACGACGACGAGGCCAAGTCGATCGCCCGTGATCGGGCAGCGACCGCGCTCTATGGCTGGCGGCCCTATATGCACAATCCGGCGTTGCGTCAGTGGTTGCACAGAGTTCACGCGGCAACTCTGGTGATCTGGGGTGAAAGTGACGGGATCGTTGAGCGCAACTACGGCGAAAGACTTTGCCGATCGCTGCCCAATGCTCGCTTCGAGTTGATCGGGCAAGCCGGGCATTATCCTCAGATCGAGCGCCCGGACGACGTCGCCGATGCGATCGAGCGATTTGCGCGCGCGGAGGTGTTGTGATGAAGGTCTGGCATTTCAGTGAGATGGCTTATCACCCGGCTTGGCCGCAGCTCGGCGAGTCGTATCGTGTCATCATCCCGAGCCGACTCTACGATCCGAAGATCGGCGCCGATCTCTACCACCGATATCTCGACGAGTGGGCGCTGTGCGACGAGCTCGGCATCAACATCATGACAAACGAGCACCACGCCACGGCGACATGCGCAGATTCGGTCTGCACTATCCCGATGGCGATCCTCGCGCGCGAGACGAAAAAGGTGCGGCTCCTGGCGCTCGGCATGCCGATCGGCAACCGCAACGACCCGATCCGCGTCGCCGAAGAATACGCCACGATCGACGTGATCTCGCGCGGCCGTCTCGAAATGGGGTTCGTCAAGGGGGTGCCCTTCGAAATCGCACCCGCCAACACCAACCCGGCCGATCTGATGGAGCGCTTCTGGGAAGCGCATGACCTGATACTGAAGGCGATGATGAGCCACGACGGCCCATTTAATTGGGAGGGCACGCATTTCCATTATCGCCAGGTCAATGTCTGGCCGCGGCCATGGCAGCAGCCGCACCCACCAGTTTGGATGCCGGTCGGCAGTCCCGGTAGCGCCTCCGAGGCAGCCGCGCGCGGCATGACAATCGGGGTCCTCAACACCGGCTGGATGCGCACGCCGGCAATCTACGAGGCGTATCGCAAGACCGCCGCCGAGACCGGCCGGCCCGCCACTCTCGATAAGCTCGCCTACATGGCGCTGATCGGCGTTGGAGAGACCCGCGAAGACGGATGGCGCCGAGCGGATCAGATCCTCGGCTACAGCCGTACCTCGGGTATTGTCGCGCCACAATTTATGAACCCCCCGGGTTACGCGTCAGCGGCGCAGAGCGGGCAGGCCTTGAAGACGAGCGGCGCGGGGTTCCGCGCTGGCCGCATTCAGTCGCGCGATGGCCGCAACATCGATCCGCGCACGATGTCCGTAGCCGACGCCATCGATGCCGGTCTCGCTTTCGCCGGGACACCGGATGACGTCTACGGTCAGTTGCTCGCCTTTTACGACCACGTTGGCGGCTTTGGGCACCTATTGATGATGGGTCAAGGCGGTTTGCTAGACCACAAGGAGACAGTCGCCAACCTGACGCTCTTCAGCAAAGAAGTCTTGCCCAGAGTCGAGGATGTTGCCGGGTAACGTCGCGCTCCGGGGAGAGCTGCTAATGCCGCAATAATGCCCAAATCGCTGGCAAAATCGGAAAGGCGAGACCGACCATCAGAGAAGAACCATCGATGTGGAAAGCGCCTGTCCCGGTTCTTTGGTTGGCAGCCCTACCGCTGATCGGTTGTGCCGAGAATGTCGCAGCCCCGCCAGCGGCGGTGACGCCCTCCGCAGCTGCCAGCACCGCACCCTATTCTCCATCGCTGCCTGTCTATGCGGTCGGCACCTCGGCACCGGCTGCCGTTCTAGTGTTGCTGCCGGGTGAGGATAGCCTCCTGCGCGATTCAGCGCTTTGGCAAGCGCAGGGCTTCGAGGTCGTGATGCCGCCGGCGGACATCTACCGCCTGGTGGCCGGTCAGCAAGCCGCCCCGGCGCGCCTTGTCGCCTCTGCCGAGGCGTTGACCAGTGTGCCCGTTTGGCTGGTGGGACCGAGTCAGGTCGTCGAGGCGGCCATTCCGCAGGTTGGCGGCGTTTCGGGAGTGGTTATGACCTCGGTAGACTCGAATACCCGCAGCTGCAGCGAGAGCTTCTCCTACTTCGATCCTGGCACTGGCGCACCCCCAAGAGTCGAGGTCACGAGATCTGGGGATTGCGGCGGTGACTTGCCCGATCTGGGCGGCCAACCAACATCTACCGCGCCGACGGTCCCACCGCCAAATGCGCCTCGCATCATCGAAGCATCGGCGGTCCCAAGGAACCTTTCGCCTGCCGCACGAGTGGAGCGGCTTGCCACCCTGATCAAAGGTTCGCCTTCGAGCTGACCTGTGGCCTCCGTGCAGCGAGGCTCGACCGCAGACCAGATTCAATAACTCGGTGGTGGCGGAGGCGGCGGGTAGCCATATCCCGGCGGGTATCCGTAACCCGGTGGGTACCCGTAGCCAGGGGGTGGTGGGGGTGGTGCCGGCGTCGTCGCGGCGCCAGTCACCGCACCAGTGGCTCCGCCGATCGCTGCACCAAGAGCGGCGCCGTGGCCTCCGCCGACCGCACCACCGATCGCAGCCCCGGCCCCGGCACCCAGCAGACCGCCGCCAACCGCCCGCTGCCCGGGGTCGTACGGGTTGGTGCAGCTCGCCAGAGCTAAGATCATTCCCGCACCGGCTACGCTAGGGACAATCAATCGCCTCATCATTGGTTCCTTTTCGATAGCTTCGCGGCCAGCCGCCAAATCGATCGATTGGTCCAGCGCCATTGTTCACCGCAAGAACGCGCTCGCCGGCAACTAATTCCGGCGGAAGCTCCCGAGCCACGCGGCTCCCGGGCCGACAATTCGCCCCCCGTATCAAAAGTCCCAGCCCACTCACGGCGGGACTTCCCCCTCTCTTTATTCGATACCGGTCGTAACGCCACTGATCAAATTGTTCCCGTAGAGCGAGGTGAGATCGAGCCTGTTCCGCGGCAACGGCTCCAGGCCCGCGATGAGCTCCGCCAGCCAACGTTCTTGCTCCCGGTACAGCCCTTCGGCCGTTTCGACCGAGACGGCGAGGAAGCGGATCGGATCTCCGGTTCGGCGTCGACCGACAACCGCTAGATCGGCGGAGATCACCGTTGCAATTTTGGGGTAGCCGCCCGTCGTTTGGTGGTCGGCCATGAGTAGTATCGGCTGCCCAGAACCGGGCACTTGGATCGAGCCGGTAGCGATCGCATCCGAGACAATGTCCCAGCCGGCGCGATGCTGCAGCAGCGGACCCTCAAGGCGCATGCCCATACGGTCTGCGTCTTTTGAGACACGGAATTTGCCGTTGAGCAGCACCGTCACTGCTTCCGCAGTAAAACATTCTTGCTGGGGGCCAAGGATCACTCGGATCGACTGCTCGCCAGCCGCCGAAGGCAGAGTGGGCGCCCACAATTCAGGGCCCTGAGATGCGCGCGCGACCGCCAATGGCACGACATCCTCACGACGCAATGCCCGTCCCTCGAGCCCACCGATTGCCGCGCGCGCATAAGTCGACGCGCTGCCGAGCACGAGCGGCACTGCGATGCCGCCTTCGACGGCTAGGTAGCAGCACGCCGAGTGTCGGCTTGCCGCGACCTCAAAAACCTCACTTCCTGGCAAAATGACGCTCTGCCCGGCGGGAATCACTAGCGGATCTTCACGGCCGATCCTGAGGCTCGCGCCGGCACCGACGAGTGCTACCCGCGCGCTGTCGGCGGCCACTTCGAGGGTGGGCCCACTCAAAAGAATTTCGAGCCCTGGCATTGCCGGGGGATTGCCGACCAGGGCATTGGCAACGCGCAGACTCACTCCGTCGAGCGCCCCCGAAACGGGAACTCCCATGTCCTGATAACCAATTCTCCCAAGATCCTGCACGGTCGTATGAAACCCCGGTGCGAGCACGTTCAAGCCGGGGCTCATCCGGGGATGGGCTCGCTCTCGACCTCGTAGCTGTTCTCGACCGCGTGGCGGATCCGATCGTAGTGAGTCCGATCGACCGCCTGAAACAAGACGGCGTCGCCGGGCGCCAGCAGCGCCGGCTTGGGTTGATCGAGATCGAAGAGGCGCAGTGGGGTGGTCCCGATCAGATGCCATCCGCCGGGGCTTTCATAAGGGTAGATGGCGCTGAGCGAGGTCGCGATGGCGATTGATCCGGGTGGGACCCGCACGCGCGGGTCGGCCCGGCGCGGCAGAGAGAGCTCAGCTGGAAGATCTCCTAAATATGGAAAACCCGGCAGAAAGCCGAGCATATAGACGTGATAAATTGTGCCGCTATGCATCGCCACCACATCACTGGGTGTCAACCCAGTCAGTTGCGCAACCTCAACCAGATCGGGTGCCAGTTCGCCTTCATAGCAGACCGGTATGTGCCAGAACCTAGTGTCGATCTGCGAGCCACTGTCATCACCTAGCAGCCCCTCTATGGAGAGCTCCAGCCTTCCTCTGGTTATTACCAACGGGTCGAAATGGATCATCAGCGAACGAAAGGTCGGAACTGTCTCGATGACGCCCTCAAGCGCCCGTGATCGGACCGTCGCATTGAGACGCAGTACGTCCTCGCTGAGCTTTCTGTCGACGCGGTCGCCAAATTCGACGACGAGAGCGC
>Ga0306923_10003855_pt1 | contig 14231 bp, 22 predicted proteins | sample sta12Can44000108_FD_203841 | JGI IMG/M metagenome (GOLD analysis project Ga0306923, IMG submission 203841) | Lab enrichment of tropical soil microbial communities from Luquillo Experimental Forest, Puerto Rico - statanox.12C.anox.44.000.108 (v2)... | ecosystem: Environmental > Terrestrial >... | reverse complement strand
CGGCCAGGGCGCCATCCAATTCGCCGCGCTCGAGATTGCCAAGGCCATTGCGAGCGGCTTCCGTACTGAGCTGAGCAACCACATCATCAGCCACGACCTGTTGGGTGCGAGTGTCGTCAAGCACTATGTTGCAAAGCGTCCGCAGTGTCCGACATGCGGCAACAAGAAGCTGCGAGACCCGAGGAGAATACCCTCTCCGATCGAACTCGGCCCCGGTGCCAAGCTGATCATGACCAGCGGTGGCTACCGCACCGTGTCGTCGCGAGCCACCGTTGCGCGTTTTCGAAAGCATGTGAGCCCGCTTACCGGTGTCGTCACACGGCTTGAGCGGATCGAAGCCGATCTGCCGATGAACACCAATTATTTTGCAGGGCACAATTTCTCCGGACCGGCGCTGACGATCGACGCACTCAGGGCCGGCCTGACCGGCGGCAGCTTCGGCAAAGGCTCTACCGCGGAGCAGGGAGAGGCCAGCGCGCTGATGGAAGCAATCGAGCGCTATTCTGGCATCTACCAGGGCGACGAGATCCGGATGACGCGCCGGCTGACGGACTTTTCATCCGGCGAGGCCATTCATCCCAACGACGTACTGCTGTTCAGCGACGCGCAATACCAGACGCCGGGCAACGAGCCGGACGATTCGCATCCCGTCCCTGCACCCTTCGATTCAGCGAAAAAGATCGAATGGTCGCCGGCCTGGTCGCTTCGCGATCAGCGATTCCGGCATCTTCCGACGAGCCTGATGTATTTCTTCTACGGCGGCGGCGAAAACGCCTACCAGGCCGATTCCAACGGCTGTGCCGCCGGCAATACGTTGGAAGAAGCCATCGTTCAGGGCTTTCTCGAACTGGTCGAGCGGGATTCGTACGCCATCTGGTGGTACAATCGGTTGCAACGGTCCGAGGTCGACCTTGATCGGTTCAACGATTCCTATGCCCACGATTTGCGGACGCAGCTGGCCGACAGCGGGCGCCGGCTTTCGGTGCTGGACATCACTAGCGATCTCAGCGTTCCCACCTATGTGGCAATCCTGCATTGGATGCAGGGCGGACATGAGAACATCGAGTTCGGCTCCGGTGCTCATTTCGACAGCCGCATCGCCATGCTGCGCGCATTGACCGAACTGAACCAGTTCCTCTCCATCGGCCTGATGGGAGGAGCGAGCGGCGAGAAGCCGAGTCTTGATGGTGTGACGCCATTCCACCTGCGCGACCATCCATTCCTGACACCAAACGGCCCGGCCGCTGCGCCGGATTCCGGGTTGAAATTCGGCCAGCTCGAAAACACCCGAGAGCAGGTCGAAGCCTGCGTCGATATTGCCAGACGCGCCGGCCTCGATTTCCTGGTGCTGGACCAGACGCGGCCCGACGTGGAGGTGCCGGTCGTACGGGTGATCGTTCCCGGACTGCGTCATTTCTATCGACGCTTTGGGCCGGGGCGGCTCTATGATGTTCCGGTCAAACTCGGCCTGCGGGAACGGCCGATTCCGGAGAGCGAACTCACGCCTTTCCTTCCCCATACGTAGCGATGGGATTCCTACACATCGCAGCCAGCAGGCAGCTTTTTGCGAATGTTGGAATCGATTTCTGATGGAGTTTTGGATTTTCATATTCGCTTTTCGAATTTCGGGTCGGTACCGTAGCGAACATCGTGTCCCCTCCACCAGGAAGGACTAACCTTCTTGCCCGCGCGCGGAAAAAAAAGAGGTCGTCGGATCGCGCCGCCGGTCATTTCCGCCCGGCTGAGCGGACACATCAAGCTCGAATCCCAGGCGGACGGAAGCGTCGCCGCAAGCTTCGATGGCTATTCGGTTGGGCTGGGTAAGTTCAGCTCCGCGGTTCTGAGCCGGCTGCATGAGCTGCGCGCGGGCCTGCCGCTCGCCTCATTCGCAGGCAGCCGGCTGGTGGACAAGGAAATCGACCTCTTGGTCCGGCGGCTGGCACGAAGCGGGTTGTTGGAGTATCGCTTCGCCCCTCCAGGCGGCGGACAGGACCTCGTCGTCATTGAACCGCAAATTCCCGATTATCGTCCGCGCACCGCAAAGCTCACCAATACGGACGTGATCGCGCTCTCGCGATTTGCCTATCTGCGCCGGCGCGGCAACGAAATGGTTCTGGAATCGCCGCGCGCCGGCGCGCTGTTCAGAATTGGCGATTTAAAGATTGCCGCTGCCCTCGCTCAGCTCGCCTCTCCACAAAAAATCGGCAAGTTTCGAAAAGCGCCCGGTTTTCCTGGAATTGAACTTCTGGCTCTTCTGCTGGATTGCCAGATTCTGTTCAAGGTCGAATCCGGCAAGGAGAGCAACCTGCGCTGGTCGGAGGGTGACGACGATCTCGTCCTCTGGGATTTTCACGATCTTCTGTTTCACGCGCGCAGCACAGAAGGCCGCCAGGCCAATCCGCTCGGCGGACTTTATCCCTATGCGGGTCTCATGCCGCTTCCGCCGGCTGTCAGGCCGGCATGGCCGGGGAAAAAGATCGATTTGCGAAATCTCGTGACTTCGACGTCTGAAAGCCTGGCGCCCTCTGAACCCTCCATGACGTTCGCCCGAATGTTGAAGGAGCGGCATTCGACCCGCGAGTTCGATGACGCGCGTCCGATTACACTTGCGGAGCTGGCGCAGCTTCTCGACAGCGCCGCGCGCATACGCGCCAAATGGAGCAGTAGCCTGGACATGGACGGCGGAGGTCCCGAGATATCATATGCCGCAAGACCCTATCCATCGGGAGGAGCCGCCTACGAGCTTGAGCTCTATTTGTCCGTTGCCAATTGCGAGGGACTTGTGCGCGGGTTCTATCACTACGATGCCGACGAGCATGCGCTGACGCCGATTATCGTAAGGTCGCCGGACCTCGAGGCGCAGCTCGCCGCCGCCGAATTCGCCATGGGCGCATCAACAGTGCCACAAATCCTGATCACGATCGCTGCCCGTTTCGGAAGAGTTTCATGGAAGTATAGTTCGGTCGCCTACTCGCTCATCCTAAAGGATGTCGGCGTGGTTTTTCAGACGCTGTATTTGACCGCGACCGCACTTGGCCTGGGTGGATGCGCGATCGGAACCAACAATATCGAGCTGTTTTCGAAAATGACGGGATTGGAATTCCACGTCGAGGGCGCGGTCGGTCAATTCGCGCTCGGCCGCGGCAAGGCGACTGATCCGGAATCCGGCTCGTCAGCCTAGTGCCCACTTTCCGAAGTTCGTCCTACATCACGGCATCCACGCTCACGAACTTCGGAAAGTCGTGGGCACGAGCAAACAAATTGGTTCTAGTGCCGCTTTTCTATTTGAAGTTCCTGGATCGAATTCGCCGCTTGTGGTGCAGGAACTTCAAATAGGCGGCACAGGGCCTTCCAAGCGTGGCTGGCGAGGACAAGGACGCAAACGACGAATGCGTCGGTCGCACCCGTTCATTCAATAGGGACCGGATACTTTCGGACCAATCGATCGAGAGGCTCGCCTTGCTCCTCGTCGGTAAGCTCGCGCAGAGCTATGATCAGTGTCTCCGCATTGCTCCGGTATAAATTGACGTAGTCTGGAGACCAGACTTGCGGGGTCGGGCCTCGGATGCCGCGAAGCCAGACCAGGCAATGGCGCTTACCTTGCGACACTTTTGAACTCCCGCCCGACAGCAGGACAACTCACAAGTACAACTGATCACGGTCTGCGAAAATGGCGTCGGCTTCCCACGTTCTTCCCAGACAAAAAGCCGGGAAGATGCTGTCTATAATGTCTGCGGAGACGGAGGCATTCAAGACGACGAATGACCGATCCCAGGCTCACGTTGGGGCACATGATTGCCCTCTGCGCGTGATCGACGTCGGAATGTGGGTGCAAAGAACCCCGACAGTCAACGCGCTAATTGCAATGAAACTGCTCGATGATGATCTTGAGTTGACCGAGGCCGGGTGGGCGGTGCTGGGGAGAACTGCCCGAATTGGCAGCGAGATAAGCAAATTAGCTAGCGCAACTTCAAACCCGTCAGTGCGTTTACTTGCCATGGACAAGGAAAAAAGAGCGCTGTTGGAACAAGCCGCTCGTTGCCGCAGCGCGGCCGTTGACTTTAGTCATCGTCACAAGGCTGCAAAGAAGCTGAAGAAGATGGCGGTGGATTACGAGTCGCGGGCGGCAGGACTGGAAGAAGCGCGCCTTAAGGCTGAGTTGCCTGGCCGAATTAGGCGAAGGGTTCTTTTACGCGATCGAAGGCTTGATGCTTCCGGTTCTTGACCTTGATCCAATGCTTTGACCTGCCGGCTTGATATGGTCGATCGCGATGCTTCGAAACTAGACCCTCTAGCCCAAACTCACAGGCCTTACGAAACAGGTCTGGTCCGATCTCGCCCTGTTCAAAGTCGCTGATGAAGATGCCGCCTGGCCGGCCATGGAGCAGTCGCGCCAGATTTGTCTTGCGCATCGATAGCGGAAGGTTGCGCAGATCGTCGCCGTCCATTGCCAGGACATCGAAAGCGCGGAGTTGAACTTCATCGTTGTGCTTGCCATTCGCCGCAGTTTTGCGAATCTTTTGCCACGGATCGGAGCTCAAAACGCCATTCCGAGGTGGACCATGGGGGAAGTTAGGGCCCCTTGTCCGGACTGCAGGCGGATCGGCGCCCTTTGCTCCTGGGTAGAGTCCGGGCCGGAGTAGAAGGAAATCATCCATGGCGAGCAACGACAATTCTCCGAGAGTGGATATGGCCAAACTTGAAGCGGAAGTGACACTACCGCGGGTCAGCGCGGTCACGGCTGAGACTGTGACGCGAGATTTTGAGTCCGCACTGAAAGAGATCGAAGCGATGGGGGCTGAGCTGATCAGCGTGGCGAAAAAATGCGAGGCGATGACTACCGATGTGCAAAGCACAATACGTGAGACCGCGGCGGCATATCGCCAGGAAGGCAAGAAGATTTTCGAGCTTATAGAGGAGCGCGCGCTGTCCACCGAGGACATTCGCAAGACATGCGGAGATGCTATACGCAGGATGAGAGAGGGTAGCGGCGGCGTTCAGTAGCCCCTCGTGAAATCGAACAAGAAGCAAGACCCGACCATGATAACCATGAAAATCGGACCGTTCCCCTTCTGGGTCATTTCGCCCTTCGCGGGAGCTCAGCTCTGGACCTACTATTGCGTCCTCAACGCAAGCAGCCTGCGGGCAATGGCGGTGGAGGTGTCTTCGCTGAAGCTTACTTGAGGCAAAATCCGACACGAGAAATGCAGGTCGTTGTGATGAACATCCAGACGACCTCCAACGCTGCGGTAGGTTGGTTGTTCTCCCACTGGAGCCCGCCGCGAATGGCGGGCCTTTTTTGCCGATCAAAAGCCGCGCGTGAGCACGCCAGGCAGGCAAATCAGGCTGCTGCCGGCGCAACCAAGTCGAGACGTCTCGCAAGGCAAAGGAAATTGCGAATTCGCCTGGCATAAAAATGGCCCCAGCGGGCGGCGCCGGGGCCATTGGTTGCCACCCCAAAGTGACTTGGGAGGCCTTGCCTTGGAGTGACCCACGTAGCTTGGTCGGGGGATGTTGTTCCTATTGCGCCGTTTTGTCTGCGCAAAGGAAGTAGTCTGATTGCGCCGGTCAAAAACCTCTGGTGACCAGGCCCTGCTTATCCCAGTGAAAATCCGGCCTGATATCAACGCCACGCCTGCCGCAAGCTGTGCAGACAAAACGGGGCTCAAGATCGGACAGCCTAACGTGATCTGGCCAGGGATCGGCGCCGGCCGCGATGTGATGCGAGCAGTGACGGTCGCTGCAATAGATCAGGACACCGCGAACACCTGACTCGCGCATCTCGCCAAAGGTGATTTTCGGGGGGCGGGTCAACCTTCACGCCGCCAAGTCGCAGTGCCGCTAACTCGCTTTCCGGGAAATTTTGGAAATTCAATCAAACTTGACTTGAGCGATAGCGTGTCGCCATCGTGCTTGAAATAACGAGTCTGTTCTGTGCCGATCCACGACGGATGCCACGCACTGTCAACCGTCGTAATTATACGGTCACCTTGCATGCGGTAACGACCGGAATATGCACACATGCGTTCGAATAACTCACCAGCCGGGTCGGTTGCGAGCCGATCACCGGCGGTTAACAAAAACAACACATGGGTTTCCGTGAATATGGCAAAACCTTGCGGATGCTTATCGTATGCGTCGAAGCGCTCGTCAGTGCCTTCGCTCTCAAATTGAAATGAGATTAGCTTCCAAGCCCCCACAAGCGGGTTGGATGTATTCGCGGATTGCATCATGGCAATTCATCCCTTCACGGGCGGGCGGCTGGGTCATGCCCAATCATCGCGCCGATCAGGCCCGGAGGAAAGCCGCTAGGGATTGGGCCGCTCAGAGGATCGCGCACACGGGCAATACCTAAACGCCCGGCCTTTCGCGCACCAGCTGCGAAAGCAGGAGCCTGGCAATCGCGCGCGCAGGTGACCCTCCGATTTGTGTCGCCTTCGTCCCGAATTCTGATTGAACGTAGACTACGGAGTCTTGGACGTAATATGTTCCAAAGTACATGATGTCGTCGATGGTGACGGTCACGCTTCTTACCGGAGATGGGCCCCTGCTCATAGAATCCTAATCGCTGCCGGACAAGTTCCTCACCGCGCGCTCGACTTCGTCCGCCAGCACTCTGTAGTGGTCAGCAAGTCTGGTGAATAGTTCACGCTTAACGCTGTCTGTTGCGAGCCTAGCTATTCTCTCGCACTCGGCAGCCTCTTTATGGAGCTTTTCGAGGTGCGCCAGCATGTCTTTCATCGTGTCCCTCGGAAAGATGGCCCTGGCCCGGCGTCGCACTGGAGCTAGTGGGATCTCCACGCAGCGGACTCTTTGGAAAAAAACCAAAGCAGGCCGCACTTAGGCTGTCTGTTCAAAAAGTAACATTGGGGGGACGGCGCCGCGGCCAGAACGGCGAGATGCTTCATAAACGAGAATCCACCGCGCGACTGACCCCGACCGCCACGACCCCGACCGCCACAAAAAATTCTGCCGCCATCCAAACCTCCGAGCCCGAAAGCTTGCCCCTGATGATCGCCATCAAGATGATACTTGTCGCTATCGAGCACGCGAAAGCGATCGCCAGGCTGCACCAGTAAAGAACCGTCCCAAAACGACCACGCAAATCGCTTCCGTCAGATGACAATTTAATGCCCATGGCGACCAGCTCCACCAAATAGGTAAAAGAGCAGGATACGCCGAGGCATGTCGCTCCGTCGCCGGCCCCTTGGCGCAAGCTTGTGGACAGCCGGTGCATGATCGCGGCTTCGGTTGGCGCCATCATCGCTTGGCTGCCAAAGAAATGACCGCCAAGGGGGACACCAAGGCGGTCAAGTCGAAGGAGGAAAAGCCTAGATCAGACGGGTTGGTGGCGCCTGGCCCAGGTTATCTCGAATATGCAGATTCCGGGCCAACCGATGGCGCGGGGCTTTGATCGGTCCCGCGCTTTTCATTCAGCCGCCCGGCAGTTCGTCATCAAAGGGATTTGGCTGGCTTAGGTTTTCAATATCTATATCGCGGACCAGTTGACGGGCTTCGTCGCCGGAATTCGGCAAGTGCCAGAGGGCACGTTTAGCAATCTCCCGAAGTAGCGCCACCTGATCGGTCGTGGGGTGCGGGCCAGGAGACCGCTCGCTTGCCGCCAACGCTCCATCGACCAGGCGCTCAGCCGTTCGCTTCGCCCAGCCCTCGCGCAACTGTTCTTCTCCGGACTGCGGCATTTTGCCTTCCCATATCCTTCCCAGCTCGATTTTCTGGGAAGGTTGGATCACTAAAACATCTGCTAAGTATTTGATTTTATTGGTCGGGGCAGCTGGATTCGAACCAACGACCTGCAGTACCCAAAACTGCCGCGCTACCAGGCTGCGCTATACCCCGATCATTTTGGAAAGCTCGTCGATACACGCTTAAGACACCGCCAGCAAGACGGAAGCTGTCCCCCATGTAGGGTGTCCCTGGCGGCGCGAACAAGACGGGCCGAATGACCAAATCGGCCTCCTGTAAGGACTCGATCAAACCGGTCGGCACAAGCTTGCCGGTTCGACTTACCGGTCATTGAAGAGCGGATGGGCGACGCGGTCGCCGGGGGCGATCCCGTATTTCTGCGCGGTGCCCGCGATCACCTCCAGCACTCCCTTCGCCAATCCTCGCGACGGGATGATCTTGGTCGACAGCGGCTCGGTGTTCTCGGCAATGCGCAAAATTCTTCCGTCGGAGCGAATGAAAATCATGTCGAGCGGGATATAGGTGTTTTTCATCCACATCGAGACTTCCTGCTCGGGTGAAAAATCGAACAGCATCCCTTTGCCGTCAGCCAATTCCTTTCGGTACATCAGCCCGGTGGTTTTCTCTTCTTCGGTCGTTGCCATCTCGACCGAGAAAACGTGCACGCCGGTCTTGGTGACGATCTCAAGCGGCTGCACGTTCGCCGCGCGCGCATCAAGGCCAGCGAACAGGCATACCGCGCCTGCCAGAGCCAGCGTTATCCACAACTTCGTGCGCAGCCGGCTCCACCCAATCCTTCGATAAGAACTATTCAGCAACGTTCACCTCAACCACTGACGCTTTCGGCCAACTCATTGTGCGACGCGCAAGAACGCTCGCCGGCCAAAGTTTTCCACAGGCTATCTCGCGCCCAAGCGATCAGCCAACAGCGCTCGGGCGGGACCGTAACCTGACGATCATGGCAAATACCAGACTTTCGGCGCCGGGCAACGCCCTCGCCTTGCGCTCCTGTCTGGCGGGAAGTCGTTGATTAATGCGAGGAAAGCCCGTGGGAGCCGGTCTCTGGCTGGATTTCGGCCGCCATCATGCCCTTGGAGCCGGGTCCGTAGCGTACCAACACGTACTGGCCGGGACGCAGTTCGGTCATCCCGTAGCGACGCAACGTTTCCATATGCACGAAGATGTCGGGGGTGCCTTCCCCGCAGGTCAGGAAGCCGAAGCCGCGCAGGCGGTTGAACCATTTTACCTGTGCTCGCTCCAGACCGCTGGTCGGAGTGACCGTTACATGGGTCCGGGGCGGCAACATCTGGGCCGGGTGGATCGCCGTGGATTCGTCCATCGAGACGATCCGGAATGCCTGATAGCCCTTCGCCCGCTGCACGCACTCGCAAACCAGCCGCGCACCTTCATAGGCTGTTTGGTACCCGTCGCGACGAAGCACCGTGACGTGCAGCAACACATCAGGCCAGCCATTGTCCGGAACGATAAACCCGTAGCCCTTTGATGCGTCGAACCATTTGATGACGCCGCTGATCTCGACCAGGTTGGCGGCGGCATCTCCCAATCCCTGCAGGGCGTCGATTGCCGGATCACGTTGTCCGCCGGCTGAAAAGCCAACCGGCCTGCTCGGCGCCGCCCCGGAGGGTGTCGCCCCCCCGAGCTTCTTGGACTCAAATCCGTCCGACCCCATGACCCCGGACCTCACACCTTATCAACGCCCCCGCCGTCGAAAGATCACGGCGTCGGAATGCGCTCATGAATCAAAGTGCATGATGGCGCGAACCGAATCTCGAATCAAAAGATAACACTCTCGATTGCGGCGCATAGACAAAAAACGATTCTTCGGGAACCTATGAACAGCCTTGCACAGCCGCGAATCAATTCGGCGTCAGTTGCCAACGAAGGGACCAAGGGTTTCTCCGATGTCATGTCGGATCACCAGGTCAGCGATATCATCCTGTTCGGTGGGCTCGTTGTTGATAATGACGAGGCGGGCGCCCGAATTTTTCGCCAGCATGGGAAAGCCTGCGGCGGGCCACACCACCAGCGACGATCCGATTGCGATGAACAGGTCGCATTGCTGGGCAAGTTCAGTGGCGCGGCGCATCGCCTCGTCGGGCATCGCCTGACCGAACGAGATGGTCGCGGTCTTGACAGGTTCGGCGCAAACCGTGCAGTCAGGCGCGCAACCCGAGCCATCGAAACATTCCTTGACCCATTTGAGATCATAGGCCTGGCCGCATCCGATGCAGCGCGCGTAAGTGGTGTTGCCATGGAGTTCGACGACGTGATCCTCGGCGAAGCCCGATAGCTGATGCAGATTATCGATGTTTTGCGTGACCACGGCCGGGATCTTGCCCACCTTGTAGAGCGAAGCGAGCGCACGATGGCCGCGTCCCGGTTTTGCCTTGGCAAAGGTTGGCTCCATAGCAAAGCGCCGTCGCCACGCTTCCTCGCGCGCCTCTGCGCTGGCGATGAATTCATCAAACGGAATTGGACGGTGGCGGCTCCACAGGCCGCCCGGTGAGCGGAAATCGGGAATGCCGCATTCAGTGGAAATGCCGGCGCCAGTAAAGGGAACGATGACGGATGCCGCGGCGATCATATCGCCGAGCTGCTCCACACCGCTGCGAATGTCTGAAGCAATCACGCTAACGATCCGAGGGCCAAACCGCGCGATTATAGCACACCCGGATTACCATTTCGAAGCATCGCTTTGGACGGACAATCACGCAGGTGCGGCCCTGGGTCCTCATGCGGCCGCGGCAAAGTGGATTTTCGCAAACGATTTGCCGGCTGCGCGGTCGCTGGCCGCTCATCGCACAAGAGGTCACGACCCTTATCCACAATCACAATCCCGCAATCCTCCATCCAAATTCGCGCCTCAATCCCGGCAGCGAATGAACGCGGGATGCGAATCAAAAAGGACAAGCATGACGAAGGAAAACGAACGGCTGGCTCGAGAGCGCGAACAGATCGCAGCGCGGGTTGCGGGCTTCAAAGCGATCCAGGAAAGATTCAAGCGCGAGCGTGAGGAATACTTCGTCACGACGCTTGAGAAAGCGCTTCACGGCGACAATACGCGTCGGGCAGTCGACGGCACCCCGTTCTGGTCATGAATTATCGCGTCGATCGGGCTTCGATCGTCGCAGCTTCTCATGATGGCGGACGATCCTCTAGTCAACTCCATTTGCCCGTAAGAAAAAAGCCCGGAACCAAGTTCCGGGCTTTCTTCCTACTTACCAGTGGTGATGATGCCAATAGCGATGACGCCAATACGGTTGACCGTAATAGCCGTAACCAGGCCCGTAATAGGCATAGGACGGCCCGTAATATCCGTAGCCCGGCCCGTAATAGCCGTAAGCGCCCGCGGCTCCTGCGGCAATCGCGCCGGCCGCCAGACCGAACGCGAGGCCCGGGCCGAAACGATGGGCCTCTGCCGGCGCGCTCACGGCGGTTACGCCAAGCGTCCCGACGGTGGCCAGAATGGCTAGCGTTTTACTCATTTGGTTCTCCTCCTTCCAGTCAACGACAACGCGGGATTTTTTGCACGGTTGCGGCGGGAACATCCACCTGTCCGAGATTTAACGAACATGACTGGCGCATGAACGGACCGACAAATCGCTCTTGCGGAAAAATATCGTGACTTCCTTTTGTCAGTCCAAAAGCGAACCGTGAGAAAAAGCAAAAAGAGAGCGGCTCAAGCGAGCCGCTCTCTTGAATTTCCTTGATGGCTGAATTTACGGACAGGGGTGTCTTAGCCCGTCGAAGCCCAGATAGGTTCCGCTCGCCGGATCGTAGGAGCGGTAGCGCGCAGCACATGAGGAGTCGTCGGGGACCACAGCCTGGCTTACGACATAACCTGGATCGTAGTAGCCGCCGTCATCATAGGCGTAGTCGTCGCTGTAATAGTAGGGATCGTAACCGTAGCCATAGCCGTAACCTAATGCGCTCCCCGCGGCGAGGCCCGCGACAAACCCTGCGCCCGCGCCGAAGCCGCGGTCACGATCGCCACGGAATCCGCGATCCACGTATCGTTCGCCGCCAGTTCGCGGCGTGGCGACATTCGGGCCGGCCGTGGTCGCTGCCACGTTGGGGCCAGCCGTCGTCGTAGCCGGGCGGGCTATCCTCGCGTTGGCCCCACGGAAGTTCGCTTGCGGACCGGCATTGAACGCGCCGCTGCGCGCGCCGCTAAAGTTTGCACCGCCGCTGGCGTGCACAGCCGCGTTACCGCGCACATGCTGCGCCAACGCGGGGGATGCAACCGCCAGCGAGAGAGACAGGGCCGTAGCCCCCAAAATACCGAGTCTGGTCATACTGTTTCTCCATTAGGGACACCGGGCAAACATCCGGACTGACCTATCGTTCCGGTAAAACTCGCTGAAAAGTTTCCGTGAGCGCGGGAACACCTCACTTGAACGGCCGGAACGCGCTCACTTGAATAACGGCAAGATCACGACCAGCAGAACGACGCCGATCAAGCCTGCAAGGAAGCCGGCGCGGCGAGCATGCGTTTGGAGACCGATTTCGCCTCCACGAGCTTTATCGGCCGGATGGGATTCATGTCTCTTGCCCATGATGCGGCCTGCAAAATCAACACTTGAAGAGCGATCTTGTTTCGGGCGCAACACCCCTGCCCCCGTCGGTCATTTGCTGCTATTGAGTTCCCGAAACCGATCCTCATCGATCCTGTCAGGAGTAGAAGAAACATGCGATATCTTCACACGATGCTGCGCGTCCGCAATCTCGATTCGGCGCTCAAGTTTTTTCACGACGCCTTGGGATTGAAGGAGGTTCGACGCGTCGACAACGAGAAGGGCAAATTCACTCTGGTGTTTCTGTGCGCGCCTGAGGATGAAGGGCTGCTGAAAGCATCCAGGGGAAGAGGCGCACCTCTCGTCGAACTCACCTACAACTGGGATGAAGAGAAATACGGCGAGGATCGTTATTTCGGTCATCTCGCCTATGAGGTCGACGACATCTACGCGACCTGTGAGCGCCTGATGAAGCTCGGCATCACGATCAACCGGCCGCCGCGCGACGGACAAATGGCTTTCATCCGCTCACCAGATCTGCATTCGGTCGAACTTTTGCAAAAGGGTGACGCCAAGGCACCGGCGGAGCCGTGGGTGTCCATGCCGAACACCGGTCACTGGTGAGAGCGTCATCCGCAGGGCGGCACGAGGAAGCGCGCCCGCTGGATCGTATGCCCGCCGGTTCCGAAATCCTCGTCTCGTCTGTCGGCCGGAACCTTGCCACTTGTTCCGGCGTTTCTCCCCCGATCGAGAAGTTCAAGGAGGCGAGGATGGGACGAGGAATTTTGCTCTGGCTCTTGGGCGTGCCGATTCCGGTAATCATCCTGTTGTGGTTGTTCTTCGGACATTGAGAACCAGACAATCAATATTTTGCGAAGGATCAGGCCTGGCGCATCGCCGGGCCTGATTTTTTGTCTCTTCAGGCGAGGCGCTTCCGCAACTTGAATCAGGCCCTGCTTTTTTTTGAAAATTGAGATATTACCCCGCGATGAAACGTGGGAGCGAACAACCGTGTCAAACAGCGCACAAAGCGGGATCACGATCTGGGGTCGGGCGAATTCCGTCAACGTCCAGAAGGTTCTCTGGTGCCTGCAGGAACTCGATCTCGCTTACGAGCGGATCGATGCCGGGATGGCATTCGGCAAGAACCGCGAGGCCGAGTATCTGGCGATGAATCCCAACGGTCGCGTGCCGACGCTCGTCGACGGCGATTTCGTGCTGTGGGAATCCAACTCGATCATGCGCTACCTCGTGCGCGCCTACAGGCCGCAATCGCCGATCTATCCACACGCGCCAAAAGTGCGCGCGGGCGTGGATCGCTGGCTCGACTGGACACTGTCGACCTTGCAGCCGGTCGATCGCCCGGTGTTCTGGGCGCTGGTGCGAACCCCGCCCGAGCAGAGGGACATGGTCGCAATCCAGAAGGACGCCGACGCGGAAGCCGTGCAATGGCGCATCGTCGATGCCCAACTGTCGACGCGGCGTTTCATCGAGGGAGACGATTTCACGCTCGCAGACATTGCGCTTGGCGCTTACGCCCGGCGCTGGCTTGGCGTCGAGGGTATCGCCAGACCGAGATTTGCCAATCTCGAGCGCTGGTATGCACGGCTCGCCGGCCGGGCGGGATTTGCCCGATTCATCGCACCGCTAATGTCATAGAGCCCGACTGTAGTGACCGCGCGATTAGTTCGGGATGATCTTCCCGAGTTGGACCTCGCCGCAAAACCGCATCATTGTTTGGCAGCAAAAGCCCAACATTCCAATTCTACTTGCGCACCAAGGGCCAATCCGTTAGCGCCAAGAGCGGACCGAGCGGGCAAACGTTCCGGCTTAAAATATGTCACGTAAATCTTATTGAAGTCGCCCCACTTCGACATGTCTGCAAGCATTGCGGTGCATTTAAACACATCGTCGAAAGTCAGGCCATTTGCCTTCAAGACTTCGCCGATGTTTTCCAAAGTCTGCTTCGCCTCAGCTTCCATCCCGCCCGGG
>Ga0306923_10003854_pt1 | contig 14236 bp, 12 predicted proteins | sample sta12Can44000108_FD_203841 | JGI IMG/M metagenome (GOLD analysis project Ga0306923, IMG submission 203841) | Lab enrichment of tropical soil microbial communities from Luquillo Experimental Forest, Puerto Rico - statanox.12C.anox.44.000.108 (v2)... | ecosystem: Environmental > Terrestrial >... | reverse complement strand
CCGCGCTGTGCCAGGGTGATCTTGGGTGAAGCAGGATCGGAAACATCCGCGAGAAATATACCGCGCCACAAAGAACGGCCATTGGACGGAATGGCGTCCTGCACATACAGCACCATGTTCTTGAATTCTTCGTAAAACACCCGCGGTTGAATTTCGAACGAGGCTTGCGAGGCTCTCAATCGGTCCTGCAAACGGCTGAGAGCCCTGGCCGACCTTGGCGCGACATAGATGCTGTTGAACATCCCCAGCAACCAAGCCGCAATCGCAAAAATCGATATCGCGCGGACAAACAGTCCTGCGCCCATGCCGCTGGCACGAATCGCGGTAACCTCGCTATCGGCGGCGAGCCGGCTGAGGCCGATCAGGATGCCAACGAGCACACCCATCGGGAGAGTGATCGTGAAGGTAGTAGGCAGGGTGAAGAGGAAGATTTCAGCCACGCTGGGCAGCGGAGCGCTGTTGCGGACAATGAGCTCCAGCAGCCGTCCCAGGTCCCGCATGAATATGATAAAGGTAAAGAGTGCTACGCCGATCAGGGCGTGTGAGCTCACTTCCTTCAAGATGTAGCGGGTGAGAATGCGCACGCAGGTCTAGTTTAGCGGATGTTGGGTGCGACCGGATACCATTGGTGAAATCCGCTGGCTCGGAGGTGCACTCTTGCCCTGAGTCCTCTACAGATTCCCGCCCAAAGCCTAATTGGTTTAGTGGTTCAAACTCGACGCCTTCCCTGCTACACTGGTTCGGATAAATTCTTGTCCTATTAGCACACGTCGTAGAATAACGATATTTAAATGGCCTACTCCGACTCTCCGAAGATCAGGCTGGTGCTGCTCTGGCACATGCACCAGCCATTCTACAAAGACATGGTTACGGGCGAGTATCGCCTTCCCTGGGTGCGCCTGCATGCCTTGAAAGATTACTACGGGATGGTGAAGCTGCTGGAAGAGTTTCCGCAGGTTCATCAGAACTTTAATCTTGTCCCATCCCTGGTGGCCCAGATACAGGACTATGTCGCCGGCCACGAGCATGACCCGTTTCTTGAACTGGTTGCGAAACCGGCAGACGACCTGACGCCCGCCGACCGCCAGTTTGCGTTGCGCTACCTGTTCCAGGCAAACCCGGTAAATATGATCGGGCGCTACCCTCGTTATCGCGAGTTGTGGGAGCGCTATCGCGCGACATGCGACCGCCCTGAGGGTTCTGAAGCGTATTTCCTCGCAGGCGATTATGCCGATCTCCAGATCCTCTCGCAGCTCGCCTGGTTCGACGAGTATTTTCTGGCCGATCCTGATGTGGCTGCCCTCGTCCGAAAGGCCGAAGGCTTCACCCGTGAAGATCAGCAACTGGTTATCGCCAAAGAGCGCGAATTTCTGGCGGAGGTACTGCCAGCTTACTCAGACGCGGCCGCCCGCGGGGCGATCGAACTCTCCCTCACTCCCTACTATCATCCCATTCTGCCCTTGCTTTGCGACACGAACGTGGGCGGGCAATCCACGCCGGGATTGCCACTGCCAACTCGCCGTTTCCGTCGGCCCGACGACGCACGGCAGCAAATCGAGCGTGCCCTTGCTTTTCACGAGGGTGTTTTCGGAGTTCGGCCACAGGGCTTGTGGCCTTCGGAAGGAAGCGTTTCAGAAGAAGCAATCAAGTTGGCGTGCAATCAGGGTATCCAGTGGATGGCAACCGACGAGGGCGTCCTCGGACGGTCTCTGGATTACCACTTCTCGCGCGATGCTGGTGGCCGTTTGCACGACGATGGTACCGGCCGCTTGTATACGATTTACCGCTACGAGAAGGGTGACATCCGGATGCACATGATCTTCCGCGATCATCGTATTTCCGACCAGATCGGCTTCATTTATTCCGGCATGCCGGCACAGGAGGCGGCCGATCACCTCATCGGCAACATCAAGGATTCGGCCCGCCCAGCCCTCAACCAGGGGAGGAATGCGGTCGTTTCGATCATCCTGGACGGTGAAAACGCCTGGGAGTACTACCCAAGTTCCGGTCGTGAATTCCTGCGCCGTTTCTACGATGCAGTGGAGCGTGATCCGGACATCGAGCCGGTCACGATCAGCGAAGCCATCGCACGCCACAAGGATGAACATTTCGCACGACTGGAGCGCATCGTTCCCGGCTCGTGGATCAACGCGAACCTCGACGTCTGGATCGGAGCTCCGGAAGACAACCGCTCGTGGGATCTTTTGGCGGAGGCGCGAGATTACTACGACCGCAATGAGCAGCGTGTTTCAGCGGCGCAACGCGCGCTCGCCTGGGAAGAATTACTTATTGCTGAAGGAAGCGATTGGAACTGGTGGTACGGTCCTGAACATCACTCGGCCAATGACAAGGATTTCGATGAGCTCTATCGCAGGCATCTCTCCAATGTCTACCATGCTCTGGAAGGAGTACCCCCCGAGGAACTCAGCACCCCGCTAATCAGCGGGGTTACCCGTCCCAGCTACGCTCCGCAGACGGCCTACGTGCGAGCACGTGTCGACGGAAACGTGAGTGGCTACTTCGAGTGGATGGGCGCTGCCAGCTACACCTCCGATCAGCGCACCAGCGCCATGCACGGCAAGCAGTTCCTTCTCGATGCCGTCTACGCCGGAATCGATGCAGACTCGGTTTCTGGACGCCTGGACTTCTACAAGGGGTTGCCGCAGGGTGAATACCGGATAGTGGTCAATTTCGAAGTCCGCCGCGACGCTTCAGATCGCAGGGCTCCTCTCGATTCGTACCGCCTCCAGGTTGACATGTTAGACCGCAACATCCAAAAGTGGGTGCTCACCAATGGTGACGCGCGACGGGAAATAGCAGGTTTCTCGGCTGACGACGGCAATCTGAGCGCCAACGGCGTTGAAGTGGCCCTGAATGACATCTTCGAGATGCGGGTCCCTTTCGACTTGATCGGAGCACACCAGGGAAGCCGAATCCGCCTGCGATTCTCCGTTTGGCTCGAGCATCTGCCTTTCGACTCCCTGCCCCTGGAAGGCTGGATTGACCTGTATGCGGTCCCCGAGCAGGAGCTGGCAGACAATCTTTACAGCTTTACGCCGCAGTGAGGTTATTTCGTGCCATTCGGCCAGTACACTGGCCAGTTGCGTTCCTGCGCAATTCTCTCCAGGTCAGAACTCGGATTGACGCAGAAGGGGTACTTGGCAGTCTCCAGCATGGCCTGATCGTGAATGGAATTGCCGAAGACGGCATCGACCGGCTTGCCGATTACTTCGCGAATCGCCACGACTTTCAGCTCATCCGTCGGAACGCGAACCAGCCGCTCGCTGGCGCAACCGTTCTCTGTATGAACACAAGCTGCCAGGATGTGCTCTGACGGAATGCCAAAACGACGTGCGCCCGCTTTCACTACCCAGTCATTCGTCGACGATACCGCCCATACCTCGCATCCCTGCTCCGCGAGGCGCCGGATCAGGTCTTGCAACTCCGGAAACACGCGCGGTTGGACTATTTCGACGAAAAACTGTTCTGCCGCCTTGGCCAGCAGCTGGCATGAGACACCGCGATTCATGGTGACCATTTCGCCGCATATTGTTTCCTCGTCCACTTCACCTGCCTTGTAAAGGTCGTAGCGTGCACGGGCCCAGCCGGCAACCTCGGGAGTGACCATGCCGCGCTCCACCTCCCAATAGAAGAAGTCCGCGCCGGCGTCGCCGCTCCACAACGTCCCGTCGCAGTCAAAAACCGCGATCGCCGGCTTCAAGGCCAGGACTGAATCGATGAATTGTGTGGCTTGGCCGGGCTCGGGCGAAATCAAATATTGGTCTCCGTGGAGATCAGATCGGCATTGAGCAGCCGCTGGTAATCTTGAGGTGTGTTGATGTTCGTCGCCACCCGCTGGTCGTCAACCGGCACATAGCGAATGTGCCGCTGATGCTCGTGCTCGACGTCGCGGGCAGTTCCATCCTTCGGAGCACGGAGGAAGGCTTCTATCATCTCGCGGCCAATCAGGATCGGGTGCCCATGGATACTTTCGCGGTCACGCTGGACCTCAGGCACAATTGCCCACACGTCAACCTCGGAACGGAGAAAGGCGCTTCGGATGGCGCGAACGGTTCCTGGTATCACCGGCGGACGATCGACCAGTGCAATCAACGCGGCGTCCCGGCCGTGGTTCAGTACTTCTTGTATGCCAATACGAAGTGAGCTGAACTGTCCCTGTTCCGGCTCCGGATTGACCACCAAGAACCCGCCGTGCGCATAGGCAACGGGTTCCAACGTTGCACTATTCCTTCCCGCCACCACAATCACGAGGTCGGTATAGGATTGGAGAAGATCGATGGTCGCGCCAAGGAAAGTATTCGCGGCAGGCGTCCCTTCCGCCACCGGAGGCCAAGGCAGTAGTGCTTTGTCGCGTCCCATGCGGCTGGAGAAACCGGCCGCAAGAATCACTCCGCAAATGCTGGGCGACCGCACCATCTGCTTTCAAGATACCAAACGCTAACCCTGCTGTCAGTGATCCACGTGGTCTTGACGTCCCCTGCCCGGCAAGAGCTTTTGATTGCAACAAAAACGGCGCCGCTGGGGCGCCGCACCTGGTCCTGCATCGGTTCCTTTTCTAGATAAACATCTCCTCGTTCGGCCCCCCGTTGCGTGGACGCTTCTGGCCGCCGAAGTAGGCGTTCATGCCCGCCGTAATGCCCGACAGCAAGCCGCTGACCTGCCGCACCGGCGACAGTACCGTGTGCTGGACTTTCTCGGTAGTTTCCTCCACCCGGTCCATGGCTCGCGTCGTCATTTCATCGGCCCGGATGACCTGCAGCCGCACTCGATCTATGACATCATTCACCGTGGCGTCGACTCGGTCCAGGTTGGCGCGGGTGGTTGTTGTGGCGTGCGCCACGTTGTCCAGGATCAAACTGACTTTCGGACCTGAGCTGTCCAACAGGCTTTTCGCCTGGTCCTGCAGGTGCTTGATGTTCTCCATCACCGGCTTGGCGTGTTCCAGGACCGGATACAGGCGCGCCTCGGCGTCCGATTTCGCTATCTCGATCTGTGCGACCAACTTGCGAATGCTGAAATACATGGCCCCAAGAAAAAACATTTGCAGTACGACGGCCGCGGCGGTAATTGCGATTACGATGGTGAGTTTGTCATCCATATTGCTCTTGGCTTTCCGCGATCTTGACGCTTGTGGTCACACAATTATGGATTGGTGGGTTCGCTGGCGCTCCCTTCGGCAGTGGCTTCACGATACGCCTGCCGTCCAGCCTGATAGGCCGAACGGACCTGATCGCGCTGCTGGTTTAGATACTCGCGGCCCTTGTCCACCCAATTGCCTGCCTGCTCGCGTGCTTTCCGGGCACGTTCGCGCACCACGCCACTGCCGTCCTCGGCAGCTTGCCGGATGCGTTCCCGGGTCTCGTCACCGGATTTGGGAGCATACAGAATACCCACGGCTGCGCCAATTCCCAGGCCTGCCAGAAACCACAAGAAGTTAGTGCCATTGTCTTCCGCCATGATTGCCTCCTAATACATCTTCGCGAGACCGGATGTTAGCACTCGATTTGCAGAATTACAAACCTTTGGAACTCTAATGTTTGGCCACGTAATCCGCAATCCAGGCCGCACACTCGCGTGTTCCTAGCGAACCCCCCGCGTCCATCGTGGTCTTCTGCTCGCGTACGGCCTGCAATACCGCGTTCTCAATCTTTTCTGATGCTTGCTGCTTGCCCAGGTATGCCAGCATCATCGCGCCGCTAAGAATGGCGCCCATTGGATTCGCGATGTCCTTTCCTGCGATGGACGGTGCGGATCCGTGGACCGGTTCGAACATCGAGGTTCGGCCAGGATGAACATTGCCGCTGGCCGCTATCCCCAGTCCACCCTGCAGTGCGGCCGCCAGGTCGGTCACGATGTCGCCGAACATATTGTTGGTGACAATCACGTCAAGCAACCGCGGCTCCCGCACCATCTGCAGGCAAAGCGCGTCCACGTACAAGTGCTGCGTCTGGATCTCGGGATATTCCTCCGCCACCAATTTGAAGACGCGCTGCCACAGACTGCCGGCGTAGGTCATTACGTTCGACTTGTCGGACATTAATACCTTCTTGCGTCCGTTCGATCGCGCATACTCGAACGCAAAACGGATGATGCGTTCTACTCCCTTGCGGGTATTGATGTCCTCCTGGGTGGCTACTTCCTCCGGCGTTCCAAGCTTGAAAGTGCCTCCCATGTCCATGTAGACGCCCTCGGTGTTTTCGCGAATCACGGTGAAGTTCACGTCATCGGGCGTGGTGTTTTTCAAAGGACATAACGAAGCGTCAAGCAAGTGTACCGGCCGCACGTTGGCGTAGAGATCCATCTTGAAGCGCATCCCCAGCAGGATCTCCTTCGCGTGGATGTTGCTTGGAACGCGCGGATCGCCCAATGCCCCTACGAAGACGGCGTCAAACTCGCGAGCTAGCATCTCGAAGCCATCGGGCGGAATCGTCGTGCCGTCGGCAATATAACGATCGGCGCACCAGTCGAAGGCCGTAAATTCTACAGCAGCTCCGCTCGCGCGGATGACCTCCAGTGCGCTGGGGATGACCTCTTTGCCGATGCCGTCCCCTGCGACAACGGCGATGCGTTTCTTCCGAGTCACGGCAGAAATACTAGCATTCAGCGGTTTGCACCTGGCGCCCAAGCAGACTAGCACCCTGCGCACGAAACACGTGACCTGGTCTTCAGTGCGACACCAGTCGGTTGTGTTCGCGTTTGCTAAAACGGCCTCTCCGTCAGCTCCACCGCTCTACGACGATGAAGCCGGCTGCTATTGCTGATTGCTTCTTTCCGGCTTCGCTATAATCAAAACTCCGTATGAGTGTTACGACGGTACAGGAAAAGCTCGCGGCCATGGGAGCCACCTTCGGCAGCTATCGCGGGGCTGACACAGCCATGTCGTTCGGCAATGCCGCCAGAGAGTTCCAGGCATTGCTACTGACCTCCGGAATCTTCGACGTGAGCTGGCAAGTCAAGCTGGTGTTGAGCGGTGAAGACCGCATGCGATGGTTGAACGGCATGGTCACCAACAACATCCGTGATTTGGCGCCGAACCACGGAAACTACAGCTTCCTGCTGAATGCCCAGGGCCGCATCCAGGGCAACTTGGCCGCCTACAACCGGGGCGACTACCTGCTGGTGACGACGGATCGCGACCAGGGTGCGAAGATCGCAGCGGTTTTCGACCAATACATCATCATGGATGACGTTGAAGTCAGCGATATCAGCACTAAGCTCGCGACCATCGGCCTGGTTGGACCGAGCGCGGCGGAGTTGCTGCAGTCCGCCGGCATTGACATTTCCACGCTTCAGCCCGGCCAGGTGCTCGATACTGTGTGGCGCGACCTCGGCATCTCCGTTGCGCGCGACTCGCAGCCTCAGAGCGAAAGTTACGAGATCTGGTTCGCAGCTGACAACTTCGACAAGATCTGGGAGATCCTCGTCTTTACCGGGGCCAAACCGGTGGGTGCGGAGGCGCTTGAGCAATACCGAATCGCGCGCGGGGTGCCGCGCTTCGGTGTGGACCTTCGCGACCGCGATTTGCCGCAGGAAACAGGACAAACGCATGTACTGAACTTCACGAAGGGCTGTTACATCGGGCAGGAGATCGTCGAGCGAATTCGGTCCCGGGGCAATGTTCATCGCACGTTCACGGGCTTCGCCCTCGAGACCGAAGCGCCGCAGCCCGGCTCCAAGGTCCGCGCGGGTGACAGGGACGTCGGCGAGATCACCAGCGCAGCGCGGGTTCCGTTTCCGAGCGGCGAACGGATCCTGGCTCTCGGGTACCTCCGTCGCGAGCTTGCCGAGCCCGGCACACCAGTGGAAATTAATGGCCAATCGGCCACGGTTGAATCCCTTCCATTCAACCATTGAGCGAACAAGCTATGCCAGACAAAGACAAGAAGCCCGAATTCACAGTCACCGATCGCAGGCTCTTCAGTACCGACGGCGAACTGCGCCAGGACGTGGTTGAAGATGAGGAGCGGCGCGCTGAGCGCGAGAGCGCGAGGTCCGAAGCACAACGGCGGGCCAATGAAGAACGGAGCGCTCAGCCTCCCGAAGGGGCCAGGCCTGCCGAAAAATCGCCTCCGCCTGAACTCGCTCACGATTTCGACTCGGAAGCACCCAGCGCGCACGAGCAGCAGGTCCAGGCCGACGCCTACAAACAGTCGACCAAGGAAATCGATGACCGCATCCGCCAGGAGATGCGCAAGCAGGGCCAGGCACCTCGCGCCCAGGACTTCGAGATGACCTTCGAGAAGTTCATTGCCTCGCTCTACATGAGCGCACTCCTGCAACTCGGCCTTGCCGCCCCGCAGGGTGCGCAGCCACAGGTTGACCTGATAGGCGCACGCCAGACCATTGATACCATCGCTCTCCTGCAGGAAAAAACCAGGGGCAATCTCACACCTGCGGAAGAAAGCATGTTGCAGAACTTGCTCTACGAGTTGCGTATGGCCTACCTCGAGGTGACCAATCTCATCACCAATCCGCCACCCGGCGGTGTGGGAGTCCCCGGCAAGTCCTGATGAGAGCTACCCTCACAGTGTTAGGCAGCGGCACATCGATGGGTGTGCCTACCATCGGCTGCAGCTGTCGCGTGTGTAATTCGACGGACCCCCACGACCGGCGAACGCGCCCGTCGGTGATGGTGCAATGGGACAGCCATACGGTGCTCATCGACACTACGCCCGACTTCCGCGAGCAGGCCATCCGGGAACACATCACCAAGATCGATGCGGTGCTCTATACCCACGGCCATGCCGACCACATTCTTGGCCTCGATGATGTGCGGCCTCTCAGCTTTCCACGCGTCACTGGCGGCGGAAAGATTCCGCTGTTCGCCAGCGAGAGCACCTCTCGCGTACTGCGTGGCGTATTTCGCTACATCTTCGAAGGCGACTATAAATATGGTGGCCTTGCACAGGTCGAAATTTTCCCTATCGGCGGAGGAGTCGAGCTCTTCGGAGCAACCTTTACTCCGCTGCCTGTGCTCCATGGCGACGCCGTCATTGAGGCATACCGCTTCGGCTCCGCAGCCTATGTCACCGACTTCAGCTCGATACCCGAGCAAACTCTGGACCAGCTGCACGGCCTGGAAATCCTGTTTCTCGACGCGCTTCGCCATCATCCCCATCCCACGCACTCGACCGTTGAAAACTCGCTTCAACTGGTCGAACGGCTGAATCCGAAGCGGGCGTTTTTTACGCACATTTCGCATGACCTCGCGCATGAAGAAACCAATGCCACCTTCCCCAACCATGTGCGCTTGTCGCATGACGGACTGAAGCTCGACTTTGAACTCTAGGACGGCCAGACCAATGCAAGTGTTCCGCCATCTCGAAGAAGTTCCGGCTGGGTTCGGTCCCACCGTGGTCAGCGTGGGCAATTTCGATGGCGTTCATCGCGCACACCAGGAGGTGGTGGGACATATGTCCAAGCGGGCTCATGCCCTGGGTGGCAAGGCGATGGTTGTGACCTTTGAGCCTCATCCCGTGCGCATCCTGCGTCCCGACTACGCGCCGAAATTGCTGACACCGCTTCCGGTCAAGTTGCGGCTGCTGGAACAACACGGCGTCGACGCAGTGCTGGTGCTGCCGTTTACCCGCAACTTGTCGCTCACCACAGCTCACGATTTCGCGCGCCAGGTATTGGCCGACGGTTTGCACACCCGCGAGGTCCACGAGGGATACAACTTTCATTTCGGTCACAAGGCAGAAGGCAACGTTCACACGCTGTCCGGCTTCGGCGCAGAGATGGGATTCGAAGTCAAGATCTATCCCGAGAAGGTCCTTCGCGGCCATCACGTTTCCAGCAGCGAAATTCGCAGGCTCATCAGTGAGGGCCAGATCGGCAAGGCGCGCGTGCTCCTGGGACGGCCGTTCAGCATTGTTTCCCGTCCCGGCCATGGCCGCGGTTATGGACACAAGTACACTGTGCCGACAATTAACCTGGCGCACTATGACGAGCTTGTGCCGGCTGACGGTGTGTACGTTGCCCGCTTGCGTATTGCCGATGAGGTCTTCGACGCTGTCACCAACGTCGGCAAGCGACCAACGTTCGGGGCAGATTCGTTCGCCATCGAGAGCCATTTGCTCAACTTCCATCCCATCGACTTGCATTCCGAAACCGAACTGGAACTCTGTTTCCTCAAGCGTGTTCGTTCTGAAGCCAAATTTCCCTCCATCGAGGCGCTGCGTCTGCAGATCACAAAAGACATCGATCATGCACGGCGCTATTTCCGGAGCCTGAAGAACACGTAGCCGCCGCCCGTTCACGAAAGCGCATGGTGTTCACGAAAGCGCATGGTTGACCGTCTTTGCTACTGGGCCTAACATAACCGCCAACGGTATGAGGGCTTTGTCATGATTGGCGAGACAGTCTCGTTGGTCGGCCAGACGGTGTCTCACTACCGCATCGTGGGCAAGCTCGGTGGCGGGGGCATGGGTGTGATCTACGAGGCTGAAGACACCCGCCTCGGCCGCCACGTCGCCTTGAAGTTCATTCCTGAAGCGCTGGTCAACGACCGCGAGGCCCTGGAACGCTTCATGCGCGAGGCCCGGGCTGCCTCGCAGTTGAACCATCCCGGTATTTGCACCATTCATGAGATCGAGAACCTCGACAGCCATCCCTTCATCGTCATGGAAAAGCTGGAAGGGATCAGCCTGAAAGAGCGCCTCAAGGGCAATCCGATGGAGGTGGAAGAGATCCTCGACGTCGGTATCCAGGTGGCTGACGCGTTAGCCGCGTCGCACGCCAAGGGAATCATCCATCGCGACATCAAGCCGGCTAACATTTTCCTCACACCGAACGGCCAAGCCAAAATTATCGACTTCGGCTTGGCCAAATTGGCACGCCAGGCCGATAGCAGCGATGCCGCACAGGCCGACGACTTGACCCGCGTGGGGGTGCTGGTCGGCACCACCGTTTACATGTCGCCCGAACAGGCGCGTGGCGAGGAACTCGACGGGCGCACGGACTTGTTCTCGCTCGGGGTGGTGCTCTACGAGATGGCGACCGGAAAGAAGCCCTTCAAAGGTGCCAATGCCATCACCACACTCGAAGCGGTGATGAATGAGAAGCCTGTTTCGCCTCTCAAGCTGAATCCATCGCTCCCCAAGGATCTCGAGGGCATTATCGGCCGAGCCATGGAAAAGGAGCGAGGCAATCGTTATCCCAACGCGCTGGCGATGAAAGGCGATCTCCAGTCACTGAAGAAGGAAACGGAATCCGGACTGACCGCCACAGGGCGACTGAAACCCGTTCTGCCCTATCGCATCTCGACCTCTACGTTTCAAACCTCCAGCAAGCTCCAGAACTATCTTCTCATCACCGTTAGCGCCCTGCTGGTCACGGTGTTGGCGACCGTTGGTGCCTGGTGGTTCAAGCATCGGCGTGGCGCACCCGCCCATCCTTCCGGCAACAGCATCGCTGTGCTACCGCTGCAAAACATGGATGGCGAAGTCAGCGTCGATTTTTTGCGCTTCGCTCTTGCCGACGAGATGGCCAATGTTCTTGCCTACACTCGCTCCCTCGACGTTCGTCCCTTGTCGATTACGCAGAAGTACGTTGGGAACAACATTGATCTGCAACGCGCCGGCCTGGAACTACATGTTGCCAACGTCCTAACGGGACACTTTTACAAGCAAGGCGACCGCCTGCTGGTAACGCTCGAGGCCACTCAGGTCGACAACTACCGCCTCCTCTGGCAGACCAATCTCACGGCGTCGTCCCAGGACCTGATCGGCCTGGAGGCAGCGCTGGCCGCGCAGGTGCGACAAGGCCTACTGCCGGCTCTTGGCGTAACCGGTGGAGCGGTCGAGGCCGGCAGCCGCCCCAAGGATCCCGAGGCCTACGATCTTTACTTGCACAGCCTCGCCCTCTCGCATGATCCCGGACCAAACAAGGACGCCATCGCGGTGCTGGAACACGTGGTCGAGAAAGACCCTAACTACGCGCCCGCGTGGGAGCAGCTTGGCCTGCGCTGCTACTACGACGCCACGTACTCCGACGGGGGCGAGGCCATGTATCAACGCTCCAACCAGGCTTACGAGAAGGCTTTGTCGCTCGATCCCAATCGCGTCGTTTCCGCGGGACAGCTCATTACCAATCGCGTCGAGCGCGGTGAGTTGGGCAAGGCTTACGAAGCGGCGCAGGCCCTGGTGAAGCGGCGTCCCGACAGCGCCCAGGCCCACTTCGTAATGAGCTACGTATACCGTTATGCTGGCATGCTGCAGCAGGCCGCCAACGAATGTGACACCGCGCTGGCCTTGGATCCCGGCAACTACACCTACCGCTCTTGCGCCTGGACATTCATGGAACTGGGCAAGACTGCACGCGCTGAGGACTATGTCCGCCTTGACGCCGGCTCCGAATGGGCAGCGTATGTTACCCCGTCCATCCTGCTGCGTGAAGGCAAAATCACTGACGCCCGCGCCGCCGTAGACCGTATGCCGTCTGGTCCCCGATACCATCGTGACCTGTTGGAAGCGTGCCTCGATCTTCGCCCAGCATCCGAGCTGGACCGCATCGCACACGCCGCCGAGAGCAATCCGCCCTCCGAGCCCGATCCCGAGCTCTATTACTACCAGGGAGCGATCTTCGCTTACTGCGGAAGGAAACAGGCGGCCCTGCACCTTTTGCAGACTGCCATCGAACAGAACTATTGCGCCTATACCAACCTGCGCACCGATCCACTACTGGCTAAGCTTCGTACCGAGCCGGAATTCAATGCGCTGCTGACCTCGGCAAAGGCTTGCCAGGATGCAGCTGTGCCCTCTGCGGCCGCACCGAGCCACTAGATCGTTTGCGAGACCTCCTCACGCCAAAAAATTGCGCGTACCTTCCTCCTTCACATCGGCAAACGAAGCAATTGCACATTTTCCCCTGCAAGCCAATCGATCCTAAAAGTTACCGAAGAAATGACAGGCGCAGACCTCTGCCACCGGCTGGCGATACAGTACCGGGTAGTAACCGTCGCTCGGGCTATTGTCAAAGACCTCGGCCTTATGGTGCACGTTACACGTGAGGTCTTTGTTCTCTGCGCACCACCCCTTTCCTCATTCGGCTTCTCAGTCGGAGCGACAGGAAAGGCGCGCAGATTCCGCGGAAAAGCGATCAGTTTTGCGAAATGGAAGTTACTTTCGGGATAGGTCTAGGGGCCCGAAGTCGGTGCGGCGGCTGAAGGAGAGTGGAGAGCCTGCTCTGAGCCTGTCGCAGGGAACCTTGCTGCCCTCCACTCCGCCCCTGCGGCGGGCTCCGCTCGGAACTGTAGCCGATGCAAGTAAGAATTCAGGTCTTCTCGATTGAGTCCACCGCCGCCCGTCTTGCATCCTTTCACGCATGGCAACCGTGACGGAATTCAGCCTGGTGGATACCATCGCCGTTCTCACCCGCACTCCTGCAACCCTGAATGCGCTGTTGCGTGGCCTGCCCGACATCTGGGTGCACCGGAACGAAGGAACAGATACGTGGAGCGCGTTCGACATTGTGGGCCACCTGATCGTGGGAGAGCGCACTGACTGGATGGCGCGGCTTCGAATCATCCTGGAGAGCGGCGAGGCGCGGCCATTCGATCCCTTCGACCGGTTTGCGCAGTTCAGACTGAGCCAGGGCAGGTCGCTGGAGCAACTCCTGGACGAGTTCGCCGAGCTGCGCGATCAGAATTTGGCGGCGTTGCAGGCTCTGGATTTGCAGCCCGCGGACCTGGAACGGCGCGGAAAGCACCCGGCTTTGGGATCCGTGACGCTAGCGGAACTTCTATCGACATGGGCAGCTCACGACCTCACTCATTTGCATCAACTGTCCCGCGTGATGGCCCACCAGTATCGCCAAGCGGTTGGACCTTGGAGCGTCTACCTGGGCGTGCTGAAGTGCGCTGGTCACAGCTCTTAACACTAGTCTAACGCCGGTCCGTTCGCTGCAATTCGTCATCCGGTTGCCCCTCCTTACGTACGGAAGGTCGATCTTGCAGGAGCAGCTCTCGAAGTTTAGTGCGCGCCCTTGCCAGGCGGGACATCACGGTTCCCGCGGGACAGTTTAGAAGACCGCCAATCTGCTCGTAGGACAACTCTTCGTACTCACGCAACAGGATGATTTCGCGATAATGCGTGGGAAGCTGTTGGATCGCCCGTCGCACCCGTTCCCGGCGGAACCCCAACGAAGGCGCGCGAAGCCAGGTTGAAGCATTCGACTTCGTTCCTTGCGACCCCTGAACCTTTCCCGCCGAGGGCAA
>Ga0306923_10003853_pt1 | contig 14236 bp, 9 predicted proteins | sample sta12Can44000108_FD_203841 | JGI IMG/M metagenome (GOLD analysis project Ga0306923, IMG submission 203841) | Lab enrichment of tropical soil microbial communities from Luquillo Experimental Forest, Puerto Rico - statanox.12C.anox.44.000.108 (v2)... | ecosystem: Environmental > Terrestrial > Soil... | reverse complement strand
CACACCAGCAGCCCGGCGGTCGCGGCGAGGGTCACGCCGTTGAGCACGAGGGCGCGTATCGGCTGCACCACGGACCCGGTGAACAGGAATAGCACGATGAACGTGGTGAGCAGGATCAGCAGTCCGGCCAGCGGCAGCCTGGTGCCGATCGCGTGCGTGGTGTCGATCAGCTCCGCGGTCTGGCCGCCGACATAGACGCGGACGCCGTCCGGGTCAGGGAGGTCGCGCACGGTTCGCACCAGGTCCTTCGAGGCATTCGAGCGCGGATCGGCCGCGCTCACGACGGACAGCCGCTGCGCCGTGGGGCGCGCGAGGGTCGGGTCGGCGGAGTTAGGAACGGTCTCCCCCTGCACGAACGTCGCGACGCTGGTCTCGACGCGCGCGACACCGGCCAGGTCGGAGAGGCGGGTCGCGTAAGCGGCCAGCGCGGCGCGGTCGAGCGGGCCGTCGGTGATGACGTTGAGCGCGGTAGCGCTGTTGCCAGTGAAGTCCGCGCGCAGCACGTCGCCCACCGCCCGGCTCTGCGTGGTGGTCGGCAGCACCCGGTCGTCCGGCGTACCGAACTGAATGTGCAGCAACGGCAGCGCGATCAGCACGAGCAGGGCGAGCACCGGGATCGCGATGAGCGCCGGGCGGCGCATGGCCTGCCCGGCGAGCCGTCCCCAGAACGGCGCGGCGGTGGACGGCTCGCGGTTGCGTGCCCACGGCAGCCGGCCAGCGTTCACGCGCCGGCCCAGCACGGCCAGCAGTGCGGGCAGCACCACCACCGCGGCGGCCATCGAGATGATCACTACGCCGATCCCCGCGTAGGCGAACGAGCGCAGGAAGTACATCGGGAAGATCAGCAGCACCGCGAGCGCGGCCACGACCGTCGTGCCGCTGAACACGATCGTGCGCCCGGCCGTCTGAACGCTGCGCATCACCGCCCGCGCCGGCTCCTGCCCGCGCCCGAGCTCCTCCCGGAAGCGGCTGACCATCAGCAGGGAGTAGTCGATGGACAGCGCCAGGCCGAGCGCGGTGGTCAGGTTGATCGAGTAGACCGCCACGTTGGTCACCGAGCCGAGCACGAACAGCTCGGCGAACGTGCCGAGGATCGCGATCACCCCGATCGCCAGGGGCAGTAGCGCGGCCACGACGCTGCCGAACGCGAGCACCAGCAGCACCAAGATGATCGGCACGGCGATCCCCTCGGCGCTGCGCAGGCTCTTGGTGACCTGTTTCAGGATGTCGTTGACGATCGCCGAGCCGCCGCCGACCGTGACGTCGACCAGCCTGCTGTGCGATTGCAAGCTCGCCAGCTCCGATGATGTGAGATCGTGGTCGCTTCTGGTGCTGCCGAGTACGAGTGCGTACTTGCCGTCCTTCGACCTGAGGCCGGGATTGCGCGTCTGCCAGTAGGACACCACGTTCGACACGCCGGGCACCGCCGCAAGACGGCGCGCCGCCTCGGCGCCCGCCACTCGTGCCGGAGCGTTGTCAACCGTCCCGGCCTCGGCGTGGACGAGCAGGACGACACCGTCGGAACCACCGAAGCGCTGGTCGGTCAGCGTCTGCGCAGTTGTGGACCCGGCGCCCGGGTCCTGGAAGCCGCCGGTCTGCAGCTTGCCGAACGCGCCGAACCCGAGGACGCCGAACCCGACCACGGCCAGCATCGCCGCAACCAGCACCAGACGGGCGCGGCGGACCACGAAACTTCCTACCGGCCCGGTCATCCCGCGCCTTTGCCCCTTATCCCGCAGGGCAGGATCCCGGCTGCTTGCAGTGGTCATATCATGCTCCCTCGGCTACTGACCCCGCGGCCGGGGCCAAGCCCGGCCCTGCTGGCCCGGCTCTCCGGGGAACGGTACGAATTCCGGCCGTAGTGGCGCGTCACCTGAAGGTGCCTGCCGGGTGGAATGTCGCGTCGCGGCGGTCGGTCACCCGAAGGTGCTACCGGCTGGCTGGGGTCGCGGTGTCAGGGGATCAGGCCGAACTGCCGGGCGCGCGCGACGGCCTCGGTGCGGTTGGCCGCGCCGAGCTTGCCCAAGACGTGAGTCACGTGCTTTTTGACCGTGTCGAGCGCCACTACTAGGTCGTGGGCGATGCGCTGGTTGGACCGGCCCTCGGCCAGCAGCCGCAGCACCTCCAGTTCGCGATCGGTCAGCGGCTCGGCCAGGCCCGGCGCAGCGCCGACGGCCAGGGTGCGGGGCGGCACGGCGTCTGGCTGGCCGCAGGCACGCACGAGCGCGGCCAGATAGCCGGGGTCGATACGGCCGGCCGCGTGCTGCTGGCCCGGCCGGGCAGCCGGCAGCTGGGCGAGCATGGCGCGCATCGGCCCGCCCTCGTCGGCGAAGACCCGCAGGTAGCCCTGCGGGCAGGCGAGCGTGAGTGCCTCGGTCAGCGCGCCGAGGGCGCTGGCCTGGTCACCGCAGGCGGCCAGCGCGAGGGTCCGCAGCGCCTGGATCTCGATGATGCTCCCGGCCCGGTTCTCGTTGGCCGCGGCGTCGAGCAGCCGCTGCAGCAGCGTGAGTGCCGGGCCAGGGTCGTTGCGGGCCAGCAGCACCCGGGCCAGCACGAGATAGGCAGGCTCGCGGGGGTAATCTGGCTCGTCGTCCGGGCTAAGACCGGCAGCCGTTGTCCACTGAGCGGCCGCGCGGACGTCGCCCCGGGCCAGCAGGAGCCGCGCCCGCTGCGACGGCACCGGGTTGAGCAGGGCGACCACCTGCGAGCTCAACTCGGCCTGCCCGGCCTCGCCCATCGCTTCCAGAGCCCCGGCCGCATCACCCTGCACCTGCCGGATCCGGGCCACGACAGCCAGGCCAGTGGCCAACGACTGAGTGAAGGTAAGCTGCCGGCACAGCTTGACCCCCCGGGTGGCGTGGTCAAGGGCAGCGGTCAGCTCGTCCCGCTCGTACAAGACCTGGGCCAGGCCCACATGTGCCGGGCCCGTGAGGGCTGTCTGGCTGCTCTCGCCGGCCTCCTCCAGCACTTGCCGGTAGGTCGCCAGTGCCGCATCCAGGTTGCCTTGGGCGCGCTGCACCTCGCCTAGGTCGTAGCGGACGCGCATAGGGAGAAAACCGCCGAAGAACTCGGCGCCGGCGGCCTTCCGTTCGGCGAGCAGCACTGCCAGGCCGCGCTCGGCCGGCCCTAGCCGGCCGTCCAGCCAGTCCGCCGCCGCCTGGTTCCAGCGCACGAAGGAGCGCATCACCCAGTCATCCTCGCCCAGTTGGGCCAGGGCCTGCTGACTGTAGCCCGCCGCAAGGGCGGCGTCACCGCGAAGCCGCGCGAGCGAGGCGCGCAGGAACGCGATCCCCGCGGGGACATTGGCCAGCACGCTCACCGGCCGCCCGGCGGCGTCCTCATACGGTTCGTCGCCGCTGATCGCGAAGGCGCGCTCGGCGTCATCAAGCAGGGCCTCGAGCGCTTCCAGTTGATAGCCCATGGCGGCGCCGTACGCCTGGGCCAGGCACAGTCGCGGACGGTCGCGGACTGACTCCGGCGGCAGCGCCGAAAGCCAGCGGCGCAGGGTCACGCCCTCGCTGCGGCCGAGCAGCTCCTCGACGTGCCGCTCCACCAGCCGCGCCGCCCATGCGGCGTCCCCGGCCGCCAGCGCGTGCCGCACCGCGTCGTCTGCCAGGTCATGCTCCTCGCACCAGGCGGCCGCGGCCCGGTGCAGCGCCTGCACCCGGCCGGGCTGCTCAGCCTGCAGCCGGGCGCGCAGCAGATCGGCGAACAGGTGGTGGTAGCGCCACCAGCCGCGCACCTCATCAAGCGGCACCACGAACAGGCCCGCCCGCTCGACGTCCTCCAGCATCGCCTGGCTGCCAGGCCGGCCGGTGACCGCATCACACAGCTCTCCCGACAGCCGCGCCAGCACCGAGGTCTCGAGCAGGAACGCGCGCACCTGCCCGGTCTGGCCGTCAAGGACCTCATCGGCCAGATAGTCCAGCACGAAACGGTGACTACCGCTGAACGCCGCAGCAAACCCGGCCGGATCCGCGTGCCCCCGCAGCGAGAGCCCGGCCAGCTGCAGGCCCGCAGCCCACCCCTCCGTGCGGGCCGTCAGCGCCGCCACAGCCGTGCCGGGTAGGCCCGGCCCCGCCGCCTCGCCCAGCAGCGCCGCCGCCTCCTCAGGAGTGAAGCGCAGGTCAGTGGCGCGCAACTCAGCCAGCTGGCCGCGGGCCCGCAGCCGCGCCAGCGGCAGCGGCGGGTCAGCCCGGCCAGACAGCACCACCCGCAGGCCCGGTGGCAGGTTCTCCAGCAACAGCGCCACCGACTCGTGCACCGGCCCGGGATCGACCAGATGGTAGTCATCCAGGACCAGCAGCACCTCATCCGGGCCCGGATCGGCCGCCAGCTCATTGATCAGGGCCGCCACCAGCCCGTCAAACGAACGCGCGGGCAGCGGGCCCACCCGCCCGGCCAGCCCCGGCCGGGCCCGGTCCAGCGCAGCCACCGCGTAGCGCCAGAACCGGGCCGGATCGCTGTCGCCGCCATCCAGGCCCAGCCACGCCACCGGCCACCCGCCGCCGCGGGCCCAGTCGGCCAGCAGCGCCGTCTTGCCGAATCCCGCCGGTGCGCACACCAGCACCCGTCCCCGCGCCAGCCCCTCGCCCAGCGCTTCCGCCAGTCGCTGGCGCGGCACAAAACCCGGCCGCGGGCGGGGCACATGCAGCTTGGTCGCCAGCAGGGCATCCTGCCCGGACGTGGCGGTCCCCGCCGGGCCCGGCACAGACGGGGCAGCCGTCGGTGGCCTGCCGCCCAGGCCAACAGGCTCATCGCGCGAAACCGAGCCACTGTCTGTCATCTGGTGTCTCCACGCGCCCCGGCGGCGGCTCAGGGCTGTGAGTCATCGTCAGGCCATCCGCCCACGAGTACATTACCGCTTGCGCGATCGCGCGCGATGGTCCCGGATAGGCGCGCCCATCACCGCAAGATTCCACTCGCATGCCACCTTCGGGTGACGCCCAGCCCCGGCGTCCGCTCCTACCGTCCAGAGATGAAGGAAACACAACCGGCGGGAAGGACACGAATGGGCGGGCCTGCCCGGTACGAGATCCGCGTGGCGGGGGTGCTGGACGGCCGGTGGGCCGCCTGGTTCGGCGGCCTCCAGGTCAGCGGCCAAGGCGAGGAGACGGTCATTAGCGGCCTGCTCGCTGATCAGCCCGCGCTGCACGGCGTGCTGACCAAAGTCCGCGACCTCGGGCTCTGCCTGATCTCCGTGCGCCGGCTGGACACCGGCCGGCCCGGGCCCGACCACCCTGGTCACCACAGCGTGACCTGAGCCAGAACTCGCGGCCAGAACTGGATCATCAGCAAACGTGGAGGAAGACATGACCGAGCTCCTGGGCACCGATGGCGGCCAGATCGCCGGCGAGGTGACCGGGCTGACGGCGGCCGCCGAGGAGGTGGTCGCCGCCCGGCCGGAGCTGGTGTGGGACCTGGTTGCAGACGTTCCCCGGGTCGGTGGGTGGAGCCCGGAATGCATCCGGGCGGCCTGGCTCGGGGAGCCCGGCCAGCCGGAGCCCGGTGCCAGGTTCACCGGGCACAACCGGTTCCCCAATGGCTTCGAGTACGAAGTGACCTGCGTGATCACACAGGCGGACCGGCCCATTGCGTTCGCGTGGGTGGTCCTGGATGACAGCGGTGACCCCGCCCGCCCGTCCTCGTCGTGGCGGTACCGCATCGACCCGCTTCCCGGCGGCGGCAGCAGGGTCCGGCAGCGCTTCACCCACGGACCCGGCGCCAGCTACCTGCGGGCAGCCGCCGCGAACGCGCCGGACCGGGCCGCTGAGATCATCGCCGCCAGGTTGGGCGAGCTGCGGGCCAACATGAGTGCTGCCCTGCGTGCGATGAAGGCCGCCGCGGAGTCCTCTCACGCCACCGGCGTCGGCCCAGGGTAATGCACACGTGTCAGGGGGTGCTTTGGAGGGCTTGGGCCAGCGCTGCCCGGCTGGTGACGCCGAGCTTGACGTAGGCGTGCTGGAGGTGATTGCTCACCGTCCGCACCGACAGGAACAGGCGTTCGGCGATGTCCTTGCTGGCCATGCCCTTGGCGGCGAGCAACACGATCTGGCGTTCGCGTCCGGACAGCGGGTCCGGCACGGCGGGGTGGAAGAGTACGGGGCTGGCCGCGCCCTCGCAGGAGTCGGCGAGGGCGCTGGAGCGGCGCGCCGCGGCCGTGGCCGCCCGACGGTCGCCGGCCCGGCTGAAGGCCTCGGCCGCGCCGGACGCGGCCTCGGCCGCGAGCAGCATGGCGCCCAGCGCCTCGAAGTCGCCGGCGGCGCCGGCCAGCTCCCGCGCGTTGCGGACCCGGGCGGCGGCGGCGTGGCGGGCCCGGGCGGACACCAGCGGCGAGTCGCACTCGCGGGCCAGGTCGGCCAGCCGGGCGGAGGTGTCCTCGCCGGTAGTGCGGGTCAGGTCGTGCAGGAGCCAGGCCTCGGCGGTCCGGTGCCCGGTTGACGCCGCGTGCGCGGCGGCGTCCCGGAACAGCTGCGCCGCCTGTACTGGCCGTCCCGACGCGTGGGCGGTCCAGGCGTCGGCCAGGTGCTGCTCAGGCCCATGGAACTCGAACGGGGGTCCGGTGTCGCGTTCGGCCAGCGCCCGGGCGGCGGCGTCGGTCTCGCCGAGCATCGCATGCGCCAGGGCCAGTCCTGACAGGGCCAGGCGGCGCGGCCCGGCGAAGCTGTACGCCTGGGCCAGTCCGGCAGCTTCGGCGTAATAGCGGCGGGCGGTGGCCAGCCGGCCCTGGAGGGTGGCGACCCGCCCGAGGCTGGCGGCGAAGAAGATCTGGGCGATCGGCACCCGGCGGGCGGCGACGATCTCCGCACCCTGCCGGGCCAGCTGCTCGGCCTCGGCGAGCCGGCCCGCCTCGGTCAGGGCGAACACCTGGTTGACCAGGTGCATGGCCGGGTGGGCGATGGCCAGCTCGTCGCCGAGCGCCAGGTGCCCGGCATAGCCTGCCTCGGCGACGCCTACCGCGTCGGCGGTCCGGCCGGTGACCGCCAGAGCGGGTGCAGCGGCGATAGCTCGCACGACCCGGGTCCGGGCGTCGCTGCCGCTGATACCCTCGAGCACCGCCAGCGCCTGGCCGGGCTGTCCGGAGAACACCAGCACCGACGCCTGGTCGGCCGTCAGCTCTTCTGCCAGCGGGCCGGAAGTGATCACCGCCCTGGCCGAGGCGTTGATGGACAGTGCCGTCTGCGGCTGGCACAAGCCCCACTGGGCGTTCTTGGCCCTGGTGACCGCCAGCCGGAGCGCGACGTGCTCGCTGCCGGGGAGCTGCTGGCCGCGGGCCAAGACCTGCTCGGCGGTAGCGAAGTCACCGAGCTCGTACAGCGCTTCGCCCAGCAGCAGCGCCCCGTCAGCATCCAGGTGCTCGTCGGGGACCGCCTGGATCAGGCGCCGCACAGTCCGGAAGTCGTGCGCGTACCGGGCCAGGTGGGCGCCACGGACCAGCACGGCCGGGTCGGGCCGCCCCCCGGCGTCCAGCCGCCACATCGCGATCCGCAGCGCCACTCGGTCCGTGGAGTTCGCTGCTTCCACCCGGCTGGCCTGGGCCAGCAGGATCGCCCGCGTCCGTGATCCGGGCATGGCGGCGCGGATCACCGTACCGTGCAGCGGGTGGGCCAGCCGCACCTCCCCATCGGCGATGGCGATCGTCACCAGCCCGGCCCGCTCCAGCGACTCCAGCACCCCCTCGGGGGCGACCGTCTCCAGATACCCGAGCTCCAACGGCTCGCACACCGCAAGTAGCTCGACAACGGACCGCGCCTCGGCGGACAGGCCCCCGATCCGCTTTTCGACCAGATCGGCCAGCCGGGCGGTGCTCGGCACCGGGCCCTCCAGGTGCCACACACCCGACCGTTCGACCAGCGCCCCCGACGCCAGGCAGCCCAGCACCAGCTCCCGGACATACAACGGGTTGCCCCCGGTGACCTGCCACAACTCCCGGCCCGTGGCAGCCTCCACCGAGCCTCCGAGCACCACGGGCAGCAACATGTCCAGATCGGCGCGGCTAAGGTCCTTCAGGTCGACCCGTTCCAGCCGCCCGTCTCGCCACAGGCCGGTCACCAGGTCCGGTACCGGCTCGCCAGTGCGCACGGTCGCGATCAGGAAGATCGCCCCCTGCGCGGCCAGATACCCCAGCAGAGCCAACGACGCGGAATCGACCAGCGGCACGTCATCGACCACGATCACCAGGCGGCGGCCGCCGTAGCGCCGATGCAAGGCCCGACGACTCTGTTCGAACAGCGCCGCCGTGGCCTGCAGGCCGCCGGGGCCGGGGGGGCCCAGTCCGTCGTCGAGCAGCACTGCCACGGCACCCAGCGGCACCAACGCGGTGGTCTGGCTCCCGGCCACCCGCTCGGTCGGGTGACCGGCTGCTGCCGCCAGCTTGCGGCACTCGTCTGCCAGCCTGGTCTTCCCGACCCCAACCCGGCCGTGAATCAGCAGCCCCGCGTCCTCACCAGAAGACAGCGCCCGCTCAAACACCGCCAACTCCGGCCCACGACCCACGATCGGCCACTGCCGCACCATGACCGCCACAATCACTCACCCCAGCAGGACACTCGGTCGGCGGCAGTAGCCGCGCGAGCCAAAGATGCGTCAATCCTTTTCGATCCGGGCGTCGCCGACAGGCTGCTCCCCGCAACTTGAGGGCTCGCTAAGCAGCCTCAGTGAGACAGCGGAGGTGCCGTCCTGATCTTTCTGCGCGTACATGAGTCTTCGCCTTCTATAGGCCCGGATGGTCCCGGCCGACGGGTTGTGCCGTTCACCGGGCCATCCCTCTCCCGGTGCGAATTGCTTCCACTGTGCAGCTAAGGGGTGGGGCACCGCATCGGCTGACTGACCTATAGGGCTTCCGGCACGCCTTAGATCGGCAGGAGGGCTGCTTAGCCGTTCCGCCCTAGCGCGCAGCGGGGCCGTAGACGCCGAGCCGGTGCGCCACAGCCGCGGCCTCGACCCGGCCGCTCACGCCGAGCTTGGCCAGGATGTTCGACACGTGGACGCTGGCGGTCTTGGTGCTGATGAACAGGGCCTGACCGATCTCGGGGTTGGACCGGCCTGCCGCGAGCAGCGAGAGCACCTCGTGCTCGCGTTCGGTAAGCCCGAACCGGGCCAGCGGGTCCGCCGGCGGTGTCGGCGTTGCGGGCCCCGCCTGGTCGGCGACAGCCGTGTCCATGGCCAGCGTCAGGTCGAGGGTGCGGCCCGCGGCGTATTCGGCGTCGAAGGCCCCGGCGCCCATCGCGGCGCGCAGCCGCTGGCGGTCCCGGTCGGCCAGCCGGGCTTCCAGCGGCTCGAGGGCGTGGCCCAGATCCGCCAGGGCCTGGTCGGCCGCGCCGTGCAGCCGGGCGGACCAGCCCAGGTCGGTCCCGCCGCGGCCGGCCAGGGCCAGGCCAATCAGCGCGTAGGCCATATGCGCCTTCCTCCCCGTGCGCCTGGCCAGGTCGAGTGATTCCGCAAACAAGGCCTCGGCGGCGGTGGACGAGCCGCCGAGGTACTCAGCCAGGCCGAGGTTGAAAGTCTGGTAGACGATGTCGGAGCGAGCGTTGAGCGCGCGGGCGATGCCAAGCGATTCGACCAGGTGGCGGCGGGCGGCGTCCAGGTCGCCCTCCGACAGCTCGTAGTAGCCGAGGTTGCAGAGCATCACCCCCGCCTCTCGCCGGTCACCGGCCCGGCGGAACAGCCGCAGGGCCTCGGCCGCATCGCGGACCGCGTCCTCAGGGTCCCCCACAACGTGCGCGGCGTACGCCCGGGCAGCAACTAGGAGGCCGGTCAGGTGGGGCTCCCCGAGGCGGCGGACCAGGTCCAAGCCCTGCTCGATGAGCGGCAGCGCGGCGCCGGGCTGCCCCTGGCGCACCAGGACCCAGGCTTGCTCGTCGAGCAGGTCGGCGACCAGGTAGTCCTCACCGACGGCACGGGCAATGGCCAGCGCCTGCTGACAGTAGTCCGCGGCGGTCGCGTAGCCGCCTGTCTGCTGGAGGAGGTTAGCCGCCGCGGCCAGCGCCCGGGCGCGCGGCAGCGTCGCCGCCTGGGCGGCCGGCGCGGCCAGCAGGGCCCGCAACACGTCGGCGCCTTCGGCGGCGTGCCCGCGGACCCGCCAGTACACCCGCAAGGCGGCGGCCAGCCGCAGGCCCGGCTCGGGGTCGGCCTGGGTCAAGCTGACGGCGATCGCGGCTCGCAGGTTGCCCAGCTCGGCATCGAGCCGGTCCAGCCAGGCGGCCTGTCCGGGCCCTACGAGGTGCGGGGTGGCCGCCTCGGCCAGGGCCAGGTAGTAATCGCGGTGGGCGGTCTGGGCGTGGTTCACCGCCGCCGGGCCCTGCGCGTCCAGCCGCCCGGCCGCGTACTGCCGGACGGTTTCCAGCAGCCGGTACCGGCCCGGCCCGGCACCGGCGTCACCGAACTGCACCAGGCTCTTGTCCACCAACTCGCCCAGATGGCCGACCACCTCGCCCGGAGGCACATCAGGGCCTGCGGCGACCGCCTCGGCCGCGGCCAGCCCGAACCCCCCGGCGAAGGCCGACAGCCGGGCGAGCACCGCCCGCTCGGGCGGGTTCAGCAGCTCCCAGGACCAGTCCACCATGGCCCGCAGCGTCTGTTGCCGCGCCATCCCCGCCCGCGACCCCCCGGTCAGCAGCACGAACCGCTCATCCAGCCGGGCTTCCAGCTCCGCTGGCGGCATCACCCGCAGCCGCGCCGCGGCTAGCTCGATCGCCAGCGGCATGCCATCCAGCCGCCGGCAGATCCGCCCGGCCACGTCGGCGGTCGCCTCGTCCCAGGCCAGGGGCACCCCCTGCGCGGCGGCCCGGTCTTCAAGCAGCCGCACAGCCTCACTGGCCCGGATCACCCGAGCATCCTCCCCGTCGGCCGGCACCCCCATCGACGGCACCCGGTGCACCCGCTCGCCGCCGATGCCCAGCGGCTCCCGGCTGGTTGCCAGCAGCGCCAGGTTCGGGCAGCCCCGCAACAGCGCATCGGCCAGCTTGGCGCAGGCGCCGATGACGTGCTCGCAGTTGTCCAGTAGTACCAGCAGGCTCCGCCCGCCCACCGCCTCGACCAGCGCCTCAAGCACCGGGCGGCCCGGCTCTTCCCGCACCCCAAGCACATCAGCCACCGTCCTCGCGACCAGGTCCGGGTCGCGCAGCGGCGCCAGGTCGGCGAACCATACCCCGTCCCCAGCGCCACCGGCCAGCCCGGCCGCCACCTGCAGGGCGAGCCGGGTCTTACCCGCCCCGCCCGCGCCGGTCAGCGTGACCAGCCGGGAGGCGGCCACCAGGTCGCGCACCGCGGCCAGTTCAGCGTCGCGGCCGATGAAGCTCGACACCTGCGCCGGCAGGTTGGTCAGCAGCCCCGGGTCCTCCCGCGACCGCAGCGGCGGGAACCCGGCCGGCAGGCCTTCGGCCTGCAACTGGAAGATCCGCTCGGCCCGGCCCCCGTCCGCCAGCCGGTGCAGGCCAAGATCCTCCAGCCACACGCCGGCGGGCAGCGAATCGCGCAGCAGCCCGGCCGCCGCGGCCGACACCAGCACCTGCCCGCCGTGCGCCGCCGCCGCGATCCGGGCCGCCCAGCGTATCTCCGGCCCCGCCAGAGCGACCGCCGCCGGGGATGCCGCCTCACCGCTTTCGATGGCCATCCGGGCCCGCACCGTCTCCCCGGTCGGCCACGCATGCGACGCCAGCGCCCGCTGCGCCTGGATCGCGGCGACCGCGCAGGCCCGCGGCGAGGCGAACACCGCGGAAAACTCATCGCCCCGGGTGCCGACTTCTTCCCCGCCATGCGCGGCCAGCACCGCCTTGACCAGCCGGTGATGATCGGCCAGGAGTTCCGTGTACGCGTTCCCCAGCCGCCGTTCCATCGCGGCCGAACCGTCGATGTCGGCGAACAAGAACGTACGCGTGTGCGTGGCCACCAGTCCAGGGCTTCTCGTCGAGGCTGACGCTGACCGCGCCGACCGCAAAGCCCCTGCCTCCTCGACCGCACGGCCAGAACATCATACGTCCGACGCCGCTCCGGCGCCGGACCGGCAACTGCTGCACAACCAGCCGATGCCCTGACATCCAGGCCGCCCGGCACACATAAAGGTGACAACACATGACAACTCCAGTGACACGAAAGCCGCGCCGCCCGCTTGTCCGATGGGCGATGACCGGCCCCGGCCGGGTGATCGGCATCCTGCGGTACCTCACGGTGATCCAGCAGTGACGTCGCGTACCGCTACCGCTCGACAGACAGGACTGGTCGGGACTTGGCCCGGGGGACGATAACGGCTCGCGTCAAGTGGGCACGCTCGCCGCGATAGCCAGGGAGCGCATGAGGGAGCGTTTCACTGCTTCTGGCCGCGGCCATCGGACCGGGTAAGCCCGTTTTCATAGGCGGTCATGATCGTGTCCAGGAGACCGGGAAACCGTCCATCGAGATCATGGACGCGGAGCGCGGTCCACCGGCGGTTGCCGTCCTCCCGCTGGCGGATGACTCCGGCCTCGCGCAGTACCCGGAAGTGGTGGGTGAGCGTGGAGGGCGCGACGTCCACGGGGAAGGTGCCGCAGGCACGCTCCGGCGTTGCGCGCAAGGTCTGCACGATCGTCATCCGGGTGGGGTCGGACAGCGCGTGCAGGATGTCCAGCACATCGAACTCGTCCGGATCCGGATGGATGAGCGCCTGACGGCGCTGCGATCTGGGCATCTCACACCTCTCATTCGACAATCATCGTACAAGAAAGCTACGATGTTCGTCGAACGACGAAAATCGCAGGAGGAGCCGGGATGCTCGCGCTGATAATGACCGGGCCGTCACAAGGAGCGGACCGCACCGAGATCCGCGAGATCAAGGAGCCACGTCCGGGGCCGGGTGAAGTGACCATCGACGTGACGCACGCGGGGATCAACTTCCTGGACGTGATGGCCCGCCGCGGTGACGCCGGCTATGTCACCGCCTGGCCATACGCGCCGGGCCTGGAGGTATCCGGCACGGTCCGGGAAACCGGCCCTGATGTCACGGGCCTGGCCGCCGGGCAGAAGGTCGCCGCGTTCACCGCGGGCGGCGGCCTCGCCGAGGTGGTGCTGGCGCCGGCCGGGTTCGTAGTGCCGGTGCCCGGCCAGGTCCCGTCACCGGCCGCGGCGGCGGCTCCGCTCATGCTCACGACCGCGCTGCTCCTCCTGCAGGACGCCGCCAGCTTCCAGCCGGGCAAGACCGTGCTGGTGCATTCGGCCAGCGGCGGCGTGGGAAGCGCCGTCGCCCAGCTGGTGCCGCTGCTCGGCGGAGGGCTGCGCATCGGCACCGTGGGCCGCCCCGGCAAGGTCACCTCGGCGCTCAGGAGCGGGTACGACGCGGCCATAGCGCGCGGCGAGGACCTGGCCGAAGCGATACGGGCCGCCGCCGACGGCGCGCAGGTGGACATCGTGCTCGACCCGCTGGGCACCACCATGCTCCAGACCGATCTGGCGGTCACCGCGCCCGGCGGCCGGATCGTCCTGTTCGGCAACGCGGGAGGCCAGGAGCAGGCTCCGCTCCCGCCGGCCGGGCGGCTAATCGGCGGCAACCTCGCGATCGGCGGCTTCAGCATCACGCGCCTGTGGGCCACAGCACCGGACCGTGCCTCCGCCGGCCTGCGCCGCGTCCTGGACCTGGTCACCGAAGGCCGGCTGAATATCGCGATCACCGAGGTCGGCTCGCTCGCGGACGTACCCGCGGTCCACCAGCTGCTCGCCGAGGGCCGCGGCGACGGCAAGTACGTCGTCCGCCTCCACGGATAACACGCACAGCCTGTTGATTGAAGCGTCTAGGCGGGCGGCATGATGCCTGAGTGCGAAGATCACCGATCCCGCCCTAGTCAACGGAGCCACCGGCGTCATCGTCCGCCCCGCCATCGCCATCATCGGCGTCGCCGCCATAACGGTCATCGACCCCCGCTCCGAGGCCGCAGCCAGCGTGGGCTCAGGCGGCTTCCGGTGCGGGTGCGGCGGCCAGGCTGGGGCGCCGGTGGCGTCTGCTGGTGGCTGCTTGCCGGACGGCGAGCAGGGCGGTCAGGGGTCCGGCGAGCGCCGCCGGGCCGTAGGGGCTGGCGCTGTCAGCTTCTTCGAAGCGGTAGCCGGGAACGCCCGGGTCGCCGGGGCCGAAGCTCATCGGGGCGACCTGGAACGAGCCGGGGACGATGCGGTGCCAGCCGTCGGCGAGCAGGACCGCGACGACCGTGGCGGTGGTGATGCTGGTGTTGGTCATACCGCGACCTCTTTCTTCTTGTGTGCCGTCTTGGTG
>Ga0306923_10003852_pt1 | contig 14243 bp, 16 predicted proteins | sample sta12Can44000108_FD_203841 | JGI IMG/M metagenome (GOLD analysis project Ga0306923, IMG submission 203841) | Lab enrichment of tropical soil microbial communities from Luquillo Experimental Forest, Puerto Rico - statanox.12C.anox.44.000.108 (v2)... | ecosystem: Environmental > Terrestrial >... | reverse complement strand
CCTGGATGCAGGTCGGTGACCAACGCTTCGATGGCGACGACATTCAACGCCTTTACGAAAGCGACGATTACCCATTGCAACGGCGTCGGTCGGATTGATCGCCAGCACATGGGTTGACGTCGAGGCCGCTCTGCATGGATAGGAGGTCGCGAGCAGTTTTTGGTCTGCCTTGCGACGTTCCCGTTTTAGGGCACTCAACTAGGCTCCCCCAAAACTCGGATGACCGCACCCGCGATGCTCGCGTGATCGGATTTACACAACGCCCGATGCATTAGGGATATAGAGATCGTGAGTTGCATTGCGGGCCTCGCAGTAATCATATTCGCCCTAACGCACGATGCTTGGAGGTCCCGATAATGCGCCGGGCCCCCGGATTGATTTCATAGCGCTACCTATGCCCGAGCGGCGGCCCCTTGCGCAACATCGCCGGCGCTCTCGCCAAGAAACTATGTTTTCCGCCCGGCTCTGGCAGTCAGCCACTTGCTTGGCCTATCGAAGGAGGACGAAAGCTCCCGAGTTACGCGACGCAATGAAAAACCGTCCCATTAGACCCCCCCCTTCGGAACGCGTTTTGCTCATCGCTTTCTTTCTCTCGATTCTCGCGTACGCTTAGGTTTCCAGCCATCGACCATGCTCGGTGCAATGGGCAATACGCCGACCTTGGAACCATGTGCCGCCTGGCGCACTTGAGGTCTGACTGGTCTCAGTGACCAACCCGCGTGACATGCGGCGCATGCGACTTGATAAATGCCGCGATGGCCGTCCATCCTCCGTCAGGACCTTGCGCGAGTACGATGCCGCAAAGATCGGCTCCAGCCCACTGGAGACGTTGCCGGCAAGCAGGCTGATTGTGCCGGTCGGCGCGATTGCGATCAGATGGCTGTTGCGGATGCCATGGATTGCTATTCCGTCTCGGACGTCCTCGGGAAGGGTGCAGACGAACGGCCCCAACAGGTACTTGTCGCGTTCGTAGTGAGGAAAGCTGCCCTTTTCCCTGGCAAGCGCGGTGGAGGCACGGTAGGCGGCGTGCGAGATCAGACGCATTAGGTCGGCCGCGACCGCCAAGGAACGATCGTTGCCGTAGGTCAGCCCCAGTATCACCAGCACGTCGGCGAGCCCAGTAATCCCGAGGCCAATGCGCCGCGAGCCACGTGCATTCTCGGCCTGCTGCGGCAGTGGAAACCGCGATGCGTCGATGACGTTGTCCAGCATCCGCACGGCGATCCGGGTCGTCTTCACAAGGCTTTCGGCGTCGATTCGCGCCTGCGAGGTAAACGGCGCGAGGACAAAGCTGGTCAGATTGAGCGACCCGAGGTCACAGCACCCGTATGACGGCAACGGGATTTCCCCGCACGGGTTGGTGGCGGTGATCCGCTCCCGGTACCAGAGATTGTTGAGCTGGTTGATGCGATCGACGAACAGCACACCGGGCTCGGCGTAGTCATACGCCGCCCGCAGGATGAGCTGCCAAAGCTCGCGCGCCCGAACGCGCCGGATGACGCGGCAGGCGGTTGCCCCGGTCGCGTCCGACCATTCGCGCGAGACCGTCTCGCCATCGCCACCGAACGCCGCGGCCGGAAACACAAGCGGCCACTGCGCGTCGGAGCGTACCGCCGTCATGAACGCATCCGTCACTTGGACCGAGAGGTTGAACCGCCGCAGCCGCCCGGGCTGCTGCTTGGCGGTAATGAACTCTTCGATGTCGGGATGATCGCAGCGCAGCGTCGCCATCATGGCGCCGCGGCGAGCGCCGGTCGAGAGGATGGTCCCGCACATCGCGTCCCAAACCTGCATGAACGAGACGGGACCAGACGCGATATTGCCGGCACCTCTTGCTTGTGTGCCCCGCGGTCGCAGGGTCGAAAAGTCATAGCCGATGCCGCCGCCATGCTGCATCGTTATCGCGCCTTCCTGCAATGCGCGAAATATGCCCGGGATCGTGTCTTCGAGCGTCCCCATCACGAAGCAATTGAACAGGGTAACGTTGCGTGCCGTTCCGGCACCGGCCTGAATCCGGCCGCCCGGCAGGAATTTAAAATCCTGCAGGATCCCGAAGAAGCGCTCTTCCCACTCTGGCCGATCATCGGGCTCGACGGCCGCGAGCGCGTGTGCAATCCGATGCCAGGTATCCGTGATCGTGCGCTCGGGCGGCCGCCCGTCGGCGTACCGATATTTGGTCTCCCACACGTGTCGGGAAATCTCAGTCGCGAGATCGTTCATGGCTACGTGCTTCAAGCCAAAACGACCAGCGGGGCATCTTCATATCACAGGACAGCGTCGTTTCATAACGCGACCTCCTGAGTTGGAAAGTGCCGGTGCGGCCCTCATACGTAGTTGCCTATTTGGCTTTCGCGTACGCCGTTTGTACATCTCCCAAATTTCGGTCACAGTCGTTGCCTGCTCCGCCGCTTTATCGTCCCTGAGCCGCACCAGCCGCGGGAACCGAAGCGCAATTCCTCCCGTTTTCACTCTGTCTTCTTGAGCGCGATCAACTGCGCAACATCGCTACGGCAGCCGGCGCCGGCCCGGCCGCGACGCTTTGCACCGCATGCAGGGCCTTGCTTCCTCCATTCACGGTGCGAAGCTGTTCGGATCTGAAGCGAGCGGTGGTGAGCTCCTGGTAAATCTGCATGTAGTCACGAGCCATACGTTCGGCCGTGAAGCGGCGCTCGAATGCGGCGCGCACCCTTATTCTGTGCAAGCTAACAATCCGTCGCACGGCCCTCACTGCCTCCTCGATCGTGTCCACGACGAAACCGGACGTACCGTCCTCCACGACCTCGGGCACTGATCCGCGTCGGAATGCGATAATTGGCGTGCCGCACGCCATCGCCTCGATCACGGCGAGCCCGAAAGGCTCCGGCCAGTCGATCGGGAACAGCAATGCTGCTGCCTCGCCGAGGAATGCTGCCTTATCGCGTTCCCCGATCTCGCCGATGAATTCCACGTTCGAATGGGCCTCCACCATGGGCCGGATGATCTCCTCCCAATAGGCCTGATCAACGCGGTCCACCTTGGCCGCGATCTTCAGTGGCATCCTGGCTCTCGCAGCGATCTCGATTGCGCGGTTCGGCCCTTTTTCGGGCGAAATCCGTCCGAGAAACGCGAGATAGCCTCCGGCTGCATTCGGTCGGCATGGAAGCAGGTCGCGCGGCAGGCCATGATGAACAGTGCCGACCCAATTGGCGTGGCGCAGATACTTGCGCTGATCATTTGAGACCGAGACGAGAGGGAGCTCCTGAAACATCCGGTAGAATGGAACGAGATCTGGCAAATCCAATCGGCCATGCTGAGTCGTCAGGGTACGATCTGCGATATCGCGGACCAACGGCGCCTGCAGGATATCGATGTGGAAATGGAGGACATCGAACTGGTCGATCCTCTGCCGGACCTCCTCCAGCATCATGATATGGTAAATCAGAGGGTCCTTGACGGATGGATCGAGGCGCAGGGCCATCTTGCAGCAGGGCACCAGCTTCGCCGAAGTCTTGGAATCCCCACTAGCGAAGAGCGTGACGTCATGCCCCTGCCGCACGAGTTCTTCGGTGAGGTAGGAAACGACGCGTTCCGTTCCCCCGTAGAGCTTGGGTGGCACGCGTTCGTAAAGCGGGGCGATCTGAGCAATCTTCATCGGCGATCTTCCCTCGACTGTCGACGATAAACGTGCAACCTACAGGGCCTGAAAGCGCAGGACCCGCACCTCCCGCCCCTCCCTCGGATTTCTCCACGGGCCCAGGACAGGAAGGCGACGGGTCCCTCCGCCATGTGTGGTTCTAGACTGGTTTATCGCACAGGCAGATCCGCACCTCTCGACGGTTCACTGCGGTGCTTCGCCAATCTTGCCTTTGCACGACGGTGCACAAATTCGATCACATGAAACGCCGAATGTTTTGACCTAAATCAAAATCACCAGTCGAAACCGTGTGCTCGCTCCTGTCAGCCGATCTGATGGCCTGGACTTCCTGCGAAAGCGGATTGCGGGCGGATGGGGCGCATGAATCAACAGATCGATTTGATGAGTGACGCGGACTGTACGGCCTTCCTACAGTGGGCGCTTCCACGCCTCAATCTGCGCTGGCCGGGATTTCGTAAGGTTCGCCGTCAGGTCTGCAAGCGACTCAAGCGGCGCATGAGCGAGCTGCAGCTGACGGATTTTGCCGCTTATCGAACGCGGCTTGAGGCCGATCCATCGGAGTGGCAAATCCTCGATCAGGCTTGCCACATCACCATTTCGCGGTTTTTCCGCGACCGGGGCGTATTCGAGGCCGTGCGCAAACGTGTGCTCGCCGACATCGCGGCCCGCGCCAAGCGGGAACGACGAGAGGCACGCGCGTGGTCGGCCGGCTGTGCGTCCGGCGAGGAGGCCTACACCGTAAAAATCCTGTGGGACCTCGAGGTGGCGAGCTCTTGTCCGGGTGTCTCCCTATCGATCACCGCGACAGATGTGGACAAGACAATGCTCGCACGAGCGCGGAAGGGGTGTTTCGAGCCGTCGAGCCTGAGGGAATTGCCTCCGCATCTCGTGAGGCAAGCCTTCGATCGGGTGGGCCAGGCGCTTTGCGTACGACAGCAGCATCGGGAGGGGATCGATTTCCTGTTTCAGGATTTGCGGTTGGAAGCGCCAAATCTCCTTTTCGATCTCATTCTCTGCCGTTATGTCGCTTTCACCTATTTCGCAGTACCGCTGCAATACCAGGTTCTCGGCCGCATCGTGGAACGGCTCCTGCCGAACGGCTATCTGGTAATCGGCACTCACGAGCGGCTGCCGGGCGATGTTGCCAGGCCGCCGTCGCCGCTGACTGGCGGCCCGCAAATCTTCCAGAAAAGGGCGGCGCTACCAGATTGAAAGGTCTGCTTGGCGGCCTCTCTCACAGAACGCGGGCCCCCCTGGGCGCCGAGTTCTTCGTTATTGATTGATGTCAAATCCCTGCGCAAGCGCACAGCTATCATTCGGCGACAACCGCCATGGGAGGTGGTGCCATGTCGACGTTCATCATGTTGACGCGCTTGAATCCCGACGCCGTACGTTCGCCAAGGGGCCTGGAGCAACTCGAACGGGAGGCGATGGAAGCCATACGAAAAGAATGTCCGGGGGTCGAGTGGCTCGGTAGCTATGCGGTGCTTGGGCCATGTGACTATTTGGATGTCTTCCTTGCGAACGACATCGAGACAGCAACTCGGGTCTCGGCGCTCATCCGCACTTTCGGGCATGCCAAGACCGAGATTTGGGCCGCGACGGAATGGGATCGGTTCAAGGAGATCGTGCGCACGCTTCCGGGGCCAACCTGATCATGGTGATGTCGCGAAGGTAGGAACGTTCGCGGATCAAGATAGCGTGCACGCGTGAGGAGCCGGTTGGAGCCGGAGCGGCGATCGGTGGCGACTAAGGTAGCAATCTCAGGCGGAAAATCGTGGGAGGTCAGGCTGGGGGGCCCAGCTAACATCATGGACAGGAGCACAGCAATGGAAAGCGCAGCTTTTCGAAAGTGGTTGGCCGCGCAGGGATGTCGCTTCGATCGGCATGAACATCAGCAGCGCGGCCAAGGCCACGTCGTCGTAACGGTACATCGAGAGGGCCGAAAGGCCGAGGTCCCCCTCGGAGGCTCCCGTCAGACCCTCGACCTGCGCGTGGTGCGCCGGGCCTGCGAAGAGCTTGGGCTTGATTGGTCTCAGCTGCCGGGGCCGAAGAGTCGGGTCTGACAGGAAGGACTGGCCATCATGGTCGAACATACGGCTCACGCATTCGACGTCGACCTGCAGGAACTTGCGCGCAAGATTGCAGAAATGGGCGGTCTTGCCGAAAAGCAGATCGTGGATGCGATAGACGCCCTGGTAAAGCACGACATCGCGCTCGCCAAGCGTATCATAGCGGCGGATGACCAGGTCGATGCGCGGCAGCGAGAGATTGAGGAAAGGGCAATCATCGCTATCGCACGTCGGCAGCCGATGGCGGTCGATTTACGGGAGATCGTCGGAGCGCTGCGTATCTCCAACGACCTCGAGCGGATTGGCGATCTAGCCGAAAATATTGCCAAACGGGTGATACTCACCGATGAGCTGCCTTCCAGCGAAGTGATCCTTCAACTCGACCGCATGGTCAAGCTCGTCCTTGTCCAGCTGCGACGCGTACTCCACAGCTACGCGCAACACGACCTCGCCGAAGCGCTCGACGTGTGGCACCGGGATGCAGAGATCGATGCCATGAACAGTTCCATCTTCCGAGAGCTCCTCACTTACATGATGGAGAACCCGCGCAATATCACCTTCTGCACGCATCTGCTTTTTTGCGCCAAGAACGTCGAACGAATGGGCGATCACGCCACCAATATCGCAGAAACGGTTTACTATATCGTGCAGGGGTTCCCACTCTCGGACGAACGACCGAAGGCAGACATCACCAGTAAAGGAATGCTGCCATCGTCCGTGTTATCGGACACGGCTGGACCGAAGCGGTCGTTTCGCAGAAACGCATCGAGGGACAGGGAAATTTAATCGAGCAGCAACGAAGCCGCTGAACTGCAATCTGACGTCATGTGATGCGTGATCGCGCCCAGCCGATCCCGGCTCGTAACATGTCTGCTCTACTTCCAATAGCGGCCGAATTGATGCGTTCGCAACGAACTGACGCGATGTGCAAGACCTCACCGGACAGCTTTGGACAAAGATGCAACGAAGGAAGGACTTGTTGACCTAGATCAATAAACATCATTTGCCGCGAGAGTATTGGAATTAAAAATCCTGTTCGCAACCCAGCTCCTGGAAATGGCTATGAAAGTCAAGGACGTCATGCATAAAGGAGTGACTTGCGTTGAGCCGACGACTCCCGTGAAGGAGCTTGCAAAGCGCATGCGTGACAGCGACATTGGCGCTATTCCAGTGTGCGCAGACGGTCGTTTGGTGGGCATTGTCACAGATCGGGATATCATCTGCCGTGCGGTCGCGGAGACCGGAAATGTCGGCAAGATGACGGCTCAGGACGTAATGACGAAGAACGTTGTTTGCTGTTCGCCAGAAGATTACATCGACCTCGCGATCGAAGTCATAGAAGCGAAGCAAGTCCGCCGGCTGCCTGTGACTGACAGTCACAAAACTGTCCTCGGAATGTTGAGCCTCGGCGACATTTCCCACAAGGTCAAAAAGCAGCTCTCGGGCGAGGTATTACAGGCTGTCTCCGGACATCATCTCTAAGCGCGGAACCTATCAAAGAAAATTTGCCGAAAGACATTCAGTGCGACATGAGGCAGCAGATAGGACTTGTCGCAAGCAATTCCCGCGTCATGCCGCCGAAGATCCACTCGCCGAGGCGGCTGTGTCCGTAGGCACCGGTGACAAGCAGATCGGCACGTTCTTCCTGAGCGTTCCGGATTAACTGCTCCGCACCAGATCCTCTTTGCTCGAGCATGATCCTGGGCCCGCCATCAACGCGATGGCGCGCCAGATAACGAGCCACGTCGTCGAGCCGCCCTACTGCTGCCTTCTCTTCGCCTGGACCACACGCTTCGACAATGGTGACGCGCGTCGCCCTTTGCAGAAACGGAAGCGCATCGCGCACGGCGCGGCGCGCTTCGCGGGTATCCTTCCAGCCGATCACGACATGCTCTCCTCGCAGCGCGCTCACTCCGTCGGGCACGACCAGCATCGGACGCCCTGCTTTCAGAATCGCTTCACCTGGATCGAGTGCCGTGTAGGCATTCACCGGCGCCTTCACCTGTCCGATGATCACAAGATCGGCACTGCGCGCCTCGCGCGGAAGCGCCACGGCTGGCAAGTCCAGCATCGCACGCCACTCGACCTTTCGGTGATTGGCGTCCGCGATGCGGCGAAACCACTCGCCCCGATGCGCAAGCTTCGTCCGCATCATGTCCATGATCACACCGTCGGTCGTCATTGGTGGCGGAATGGCGAGAGCCGATAGTCCGATCAGCATTACATTGAACTGATCGGCAAGGCTTGCGGCAAGGCGTACACGTTGCTCCGGTGTGGCGTCGGCCTCGACATACACCATAAGGCACGCATAGGACATACGTCCTCCAGCAGTTCACTCGGGCTCAATACTCGATTGCATGCGGGAAGTTCCTAAGCTGCGACACAGCATAGCAAACCAGCTTCCTCGCATTTGATGTATGTCAACATGCCACGCGCCGCATAGCTTTAGACAGCTGGTCTTTCAACCTAACAGGAGGACCCAAGTCATGGCTGAAGCCGCGACCAAACTGCCCGTGAAGACCGAGAAGAAGGCGGAGCAGACGTCCGCCTTGAGGGAATGGCGACCATTCGAAGCCCTGCACCGCGGAATCGATCGTCTCTTCGATGACTTCGGCGGAGGATTTTGGCGTTTTCCGTTCCGTCGCTCCGTGTTCGATCTCGAGCCATTCTGGCGCCGCGAACTGAGCTGGGAAACAGCCCCGGCGATGGACATCGCCGAGACGGAAAAAACCTACGAGATCTCCGCCGAGCTGCCGGGCATGAGCGAAAGCGACGTGGAGGTCGTAGCCTCGAATGGCGGCCTTACGATCAAGGGCGAAAAGAAGGAGGAGAAGGAAGAGAAGAAGAAGGACTACTATCTCTGCGAGCGCCGTTACGGATCGTTCCAGCGTTGCTTGCAGATACCGGAGGGAGTCGATGCGGATAAGATTGAGGCGACGTTCAAGAAGGGGGTGCTTACGGTGACCCTTCCCAAGAAGCCCGAGGCGCAGAAGCCCGAGAAGAAGATCTCCGTCAAGGCTGCCTAAGCGGACCCCGGCGGAATACACTCGGATCGTTCAATGACCTTGGCTAGTTGCGCTCCTTCGGGCGCAACTAGCCAGCGAGATGCTCCGGTTTCCCGTATCCAGCGGCGCCGGCGGGAAATGTGTAGCGTCGTGCCGGCATTGCCGTGACCGAAACCGCAAAGCGACCGTTCGACGGGTCGCAACGAAAGGGAGCATGACTCATGACTGCGCCAAGGAGACGCCTCCACCGCGCTCACGCCAAACCGGGCGTTCGCGGCAGCGGCAAGTTCTTCCACGTCAAGGTGCGCCGGCCTCAGAACTTCGTCAGCTTCCGCGTGCAGGACGTCGGCGGCAAGGGCGGCATCGAACGCGTCGCGGGTCGGCGGGCAAGCGGCTCCTGAGACACCCAGAAATGGCTGATCCCCAAGGATCAGGCGCATGTCGAGGGCAGCCGACTAGTGCCCGATACGGCGGGGGCACGCAAGGTTCTGGGCTCACTCGGCTCGGTAGTCCATGCGGTCCGTAGCGGGACGCCGTTGATGAAGACGAACGGGACATCAATTACGACTGGTCCCATCGCTCGACCGCCGGCCAATGCCCAACCGGCTCGCGTCTTCGTCGGACTTAAGGTCGCAACTGAGGCTGCGGGTGAGCTCGCTGAACTCGCGCGGCCACTCGAACGCTATGCCGTCCGCCTCGTGCGACGCGGCGATATCCACCTTACGCTGGTCCCACCCTGGAACGAGACCCATATCGCCCATGCGGTGGAGACGCTGCGCGCAGCGATCAGCGGGTTCGGCAGCTTCTTGCTGAGGTTCGCGCATGTGGGATACGGCCCTACGCTCCGTGACCCACGTCTTCTGTGGGTCGATTGCGTGGCTTGCGAGGAGCTAAAGGACTTGCGGATGGCGCTATTGGCCGCATACGGCCAGATCGACTCGAGACCCTTTCAGCCACATGTCACGCTCGCACGCATCCCACGAAGCGGACGGGCTATCGCTCGGCAGAACCCGATGGACCAAACTCTTTCGCTGACACAATACGTCACTTCCGTCGAGCTCTTCCAATCTCCGCCGAAAGGTCAAAGCGGATATCAAGTCCTCGCCTCGTTGCCGCTTCGAGCAAGGCCACGTCTCCCATGCTAGCGGCTCCAGCCGTTCCAGTTCACGCGACATGGCCGTCGCCGACGCACTAAACAAGCAAGGCATTGCGATCTTGTTGTTCGGCCTGCTGACTGGTGGAGGAGGAAGCCGATCGACTAACGTCTTCAATATTCCGCTTTTGTCAGAGCGGCTTATAGATGTCGTGCACCTAAACTGCGCGCGCCAAGCACTGGTTCAGAGTTGATCTGCGTCAATGAAGAGCAGTGTGCCGTGGGCAAGCCTCATCAGCAGTTGACCATAGTCTGGCGATCAATTTCCAATGGAGGTCCAAATGCCGTACGCTTTTACCCTCACTACCATCATTCCTGCTTCTGCGCAGGAGATCTACGACGCATGGCTCGACAGTCTCGCCCATTCTGAGATGACGGGGGGTCAGGCGAGCATGTCGGACGAGATCGACGCCGAAGTATCCGCCTGGGATGGCTACATCACCGGCCGCAATCTCGAGCTCGTCGCGGGCGAGCGCATTGTGCAGTCGTGGCGTACGACGCAATTCACCGATGAGCATGAGGACTCGATCATCACGATGACGCTCGAAGATGTTGAAGATGGCGCATTGCTTACGCTCGTACACAGCAATGTGCCGGACGAGCAGACGAGTTACGAGCAGGGCGGCTGGCAGGAGTATTATTTCGAACCGATGAAGGAATATTTTGCCGAGCTCAACAGGGCAGGTGCCGACCGGACGTCGAAGACGGCTGGGCCCAAGGCCAAGCCCAAGCGCGCGCCGGCAAGCCCGAAATCAAAACGCGCGGCGCCGGGGGCAAAAACAGCAGCCCGTAAGAAGAAGTTCAAACGTGCATTCGCTGGGCGGGCCGAACGCAAAGGCGCGAAGAAAATCAAGAGCAAGGCGGCCCGAGGCAAGCGACGCAGGTAACACCAGGGGCCACCTGCAGTGGCGTCACGAGATCGCGGGCTACTGGCTGCAGCTACTGCAGCAACCGAGGTAAGGCCGGGGGCGTATCGCGCGGCCGAAATGGGCGTCATCTTCAGGTCGTCACCTTATCATGAAGAAGCATCGCACGTTCGTCGGTTTGAGCAATTTTGCGGCGGATTGCTGGGAAGTCTTCAGCAGTCAGGGTCTCCCGCCTGAGCAGTAATTCGACCCCGTCGTCAAGATCAGGACGCCGCGACTGCAGAATCTCTGTTGCCCGGTCGAATGCCTGTGCGATGACATCGCGCACGGCTACATCGATCTCGCGCGCAGTCGTCTCGGCGGCCTGGATCCGGTCGGTCGGAACCGCAGGAAGGAATGGCTGCGGAGCCGACGCGTAGGTTCGCTGGCCAATCTTTTGATCCATTCCATGACGCGTGACCATTTCGAGGGCAATTTCAGTGGCGCGCTGGAGATCGTCCGCCGCGCCCGTGGAGACGTTGCCCGCGAAGATCAGACTTTCAGCGGCACGGCCGCCCATGAGTACGGTAATGCGGTTATCGAGATCGCTCTTGGCGAGCAGAAAACGGTCTTCAGTTGGCCGTTGCATCGTGTAGCCCAATGCACCAACGCCGCGCGGGATGATTGAGACCTTGAGGATCGGATCAACACCAGGGAGGCTCGATGCTACCAACGCATGCCCCATCTCGTGATAGGCGACGCGGCGCCGTTCTTCGGCGTTCAGCACTCGGCTTTTCTTTTCGAGACCTGCCACGATCCGCTCGATCGCCGCGGTGAAGTCGTTCGAGGTGACCGCAACGCCGTTGCGTCGCGTCGCAATGATCGCCGCCTCGTTCACGAGATTGGCGATATCCGCGCCGGTGAAGCCGGTCGTCAGCCCGGCAATAGCGTCGAGATCAAGGTCGCGCGCAAGGTGAACCTTGCGTGCGTGCACCTTTAGGATTTCAAGACGGCCCTTACGATCCGGGCGATCAACTAGGACTTGCCGATCGAAGCGCCCGGCTCGCAACAGGGCCGGATCGAGAATCTCCGGCCGGTTGGTCGCCGCGAGGAGAATGACGCCGACCCTAGGATCGAACCCATCGAGCTCCGCAAGAAGCTGATTGAGCGTCTGCTCCTTCTCATCGATTCCGCCGAACGCACCCGGAACCCGGCTGCGACCCAATGCATCGAGCTCGTCGATGAAGATGATGCAGGGAGCCGCTTTTCGCGCTTGCTCGAAGAGGTCGCGCACGCGAGCGGCGCCGACGCCAACAAACATCTCAACAAATTCCGACCCGGAAATCGAAAAGAACGGGACATTCGCTTCGCCGGCAACCGCTCGTGCCAGAAGCGTCTTCCCGGTTCCCGGTGGCCCGACCAGGAGGATGCCCTTTGGAAGGCGCGCGCCAAGTCGCCCGTAGGCTTTCGGATCGCGTAGGAATGCAACGACTTCCTCGAGTTCGAACTTCGCTTCGTCCGCCCCCGCGACGTCCTTGAACGTCACCTGAGTATCCGTTTCGACGTAGACCTTGGCACGGGATTTTCCGACCGTCATCAGGCCGCCAATCCCCTGCCTTTCCGCCACACGCCGGAAGATCATCGTCCAGATGAAGTAGAAGATAATCGCAGGTACGACCCAGGAGAGAACCGTCTGAATGAGGCCGCCCGAGGGGGCGCCCTTCACAACGACATTCTGTGCCGCGAGCTTGTCGGCGAGCTGTGGATCGACACGGATCGCAAAGAAGGCGCGCTTTCCGCCGGGCAGCGGCTCTTTCAGGGAACCCTGAATAGAGTCCGCGCCAACCGTGACCTCAGCAACCTTCCCCTCGCTGAGCAGGCGCTCGAACTCGCTATAAGGGATGGTCTCGATTTGCGAATAGGTCGCCCAGAAATATTGGAAGACGAGGACGCCGATCACGGCGGCAACCGTGTACCAGATCATGATCTGACGTTTGCGGACATCCGGTTCCATGTGGCACCGCTCCAAAAATGGCCCTCATTAAGCGATCGGGCCTGCCCTTCTTGGCTCGAAACGCCCCCTGGAGATTTGATATCGCCCAAACTCCTCGGGCACCGATCCGCGTCGGAATCCGATAGCCGGGTGCCGCAATCCTACATTCGATGCTCCAACTTCGTGAGGATCGCTGCAATCTCATCCTTAAGCTTCAGACGCTGCTTCTTCAGCCGTTCGAGAACCTCGTCGGTGGTCGGCTCCTCCTCCGACTCGATGCGATAGATGTTGCGGTTGACCTCGTCGTAGCAGGCCGCGAGTCGCCTGAACTCATAATTGGTTCTCATCATCCGCTCGATGAGCGAGATCTCTTGCGGAAACTCATCTCGTAGTTCGTGTGGGATATGCATGGCCATAACTTCAATCAGTGCCATTCCATGTTTGCTTTGCGGTAGATCAAGAATTGTCACCCGCACGGGGTAGGCACGCCACTCTCGGACGAACGTCCGAAGGGATGTTTTTGCTCGGGCGCCTCGGGCCTGTGGAGCGAAGTGCTTGTTTGACGCCGTCCAGGTATGCTCGCGCGGGCGTCGGTCATCGAGCTGCATCGCTAAAATGGCAGGAATTGCCGCAATTTTTCTGCCGATCCAGAGATGATCCGGCTGCAACGGCCAATCCAGCAACAATCCGCCTGCCCTGCCTCCGGGCTAGCCCGGAGGGATTTTATCGGAATTTTCGCTCCCTCGCGCAGCGGTTACCAATGCCCTGATCAACTGGAGGTCATGAGCCATGCTGCCGCAGACCGCAATCCGGGATGTTTGCCAGAGGCAGCCGGCAACGCAACTTCGTCGCGTGCCACTCCCGGGCGCTGCCATGCCAACCGGCACCATCGAGCTCATGGGTGCGTGCATGTCGTTTGCCGCCAATGCCGAGATCTACGGGGAGAACGAGCCCGCCGATTACCTCTACAAGGTCGTCAACGGGACGGTGCGAACCTACAAGGTCCTGGTGGACGGGCGCCGTCAGATCGGGGCCTTCCATCTGCCCGGCGACATTTTCGGTCTCGAGACCGGGGACGAGCACACCTGTTCGGCCGAAGCGATCACCGAGTGCAGGATCATCGTGATCAAACGCAGCAGAGTGATGGCGCTTGCGGCAAGGGACAATGATATCGCGCGCCAAATGTGGGCGCTGACCGCTCACGAACTGCAACGGGTGCAAGAGCATTCACTGGTGTTGATCAAGAGCGCGGAGGAGCGGGTCGCGGGGTTCCTCTTGGAAATGGCGGATCGCGTGCCCAGCGGTGGGGCAGTCGAGCTGCCGATGTCGCGCCAGGACATCGCCGACTATCTCGGCCTCACCATCGAAACAGTTTCACGCACGCTCAAGCATTTGGAAGATGCGGCGGCGATCGAGGTGCCAAAGCGGCGCCGGATCCTGTTGCGTAACCGCTCTGCGCTACGGCGGCTGAACGCTTAGGAAGGCGAGGAGCGAGATTTAGAAGTCGGTTTGTACCAATCGTGGACAGGGACGGCTTGTCG
>Ga0306923_10003849_pt1 | contig 14251 bp, 14 predicted proteins | sample sta12Can44000108_FD_203841 | JGI IMG/M metagenome (GOLD analysis project Ga0306923, IMG submission 203841) | Lab enrichment of tropical soil microbial communities from Luquillo Experimental Forest, Puerto Rico - statanox.12C.anox.44.000.108 (v2)... | ecosystem: Environmental > Terrestrial >... | reverse complement strand
ACGATGATGATTTGGCCCCGTCTCATACTGGCTGAATTTTTAACGAGGTAAGCGATCGCGTGCGCGGTTTCGAGCGCGGGAATAACTCCTTCGGTCTCGGAAAGGATGCGGAACGCGTTGAGCGCTTCATCGTCGGTCGCGTAAGTATATTCTACGCGGCCGAGATCGCGTAAGTACGAATGTTCCGGGCCGACCGCGGCGTAATCGAGCCCGGCCGAGACCGAGTGGGTGAGCTCGATTTGGCCTTCCTCGTTGGTGAGCAAAAAGGTTTTCGTGCCTTGGAGCACGCCGAGTCGGCCGCCTTGAAATCGCGCTGCGTGTTTTCCCCTGCGGATACCTTCGCCCCCGGCTTCGACGCCGACCATTCGCACCTGTTGATCTCTTAGAAATGGATAGAACAAACCTATCGCATTGCTGCCGCCGCCGACGCAGGCGACGAGCAAATCTGGAACGCGCTCTTCACGCTCCAGAATTTGGCGGCGCGCTTCAACGCCGATAACGCTTTGGAAATCACGCACCATCATCGGGTAGGGATGTGAGCCCAGGACCGATCCCAATATATAATGAGTAGTCCGAACGTTGGTCACCCAATCGCGCATCGCTTCGTTGATCGCTTCTTTGAGGGTGGCCTGGCCGACCGTGACTGGAACGACTTTGGCGCCGAGAAATTTCATTCGTGCGACGTTCAAGGCCTGTCGTTCCATGTCGACCTTGCCCATGTAGATCACGCATTCGCAACCGAATCTGGCGGCGACCGTTGCGGTCGCGACGCCGTGCTGACCGGCTCCGGTCTCGGCGATAATCCGCCGTTTTCCCATTCGCTGCGCGAGCAGAATTTGTCCGAGCGCGTTGTTTATTTTGTGAGCGCCGGTGTGAAGCAGGTCCTCGCGTTTCAGATAGATTTTCCCGCCGTTAAGTCGATTCGTTAGGCGCTCAGCGAAATAGAGCGGCGTTGGACGTCCGGCGAAATCGCGGAGCAAGATCGAGAATTCATTCTGAAACGCGGAATTGTTTTTGGCGTGTTCGTATTCAGCGGCGAGCTCGTGCAGCACTGACATCAACGTCTCGGGCACGAACATTCCGCCGTAGGGCCCAAAGTAGCCACGCGCGTCGGGAACGGTCTCGCCTTTTGTCATGGGTGGCAGAAAACGTCCAACGCTCAACCCGCCTTCGCAAGGCCCACATCGGGCAGGTGCCTAACGTCAAACCTTTAGTTCAGCAGCGCGGTTATGGCGCGGCGATGTGGCGATGGAATTGGGGTCGAATCCAATTTTCGAAAGGCAAACCAGCGTTGCCGATTCTGGATCTTGCACGGCCGCTCCGGAAAAATTTGCAGTGTAATTCGGTGGTTTGTGAATGGAAAAACAGCTCTGTAAATCGCGCCGTTTCTCTTTGAGCTGCCACTTAGTGGCGGCAAAATCCACATGCCGCGCCAGCGCCGATCAGCAGGGTGTAGCAGGATTTTGTTTTGCCTGACAACCAAGGCGTGTTTTTCGATCAAGCGTTTGGTTTGAGGGCGCGGCAGTCTGATCGGCAAAGATTTGGGGTCTTTGCTGGTGCAAAAATTTTTCAGAGGACAAATTCCGCATTTTGGATTGCGCGGGAGGCAAATGAGCGCGCCGAGATCGAGGAGCGCGGAGTTGTAGCTGACAGGGTCTTTTTTTGGAACAAGAGAAGCAGCGCGCTGCCAAAGCGATCGCTGTCCGGCCGTCGAATCGATCGGAATTCGTAGATCGAAAAGGCGACTTAAAACGCGAGCAGTATTTGCTTCGATGATTGGAACAGCCTGCTCGAACGCGAACGTTGCGATTGCGTGCGCGGTGTAGTTGCCGACGCCGGGAAGTTTTTGCATCGCGTCGATCCCATTTGGAAATCGGTCACGAAGTCGACCCACGACAAGCTTTGCGGTGGCGTGAAGATTTCTTGCCCGCGCATAGTAGCCAAGCCCTTCCCAGGCATGAAGAACCTGTTGCTCGCGTGCGCGAGCCAGCGTGGCGAAATTCGGGAATCGGCGTAACCACTCTTGATAATAAGGCAGGACGGTGAGGACCTGGGTTTGCTGAAGCATGAATTCAGAAACGAGGATCCGGTACGGATCTCGGGTGCGACGCCACGGAAGATCGCGGCCATTTTTGCGATACCAGCGAAGGAGCCCATGTCGAAATCCCGATGCAGTCACCCGAAAATTGAACCACGAACGACAGGAAGGGCACGAAGAAAATCGTGCCGACAGAAGAAGACAAGCTTCGTGTTCTTCGTGCTCTTCGTGGTAAATTTTCTAAATCGCACCAATGCCCAGCTACACGAGTTTGTTAACGCTTGAGCAAGTAAACAGACTTCGATCACTGCTCGAAGAACTCGGTTTCGAATTTTCGCTCAAGCAGTACACCCTTTTCTTCGGCCAGAAGAATAAACTGAGTGTCGCAGTTTACGAGAAAGGCCCAAAGGTACTCGTGCAAGGCAAGGGTGTCGAAGAATTTGTCCAGTTCGAGTTGGAGCCGAAGATTTTGGGAGAAGCCAGGCTTGGTTATGAGGAAGTGCACACGCCCGAAATGTTCGACCCGCATTTCGGCGTGGATGAAAGCGGGAAGGGCGATTTCTTCGGACCGCTGGTCATCGCCGGCGTTTATGTAGATCGTGGGATCGCGCGCAAACTGATCGAAGCGGGCGTGCAAGACAGCAAGCGAATTACATCCGACGCTCGGATTCGCGCGCTCGCGGACGCGATTCGAAAAACGACGATGGGATTGTTGGACGTCGTTCTGATCGGTCCGGCGAAATACAATGAGCTCTACGAAAAGTTCGGCAACCTGAACAAGTTGCTGGCCTGGGGCCACGCCCGGGTCATCGAGAACTTGCTCGCGAAAAAGCCAGAATGCACGCGATCATTGTCCGACCAATTCGCCGATGCCCGACTGATCGAGCAATCGCTGCTTCGCCATGGCCGCAAGGTCAACATCCAACAACGGCCCCGCGCTGAATCGGATATTGCGGTTGCTGCGGCGTCGATCCTAGCCCGGGAGGCATTTATTAACTGGCTGGATCGAGAAGGAAAAAAGCTTGGGATGCCGCTGAAGCGAGGGGTATCACCAGGCGTGAAAACAGCCGCCGAGAAGATCGTTAAGGATAAGGGGCCAGGGGGTCTTCGGCAGGTGGCAAAGGTGCATTTTCGGACGGCGCACGCGGTTGCGCCGGACCATTTTGCCCAATCGCCGCCCAGGGAAGAATGGCGAAAATAGGGGGTCGATTCGGACCTTCTCCGGCAAGGTTTCTGCTACAGGTTTTAGCACCTGTTCGGGGAATGGTGATGCAGGGTCAACTCAAAGCCGAGCGCAAGAAGCTGGCCGAGCAGACCGTATTTAATTTCTACCTAAATCGTTTCGTGCGGCGCCCGGCGACGGCGCATTGAGAGCATCTTAGCTAAATAGGCTAGGCGACTAGGCCCAAAGAATTTACTTTCCTTCTTAGAAGATGCCCGCGATTGTGCGTTGGCACACGATTCCTCTTTGAAGTATGGGAAAACTTACGAAACGCGACATCGTGGTTGCGATCAGCAACCAGACCGGAATGGTGCAGCATCAGGTCTTCGACATCGTCCAGCGCACCCTCGACAAAATCACCGACAGTTTGGCTAACAACGTGCCCGTTGAACTGCGCAATTTTGGAATTTTCCAACCGCGCTTGACCAAGCCACGGGTGGGGCGAAACCCCAATCAGCCGGGAAGCAGTTTCGTCATTCCATCGCGCGCGACCGTAAAGTTCAAGGCCGGTAAAGTGATGCGACAACGCGTGGAAAAGCTGTCGCGTGAATTGAAGGAAGCCGAGGCGAAGAAGACGACGACGGTTAACAGCAAATAAACTGGCGCCGCCGCAGAATCGACGGCGCGCGGCCGGCCATCTTACGAAGTCGACTTGAGGAGACGGCGGATCGCTTCTTCGAGTTGGTCGAAATTGATTGGCTTCGTCAGGTGTTCGGAGAAACCGGCATCCCGCGCCTTATTAACATCGGTTTCCATGCCGAAACCGCTAAGCGCGATTCCGGCTAACGGTTTGCTTCTTCGCAATTCGCTCATCAATTCGTAACCGCTCCTGTCGGGCAGGCCTATGTCGCTGATTAGCAAATCGAAATCTTCGTGCTGCGTTTTTTCGACCGCCTGTCCGGCCGAGTGGACAACGGTAATGTCATAGCCACGTCGCTCCAGCATCATCTTCATCCCGGTGCACGTATCGACGTGATCGTCGACAACGAGAAGACGGTGCCTGCGTGAAGCGGATGGTTTCATTTCTGCGTCGTCAAGATGCTCGCCATCGGCGCCGTTCGCGGCGGCAACCGGCGCGGGAACGGTTTTTAGATCAATAATAAACGTGGTGCCTTTGTCCTTGCCCGGACTTTCGACGCAAATTCTGCCACGATGCGCATCAACCATCGCCTTGGAAATGGCCAGTCCGAGACCGAGTCCGCCAAAACGACGGGTGATTGAAGTTTGTCCCTGCTCGAACGCGTTGAAGATCTTTCCGATTTTGTCGAGTTCGATTCCAATTCCAGTATCACTGATGCGAATCTCAATTTCGTTCGTTGAAAGATTGGCAGTCGCCATCGTGATTCGGCCGCCCTCTGGCGTGAATTTGACGCTGTTCTTGACTAAATTCCAAAACACCTGCTGCAATCGCGCGGGGTCGCCTTTGACGTAAACGCGCTGTGCGTTGAGCTCGAATTTTGCCTCGATCGATTTCCTGGCAATGTCCTCGCGACAGATCTCGTAGGCGCGTCGAAGAATTTCGTGCACGTCCACAACCTCGAACGTGAGTTGCAATTTACCTTTGGCGATCCGCGTGACGTCGAGCAAGTCGTCAATTAAGCGCGCCTCCAGTTCGACATTTCGCCGAATGACTTCGAGAGCTTGCCCTAACTTTGGCGATCGTGGAGTCGTAGCTTCCAATTCACTGACCATCGCGATGACGGGCGATAGCGGGTTTCGCAATTCGTGCGAAAGCAGGGCGAGAAACTGGTCTTTGGCGGAATTGGCGCTGATCAGCTCCTGGCGCAGCGTCACGTCGCGCGTTTTGTCTTCTACGAGGTAAAGCACACCTTGAATGGTTTCGTCGGCGGCTTGAAGACGCACGAGGGTTACGTTGACGAAGTGCGTCATGCCGCCCTCGTCCGGAAACGGTTGCTCGATTAATTGAAATGGCGTGCCGAACGTAAGCACACGCTCGATCGCATCGGGCCGCGCGATTTTGACATCTTCATAAGTCGCGTCCGTGATTTCGCGGTGGCTCGGCCAGTGGCCTAAGCGTTCCGCCATTTGTGCGAACGCTTCGTTGGCCTGCGAAAATTTGCGTGAATTGGGATCAATAAACGCGATTCCGACAGGCATGTTCGCAAGGATTTTCTCGTTGAAAATGACTTCGCGCTCGATCCGACGGGCCGCTTCGGTTTGCCGGCGATAAAAAATTCCGCCCAGCCACGCGAAAATCGTCGTCAGCGCCATCAGCCACGCCGCAAGCACTACCATGCGACCGACAAGATCGTGGACTGGTTTGTAAGCCACATTCTTGGGTTGCTTCACAACGACCGTCCAACCGGTCGATTCCACCGGACTAAACGAATAGAGATTTCCGGCGCGCTCAAGATTTCCGGTTTTTATTTTGCTGATTTCCTTTGGCAGCACGGATTCGGAAGCAGGCAACGGATTCGGGTTCGGCCGGAAATCGTCCGTGAACAACGCCTGCCCCGTTTGATCGATTACCTGGCAGGTAGACTGATCAGCAAATTGAATGGCGGAAAGACGGCGCCCGATCCGTTCCACCAATACCGAAACGCCGAGGTAACCGACGATATTTTTCTCAGGCGTGCGCACTGCGCCCGCGATGTCGGTGATTATCCGCTTATCAGAAAAACGCGGATGTACTGGCGAAACGAAGGCGTTCGGCGTTTTTTCGGCCTCGGGCCGCCACGAATTAGAATCGAAATCTTTTCCGATCATCGACGGGTCGTAGGGAATCGAAGCGATTAATCGTCCGTCTCGGCCGGTGACAAACATTCCGTCGATCCTCGGATGCGAATAAAAAGTTACGCCGAGCCATTGTCGGGCGGCGGATTGCGCATTCGGCGAATTCAGGATGCGCGAAACGTCGGGAAGCGTTTGATAGTATTCGATGATCGCTTGGGTTCGGCTGAGATCGTCACCGACGAGATGGCTGATCAACTGCACAAACGTCTGGCGGTCTCGCAGAATGTTCGATTCCAACATTTTGGTCAGAAAAGCGTAGGAAAACCAGACGGTGAGAATGGACGGCACCCAACCGGCCAATAGAATCGAGACGACGATGTTGAAACGCTCGAAGCGATTGTCGCGGCTTTTCTTCAGAAGATATCGCAATAGCATACCGCCAGGCGAGAAACCGAATATAGCAGCAAAGGCCTTGTCGCTCGACCGCCGCAAATTGGTTATTCGCTTTCGCGAATCGTTTTGTTCAACTCGCTCGCTTCCAGGCGGATAAGATCGACATCTTCCCGACTTGGGGCGTTGGTCTTGCCCAAGATTGGTTGCAGCTTTTTTATGCCGGCTCGAATTTTTTCAAAAAGTGGGGCGTGCGCGACAGTTGGCGGCAAGGTTTTCAATTCGGCGCCGAAATAATCGGCCAAATCCGGCTGGGCCAAAATCTTTGCGCGCTGCGGCGAAAATTCCGCTGCGACCGCACTCGCGGCGATTTGTAATCCGCGCAGCCAACCGCCGAGACTAATCAAGTGCGCCATTTTTTCGTCGCGCAGATCGATCATTGCTTGTTCAACATCCACCTGGGTCGTGATTAATTCCTGACGGACTTGTTGCCACTCGCCGCGTTTGCCGAGTTCAGTCAGACTTGCGCTGTGCCGCATCACGCGATCGCCGACACCAAGGGCGCGCGCTTGTTCCATCAAGACGCGTCCGAAATTTTCGACCAGATTCTTTCGTTCGGCTTCGACAATCAGAAAACCGTCGGCAATCAGTCCGCCGAAGATCAACGCCTTTTGTTCGCGACCGGCAGCGATTGCTCTCGGCAGCTCGCGCTTTAATTGGTCGAAGGGCAGTGGCCGGAGCTGATCAAGCTGCGCAAAAATTCGTTCGATTGAGGGCGCTGTGTAGGGATTAACTCCAAGTTCTTCGCGTTCGTGTTCTTTGTCTTCGTTCGGCTCTTCCTGATTGGCGGCGGTTGCGGTCGTTGCCAACGCGAACGCGGACAAGATCGAGATCGTGCGAATTTTTGCGCACTTTAGCCCGGTTTTGTCGAGGCGAGCACGCCATTTTTGATTTGACGCTGGCGACGGAACAGCCATCATGCGGCCCTGCTGTCTTAATGACTGGCAGCCTACCTTATGCAAGGAAGTCTTGGCTATGTGATTTGGACGGCGTGTTACCTCGCCGTGCTCATCGGGCTCTCTGCCTACGGCGTTCACCGGTATTTCATCATTTATCTCTTCCTAAAAAACCGCAAACGCGGGGCGGTGCCGACCGGAGATTTCAAGCAATTACCGAAAGTAACCGTCCAGCTTCCGATCTTTAATGAGGTTTATGTCGTTGAGCGTCTGTTGCGATCGGTCAGCGAACTCGATTACCCGCGCGAGATGCTTCAAATTCAGGTTCTCGACGATTCAACCGACGATACGTGTGATGTAACTGCCGCTTGCGCAGACGAGCTGCGACAGCGCGGTTTCGATGTGCAGCTGATTCATCGCGTTGATCGGACAGGATTCAAAGCCGGGGCACTCGCGGTTGGACTGGAATCGGCCGCCGGCGAGTTCGTTTGCATCCTGGACGCTGATTTTGTGGCTCCGAAAGATCTGCTTCAACGCACGATTCACTTTTTCACCGACCCGAAGATCGGAATGATCCAAACGCGCTGGGGCCATTTGAATCGCGGCTACTCGTTGCTGACTCGCGTGCAGGCAATGTTTTTAGACGGCCATCTTGTGCTCGAGCAAACCGCGCGCAGCCGGAGCGGCCGCTTTTTCAATTTTAACGGCACGGCCGGTTTGTGGCGAAAGACATGCATCGAAGAAGCCGGTGGTTGGCAGCACGACACGCTTTGCGAAGATCTCGATTTGAGCTACCGCGCGCAGCTTGCCGGCTGGAAATTCATTTTTCTGCCCGACGTTGTGACGCCGGCCGAGTTGCCGGTGGACATGAACGGTTTCAAATCGCAGCAGCACCGCTGGACCAAAGGTTCGATTCAAACATGCAAGAAGCTCTTGCCACGTGTTTGGCGGAGTGATTTGCCGTTTGCGATCAAAGCCGAAGCGACCGGTCACCTGGTTTCGAACTTCGCCTACTTGCTTCTCGCCTGTCTCTGCGTGCTCTTGCATCCGTCAACCGGTGGACCACAAAGCGGGTGGTTGCGCATGCTCTTGATCGACGTCCCGATTTTTCTCACAGCTTCAGTTTCGGTCGCGGCATTTTACGTTTGCGCGCAACGCGAACTTCACCCGCGTACTTGGATGAGACAAATGTTGTTGCTCCCGTGTTTGCTCGCACTCGGAATCGGACTCTCGCTCAACAATGCCCGCGCAGTTCTGGAGGCGATTTTCAATCACAAGTCCGATTTTACGCGCACGCCAAAGTATGGGATCGAGCGGCGGTCACAGTCGTGGCGGAGTTGCAAGTATCGCGCGCTAAAATCGACATTGCCGATCGCTGAACTGGCCTTCGCAATCTATTTCAGCTACTTCGTCTGGTTCGCGCTGACCAACCGGCAATTCTTGTCGTTACCGTTCCTGCTCATGTTCCAAGGGGGGTTTTTCTATGTGGCCCTCTCCTCGCTGTTGCCTTGGTCGCCGAAATTTAGCTTCGGCGCTTCCCGCTCGCCATCTCCAATTCCCGCGTGACAAAGCGCGTTTTTTTGGTAAAGGAGTGCGGATGTTTCGCTCCAGCGCCTTAGCCCTGGCAGTTTTTTTAAGCGCATTAACGGCCCATGCTGTGTCCATCCCGGCGCCGAATCTTTCCACGCGCGTGATTATCAGCGTGCGGGACCAAAGACTGATTTTGATCGAGAACGGAGCAATCGCCGCCACCTATCCGGTTTCGACATCAAAATATGGTTTGGGCGACGCGTGGGGCAGTCTCGCTACGCCGCTTGGACTTTTGCAGGTCGCGCAAAAAATTGGTGATCACGCGCCGATGGGCGCCGTTTTCCATAATCGTCGTTGGACCGGCGAGATTTTGCAGCCGAATACGCCAGGACGCGATCCGGTCATGACGCGAATCATCTGGCTGCGCGGATTGGAGTTAGCGAATGCGCATGCCTATCACCGTTGCATCTACATTCACGGCACCAACGAAGAGAAATTAATCGGGCGGCCCGCGAGTTACGGCTGCATTCGCATGAAATCTGCCGACGTCGCCGCGCTTTACAATCAGCTTCCGCTTGGGACGTCGGTGGAAATTGTTCAGGATCGATTACCGAAAGCTGCGAACATGGCGAATCCGGAAGTTTATGGTTTTGACGCTCCCGCTGCAGCTTCGGGACTGAGAAAAGACAAAGATTCGCAAATAAGAAGCGCCACGGGTCCGCGCATCTGATTCGCTCCTCGCGAAAACCGATTTTTGTCGCTGACAAGGTCGACATCTTGACATTTTGACGGTCTGCGCGACCGTCCACGCCCGATTTAGAAAAGAATGGCTAACACACAATCAGCGGCAAAACGTTCCCGCCAATCGCTCGCCCGAGCCATGCAAAACCGCAGCTCGCAAACACGATTGCGCACATTGCAGAAACGCGTTCGCGCCAATACGCAGCTGGATATTGAGCAAATCCGTAGTCTTATTTCCGCGCTCGACAAAGCCGCCAAGCGCGGAATCATTCACCGCAATGCCGCGAATCGCCGCAAGGCTCGACTCAACGCGTTACTCGCGGGCAAAAGGTAATTTTACTCGTCGCAATCCGCGGCGACACTTTGCAGATCGCGCAAGGCGTCTAAGCTTTAGGTCGTGTGAGTACTAAATTTTCCCGGCGAAAATTTATTCGCACTGCTGCGCTTGGCTCAGTCGGCATTGCCCTCGCCACCCGGGTTGCCGCGCAATCTGCAAAAATTCCGAGCAAACCAAATCTGCTTGTTTTTCTTCCGGACCAACTGCGCGCGGACGCCGTCTTCGGCGAAAGCGCAAATGCCGTTCACGCGCCGGCCATTCACAAACTCGCTTCGCAATCGGCTATCTTCGAGCACGCCTACGTGACGCACCCGATCTGCGCGCCCTCGCGCTCCTCGTTATTCAGCGGAACCTGGCCCCATACCAATGGCTGTACTAACAACCAGCTATCATTGCCGCACAAATTTAAGTGCCTGCCGGAAATGCTCGCCGACTCCGATTATCGCTGCGGCTATTTCGGCAAATGGCATCTCGGCGATGAATTCTCGACGCAGCGCGGCTTCGAAGATTGGATCTCGATCGAGGAATCGTTCAAGAGCGCAATCGGCCCTCACAAAATCGAAGGTGTTAGCGATTACACGAAGTTTCTGATTGAAAAAGGACACAAGCCCGATCACGGAAAATATTTTAGTCGCACGTACTCGCGAAATCTGCCCCTTGAGCTGTCAGAGCCGAAGTTTCTCGAAACCCACACTTGCGAATTTTTGGAACGCAATCGCGACCGTCCATTCATTGCTTTTGTCGCTTTCATTGAACCGCATCCGCCCTACACCGGTCCCTTCAACGACGAACATCCGCTCGCGCAAATTTCTTTGGATGCGAGCAACGCCGACCGGCTGGGCGAAGAGATGCCACTGCATTATCGCTTGCGCGAGGAAGTTTATCGCAAGCGTTATGACGAGAACGGCGAGCGCTACCGCGAGATCAAACAAAAATATTTCGGTCTCATCACCGAGATCGATCATTGCATCGGCGGCATCTTGTCGAAGTTGGACGAGCTCGGGCTAACCGATACGACGATCACCGTTTTAACAAGCGATCACGGCGACATGATGGGCGCGCACGGTCTTTTGGGTAAGCGATTCATGTTCGAGCAATCGGCCGCTGTGCCATACCTCGTGCGAATTCCGGGTCAGAAAGATTCGCTTCGCGTTAGGCAAGCAATCAGTCACATCGATTTTGCGCCGACGATACTCGATTTGCTTGGAAAGACTCCAGACCCGCAATGCGTCGGCAAAAGTAGGGCGGCTTTGGTTCGTGGCGGATCGATGCCACCAGAGCATGTCTTCATTGAATGGGCGCCGGGCAAAGAAAAGATTAACCAGCACACCAAGCTCGCGAGCAAAGATCAGGTCAAGCAGGCGCTGACCGAATCGACTCGCGCCGTTGTCACCTCCGATGGTTGGAAGCTTTGTCTTCGAGATAAAGATAAGAACGAGCTCTACAATTTGCCCAAGGATCCGGATGAAAGGAAAAACGTCTACTCCGATTCCGACCAACGCGACACGATAAAACATCTGACCGACCAGATCCGCGAATGGCAGCGGCGAGTCGGGGACACGGTGAAAGTTTGAGCGCAGGAAGTAAATCAAATCAGCTTTGCAACTCCCACAGGACGGCTAAATTTCTTCCAATGATTCCCGCGTTCATTCTCATTTTGTCAGCCGTCGTTTATCGGATCGCGGCGGCGCTTCTGATTCATTCCGGTCAAGCACCATGGTTGTCGAACTTTGCACCGCTGGCGGCGCTCGCTCTTTGCGGAGCGACTTATTTTCCGATGAAGTTCAAATTCACCATTCCGCTCGGTGCACTTTTCATTTCCGATTTGTTTCTGAATCACTATTACGGCGCCACGCTCATCGATTCGCACATCTTTAGTCGGTACCTCGCGCTTGTGCTTGTCGGATTTATCGGACTTGCTTTACAAAATCGCGCCTCATTTAAAACTTTGCTGCCGGCGTCGATCGTTGCGTCGGCAATCTTCTATTTGATCACGAACGCATTCTCGTGGCTGAGCGATCCGGGTTATGCGAAGAACTTCGCCGGATTAATTCAAGCGCTCACTGTTGGTTTGCCGGCATACAGCTCTACGCCAACCTGGATGTTTTTCCGGAACTCTCTTCTCGGCGATTTGTTCTTCACGCTGCTTTTTGTGGCGTGCATGAACTATGGGCGAAACACCAGCCGGGCGCGCTCTGGAGCTGCATTGCCTCACGTTGCGTAATTTTCGATGCAGCCTCCCGGGCAACCCGACGAAGTCGAGATGCTCGCCCTGCTCTTGGCTTAGCGCGGGGACGTTTCCCACGCCATGAAGTCGTCCAGGGTTTGGCGACTCCGTCGGACGGTGAGCGCGATGACGGTTGCGTCATCGAGATAACCGAGAGCAGGAAGCGCGTCGGGAATTACATCGAGCGGATTCATGACGTAAATGATCGCCGCGATGATGACGACGAGCGTGTTTTCGGGAACCTCAGGGTATTGGCCGTCGGAATAAGCGCGGATCAAACGGAGCATTGCCTGAAAGTAGGGCCAGGTTTCGGCAAAAGGTTCTTTCGGCATCGACTCCGTCTGTTTCGCCGCCTCGACAAAAAGACCGCGCAAGCGCGACGGATTCTCGACGTACGATTTCGCGCTTTTGACGGCTTTCGCGAATTCCGCGTCGATTCGTTCTTTAAGTGCGGGAACCCCGGCCCCCTTTATCGGTCTGCCCGGCTTCTTTTTGCGCGGCGCTGTTTTTGTTCGTTTCTTCTTCACTCTTGCTTATGAAAGCACCCCGAATCGCTCCTGAGAAGCCGTTTGTCTTGGGTTGGATGAATTGTAAGATCGAGAAGTAGCCGCGCGCGGCGCTGGCGGAAATCGCTGATGGAAAATTCTCCCGAGGAAAAACGTTTGCAGGCGGCATCGTTTCTCGTGCATGCAACGCGGGGCGTGATTCGCGATCAAAACACGCGGCGCTACGCAATGCTGTTCCTGCTCGCGCTGGTGCTGGTGCTTTTGATTTTGGGTGGAACGTTGCTGCGGCCGTTGCTGAATCCGCCGCGCGAGCACTTGCTCTTCGCGCTATTTTTTCTGGCCTGCATTTGGCTAACGGTGACCGCCATGTTGCTCGCGATCTTCGATTTGCTGGCGGCCAGACTTGAAGCAAGAGGCGCTGAGCTGGCCTTACGCGAAAAGCTGAAGGCGGATACGCCAAGTTCGACATCGAACAGATGAAGAATGGCTGGAAAACGCGCGAAGAGATGGAGGCGACAGAGCGGGTGACGTTAGCGCCGTTCGCACAGAAGTCAGGCAACTCGCGCGGCCGAAAATACCCAGAGCGAAGCCATGCTTTTCGAACTGAGTTTCAGCGCGACCGCGCGCGCATCATTCATTCACGAGCATTTCGCCGGCTCGAGTACAAAACGCAGGTTTTTTTGAACGGCACCGGCGATCATTTGCGGACGCGGTTGACGCATTCGATCGAAGTTGCGTCGATCAGCCGCACGATCGCGCGCTCTCTCGCGCTTAACGAAGATCTCGCGGAAGCTATCGCGCTCGCGCACGATCTCGGCCACACGCCGTTTGGGCATTCGGGCGAGGAAATTCTCGCCGAATGCATGAGCGATCACGGCGGATTCGAGCACAACCGCCAAAGTTTGCGCGTGGTCGAGCTGCTCGAGAACATCTACCCGGATTTTCCGGGATTAAATCTGACATTGGAAGTCCGCGAAGGCTTGCAGAAGCACGAGCGCTCAGCCGGAATTGCGTCATTGGAAGCGCAGACCGCCGACTTAGCTGACGAGATCACGTATTACAGTCACGATCTCGACGACGCAGTTGATTTCGAGATTCTGACTGCGGCGCAGTTGGAAGAGAACGAAGTCTGGAGTCGAAGCCAGCAACACGTGTTGGGACATTATCCCGACGCGCGTGAGCCCGAGCTGCACAAATTGATTATTCGCGACATTATCGATGTGCAGGTGCAGGACGTGGTGACGACGAGCGCGGCTTCAATCGCCAAGGCGAATCCAAAAAGTCCGGACGACGTGCGTATACACCCGGCGCCGTTGATTCGCCACAACGAAGAACTAGACAAGGCAAACCAAGCGCTGCGAAAATTTCTTTACGCGAACGTTTACTATCATCCGCGCGTAGCAGAAGTCAATCGGCGCGCCTGTGAGATGTTGAAAAAAGTCTTTGAAAGTTACGTGGCCGATCCGCGTCAGCTCGGCGAGGTAGCGATAAGACGACTCAAGCAGGAAGGCCTGCACCGGACAGTTTGCGATTACGTTGCGGGAATGACCGATCGTTACTTGATCGAAGAGTATGCGCGGATCGCCGGGAAGTGATTACGCCGCGGCGCT
>Ga0306923_10003845_pt1 | contig 14257 bp, 9 predicted proteins | sample sta12Can44000108_FD_203841 | JGI IMG/M metagenome (GOLD analysis project Ga0306923, IMG submission 203841) | Lab enrichment of tropical soil microbial communities from Luquillo Experimental Forest, Puerto Rico - statanox.12C.anox.44.000.108 (v2)... | ecosystem: Environmental > Terrestrial > Soil... | reverse complement strand
CAGCTGACCAACCGCGAAGGTCACCCCGCTTCCATCAGCGCGATATCGCCCCGATCAGGGTGCGGCTGTCGACGGGAAATTCGGCGCGACTCGACCGGCTGTATCCCACGAATGTTCTTTAACCACAAGCTTCGGTTGCAAGAGCTGGCGCCAGCCCTCTAGACGACTGCGCAACTCCCTGCTATTATTGGTGCGCGATCCTACCCGTCGGTCGGGGGCAAGGGTTGTCGGCTGTATGGGGCGTCAACCTTTCCGTTCGCGATGCAACTCAGACTATTCCGACATTTTGTTCCGGTTTCGGTCGTGCTTCTCGCATCGTCCGACGTCCTGCTGATCACCGGTGCTTTTTACCAGATGTTGTCGGCCCCGGAGATTGGCGTTCCGATCGTGCTGCGCGTTTCGAGCTTTACGGTTCAATTCTCAGCGGGGCTGGCGGTCGCCGCGGTGACCGCTATGGTTTCGGTCGGCCTTTATGGGCATCAGAGTTTCGTGGACTTTCGTCTTCTGTTGAGCAAGATTGCCGTCGCCTCGGTGATCGTGCTGATGATCGTTTCTTTCTCCGCCACATATTGGCGCGAAGGATTGGGTTATCTGCCTGATGTGAGAAGTTTTCCGCTGAGGGCCACGCTTATTTGGCTCGTTTGCGTGTCGGTAACACGCGGCACCTTTTCGGTGACCTTGGGACGAGGATTGCTCAAACGGCGGGTTCTCGTACTAGGCAATGGCGCCCAGGCGGCGCGGATTGCCAAGCTGGTCGAGACTGGCGAAAATGAACACTTCGTGCCGATTTCGTTCGTCGCGACGCCCGGCGAAAGTTCGAGAAGGCGTCCCGAGACCGCAGACCGGTCTATATCCGACGCTGCTGCTCTGGAGGAAGATGCGCTGACGGAAATGGTGTATCGACAGGGCGCCAGCGAGATCGTCGTGGCAACGGACGATCGACGCGGATTGCCGGTGCGCCAGCTCCTGCATTGCAAGCTCGCCGGCATCAAAGTAATCGATTTCCTCGATTTTTGGGAGCGCGAGACCCGCACTGTCGACATCGAGGCACTCAAGCCCAGCTGGCTGTTCTACTCCGACGGCTTTCGCTGCGGTCCTGTCGACGAGATGCTGAAGCGCGCTTTCGATATTCTCGTCAGCCTCGGTTTGCTGTTGCTGACGCTGCCGCTCCTCGTCCTGACCGCGTGTCTGATCAAGCTCGAAAGCCGGGGCCCGATCTTTTACCATCAAGCCCGAGTCGGACTACACGGCCAAGTCTTCACGATTTTAAAGTTTCGCAGCATGCGGGTGGATGCCGAGACAGACGGCCGTCCCCGCTGGGCCTCCGAGCGCGATCCGCGGGTCACCCGTATCGGAGCGGTCATTCGCAAGCTCAGGGTCGACGAGCTCGCGCAGATTTTCAATGTATTGCGTGGCGACATGAGCTTTGTCGGGCCTCGCCCGGAGCGCCCGTTTTTCGTTGTCGAGCTCGCTGGGGCCATCCCATACTATTCGGAACGCCATTGGGTGAGACCGGGGATCACCGGCTGGGCGCAGGTGAACTACCCCTATGGCGCCTCGACGGAGGACGCCTGGGTCAAGCTGACTTATGACCTTTATTACGTAAAAAATCGTAGTATTTTTCTAGATTTCGTTATATTGTTGCAGACTGCCCGGGTGATCTTCTGGAACTACGGGGCAAGATAGGGCGCCGAACCTGAATATCGTCGTAACGCAAACGGTTTATGCAGGATGTGCGTTCGCCTTCATCCTGGTAATCGTGTTAATGATTTTGCAGGGTCGGACCAGTAAGACCGGCCTCGCAATTCTCGGTTGCTGCTTGGCCTCGGCGGTCTGGGCCGCCGCAATGGCGGCCGCGGTGCGTCTGCCAATCCCAGGTTTGACGCTGATCGACAGCGTCCGGCTCTCCGCCTGGCTGCTGTTTGCGCTCGCACTGGTTACCATAAGAGCCGGCGACGGCTCCGGTCTCGGGCGTCTTTACCTGTTCGGCGGGCTGGCCTTTTGTATTGCTGCGATCGCCAACGATGCGCAGCTGCTGTTCCTCGACGCGGCGCTGTCGGGCTTTTACAGGTCTCAGCTGCTGGTTCGCATCGGGTTTGGTGTCATTGGGTTGCTGACGATAGAGAACCTCTGGCGCAACACCGAACCGGACCGGCGTTGGCACGTTTGGCCGGTCTGCCTGGCTCTCGGTGGTCTATTCGCCTATGAGCTGTTCCTGTTCGCCGATGCCTTCATCACTCGCGGCCGGGTCGATCGCGGGCTTGGCCTCGGGCGAGCGATCGTGGCGGCGTTCATGGCGCCTCTGCTCGCCCTGGCGATGGCGCGAAATCGCGAATGGCGGGTCGACATTCATGTCTCCCGCCAAGTGGTGTTCCACACTGCGACCTTGCTGGCGAGCGGCTGTTTTCTCCTCGCCGTGGCCATTGTCGGCATGGTGCTGCGCGAGCTCGGAGGCGATTGGGGGCTCGTCCTGCAGCTGGCGATGCTGTTTGGCAGCATTGTCGTGCTCGCCACCGTGCTCTCGTCAGGGAGCCTGCGCCGGCGACTCAAGTTTCTGATCTCGCGAAATTTTTTCACTCACCGGTACGACTATCGGGTCGAGTGGCTCAAATTTATCGAACTCATCTCCGATGCGAGCCATACCGAAGAACTACAGGTCAGGATCATCCGGGCGTTGGCCGAATTCGTCGACAGCCCGGCCGGGGTGCTGTGGTCGTCGAGCCGCGGGATTGGTTACCAGCCGACCGCCGTATGGCAACTCCCGATGCCGCGGGAAGAGAAGCTGCCGCCCGGCGACACCTTCACTGCAGGCTTTCGGGATGGCAGCTGGATCCAGGAACGCTCGCCGGCTCCCCCCGGTCAGACATGGCCTCTCGCCTCACAGAATGCGTGGCTGGCGGTGCCGCTGTCATATCGCCGAGAAGTCGTAGGTTTCGTCGTTCTCGACCGCGCCAATCACCCGGTCGCCCTCGATTGGGAGGCATTCGATCTACTTCGCGCGGCCGGGCGTCAAGCAGCCAGCTATCTCGCCGAGGAGCGATCGACCAAAGTGTTGCGCGACAGCGAACTGCTGAACCAATACAGCAAGCGCTTCGCCTTCGTCGTCCACGACATCAAAAACTTGGCGAGCCAGCTCGGATTGGTGGTCTCGAATGCAAAACGCCACATCGACGACCCGGATTTTCGGCGCGACATGCTTCAAACGATCGAAGATGCGGTCGCCCGGATGAACCGCCTCCTGCGCGAGCTCAAGGGAGGGGCTGCGTCGGGCAATCCGCGCCTGGCCGACCCAGGTGCGATCGTAGCCGCCGTCGCCGCGGCGTTGGCCGATGGCCCGGTGACCATCGAGACCCGTAGCGACGACGAGGATTGTGTCGTGGCGATCGATCCTGAAGGTCTCCAGTCCGCCGTGACCCACCTGACCCAGAACGCTATCGAGGCGTCACGGCCGGGCGATTGCGTGGTCATCGCGACGCACCGGGACCACGCCCAGCTCGTCATCGATATCGTCGATCGGGGCCACGGCATGGACGAGGCGTTTATTCGCGACGACTTGTTCTTACCGTTCCGTTCGACGAAATCGGGTGGCTACGGCATCGGCGCGTTTCAGACCCGAGAACTGATCCGCATGTCGGGCGGCGAGCTCGAGGTGATCTCCGCACGAGGGGTTGGTACCACCATGCGGATTCTTCTACCCATTGTCCTGGAGAGAGAGCCGGCGACATCTTCCGCCGCGACGTGACGAGATGTCCACTACCACAAGATCGTTGCTGATCGTCGATGACGATCCTGGCCTTCTGCGGCAACTTCGCTGGGCCTTTTCGGAACACAAAGTATACGCCGCGAGCACACGTCAGGAAGCCACCGATCTCGCCAGAAGAGATCCCGTGCCGGTGGCGATCGTCGATCTCGGACTTCCCCCTGATCCCGACGGCGCTTCCGAGGGGCTGGCCATCCTTGCCGAGATCCTGGCGATCGCACCGGGGACCAAAGTCATCATCGCCACGGGCAACGAAACCCGCGAGCACGCGTTGCGGGCGATCGCTCTCGGTGCTTACGATTTCTACCAGAAGCCCATCGATATCGACGTGCTGCAACTGATCGTGGCGCGCGCCGAGCGGATCTTCGACTTGGAAGCCGAAAACCGCAGGCTGTTGGAAGCCACCGCGGCATCCCCGATCGACGGGATCATCGCGACCAGCCCGGAGATGTCGAGAGTGCTGCGCAGCATCGAGAAAATGGCGGCCACGGACGTCGCCGTGCTGCTGCGGGGCGAGAGCGGCACCGGCAAGGAGTTGCTCGCCCGAGCAGTCCATAAATTGAGTGCCCGGGCGCGCCAGCCGTTTGTGCCGATCAATTGTGCGGCAATCCCCGAGACGCTGCTCGAAAGCGAGCTCTTCGGTTACGAAAAGGGCGCGTTCACCGGAGCGCTCAAGCAGACGATCGGCAGAATTGAAAGTGCCGATTGCGGGACCTTGTTTCTGGACGAGATCGGCGACGTGCCGTTACCGATGCAGGTGAAACTGCTGCGCTTCCTACAGGACCAGATCGTCGAGCGTATCGGCGGGCGCAATCCGGTGCAGGTCGATGTGCGGATCGTTTGTGCGACGAATCAAGACCTCGACTCGTTGATGGCCGAGGGACGCTTTCGGGAGGATTTGTATTATCGGCTGAACGAGGTCACGGTGCAGATCCCGCCTTTGCGCGAGCGATCCGGCGACGCGGTTGCACTGGCGAGCTATTTTCTCAACCGGGTGGCCGCCGAATACGGCCGCCCGGCGCGCGGTTTCAGTGGTTCTGCGCTCACCGCGCTCAGGGATCACGCATGGCCGGGAAACGTGCGCGAGCTGGAGAACCGCGTTAAGCGCGCCGTCGTCATGACCGACGGCCCGCTGCTCTCGGCTGCCGATCTCGGTCTCGCCGCCCCCGGAGACGACACCCCGTCGCTGACCATTCGCGACGCGCGTGCTCGCGCCGAGCGCGAAGTGCTTCAGCTAGCTCTTGCTCAAGCCGGCTCCAACTTGTCGAAGGCGGCAAAGCTGCTCGGGATCAGCCGCCCGACGCTTTACGATCTGATGCAGCAGCACCGGATCGGCCTCGATCTATGAGGGCCGCTTGCAGATGAAGGAAAAGGCAATGCTCAAGGCTCAACGCCATTACCTGTGGCGCTCGCTGGCTTTCGCCGCCGCCTTGCTCGCCTGCGGTGTTGACGCCAACGCCAAGGACTCTTCCACTTCGGTGAAAGAGGCGGAGCAGTACTTGGCCAAAGGAGACCTCAAGGCCGCCGAGATCGAGATGCGCAACGCGGTTCGCCAGTCGCCGGATGATCCGGTGATCCGCGCGCGGCTGGCGCAAATATATCTCGATCTCGGCGATGTCGTCTCGGCGGAGCGCGAAGCGCGCGCCGCCCGCGAACGTCATGGCGACGAGGCAGACTATTTGCCAATTCTCGCCACCGCTTTGCTTCGGCAGGGAAAATTCTCGGACGTCGCCGATCTGATCCAGCCGGGCGATCGCCCTCGTGCTCTCGAAAGCAAGGTCCGGACTGCGCTCGCTGCCGCGGCGGTCGGCCTGAACGATCGCAACAAAGCCGAGGCGATGCTTCGTGATGCCATCCGGCTAGATCCGGAGGCGGCACAACCAAAGGTACAGCTCGCCCGGCTGCTAAATCGACAGAACCCAGATGAGGCGGACAAGCTGGTAGACGCGGCGATCGCCGCCGACCCGCGCTCGACCGAGATCCTCGGGATCAAGGCGGAAATATTGCGGTCCCGAGGCGACCAGGACGGCGCCCTGCGTTTATTCGATCAGGCGCTCGATATCGATTCCAAATTCCTGCAGGGCCATTTGGGCCGCGCCGACATCAATATCGCTCGCGGCAATTTCAAGGCGGCAGATGCGGATCTCGATCCGATTCTCAAAGCCACTCCAAATCTCTTCTTGGCAAACTATCTGCGGGCGCTCGAGCTCGCCAAGCAACAGCAATATGCGGCGGCCGATCGAATCTTCGATCGCATCAGCCCGAACTTCGCGCGGCTGTGGACCGGCTATTATCTCCAGGGAGCGACAAAACTGGCGCTCAAACAGTTTGCGCAGGCCGAGAGCATCCTCGGCAAATACCTGGCTCATGCTCCGCTCGACCAGCGGGCTGCGCGACTGAGCGCGAGCGCGGCGCTGCAACAGCGTGCCCCGTCTCGGGCGATCGATTACCTCAAGCCGTTCTCCGATAAGTCGGCGGTGGAAGCGGCGACACTGAGCCTGCTCGGCAATGCCTACATGGCTGACGGCAAGCCGGAGCTGGCATTGCAGCAATTCGAAAAGGCGGCGACGCTCGATCCCGGTAACCAGTCGATCAAGGCACGCGTTGCGATCTCGGAGATCAACTCGGGCCGCGGCCAGGAGGGTCTCGCCGAGCTCGAGCAGGTGTTCTCCAACGAAGCCGGCGCGACGATAGCGGGGCCCGCTCTGGTGCTCACCGAATTGCGCGCCGGACGGGCTGAGAAGGCGGCCGAGGTTGCAGCGTCGCTGATCAAGCTCGATGCCAACAACCCGCTCTATCAGACGTTGCTCGGAGTGGTCCAAGTCGCGCAACGGGATTATGCCGGGGCGGAGGCAGCGTTTCGCGCCGCGCTTGCGCGCAATCCGGAGTTTCCGGCGGCGACCCGCGACTTGGCCAACCTGTACTTGGTAACCGGACGGGACGGTGATGCCAAGAAGGTCTATGGAGACCTTCTTTCGAAGAAGCCCGATAACAGTGATGCTCTTCTCGGGTTGGCCGACATCGCGATAACGGAAAAGAAATGGCCCGAAGCGATCGATTATATCAATCGCGCGCGGACCGCTGCGCCGAACGATCCGGCAGCTGGTTTGAAGCTCGTCAAACTCTATGAGATGAAGCCGGATTGGAAGAACGCGCAGTCCGTCGCCGGCGAGCTGGTCGCCCAATTTCCCCGCGACGCCAACGTCGAACTTGCCCAGGCCGCCGCCTTTTTGGGCAGCGGCGACACCAAAGGCGCGATCTCCGGCTACAAACGCGCCCATGAGATCGCGCCCAATTCGATCCCGATCCTGTCTCGCTATGTCGCCCTGCTGACCGCTGCCAAGGAGTTTCGCGAGGCCCAAACGGTGTTGCAAGGAGCAGTCGCCCGCGATCCGCGGAACGCGCCTCTAAAGGCCGATCTGATCCGAGCCGAAGCGCAAGCCGATGGTTTGGATGCGGCCCTCGCCAAAGCACGCGAGTTCGCCAAGGACGACCCGGAAAACAACATTTATGATCTGGTGTCGGTCGAGCTTTACGAAAGGGCGGGGAGGACGCAAGACGCTGTCGACCTGCTCGAAGCGGCGACCACGGCACGGCCGTCTAACGACGGACTGACGGTCGCGCTTTCTCGCCTCTACGGCAGCACCGGCGATCTGGCCAAGGCGGAGGCGGTCCTAACCCGCCGGCTGGCGGCCGACCCCAAGAGCCTCGCGGCGCGCTCGGCACTCGCGCGCCTGTACTTGACGGCAGGACGCACAGATGAGGCCAAAAAGAGCTATGACGAGGTCCTGTCGCAAAAGCCGAGCGACTTTGCGGCCCTTCTCGGCCTCGCCGAAATCGCCGTCGCGCAAAAGAAGTGGCCGGAGGCTAGCGACTTTATCACTCGCGCCCGCGCCGCAGCACCGAATGACCCGGCGCCCGGGGTGTTGCTCGTCAACATGTACGGGTTGCAGCAGGATTGGAAGAGCGCGACATCGGCCGCAACCGCGCTCGTCTCCGAGTTCCCGACAAATGTCGACGTTCTCGACGCGCAAGGTCGGGTGCAAATCGCCTCGGGCGACAAGGACGGTGCGTTGGCGACCTACAAACGCGCGCACGAGCTCGCGCCGGCTTCGAGACCTGTCTTTGCTCGCTACCTCGCCTTGCTGAAGGATGCAAAGAAATTCTCAGAGGAGCGAACCGTATTGCAGGCCGCGTTCGATCGCGATCCCCAAAATGCAGCTTTGAAAGGAGATCTGATCCGAGTGGAGGCCGACATCGGCGGTCTCGAGGCTGGGCTCGCAAAGGCGCGCAAATTCGCCAATGATGACCCCGGCAACAGCCTTTACGATCTGGTGTCGGCGGAACTCTACGAGAATGCCGGGCGCAAGCCCGAAGCCATTGCCCTGGCCGACCAGGTGGCCGCGACGCATCCGTCGGACGACAATCTCACGCTTGCGCTCTTCCGCCTTTACAGTCGTGCCGGTGACCCGGCAAAGGCCGAGGGGGTGCTGAACGACCGTTTGAATGCCGACCCAAAGGATTTTGCCATCCGCTCGGTGCTGGCGGATTTCTATCTGGAACAAAAGAAATACGACTTGGCCATAACGGAATATACCCGTCTCATCAACAAGCGCCCGACCAATCCCGCCGCGCTGAACAACCTCGCCTGGCTCTACCAACGGCAGGGAGATCTTCCGAAAGCTCGAGACTTTGCGGAGCGTGCTTTCGCCGCTGCTCCGGCGCTCGCTCAGATCGGCGATACCCTGGGGTGGATCCTGCTGGCTCAGGGCGAAGCCGACAAGGCCATGACCTATCTCACCGCCGCCAATTCCGTGGCACCGCGTAACCCGGACATCCAATACCATCTCGCGGTGGCGCTCCAGCGCGTCGGCCGTCCGGCCGACGCTGAGGCGATGCTCGAGACCTTGCTCGGCTCCGGCGTTTCGTTCACCGACAAGTCGGAGGCGGAAAAGCTGCTCCGAGACTTGAAGCGTGGGTGAAGCGGGGTTAGCCCGGGTTTCCGATTTCCTGAAGCAGCTGGCGCAGCTCGCGGGCCAAGTGCGGTTCGCGGACCACGCGGCGAGCGGCTTGATCGACACCGGTAAACGGTTGTTCCTCGATGACGTCAGGCATTGTCGTCAGCCGCTCTAGAGCAGCCGTTAACGCCTCCACTGCGCTCTCCAGCTGAGCTTCATTGGCACGATCCGCGGTCGACGGCAGTGCGGCCAGCGTGCTGACAGCGGTCTTGAGAGCGTCGAGCGACGATCCTATAGTCGCCCCAAGGGTATTGGTGGCCACCGACAAATGCCTGGCGGCATCGACCAGACCGCGTTGTCCTTCCTCGATCATCGTCTCGAGCCGCTCGGGTAGCTGAAGCGTCGATGCAGGCGATCCGGAATTGACCGCCGAAGCTGAGGAAGCCACCTCGATCACCTCCACCAGACGGCGGAGAAGCCCGATTTCGACAGGCTCGGCCGCCAGCTGTGAGATTATTTCGATCAAAGGCTCGGTCGAAACGTCGACGGCGATGCGCCCGAGGATCGCGAGCAGTATCAATCCGACGAGCATCAAGATCGCCGAGATCGCCGGGATTTCGCCCAACAATAACGGGACGGAGCCATGGGCTTGCGCCAACCCCAGTCCGACGAGTGCGGCAAGCACGATCAGCGCGCTGAAAAAATGCGTGCGCGCCAGCCAAAGGTAGTGCAGGCGTGCCATTTCGCGTCTAGCCGCGCTAGCGGAGAAGCGGTGCTGCAACAGGATCGTCTTGTTCGCGCTAGCTCGCCGAGCAGGCTCGACGACCGGCGAAGGGACGAGACGGTGCAATTCCGTCGAGCCGAAGGCTGTCGTCCAGTCGCGTTGCGTCGGGGTCGGATACCTGCTCAAGCGCCCGAGGCGGCGACGTGCAGATAAGCTGTTACCGACCAAGGTCCCGGTGGCGAGCACAATCGCGCACAGGGCATAAATCGCCAGGGCCGCGACCCCGATCATGGCGAGATGCGCCAGCAGGATGGATTGGAAATCGGAACGCGGGGCCGCCGACAGCTGGGGTTCGACCATGGCGCCGGCGACGACGATGGCGGCGACGGCACTCGACAGAACGATCATCCATGGTCGCATCAGAAATACTCCGAATCCCACCGGACGCACCTACGCACCTTCGCGTTCGGCCGTCAGCGCGTTCAATCGACGGTACCGCGTTTTGATTTAATTTTTTCTTATATGTTGGCGACGACCGGATCGCCGGTCGCGCGCGCCTTGGTCCAACTGTCACGCAGCCCGACGGTGCGATTGAATATGAGGCGATCCGGCGCGCTTTGCGGGTCGAGGCAGAAATAGCCCTGCCTTTCGAACTGCAAGGGCTCGCCCACTGCCGCTGCACCGAGTGCGGGCTCGACCTGGCTTCCCGTCAGGGTCTCCACCGCCATCGGGTTCAGCTCGGCTCGGATATCGCCGCCGGTATCCGGTTCGGCGCGGTTGAAGAGCGGATTGTAGAGGCGGATCTCGGCCGGCATCGCGTGCGCTGCCGCGACCCAATGCAGCGTCGCCTGGACCTTGCGTCCGTCGGGTGCGTTGCCGCCGCGCGTTGCCGGGTCGTAGGTGCAGACCAGCTCGACCACTTCGCCCGTAGCGTTCTTGATCACCTCGCGGCAAGTGACCAGGTAGGCATAGCGCAGGCGAACCTCACGCCCCGGCGCGAGGCGACGGAATTGTTTGGGCGGGTGCTCCATGAAATCGTCCCGCTCGATCAAGAGCTCCCGTCCGAACGGGATACCCCTGGTGCCGGCCATAGCATCCTCCGGATTGTTGACCGCGACGAGTTCTTCGCCGCGGTCTGCCGGGTAGTTTTCTATGGTGAGCTTCAATGGCCGCAACACGGCCATCCGCCGAGGCGCGATCTTGTTCAACAGCTCGCGGATGGAATGCTCAAACATCGCAATATCGACGACGCTGTGGGCTCGCGCGATGCCTGCTCGACGAACGAAGTCGCGGATCGCTGCAGCTGGGACGCCGCGGCGGCGCAAAGCTGCCAATGTCGGCATCCGGGGATCATCCCAACCGGCGACATGACCGTGCCGGACGAGCTGAGTCAGCACTCGCTTGGACAGCACCGTATAACCGAGATTGAGGCGCGCGAACTCGTACTGCCGTGGCCGCGACGGCACCGGCAGATGATCGATCAGCCAGTCGTAAAGCGGGCGGTGATCTTCGAATTCGAGCGAACACAGCGAGTGGGTGACCCCTTCGATCGCGTCCGACTGGCCGTGGGCGAAGTCGTAGGTCGGGTAGATGCACCATGTCGTCGCGGTGCGCGGATGAGCGGCGTGCAGAATGCGGTAGAGCACCGGGTCGCGCAGGTTCATATTGCCGGACCCCATGTCGATCTTGGCGCGCAGGACGCGAGCGCCGTCCGGGAATTCGCCGGCTCGCATGCGGCGGAAGAGATCGAGGTTCTCGGCAACGGTCCGGTCGCGATAGGGACTGTCCCGCCCGGGCTCGGTCAAGCTGCCGCGCATTGCCCGCATCTCCTCGGCGGAAAGATCGTCGACATATGCCTTCCCTGCGCGGATCAGGTGCTCGGCCCAATCGTAGAGCTGGTCGAAATAGTCGGAGGCGTAATGGAGGTGCGGGCCCCAGTCGAAGCCGAGCCAGTGCACGTCGCGCTTGATCGCGTCGATGTACTCCTGTTCCTCCTTGGTCGGGTTGGTGTCGTCGAAGCGCAGGTGACAGCGGCCGCCATACTCCTGTGCGATGCCAAAATTGAGCCAGATCGCCTTGGCGTGGCCGATGTGCAGGTAGCCGTTGGGCTCGGGCGGGAAGCGGGTCACCACCGCGGTGTTGCGTCCCGCAGCGATTTCGGCGTCGATGATGTCGCGAATAAAGTCGCGGCCCGGTCGCACGTCCGTTGCTTCGCTCGCCATCGCCCGCTCCCCGCTACAATTGCCGGTCTAATGTGGCCAGTCGGGCGGTACCCGCCAAGTCCGAGCGCGGGTTCAGACTTCGCGGAAGCCGTCGGCGGATTTTGCGGCCTCGGTGATGGCTTCGAAGGCGGTGACGGTGTCGAGCATTTCGCTCGTGGGGATCGGATAACGTACGACACCGGCGACCGCGTCGGCGAAGGCTTCGAGATTGGCCCGGAGCGAGTCGACAGGTGGAAGGCTGAGATATTGCGGCTCGGCACAGCTGCGCCGTACTACCAGCTCGGTCCGGCCAAGGGCCTCGTCCGAGGCATTGCGGCCAAAGGCCTGCAGCCGGAGATACGCCGGGCTCGAGCGCACCATTGCCAGGGTTCCGTTTACCCCCGAGGCAAATTCGAGCAGGGCCGAAAGGCTGTCGTGCGGATCGGGCGGCGGCTTGTGCGACAGCAACAATGCCTGGACGCGGCGGACTGGTCCGGCGAGTGCGACCAGAGCGTCCAGCATGTGGATCCCGGTTCCGGTCATTCCGCCGGCCGGCGATTCTTCGAGCGAATACCGCCATTCGGAGGCCGTCCCGGCGACCTCGTTGCTGAAATGGCCTCGAGATGAAGAACTCTGCTGAGCTCGCCGTCCTTGGCCAGCCGCAGCAGCTCGCGTAGCGCCGGAAAGAAGCGCTTGTCGGTGCCGACCCCTAGTGCGACGCGAGCCTCTCGGCACGCGTCGATCGCGCGTGCGGCGTCGGTCTTGGTCAGGGTCAGCGGCTTCTCGCAAAAGACCGCCTTTCCGGCCCGGGCGGCAGCGATGACCTGCTCGCAATGCAGTGAATGTGGTGTCGCCAATACCACCGCGTCGATCGTCGGATCGCCGAGCACCGAGCCCAGCTCGCCGACCACCCCGAGCCCGAGCCGGGCGGCGATATCATGCACCCGGTCGGGATCGCGGCTGACCGTTCGAGTGAAGCGGAGCTTCTCGCTCTTACCCTGAACCGATCCAACCAGGGTCCGGCCCCACCGGCCGAGACCGACGATTGCCGCGTCGATCATCGGCCGGGCCGGCCGATGACAAGCTCAGCGGGCAGGGGCGCCGAGATTCTTGTGGAAAAAATTAAAGACCTTGTGCCAGCCGTCGATCGCCTGCTCGTGCCGGTAGTTCGGGCGATAATGCGCAAAAAACGCGTGGCCGGCCCCGTCATAGCGGTGGAATTCGTAGTTCTTGCCGAGCCGCTTCAGTTCGGCCTCGTTGCGGTTGACCTGGTCGGCCGAGGGGTTCGGATCCTCGTTGCCGAAGAGACCCAGCAGCGGGCAATTGATCCCTGCGGTCAGATCGTGCGGCGCCACTGGCTGGCCCTTGGTCAGCCGCGACTTGTCGTCGACAACGACGTTGCCGCCCCAGCAATCGACTGCACCCTGGATCAGATGGGAGAGCTTGCAGGCGACGAGATAGGACTGCCGGCCGCCCGAGCAGAAGCCGATCACCCCGACCTTCTGGCTGGCGTGCGGCTGCGACCGCAAGAAGTCGATCGCACCGGTCACGTCGCCGAGCATCTGCTCGTCGGGAATACCGCCGCTGTCGCGAACCCTTTGGACCACTGCCTCGTCGGCGCCGTCGCCGACGCGGAAATAGAGGCTGGGGGCGATCGCGGCATAGCCGTGATGCGCGAATTTGCGGGCGACCTCGCAGGTCCACTCGTCCCAGCCCGGCATGTGATGGATCACGACGACACCGGGATGCGGCCCGGCATTGGTCGGATGCGCGTAATACGCGTCGCCGCGGTCGCCGCCATGCCCGCGATAAGTCGCCATTCCGGCCTGGATGTTACGAAACGCCATCATTGACCTCCCTCGAGATGCCGCGGCTCTCTTGGCACCGAACCCCGGCAAAAGCAAGCCGCATGTCGGCGTTGGACGCTGAGACGGCTTGACATTTTCCGGCTGCTCGCGATCCCTGTGGCGGAACTCCAACTCGGAGAAAAAGGGGATGAACGGCGCCCTGTCCGGTCTTCGCGTGCTCGATTTCACCACCACGATTGCCGGCCCGCACTGCACGCGCCTGTTGACCGATCTGGGCGCCGAGGTGATCAAGATCGAGGCGCCGGACGGCGACATGATGCGCACCCGGCCGCCGCTGCGCAACAGCGCGAGCACCAGCTTTGGTCAGCTCAACGCCGGCAAGAAGAGCATCACCCTCGACCTCAAATCGCCTGCCGCGGTCGAAGCGGTCTGCCGGCTCGCCGCCACCGCCGATGTGGTGGTCGAGAACTTTCGCCCGGGAGTCATGCGGCGTTTCGGGCTCGATTACGCGGCGCTCAGAGCGGTCAAGCCCGATCTCGTCTATTGTGCGATCTCGGGCTATGGCCAGACCGGCCCCTCGGCCGAGTTGCCGGCCTACGCACCGGTGATTCACGCCGCGTCGGGCTATGATTTAGCGCACATGGCTTATCAAGGCGAAGCGCGGCGGCCCGATTATTGCGGCATCTACATTGCCGACGTGCTGACCGGCACCTATGCCTTTGGCGCGATCGTGGCTGCGCTCCATCAGCGCCAAGCGACCGGCGAGGGCCAGATGATCGACGTTTCGATGCTCGAAAGCATGCTGA
>Ga0306923_10003843_pt1 | contig 14266 bp, 13 predicted proteins | sample sta12Can44000108_FD_203841 | JGI IMG/M metagenome (GOLD analysis project Ga0306923, IMG submission 203841) | Lab enrichment of tropical soil microbial communities from Luquillo Experimental Forest, Puerto Rico - statanox.12C.anox.44.000.108 (v2)... | ecosystem: Environmental > Terrestrial >... | reverse complement strand
GCACCCGCCGCCTGAACCTCTGCAGCCGTTCAACTCGTATAGAATGACGTGTGAAGTCGTGTTTTGGCGGGTGTCACTCGATACGGATGCCTGCCTCCTTCGCCACCCGGATCCATCTCGAAACTTCTTGATGAATGAACGCCGCGAAGCTGGCGGGCGAGCCCCCGACGGGCTCGCCGCCAATCGCGGCGAACTGCTTTTCCGTATCGGGCTCATGAATGATGCGGTTAAACTCAGCGCTGAGACGAGCAATCACCGCTGCGGGGGTCCCGGCCGGGGCCAGCACCCCGAACCACGCGACGGCGGTAAAGCCGGGGAGCGTCTCGGCGATGGTCGGCAGCTCGGGCGCCGCCGGGGCACGATGCGCGCCGCTGACGGCAAGCGCGCGCAATCGTCCCTCCTGCACCATCGGCAATGCCGTGACCAAGGGTGCCAGCATTACCTGAGCTTCGTCGTTGGCGACGGCGTTGAGCGCCGCTGCGCCGCCGTCGTAGGGAGAGTGGATTATTTCGGCGCCCGTGGTGATCTTGAACAGCACGAAGGCGAGCTGGGTCGGGCCGCCGAGGCCGCCGGAGGCGTAATGGAGCATGCGCGGGTGGCTCTTGGCGTAAGCTAACAACTCCTCCACCGAATCGACGGGCAACGACGGATTGACTACGAGGATCAGCTGCGAGGCGGCTAAGAGCGAGATCGGCGCGAAAGCCTTCTCGGTGTCGAAAGGCAGCTTGCTATAAGTCCCGGGATGGACCGTGTGCGTGCTCGACGCGAGCAACAAGGTGTAGCCGTCCGGCGGTGAATTGGCGACGATATCGCTGCCGATGATGCCGTCATCGCCGGCGACATTGTCGATTGTGACGCTTTGACCCAGACGCTCGCCGAGCTTGGGTCCGACGATGTGGGCCACCACATCGACTGGGCCGCCTGGCGGAAACGGCACGACGATCCGGATCGCCCGTTCCGGGAAAGCGGCGGAGCCGGCACTGATACAAATGCCGAGCAACAGCGGCGCCAGGCATAACCGGACGAGCACCCTCATAATGTCGCCTCCGAAGCCGGCGGGCAGTCTCGCGCGCGGTCGGCGACGGCGCAACTCCGGCATCAAAAGGCGAAGGCATAGAGGCGGCCGCTATGGCGGCCATTACGGCGATTGCAGCGATTACCACGGCTGGGTTGTCGGCATCGGCTTGCAGAACCCGCGCGGCGTCATCGCCTGGAGCGCCCGCGGGGGGGGGGCGGGATCTGGGCGCCGGGTGGGATCGCCAGCGACGGACATAGACGTGCCCGTCGAAGACGGCGAGCCCACCGCGCTGGTTCTGATCGCGAGCGTTGAAGGGCTGGCCGCGCGCCGCGAGTGATTCGGCGATATCGACCCGCCGCGTCCCTGACCATCGCGGCGACATGGATCGCTTGGGTTGCCTTGTCGATGACCGGGATACCGGTAATGCCCAGCGGGTCGATGTTGCCGCAAGACAACGTCGAGAGCGGCACGCCGTTCCCAAAATCGTGATCTCGAGAAACAGGGCGCCAACCCAACTCCGCGGCGGCGGGGATCGGGTCACCGCTGGCCGGCCGTGTTTTCCTGATAACAGAGGAAAAATCGATTTCAGCGCCGAAAATCGCCCTGGCGGTTTCAAAAATTGATATACATCAGTGTCTTATATACTATTTTGGCATGTCAGCGGGCAGCGGAATTTTCTGCCGTTGGCGCCGGATTGGCAGCGGAATTTGGCGGACACCCGGATATTGCCGTATAGGCTGCCTGCACCCTTCTTGCCGCGGCCGGTCGCCGAGGCCGCGCTGGACCGCCTCACTGTGGCGTTGGCCCCAAGTGGGAATCTGGTGGTGGGCCTTTACGCCGTGCCGACGGATAAGGCTGGCGCAGCGTTGACAGCCCTACGGGTCGCGCGCAGTGGTGGCCATCTGTGGGACGTCGCCGAGATAGAGCGGCAGCTTCGTGCCCGCGGCTTCGTCGACGTCGAGACTTGCCACATCCCTCCTACGACTTTCGTGTTAGGCATGCGGCCCTAACCGGAACCGTCACCAAGATGCGTCACCCCTATCGGTCACGTGACACTTGGGCTGACGATTTTACTTAAAGGCCGGCCCCGCACTTCAATCGGCGCGGTCCACAAACCAAGATAAAGGTCAGTCGACAGGTCGGACCCTAGTCGGACGCGATTCTTGCAACCCCGCCACCCCGGGCGGCCTGCCGTGCTGATCCCCTGGCTACCCGCGTTGGCTCGGGGTGCGCTCTGGAACCCGCGCCGAGGGGTGTGTTATTGCGTGGTTGAAGGGTCTCGGGTTGGCGCAGTGAGGACCAACGCCGCCGAGTTGACCAGAGAGCGGAGCACGCCCAGCGATGATCAGCGACCCTATCGAATTCGAGCTGTTCAAGAACTCGCTGTTTTCGATCGCGGACGAGATGGCGCTGACGATCTTCCGGACGACCTATTCCGGGGTGCTGAAGGACAATATGGACTATTCGACAGCGATGTTTGACGGCTCGGGAAAGTTGACGGCCCAAGGGCTGACCTTGCCCGGCCATCTCGGCTCGATGCCGACGGCGATGGCCGCGATCCAGGAAGCTTTCGCCGGCAAGATCGAGCCGAGCGACGTCTATATTCTGAACGACCCGTTTCAGGGCGGCATGCATCTGCCCGACATCTTTGTCTTCAAGCCGATTTTCTATGACGGCGGCCTCCTCGCCTATGCCGGCACTGTGTGCCATCACACGGATGTCGGCGGGCGGGTCCCGGGTTCGAACGCGTCGGATTCGACCGAGATCTTTCAGGAGGGGCTACGGATCCCGCCGCTCAAGCTCTTCGACGGCGGCATCCGCAACGACACGCTCTATGCGCTGATAGAGCGCAATGTCCGGGTACCGGTCAAGGTCTTCGGCGACTTGCGCGCCCAGCTTGCTGCCTGCCACATCAGCGAAGGCTCGCTGGTCGAATTGGCCCAGCATTACGGGGCCGGCAAGGTTGAGCGCTACATGACCGAGCTTATTGATTATTCGGAGCGAATGACGCGCGCCGCGATCCGCGAGTTGCCGGACGGGGTCTATGGCTTTCTCGACCATATCGACGACGACGGCATCGATGTCGGCAAGCCGATCCCGCTCAACGTGACCGTCATTAAGTCGGGCGATCATATTTCCGTCGATTGGACCGGCTCGTCGCCGCAGGTCAAGGGTGCGATCAACAACACCTTGTCGTTCACCAAATCGGCAAGCTATTGCGCGATCCGCTCGATCTTGCCTGCCAATATTCCGAATAACGAGGGCGTGTTCCGCGCGATCGAGGTCACCGCACCTCCGGGGACGATTGCCAACGCCGTATTGCCGGCCGCCTGTGCCGCGCGCGGTCTGACCGGCTTCCGCATGGTCGACTGCATGTTCGGGGCACTCGCGCAGATGCTCCCCGACAAGGTGTTTGCCTGCTCCGACGGCGGCAACACCGGGATCTCGATCGGCGGCTGGAGCGCGGACCGGCGGCCGTTCATCTATGTCGATTTCACCTGTTGCGCCTGGGGTGGGCGCCCCTATGCCGACGGCCTCGACGGCAATTCCAACATCTATGCCAACATGGCCTCGCAATCGATCGAGGTGACCGAGACCGAGCAGCCGATCGAGATCACCGCCTACGAATTCATTCCCGATGCGATGGGCCCCGGGCGATTCCGCGGCGGCGCGCCGTTTCGCCGCGATTACCGTTTCCTGGCCGAGGAGGGCATCCTGCAGGTGCGCTCCGATCGGCGTGATTTCCGACCCTACGGGCTCTACGGCGGCGCGCCCGGCAAACCATCAATGAACTATCTAAACCCGGCCACCGAGAACCGTCCGCTGCCGTCGAAATTGACGATGACGATCCGCCGCGGCGACGTGTTTCGCCACGAGGTCGCCGGTGCCGGCGGCTGGGGCGATCCGCTCGAACGCGATCCGCCGATGGTGCTGCGCGATGTTCGGAACGAACTTGTCTCGCTCGGCTCGGCGCGCGCCGATTACGGCGTCGTATTGGTCGGGGAGCCGCTCGCGGTCGATGGGGTGGCGACGTGTGTTTTGCGGGAAGCGCTGCGCCGCATGCGCAACTGGCCGAGGACGCCAGCGATCAGTTGGGAGCCGCCTAGCATGGCGATGGCCGCGGAATAGGCATGACCCGGTACAGGGTCGGCGTCGATATCGGCGGCACCTTCACCGACATCGTCTTTCTTAGCGAGCATGGCGCGCGGCTAACCAGGAAGGTGTCCTCGTCGGTCGACAATTACGCGACGGCGATTGTCGACGGATTCACCGAGCTGACCCGCGAACATAACCTTGAGGCGCCCGAGATCGTCGAATTCCTGCACGGTACCACGGTCGCTTCGAACGCCATCCTCGAATTGAAGGGCGCCCGCACTGGCCTGATCACGACAAAGGGCTTCCGCGATGTCCTCGAGATCCGCACGCTGCGGATGCCGCGGCTCTACGATCTGGCGTGGACCAAACCGCCGCCGCTCGTGGAGCGCCATTTGCGGGTCGAGGTCGACGAGCGCATCAACGCCAAGGGCGAGGTCGAGCGGCCGCTCAGCGAGGTCGATGCCGCGCGGGCGATCGAGAAGCTGCTGGACGAAGGGGTCCAGGCGATCGCCGTTTGCCTCATTCATTCCTACCACAACCCCACGCACGAGCAGATGGTCAAAAGGGTAGCGGGGCAAATGGCACCCGACGTAACCCTTTGTATCAGCTCCGAGGTATTGCCCGAGATCAAGGAATATGAGCGAACATCGACCACCGTCATCAATGCCTATGTCAGACCCATCGTCGAAAGATACCTGTCGACCCTGACCGCTGAGCTCACACGCATCGGGGTCGATGCGCCGCTTTTGCTGATGCAATCGAATGGCGGCCTGACCACCGCGAAGGCTGCGGCCGTGACCCCGATGAACATCATCGAAAGTGGGCCGGCGGCGGGTGTTGTCGGGGTCCAGGCGCTGATCCGGCAGATCGGCATTGCAAACGCGATCTCGTTCGACATGGGCGGCACCACGGCCAAGGCTTCGCTGATCGAAAATGGCGAGCTCAGCCGCGCCCTCGAATACTCGGTCGGCGGCGGCGTCATGATCGGCTCGCGGCTGTTGTCGGGCGCCGGCTACACACTGAAGGTTCCGGCAATCGACCTGGCGGAGGTCGGTGCGGGGGGTGGGTCGGTAATCTGGATCGACGCCGGCGGCGCATTGCAGATCGGGCCGCACAGTGCCGGGGCCTCTCCGGGTCCGGTCTCTTATGATCTCGGCGGCACCCTACCCACCTTGACCGACGTTAACGTCGTTCTCGGGTACATCAATCCCGATCATCTGGTCGGCGGCGCGTTGAAGCTCAACGCGTCGAAAGCGCGTTCGATCATCGCAGAGAAGGTGGCGCGGCCGCTCGGCATGACCGTCGAGGAGGCCGCATGGGGCGCCCACCTGATCGCCGGGTCGAACATGATCCGCGCGATCAAGGCGGTATCGAGCGAGCGTGGCCGCGATCCGCGCGACTATGCGCTCGTCGCGTTTGGCGGCAACGGGCCATTATTCGCCGCCGTGATGGCTGCGGCATTGATGATCCGGCGGGTCGTGATCCCGCCTTCGGCCGGGGTTTTCTCCTCCTATGGGCTGCTCTACTCCGAAGTTGCCTATCACTTCACCAAGACGAGGAAGACATTGCTCGCGACAATCGATCCCGCGGAGATCGGCGCTATCGTGGGCGAGATCGAAGCCGAGGCCAGGGCGCGTCTCGCCGAGGATGGCTTTGTTGAGGATCGGATCGCGATCGAGCGCGCCGCTGCTTTACATTATCAGGGTCAATCCTTCGAATTAGAGGTTCCGATGCCGGAAGGCGTGATCGACCGGGCGGTCCTCACGGCACTCGACGAAGCCTTTGGCGTCGAGCACGAAAAGACCTATGGCCACCGCGCCGGCGTCGAGGAGCCGGTGGAGCTTGTCACCCTAAAAGTGGTCGGCCGCGGCTTCCCCGCGGTGCCGCGCGCGGCACTGGCGGCCAAGGCCCATCTGCCGGCAAGTGTTATCATCTCGCGGCCCTTGCGGCAGGCCTATTTCGGTCCGGTCCATGGCTGGCGCGACACGGATGTCGTCAACCGTGCCGATCTCGACGAGCCTCGCCGCGGGCCCTGCATCGTCGAGGAATACGATGCAACCTGCGTCATCCCACCCGGCTCGGCCGCGAGCCTCGACCGCTATGGCAATATTGTTATCGATGTGCGGTAACGGCACACTCGTAAGGTGTGAGTGTATGACCGGAAATGAAACTCGGAATGTCAGTAGGTTACTCGTCAATCCCGCGAAAGCGCTGTTGTCCGGACTCAAACGTTGCCCTGGGCCCCCGCTTTTTCGAGGTTGGCGGTAACAGATCGGAAACATTCGCGTCATTTTTCACCAGCAGGAGAACAGTTCGATGCGCCGTGCGACGTTTGCCGCTTCCGCCCTATTGGGTTTAGGGGCGGTCCTGCTGACTACCGTCCCCGCTCGCGCCGAATACGGCGCGATTGCTTGGGACAGAGAGACCGGCAAGTACGGTGCGAGCTGGAACAAAGCCACCGCGCAAAGCGCAGCCGAAGCCGCGTTAAGCGATTGCGGCGCGACCGGCTGCAAGGTCATAATTCGCACCCGGCAGGCGATGTGCGCAGCGCTGGCAACAAATGAAAGCGGCAAATTTGCTGGCGGTGCCGCGCGCAGAGATCGCGAAGCCGCTCGCCTTGCCGCTCTCAAAGACTGCCAAAAGGGCAAAGCCGGCGAATGCATCGTCCGGGTGACCGACTGCAACAAGTGATTGCCCGGTCGACATCGTAGGACGACCCCGTCAACTGCTGGAAACCAGCTCGATGAACTATAGCGCCCGGTGGTTGTCGATGTTCTCTTTGTTATTCTTGCTGATTTCAGGCTTTTCGGCGCATGCCGAAGACCAGCCGATGGCGCGCGCCGTCCTACCCCCACCACTGCCGGCCTCTCCACCTGCGGCGCCATCTGTGCCTTCGGCCGCCGTCGCTCCGGAAAAGCAGCGGGTTGCGAAGCCAGCGGCGGGCGAACGCTTTCCGACCGAAGACCGCAAACATCAGGCTGTCCATCGCGCTGGGATCTCGTCGGGCAAGCTGAAGCGCGGAGCAGCGGCAGATCGCCCTGCCTCGTCATCTCTGAAAAAAGCCGATAGGGCCGGGAACCGAGAACCGCAACCCCATCCGCCAGAACAAATCGTCCCCGGCCAGCGGGTGGCGGGCGCCATGCCCTTTTCCGGCCCACCGCCGACACTCTTCAGATACTATTCTGGTTACCCGCCGGGGTTTGTTCCGTATGCCCCTGCGTACCAATACCCTTGGCTACCGGGTCCCTCGCTGCCGCGGTAAGGCTCCCATCCCTCACGACCTCGACCCGCAAGCGCCAGGGGAGGGGTAGTCGCCGACCTTACGTGAACCGACCTGCGGATTATCCCCTGGCGCTCTATTTTGCGGCCTCCAGGTCTTTTCTCCTCTGCTCCTCGGCGAAGTGCCGCTCGACGGCGCTCGCTGCAGCGGCTTTGCGTTTGGCGCTAAACGCTTCGCGATTGTCACGCATCCAATCCATCGATTGCGAACGCCAGGCGCTGCGCTCCTCGAAGCGAGGCAACACATAACGCGCGAACAATTCGTAGGAGCGTTTGGTCGCCTCCCAATCGGCCCAGTCATGAGCAAGCATCAGGATGCAGCCGAAGCCGCCGGTCTTGGTCCAATAATTCTCGAGCACGCGCAGCGCATCCTCCGGAGTGCCGATTGCGCCGCGTCCGCCCGCATTGATCTCCTCGATGCTCGGCATGCCGATCGCAGCACCGCCCTCGGGGTTGACCGAATAAGAATAGAGCTGCCACTTCTCAAACCCGGCGCGGACGTTGTCGATCGCCTTCTCGCGGGTCTCCGCTATGTGGAACGGCGCCATGACGCGATAGTTGGCAAGATCCATCGTGCGACCGTGCGTCCGCGCTTCGGTATTGGCGAGCTCCCAGTTGTAGTCGAGCGTGTCGTAGCCGTTAGGGCTGCCCGCCATCACGCACAGCATGCCGAGATCGTAACGTCCGGCGAGCTTGCCGCCATAGGGTGTGACCGCGCTGGCGATCGCGAGATGCGGCCGCGGCTTTGAGTAGGGACGCAGATGCAGGCGCGCCTCGCGCATCGTGTACCATTCGGTCTGCTGGGTGATGATCTCGCCCTCGAGCAGACGGGTGATGACGTCAATCGCGTCGGCCATGCGGTCTCGCTGGGTCTCGGGATCGATGCCGAGCATCATCGCGTCCGACGGCAAGAGGCCCGGGCCGAAGCCGAACATCGCCCGCCCTCGCGTCTGATAGTCGAGCTGGACGATGCGGTCCGCCACCATCAGCGGATGGTGGTAGGGCAGTGAGATGACCCCGGTACCGAGCCGGATGTTCCGGGTGCGCTCGGCGGCAGTGGCGATGAACAATTCGGGTTGGCCGTAGATCTCATAGCCGCCTGAATGGTGCTCGCCGATCCATGCCTCGGCATAGCCGAGCTTGTCGAGCCATTGCATCAGCTCGAAATCGCGCTCCATGCAGAGCAGCGGGTCCTCATCGTTGGGATGGAACGGCGGCAAAAATACCCCTGCGCGAAGTGTGCGAAATTCGGTCATGCTGCTCCTCCTTCGCCCGAACGCGGGCGTAATATTACTTCCTGCGCCGAATTTTTCCTGCGGTTTGACGACCCTCGTCAAAGGTGCGCGGAAGAGTTCGCGCAGTGGTGCGCTCTCCGCTTTACGACAGCGAGCGGCTATTCCGCTGCAGGCAAACTGCCGGGCTCGAGCGAAGCGGCCACCGGGTGCCCGTCGCGGCGCCACCAATCGATCCCGCCGAGTAGTTCCTTGGCACGAAATCCGAGCGTGGCGAGCTTGTAGGCACCCTTTGTCGACGCATTGCAACCTATCCCGTCGCAATAGACGACATAGACCTTGCTGTGGTCGAGCCGAGCAGTGGTCTCGGCACTGATCTCGCGATGTGGGAAGTTGACGGCGCCGGGGATGTGGGCAGCGGCGTACGCATCGTGGGAGCGGGCGTCGATTACGACGATGTCGGAAAATCCGGATCTGAGATCAACGGACAGATCCCACGAATCAGTTTGGAAGCGCAGCTTGTGTTCCATCGCGCTCGCGATTTCGCCCGGCTCGGGCGCGCCATATTCGAGAACTGCGGAAATCTCATGCGCCATGATCGACCCCGTTCCGGGAAGGATATCCCGATCTTCGATCGTCCGAGCTTGAGGATCAACCGCAAGCCCGGAACCACTGGTAGATCAGACCGCGATAGCCTCGGCGTGGCGGAGAAAACGTCGGTTGGGGGCGCTGCGCGGCCGGCTCGCCAGGCGTTCGTGCGCCAGCGATAGGCCAACGTCGCGCTGACCGGCACGCACAGCCGCCTCGGTCAAGGTCCAGTCGACGACATCGCGTTGCGCGTGGCTGCCGCCGATCTGCCATAGATCGAAGCGAACCGGCAGCAACAGCTCCACCGCCTGGGCGTAGGCGCCCCGGTGAAACGCCGCGAGACCCTCGACCACCGGAATGCCGACGGTGCGATAGAGACCGGCTGCCTCGACGGCGCTGGCGGCCGTCTCGCGCATTGCCTCGAGCCGCCGCTCGACCGCCGCCTCCCGGCCCGACCGCAACTCGGCCATCGCAGCGTGAATGTCGGTGAAGACGAGGCATTCCCCGTCGGCATGGTCCTGCCACAAATCCGCCTGCTCCGGCCAGCGGTCGCCGGTGTCCCAACCGAGCGTGTCGAGGCGCCACAACAATGCCGTGGCGTTGGTCAGGCTGAGGGCAACCGGGCGTTGCGTCGCGCGCATCGGCCCGTCATAGAGAGCCAATGCCGCGTCGTATTGCCCGAGTTCGAGATGGAACAGCGCCTTGTGCCACCAGATATGGACCTGGTTCATGTGGCCGGGGGTCGACCACTGCGGCTCGCGCGCCGTCATCCACCCCAACCCGTCCTCCGGGCGCCCGGTCATCTCCATCACGTGTGCCACGGTGTGGTGGGGCCAGAAACTCAACGGCTCGCGTTCGGCGGCTTCGCGTGATTCGTCTTCGGCCCTTGCGTAATCGCCGGCTTCCTCGAGCCCAAACCCGTGCATGGCCAGCAAGGTCCCGTAGCCCGGCTGGTCCTTGGACCAGAATGGCAGGGCCCGAGCGGAACGATCCCGCACCCAATGGAAGCGTCCCAGGAACCCATCGGTTATGGCGGCGCCCTGATGCGCCACAAGGTCGAACGGGCAGCACATCAGGTGGCGGTCGAGCACCGCGACGGCCGCCGCCCGCGCACCTTGGACCAGATGGGACAGGGCGGCGAGATGGGCCTGCTCACGCTCGTTCAACGTCATAGGCCGGGCGGTCTCGACTAACGCCTTCGCCTGAGTCAGTAGCCCAGGATCGTTGGCCAGCGCAAACACCCAGGCTTTGCCCAGATATGCCATCGCGAAGTCGGGTGCTGCCCGACATGCCGCGTCGAATAGGCCGATCGAGTCGCCGCAGACGAGGTTGAACGCCCGCACTGCCTCATCGTATGTGGTCGCGGCTTCGGCCGTCGCCCCGGACAGGCGATGGCCCTGGGCGTCCTTGATCATGGTCGGCTCAATAGGTGGAAATTTCGATAGAGTTCTGGTCCGGGTCGTCGATATAGACCGATTGGATCGTGCCGATCGCCCCGGCGCGCGGTCCCTGCATCCGCACCGGCACGCCGCAAGTTTCGAGATGGGCCGTGACCTCGCCGATCGGCGTCTCGGTGACAAAACAGATATGCGCAGGCATCCGCTTTTCGCCGGTCATCGCCATCGCACCGCCCGCGGCGTCGAGATGGATCTTCTGCTGGCCAAAATAGAGTGCGGCGCGCCCTTCGCCCATGCTCTCGGTCTTCATGCCGAGCACGCGCTTGTAGAACTCGACGCTGCGGTCGATGTCGGCGACGGTCAGGTTGAGATGGTCTATGCGCTCGATCTTCATATCCGGCCTCGTCGGTTTGAGGAGCGTCCGAGCTTGCCACGGTGTGGGGCATCTGGCCAGTGCGACCGAAGTGAGGCAAGATTTCCGGCATGCTCTCGGAACAGCAAGCACGCTTTCTGGCCGATATCCGGGTCGGTCATCTCGCGACCGCGGATGCGCGGGCGACCCCGCATCTCGTGCCGGTGTGCTTTGTCATCAGCGAGGGCGCGCTCTACATTACGATCGACCAAAAGCCGAAGGGCGACGTTAGGGCGCTGAGGCGCCTTAAGAATATCGTCGAAAATCCGGTCGCCGCTTTTATCGCCGACCGCTGGGACGAGGACTGGACCCGGCTCGGCTGGGTTATGCTGCGCGGGCTTGCGGAGATCCTAGCAGACGGCGTCGAGCACGACCGGGCGCAGGCGCTGCTCCGCTCGCGCTACCCCCAATATCGCGGGATGGCGCTCGACGGCCTCCCGGTTATCGCCATTCGCATCGAACGCGCGACGAGCTGGGGCGATCTTTCGGTGGAGCCGCTGCCTGATCGCGGCTAAGCTCGCGGCTAAGGATTCACCAATAATCGGTCGGGAGAGGGAAGATGGATTTTGGCGCTGCGATGTTCTTCACCGACTACTCGATGAAGCCGGCCGAACTCGGCCAATCGCTCGAGGCGCGCGGATTCGAATCGCTCTGGGCGCCCGAGCATTCCCATATCCCGAGCTCACGGCTGACGCCGCCGGCCGGGGGGGGGCAACTGGGTAAGCAGTACTACGACGTGATGGACCCGTTCGTGACGTTGACGGCGGCAGCGATGGCGACAAAGACGTTGAAGGTCGCTACCGGCGTGTGCCTCGTAATCCAGCGCGACACGATCCAGACCGCAAAGCTCGTCGCGACGATCGACCAGGTCTCGGACGGGCGGTTTCTGTTCGGCGTTGGCGGCGGCTGGAACCAGGACGAGGTCGAGAGTCACGGCACCGTCTTCAAAACGCGTTTCAAGAAAATGCGCGAGCAGATCGAGGCGATGACGGAGATCTGGACCAAATCCGAGCCCGAGTACGAGGGCGAGATCGTCAACGTCCCGAAGATGCGGACCTGGCCAAAGCCGGTGCAAAAGCCGCGCCCGCCGGTCATCGTCGGGGGCGCCTTCCCGCACAGCGCTCGGCGCGCACTGCGCTATGGCGACGGGTGGGTGCCGAATGCGAGCCGGCCGACATATTCCGATGTCACCGAGTTTCTGCCGCAATTCCGGCAAATGGCGGCGGAGGCGGGACGCGAGCCGGCCACTGTACCGATCACGATTTTCGGATCGCCCGAAAACCTCGACCGGGTCAAGCGCTATCGCGATCAGGGCATCACAAGGGTCGTGACTATGCTGCCTTCGGCGCCGGACGCAGAGGTCCTACCGATCCTCGATCGCTGGGCGGCGCTGATCCGCCAGACGGCGGACTAATTCAACTGGGTGCGCAGCTGCTGCAGGATGGCCGCCGCTTGATGCCGTGCCGCTCCGTCGGGGGCGCGGACGACATACTGTTCGAGCGCCTCACCAGCCGCGCGCATATTGCCGAGGTGCCGATGCAGCATCCCGGCCTCGCGCCATAGCTCGGCGAGGTCGGGCGCCAACATCAGCATCGTCTCGATCACTTTGAGCGCCCGCTCGTGATCCTGCGCCTGCAGCAGGCGTGCCTTGAGATTATTTTGCAGGCGCAACAACACGTCGCGATCCGACACCGCCATGTAGTGATCGGGCAACAATTCGCTGTCCCGGCCGGCGGCGGCCTTTAGCAATTCGCGCAGTTCTTCCGCGCCGCATACTTGGCCGTCATGAAACGGGTCGACGATTACCCGGCCCGCGTCATGGGCCAGCCGGACCAGAAAGTGGCCGGGAAAAGCGAGCCCGGCGATATCCCATCCCTGGGCGCGCGCGGCGTGGATGTAGAGGATACCGAGCGTCACCGGCAGGCCTTTGCGGCGGTCGACCACCCGCATCAGATTGGCGTTCTGCAGGTCGTCATAGGTCAGCTCGTCGCCCGAGTAGCCGTTTTTCAACAGGATGATCTCGTTAAGCGCGCGAGTACGAGCGGCAAGGTCGCCCGCTGCGCCGGGGTGCCGACCGACATCGCGGGCGAGCAGCTTCAGATGATCGCGATAGCGCTTGAAGCCGACCCGCGGGCGCCCGAACGCGGCGAGCGCCAGCGCCGCCTCGGCGATCGGCAGCACGCGCTCACCCGAGGCACCGATCTCGCGAAGAAAACGCGCGCAAGACTCTGGATCCGAGTTTTCGGGCGGCTCGTTCATCCCATCCTTAGAGCTTTTGGACCTCGACAGGGGTCGTCGGGGCGGCGGTCGGAGCGCCTGGGCTCGACCCGCCCGCGGGCGGCGGCACTGTGTTCTGGGCTGCCACCGGCATGCCTGGCCGGATGTCGACATAGGATACGACGCGTTTTACGTCCGGCGTCGTTCGCGCCACCGTCGTGGCGATGTCGAGCTCGGCTTGGGAGCGCGCCGAGCCGATCAGATAGACGGATTTGTTCGCGGTCTCGATCGTATAGTTGACCGAGCGGACATCCGGATTGAACGTCAGCTCGGTCCGAACTCGCGAGGTGATCCAGGTGTCTTTCGCGCTGTCCCACACGCTTTCGGAAGGGGTGACTTCGATCTCGTCATAAACCGCCCGCACACCCGGAACCCGGCTGGCGACTTCTTTGGCCTGGGCCTTGAACTCCGGGTTCGGCGCCGTACCGGTCAACAAGGTGCGCCCCTCAAAGACGGTAACGGTGAGATTGGTTTGCATCAACGGGTTCGTCTCGAGCCAAGCGCTCTGAATATTCGTCTTGATCTTGAAATCGTCAACGCTGCCGCCGGCCCCGCGTTCTTGATTGGCTGCGTAACCCGTTCCGCCGGCCGCGCCGAGACCAGCGACGATGGCCGCCGGACATCCGCCGAGGATGACCGGCAGGGCAAGGATCGACACAACACCGATGATTGGACGGAAACACGACATGCTCGGCCCCCAGCTGAAGCGACTCTCCGGTTCATTGTCGGATAAACGCGGATTTCGTCCAACGCGGAGCGGGCCCCCGTACCCTCCCACCTCCAAGACCGTCAGATTCTCTAGTCGTCGGCGCGCCAGGCGCCGCGCCAATGACGCGGCAGGCGCAGTGGCGCCACCAACATCAGGTCGAATCGGAGGTCGAGACTGGCGAGGTCGGATCGCTGGAGCAAAAAGGCTTCGGCGGCGCGGGCGATCCGCCGTCGCTGGCGCGGCGCCAGCGCCGCCGCG
>Ga0306923_10003840_pt1 | contig 14268 bp, 11 predicted proteins | sample sta12Can44000108_FD_203841 | JGI IMG/M metagenome (GOLD analysis project Ga0306923, IMG submission 203841) | Lab enrichment of tropical soil microbial communities from Luquillo Experimental Forest, Puerto Rico - statanox.12C.anox.44.000.108 (v2)... | ecosystem: Environmental > Terrestrial >... | reverse complement strand
ATGCAAGATTGCAACATTGCTCATAGTCCCCAACGGTCTTCGGTGTTGGTAGGGCCGGATCTCCGAGCCGGCCGGTTCCTGGCCGGCACCGTCACCCTCCTCGGGCGGCTGGGGAGATCCGCCCCTACCACATCCCTGGCACGTATGCGCTCGCTAAACACACACCTGATGACTCGATGCACTGGTACGCCCATTCCGATGGTTAGCACTTTTCCAAAATTGTAATTTGCAAGAGCCTAACGGGTTAGCATTTGCGCCGGGCACCCCTCTCACAGCGTCAACTGAAAGATACGCCATGCAAGCTAAGGTAGCTATAAACTCGCGGCCGCGGGCTGGAGTGGAAAGACCGGCGCGCCGGGTGCGCCTGAATAATGTGCTTCCGCCTTTGATCCTCACCCCGGCGATGATTGCGAGCATTATTTTTGTTTACGCATTCATCGCGATCACGGTCTGGGTATCATTGTCGAAATGGGGCACCCTCCGCATGGACCTCAATCTGCGCGAGCCGTTCGGCTACACGTACCAGCAAATGTTTTCGATGCCCCGTTGGCATGCCAGCCTGCGAAACACGTTTGTCTTTACAATCTTATTTCTACTTGGATCGATTTATATCGGGCTGCTGCTGGCCCTGCTGCTGGATCGCAAACTTATTGGCCACAGCATCCTGCGCAATGTCTTTTTGTTTCCCTATGCGCTCTCTTTCATTGTGACAGGGATCGCCTGGCGATGGATTTTTAACCCGGAGACAGGCATCAATCTCTTATTTGACGGATTGGGCATCAATCACCTGATCACCTCAATGGGCGGCCCTCCGTTCAAGCCGGGATGGACCACCGATCCTACGGTTCTCTTTTCGATCAATAATTGGCTCGGAATGATTTTCCCGGGTGTCAAGAATATGTCGGTTCATCTTGGCATTCCGGTTGCTTTAATCCCCGTGGTGGTTGCCGCGTGCTGGCAACTCACGGGATTTTCAATGGCGATGTACATCGCCGGGATGGCAACGATATCCCACGATCTGCGAGAGGCCGCTCGGATCGACGGAGCGAACGAGTTTCAAATTTATACAACTGTGATCATGCCTTTGCTTCGGCCGATTTCGGTAAGCACGGCCATTATCCTGGGGCATGTCTCTCTAAAGATCTTTGATCTTATCTTCGCCATGACTGGCACCGGCCCCGGATTTGCGACGGATGTGCCCGGCATTTTTGTATTCGACCAGACTTTTAAAGCGACAAGATACAATCTCGGAGCTGCAGCGTCAGTCGTCATGCTTTTTTTAGTCAGCTTAGTTATCGTCCCCTATCTGTGGTCGAGTCTCCGGAAAAGGTAATTATGTCAACCGCCACCACATCACCGTTTTACGCTCTTCGCCAAGGTTTGCCCAAGCGGTTCTGGGACTACGCGGTTCTGGCCGTGCTGCTGGGGTTCATGTTGTTCTTCCTGATGCCGGTCTATGTGATGGTCGTGACTGGGCTGAAGGAGGCACAAAATGTTAGCTTGTCTACGATGTGGAATCTTCCGCAGCAGTTGAGCGGTGGGGGATTTGTGGAGGCGTGGCACCGTCTGGAGCCGAATCTGGGGAATAGTCTTATGCTGGCGATTCCGGCGACCATCCTCTCTGCGGTTTGGGGATCGATCAATGGATATATATTCGCGAAGTGGCGGTTTCGCGGTTCGAATCTGCTCTTCGGCATATTAGTTTTCGGCATGTTTATCCCGTATCAAAGCATCCTTATTCCTCTGATTCAGTTTCTCGAGCGTGTTAAACTCTACGGAACAATCCCGGGCCTGATCACCGTTCATGTCATTTACGGAATTGCGATCACCAGCCTGATTTTTCGGAATTATTATGCTAACATTCCAGATGAATTGATGGAAGCGGCGCGCATCGATGGCGCAGGCATCGTTCGAATCTATACGAACGTGATGCTTCCGCTCTCGATGCCTGGTTTCGTCGTCGTCAGCATCTTCCAATTCACCAACATCTGGAACGATTTCTTGTTTGGCGTCACGATCCTGCCAAACCCTGGTGCCCAACCGGTTACGGTTGCCTTGAATAATCTCTCCGGGTCATTTTCGGTCGACTGGAATGTGGTGATGGCCGGAGCAGTGGTAGCGGCGCTACCGACGGCTCTGGTTTACATTTTCCTCGGACGCTTCTTCGTACGAGGCCTCTTGGCGGGATCGGTGAAAGGTTAGCCTTGGGCGAAATGTTTTATGCAGGCTTACGATTTAGTCATCGTCGGGACAGGGATGGGGGGCGGGGCCCTGGCCTACGCGCTTCGGGATTGCGGGCGGAAAATTCTGCTGGTGGAGCGGGGTGATTATCTTCCATCGGAACCGGAAAACTGGAGTTCGGAGGCGGTTTTTAACCAAAAGAGGTATAAGCCCAAAGAGCAATGGTTCGACGATTCGGGGCATACTTTCCCACCGGGAGTTCATTATTTTGTCGGTGGCAATACGAAGGTATACGGAGCGGCTCTGCCGAGGTTTCGGAAAGAGGATTTCTTAGAGCTTGAACATGAGGAGGGAGTGTCTCCGGCCTGGCCAGTGACCTACGAGGAGTTTGAGCCCTACTATTGTCGCGCTGAACAGATGCTCTTCGTCCACGGCGAAACCGGAGGCGACCCGACAGAACCACCGCGTTCAGCGCCCTTCCCATTTCCACCAGTCCCGCACGAGCCATACATCGAGGATCTGAAGCGGAGGTTCGAACATCAAGGATTGCATCCCTTCTTCCTTCCTCTAGGAATTGATCTGCGACAGGGCGGAAGGTGCATCCGCTGCAAAACTTGCGACGGATTTCCCTGTAAAGTAGACGCCAAAGCCGATGCCGACCTGTCTTGCGTGCGACCTGCCCTCGCATCGGGCAACGTTGAACTGATGACCCGCGCTTATGTCCGGCGACTCATCACAGATACCTCCGGCAAAAAGGTGATCGAAGCCGAAATCGAGCGCGATGGCCAGAGTCTGCGAATCTTTGGAGATACATTTGTGGTCTCTTGCGGAGCGGTCAATTCCGTAGCGTTGCTGTTGCGTTCGGCGTCTTCTCTTCATCCAAACGGTTTAGCAAATTCGTCCGGATTGGTGGGCCGGAACTATATGGTCCATAACAATACCGCGCTCATGGCGGTCAACCCTTTTCGGGTCAATCCGACGACGTTCCAGAAGACGATGGCGGTCAACGATTACTATTTTCGCGGCGAGGAAGGTTACCGATTTCCGCTAGGTAATCTGCAGCTTCTGGGGAAGCTGCAGGCTGGGATGCTCACTGCCAATCAACGCTGGGTACCGAAGCCTATCTTGGGCGCATTGGCCCACCGGAGCGTGGACTGGTGGGTTATGTCCGAAGACCTGCCCGATCCGCAGAACCGGGTGACTCTTGGAGCAGGCGGCAGAATCGAAGTTTGTTTTCGCCCGAACAACCTTCACGCGCACAACCATCTGATTCGAGCAGCCACCCGAATGTTAAGAAAGGCAGGCTATCCTGTCGTTCTCATTCAACGCATGGGGATAGAGACCAATTCGCATCAGTGCGGTACGATAAGATTTGGGACTGACCCGGCGAAGTCGGTGCTCGGTCCTTTTGGCCGGAGCCATGACGTGCCAAATCTGTTCGTGGTCGACTCTTCATTTTTTCCTTCTTCCGCAGCGGTTAACCCGGCCCTCACGATCGCCGCCCAAGCCCTGCGCGTAGCCGATCACCTGAAAGCTCAGATTCCGGGTGCCCAGTACGCTAACGCCCATCAAAACCCGATGCCAACAACACCATCCCAAGTTTCAGCCAAGAACAGCCGCTAGAATCCTTGAAAAGCAAAATCGATTGCAAATGAGCCAAGTCTTTCCGTTTTCGTGCATCGATGATCAAATGGCCGTTGCTTTTGAAGGATTCTTAAGTAAGGCCGCTTCACCCAAGCGATGCCACGCGGCCTTGCTAACCCCCAAGACCTCGCCGGTCTGAGGCGCGGTCTCGCTAGCCATCTCGCTCGATTATGTTTCGATCCAAAATTATACCAATAGAAAAGATCGGCGAACTGATTGCCGACAACGCTGTTGTCACCGTCAGCTCCTCAAGCGGGTTAGGGTGCCCGGATGCCGCGCTACGATCAATCGGAAAATATTTCCTCGAAAAAGGCAAACCACGTGGAATCACAGCGATCCACCCGATCGCCGCCGGGGACATGTACGGAATCCTGGGTGTGGATCACATAGCTCACCCCGGCCTTTTGAAAAGGGTCATTGCGGGCTCTTTCCCAAGCGGTCCCTCGAACATGCCGAGTCCGAAGGTCTGGCAAATGATCATCGAAAACCAGGTTGAGGCTTACAACCTGCCGAGCGGAATCCTTTATCACATGCACCGCGAATCGGCTGCCGGCCGCCCCGGCGTCCTGACAAAGGTGGGCATGGATACTTTCGTGGATCCCCGCCGGCAGGGCGGGCGGATGAATAAGTGCACAACTAAGGAAATTGTTCGGCTCGTTAACTTCGAAGGCGACGAATGGTTATATTTCGCGTCAATCCCGCCGGATGTTGCGATCATTCGCGCCACTACCTCCGATGAACGCGGCAATCTGACCATGGAGCATGAAGGCGCTTACCTGGGCGCCTTTGATCAGGCATTGGCGGCGCGTAACAATCGCGGAATAGTCATCGGTCAAGTTAAACGTCTGACGGCTTTTGGCACCTTGAGGCCGCAACAGGTTCGTGTGCCCGGTGTGCTTGTGGACTATGTCGTCATCGATCCAGATCAGCAGCAGACCACTCAAACCCCTTATAATCCCGCCATCAGCGGCGAGGTCTTTCGGCCCTTGTGGGATTTTAAACCTATTGAATGGGGAGTTGATAAGATCATTGCAAGACGCGCGGCGCTGGAGCTTTCCGAGGAAGATGTGGTCAACCTTGGCTTCGGAATCTGTGCGCTCGTTCCAAGAATCCTGCTGGACGAAGGGTTGCATGGCGAAGTGACGTGGGTGATCGAACAGGGCGCCGTTGGCGGCATGCCCCTCTTAAACTTCGCGTTTGGTTGTGCTTCGAATGCGGACGCCATTGTTCCCTCGCCGGATCAGTTCACCTTTTTTCAAGGCGCCGGTTTTGATCGCAGTTGCCTCTCCTTCCTGCAAGTCGATCAGGAGGGTAACGTCAACGTGTCGCGGCTGGCTTTGCGCCCACATGTGACAGCGGGCTGCGGAGGTTTTATAGATATCACCGCAACCGCCCGAAGCCTCCTTTTCTGCGGCTATTTCACAGCTGGAGGCCTCGACTTGCGGGTGGAGGATGGTCGCCTGCGGATCGTAAAAGAGGGCAAGAACCGAAAATTCGTCCCGGAGGTTGAACACGTTACCTTCAGTGGCCGGAGGGCACGACGACTTAAGCAGGACGTGTTGTACATCACTGAACGTTGCGTACTGCGCCTCGAGCCGGAAGGTTTGACGGTCATCGAAATTGCTCCCGGAGTCGATCTAAAGCGCGACGTACTTGCCCAGGCCGACATATCGCTCCGGGTGAGCGACGCATTAAAGACTATGGATGAGCGGATCTTCCGGCCGGAGCCGTTCGGCCTGAAACTTCACCCGCCCAGTTAGAAACCTTGAAAAGCAAAACTGGTTGCAGATGAGTCAAGTTTTTTCTATGGCCCGTACCCTGAACAAAATGTCGGTCCCGCAAGAGCGAGGCCGCTCAACCAATCGGCGCTGCTCCCAACGCGACCTTGAGATCCCTGGATCTCGCCGGTCTGAGGCGCGGCCTCGCTAGGATTCCCTTTCTCATGGAGATGCAGCTTTCACTTCAAAACCAAGCCTTGACGGCCCTGAGCGTTGCGGAAGCCTCTACGCTCGATGCCCTTTTTGAACAACTTTTCCCTGCCGACGGAAGCGGACCCGGTGCTTCGGCAATCGGCGTCGTCCAATATCTCGACCGGGCGCTCAGTGGCCCATACGCGCATCACTTGGAAACCTATCGGCTTGGGGTTTACGCGCTGGACGCCGAATCCGAACGCCGTTTCGGCAAGCCTTTCGCCGACACGGATGGCACTCAGCAGAGCGAACTGATCGGAGCACTGGAACGAAACGCAGCGCCAAATTTTCAAGCAGTCGAGGCCAAAGCCTTTTTCGAATTGGTACGTTACCATCTGCAGGAAGGCCTCTTTTCCGACCCTGTTTACGGGGGCAATCGTGATAAAGCGGGATGGCGTGTTTTGGGTCATCCTGGTGTTTGGCTCGAGAATAGTACCGAAGAAAACTTGACTGACAAACATGTCGATAAGGGAGGCGAAATCCGCTCGTTGGCCGACCTGAACCTCCCGAAGGGTCAAAGGAAAGTCATAGCTGGATACGATCCACATCGCGGGACAGCCGAGCCCGCGCGTGACGTGGACGTTTTGATCGTTGGGGCCGGCACTGTAGGTTCGGTCGTTGCCCCATTATTTGCCAAGGCGGGTCTTAAAGTAGTCGCGCTGGAGCCGGGCCCGTTCCGCACCCAAAGCGATTACCTACCCGATGAACTCGGCTCCACCTATTACTGCCGGGCTAACATGGGTTCTAAATTCTTGAGCGAAATACCTCGCTGGCGGCGTAACGAAGGCGAACCGACTCAGGAAGCGACATTTTCTCTTGGCCGGATGATGAACAGTGTTGGCGGTTCTATTATCCATTATGGCGGTTGGATGCGGCGGTTTCACCCGCACCACTTTAAAATGTTGAGCCACGTCAAGGACCGGTGGGGCCTTTCGGTGTTGCCGCAAGGATGCACCTTGGCGGATTGGCCGCTCACCTATGAAGAACTCGAGCCTTATTACACTCTTCTTGAGCACGAAATAGGGATTGCAGGCGACGAATCGAATCCGTTCATCAAGCGAAGCAAACCTTTGCCGATGCCGCCCATGCGCCCGTTCCGCCTGGGCGAATTCTACAAAGCAGCCACGGAACGAATAGGTCTGCACCCTCATCCGGTGGCTGTCGGGGTTAATACTATCCCATATCGTGGTCGCCCCGCGACGACTTACTGCGCCTGGAGTAACGGGTTCGGCTCGTTTAACGGGGACAAATGGGATCCTTCCCTCACGTCGATTCCCGAGGCACTGGCCACCGGCAATCTCGATTTGAGGACTCATTGCCGTGTTATCCGGATCGGAACCGACGAGAACGGTCGGGCGAACGGGGCCGAATACGTTGATCCTTCCGGCCGGCGTCGTTTTCAGCGGGCTCGCATCGTCATTTTGAGCGCGTACGCGTTTGAAAACCTTCGTCTGCTTTTCCTCTCGGGTGAATCGCGCCATCCCAACGGACTGGGCAACAACAACGGTCAATTGGGCAAGCATTTCATGACCAAAATGTTTGCGCATGTCGACGGCTATGTCCCAGGAGTGATCTTCAATCGCCACACCGGACCGGCCGCGCAGGGTTTGGTGCTCGACGACTTTTTCGCCTCCGATTTTGATTCGCTCCAGCACGGTTTTATTGGTGGTGCCACGCTCGGCGCCGAACAGCAATTCCTGCCAATCCAGATCAGCCGCGAAGCGCTCCCGCCGGATGTCCAGCGATGGGGCAAAGCTTATAAGGATCACCTGCGCAAGTGGCAAAACTTTGGCGTGGTGCGGATCCAGCCGGATACCTTGTCGTATACGAGCAACTTCATCGAGCTTGATCCCGACTATCGGGACCGGAGTGGCCTTGGTCTGCCGGTGCTTCGGCTAACCTATGACCTTCGTGATAATGAACACCGGCTCGCTGACTGGATGGAAACCAGGGCTGAAGAGATCTTGCGCGAGATGGGAGCAACGAAAACATGGCGAGGCGACCGCTTCACCGGCGTTGGAAGCAGCCACGATTTTGGCGGAGCTCGAATGGGCGATGACCCGCAAAAGAGCGTAGTCGATCCGGAACTGCGGGTGTACGACACGCCCGGCCTTTATGTCTATAGCGGAGCAGCATTCCCGACCTGCCCGGGAATCAACCCCACACTTAGCCTGCTGGCTCTCGTTTACCGAGCGGCTGAAAGGCTCGTTCAGCGAATGGCAAACGGAGAAGAACAATGAGTCAAGCAATCAAGGTAAAGTTTGCCATTCAAGGGGCAATAGCTCGCATTATGTTAGATCGACCCGAGAAATTGAATGCGCTGGATCCAGAAATGCTAGCCGCTTTGGAGGATGCGGTGACACAAGCAGAACAATCGCGCCAGGTTCGAGTGATTGTACTGGCAGCGGCCGGAGAAAAAGCGTTCTGCGTCGGTGCGGATATTCTCGCCTGGACTGCACTCTCCCCACTCGACATGTGGTCGGAGTGGGTACGCCGGGGCCATCGGATTTTCGATCGGCTCGAGCGAGCAAAGCAGCCGGTTCTTTGCGCGATCCAAGGCTTTGCTTACGGAGGGGGTCTTGAATTGGCGCTCGCGTGCGACATCCGGATCGTCACGGACTCGGCCCGATTTGCCATGCCCGAAGTCAAACTCGGCACCATCCCCGGCTGGGGCGGAACCGACCGCTTGCCAAAGCTGATCGGCAACGCTCGGGCCAAACAGATGATTTTTACGGGTGAGCCAATCGCCGCAGACGTAGCGGAGCGCTGGGGCTTGGTGAATGAAGTCGTACCCGTAGCATCCCTAAGCGATCGCGTCACGAAACTCGCGGAAAAGATCGCAGGCAATGCGCCCGTTGCAGTGCAGACCGCCAAGCAATTGATCACAAGCCCCTCGTCGGCAACTCTCGAGTCGCTAGCCGCTGCGGTTAACGCCTTCAGCGATGATGCCAAGGAAGGGCTGGCGGCGTTCCGTGAGAAACGTTCCCCTAAATTTGAAGGCCGCTAGAATCGTTGAAAAGCAAAACTCGTTGCAAGGTTGCTGGTAGGGGCGGATCTCCGAGCCGCCCGGGGAGAGTGAGGGAGCAAGCCATGAACCGGCCGGCTCGGAGATCCGGCCCTACCAAAACCGAACATCATCGGGGGCGATGAGTGACCCAGTATTATGTCGATTATGATTCCAAAAACACCTTTTCAATACCAGTTGTGGATCAACGGCAAGGAAGTGCCGTCCGGATCTGGAAAGAAATTTGAACGCAAAAGCCCGGCACACGGCACACTTGTCGGGGAGTATGCGCGTGCCGATGCCGCAGACGTCGATGCCGCGGTTCGAGTAGCGCGGGAGGCCTTCGACAAAGGCCCCTGGCCACACTCTTCTGGGGCAGAACGCATGAAAGTCCTCTTAAAAGCGAGAGATTTTATTCTGCAGCAAAAAGAAGAGCTCGCCTTGATCGAAACCCTTGAAAGCGGCAAGCCCATTTCTCAGGCTCGCGATGAGGTGGATTGGACCGCCGACCTCTGGCAGTACGCCGCCTCGCTCTGCCGGAACATCCATGGGGACACCCATAATACGTTGGGCGACTCCATGTTCGGGCTAGTCGTTCGCGAGCCGATAGGCGTGGTCGGTATGGTCACTCCCTGGAATTTTCCGCTGCTGATCATCAGCCAGAAGCTACCTTTTGCTCTCGCCGCCGGATGCACCTGCGTGGTTAAGCCCAGCGAGCTTACTTCGGGCACTACGCTGCGGCTTGGAAAGATTTTGGCCGATGCAGGCTTGCCAGCCGGAGCCGTTAACATCGTGAGTGGTTTTGGCGATCCAGTCGGGGCGCGGCTAAGCTCCCACCCGGACGTGGATATGATGTCCTTCACGGGGTCCACCAACGTCGGGAAAGGGGTGCTTAGTGCCGCTCGTGAAAATGTAAAGAAAGTCGAGCTTGAACTCGGAGGCAAAAATCCTCAAATCATTTTCGCCGATGCCGACTTGCTGGCGGCCGCAGACGCCGCAGTATTCGGTATTTGCTTTAATCAGGGAGAATGCTGTAACAGCGGCAGCCGGCTGATTGTTCAGCGCCCGGTTGCCGGAGAGTTTGTGAATAAGCTCGTCGAGTTGGTGCGGCAAGTGCCGGTTGGTGACCCGCTGGATGAGAAAACTAGAATCGGAGCCATAGCCAGTGAGGCGCAGTACGCTAAGATCCTGGGTTACATCGAAGAGGGTCAAAAAGCGGGCGCTAGACTTCGGCTAGGTGGCAAATCGCTTTCTATCCTGAATGGCCAGTTTATTGAACCGACAATTTTTGACGGCGTCTCTGCCGATATGGCCATTGCAAGGGAAGAAATTTTCGGACCTGTGCTCTCGGTCCTGACCTTCGATACGGCTGAGGAAGCAATCGAAATCGCCAACGACACGAATTACGGCTTGTCAGCCAGTGTATGGACGCGCGACTTCGACACGGCCCTGTCGACCAGCCGACGCATTCGAGCAGGCACCGTTTGGGTAAACACATTTTTGGAGGGCTACCCAGAACTTCCGTTCGGCGGATTTAAAGAAAGCGGGCAAGGCCGTGAAGTTGGCCGCTTTGCCATCGAAGAATTTACTGAGCTTAAAACGATCCAACTCCACATCGGAAAGAGGACATCCTGGTGGGTAAAAGCGCATGAAAATTTACCATGAACGCCCAATCTAAAGACACGTTTGATCAACGGGCCCAAAGAGCGCTGGAGTTTTCGCGGAGGCAATTGCGCGATCTGATTACTCAACACCCCGACTATTTCCCTCTGTATACGGTAAAAGGCAAATGGAAGCATGACTCCGAAGCATGGACTAACTGGTGCGAAGGCTTCCTTGGAGGCATGCTCTGGATCATCTATCGGCGCACCGAGGATGCGTGGTGGCGGGAACGGGCCGAGCATTATTCGCGACTGATCGAACATCGCAAGACGGATCGCGAGGTACACGACCTTGGCTTCTTGTTCCTGCCGACCTGGAAGCCATGGTATGACCTCACGGGCGACTCCACTAAGAATCAGGTGCTCATCGATGCAGGAAAAACTCTAGCTCTTCGCTTTCAGCCTAAGGGCCGGTACCTTAGGTCGTTCGTATCTCAGGACAGCATCTTCATCGATATTATGATGAACGTCGGGATTATCTTTTATGCGGCCCAGCAAACCAAAGACGCATCCTTACTACAGATCGCTCTCGACCACTGCCTCACCACCCGCCGTTTCCTGGTCCGAGGCGACGCCAGCACTTCACATGAAGGACTCTTTAAGATCGAAACCGGCGAGTTTCTCAAACAAACAACGCATCAAGGATGGCGCAGCGATTCGAGTTGGGCCCGCGGACAAACGTGGGCCATCTACGGTTTCACGACGGCCTATCAATTTACCCAAGACGCCAGGTTCCTGGATACTGCTCAGCGCTGTGCAGACTTTTACATAGGGCGGACTCCCGCGCACGGAGTACCCCCTAACGATTGGGAAGAACCCAATCCGCCTCAGCCGTACGAGAGTTCTGCGGCTGCTGTGGCCGCGGCAGGGTTGCTGGAGCTTTCTCAGGCGGTTAACGAAAGCTCAAAAGCCGACTATTATCGAAACTATGCTTTCGTAATTCTTAACACACTGCTCAGCCCAGAGTTCCTGGCCAACGAGACCCCTGGCTGGGAGGGAATCCTTAAGCATGGGATTTATCACGAAGGCAAAAAGCTCGGCGTCGATGAGAGCGTCATGTGGGGTGAATACTTTTTCCTTTCTGCTTTGGACAAAGCTTTGCGCTTAGCCCGATGAACCAGTTTTCTAACCACAACGAACGTCGAGACATGGTAAAACAACACTTGGTAGGGTCCGATCTCCGAGCGGATCGGAGCTTCAAGGCCGCTCACCGCAAAAGGCGGTCGCCTCGGAGATGCGACCCTACCTGTCTTCCGCGCTTTGGAGCAGCATGAATCAAATTTCCCTCAGCTCAATTGTCAATGAAGCGCCGATCGTGGCAATCGTTCGACGTCCGAAAGTGGATTCCGTCCGCTGCATCGAACATCTCTTTGAGCACGGCATCCGTTTGGTCGAGATTACTATGGATACCTCGGACGCGGTCGAGGTGTTGGAATGCTTTCGATCACGTGTCCCTGCAAACTGCCTTCTGGGCGCCGGTACGGTGACCGATGTAGAACTCGCAGAAGCCGCTCTGGGTGCGGGGGCCTCGTTCATTGTCACTCCGAATATTAATTTGGACGTCATTCGCACCGTGCGCAAACACGGGATCCCGGTGATGCCCGGAGCGTTGACTCCTACCGAAATTTGGACGGCCTCAAAAGCCGGGGCTGATTTTGTCAAAGTATTTCCTGCCAGCGCGGTTGGGCCTCGCTATTTTCGTGAACTCCGCGGTCCTTTCGCAAAGATTCCCTTTATGGCTTCGGGCGGTATTAGTCTGGAAAATGCCGCGGAGTTCATAAAATTCGGGGTCGATGCTTTGGGACTCGGCGGTGGGCTGATCCCCAAATCCAACGATGAATTCGACCAATGTGCAGCTCTAGCTCATAAACTGCTGGACGTCGCGCTTAAAGCACGGGAATCACGATGAACTCGGGCTTGGATGTCGTCACCTTTGGCGAAACCATGGTTCTATTTGCTCCATCCGAGCGTGAGATATTGGAATCCGCTTCCGCTTATCATGCATCCATCGGAGGGGCCGAGTCCAATTGTGCAATCGGCCTGGCGCGGCTGGGATATTCCGTGAGCTGGGTCAGCCGGGTGGGCCGTGACCCATTCGGAGCGCGTGTGCTCAAGACGATTCGCGGAGAGGGCGTCGATGTGAGTCGAGTCGAAACGTGCGACTCAGCGCCGACCGGCCTTATGTTTAAAGAGCCCGGTCCCGGTAATACTACACGCGTTTTCTACTATCGCCGGCAATCGGCCGCGGCCTCGCTGCGCTCAGAACAATTTGATTCTCTGAGCGCTAAATATCTTTTCGTGACCGGGATTACACCGGCCTTAAGCGATTCGAACCGCAAGTTAACCTTTGATTTGGTGGAGCGCTTTCGAGCGGCTGGTACCAAGGTGGCGTTTGATCCAAACATGCGATTCCGTCTCTGGAGCCCGAACGAAGCACGAGTCGTCTTTCTCGAGTTGGCACGAAATTGCGACGTCCTGATTCCCAGCTTAGCCGAGGCCGAAATTATGACAGGACTTGATGGAGGCGAATCGATGCTGGACGCACTACTCTCGCTCGGACCGCCTCAGGTCGTTCTGAAGGCCGGCGACAAAGGCGCTTGGTACGCCGATGGTGCAGAACACGGTTTTTGCCCGTGCCACTTGGTTCCGGAAATTGATCCTGTCGGCGCCGGAGACGCGTTCTGCGCAGGCGTCCTTTCCGGACTGCTCGACGGCCAGCCTCTGCGAGACGCTGTTACACGAGGTGCCGCTCTCGGCGCGTTCTGCGTCTCTACATTCGGTGATTACCAGGGGTTGCCCGACCGGGTTGGGCTCAAAGCGTTCATGGAAGGAAGTTCGATTCCCGGTAGATGAAGATGAATGGCCTTGAGAGCTGCCTAACGCGTCAAAGACACAAAAGCTCACCGTTATGAAACTCCTTCGATACGAGTTCCAAAACCGCCCCAAATGGAGATTCACGTCATGGCGAATACAGAAGTAACGAAATCAGAAGCCTCCTCAGCAAGTCCTCAACCGGCCGCCGTGAAACTTCGAAAAATCCTGGTCTCCGTCAATTTGGAGACTTCCGCCGCCATCGATTATGCGCTCGAATTGGCGAGGATCCCTGGAATGCACTTCGTACTCTTGCACGTTATTGAGACACCACGGTCCGAACGAAACCTGGGAGCTTTTGCATCCGAAGAGAACAAAGCAAAACTTGAGTTCCGGCGCGAACAGGCGCTGCATCATTTAGAAACGGTAAGTCAAAAATTTCAAGCGGCAGGCGCACTCTGTACGGCCAATGTCCAGATCGGTGTTCCCCACGATGAGATCCTGAATCAGGCAGCAGTACTCGCTCCAGACTTGATAGTTGTTGGCAGCACGGCAACTGAGGGATTGACCCGGTTCTTGTTGGGTAGCACCGCAGAGCGGGTAGTACGACATGCCGCTTGTTCGGTTTTTGTGGCCCGCCGCGAACACACGTGACGAGGTGATACGTGGCGTCTAGTTGACCTTATCCATGACCGGCGAGGACGGCCGTCCCACAATGTAGGCATATTAACTAGGCACCTGTTTAAGGACCTTCTGACCCGCAATAAGCGCACCGCTTCATACGACGCATGATTTTTGCGCTTTAGGACTGTTTCTCTGGGCCGTAGGTATGACGGATGTCCGCGCCTTGGTCGCGCCAGAAAGCATCTTCGGCGATATTCGTAGCGTGATCCCCGATCCGCTCGAGAGCGCGGGCGACAAAGATGAGATCCACATAACACGGTACAAGCTCAGAGCCAGAGTTGGCTTGCTGAACGAATTTTTCACTAAGGTCATT
>Ga0306923_10003838_pt1 | contig 14268 bp, 8 predicted proteins | sample sta12Can44000108_FD_203841 | JGI IMG/M metagenome (GOLD analysis project Ga0306923, IMG submission 203841) | Lab enrichment of tropical soil microbial communities from Luquillo Experimental Forest, Puerto Rico - statanox.12C.anox.44.000.108 (v2)... | ecosystem: Environmental > Terrestrial > Soil... | reverse complement strand
ATGTTGCCTCTTGCCACGCGCTGGCTTTGCTGTTTTTAGCAAACGAATGCTATCCACATTCGACCATGAAAGGTCGAAAATCGCCATTCCGTTTTGCTACTTCGAGGCCCCCTTCAGTTCAGCGCGGGCCTGGTCGATTTGGTCGTATGCGTACGTGGCCATCGCGGTAGCCGACATCATTGCGCCCTGGCGGGCGAGCGATTCGTAGGTCTGGTCGCCTAGCACATCGCGTAGGTGGGCGATGAGGTCGTGCATCTCAGGAAAGGATGCGCGGGTGAAGGGTGTGCTGGCGAAACCGCTAATCGTCGCGGCCGGTTTATAACGCTCGAGCCGGTCTAGAACCGTGCCCAGAATTCCCAGCGGGGTCAGCATGAGTGAGAAGCTGCCCGAGTCGCAGTGGTTGCGAATTGTCCGCGTGATGTGGTCGAGCGCGTCCAGGAGGTCGCCTTGGGTGGCGGCAACAAATGAAAGGTTCCCGGCTAGGTGTGATTCGAGCTGGCGGTTGCCGCTGGCTTGAGCGATCGCTAGGCCCCTGCGGAAGCCCTCATCGGCGCCAATGGGGTCCGTGCCACGACGAGGGTAGCCATACGCGATATGTGCGTAGCAGATCACGATGGGATTGTGGGTGGCTTCGGCGGCAGCGACGACGCCCTCCGATGCCGCCAGCGCCTCATCGACAGCGCCGGTGAACGTCAGTGCCACAACCAGGTTTGCCTGAGCAAAATGCCCAGTGTCTCGCCCTTGTTCGATCCTGTTGCGGCACAACTCAAGCCACCGCTCGGGCACACCGGTCCAGATGTATGGACCGCCCAGCCAGCCTTCGAAGTCATACGGAATCGCGTCGAAACGGTTGCTGTCGATGGCCAGCCGACAAGCCTCTACATAAGCGAGCGCGTCATGGAGCCGACCGGCTGCATAGCACTGCGTCGCCATCGCGTAGAGCTGAGCCAGCCGCGGGTGACCGATCGCACGCGCCGGCTCGATCAGTTCCTCGGCCCACGCCACGGGCTCGAACTGTTCGACCCAAAAACCGAGGAAGGTCGCGTAGGTGGCGATCGTCGCTGCGACATCGAGGTCATCGTGGTCCTCTGCCCACCGAAACGCGGTCCGCAAATTCGCCAACTCGGTTGCGAACCAGTCATACGCCTCCCGCTGCCGGGGGCTGTCCCACAGCGCGAGGACTTCGTTTTCACGTCGAGCGAAATGGCGGGCATGGGCATCGCGCGCCTCGGTCGCCTTGCCGCGGGCGACGAGTTGTTCCTCGGCGAACTGACGGATCGTCTCCCACATCGAAAACCGGGTCCGTTCCGCTGACCGATCAGCCACGAGAAGCGACTTGCGCACCAGGGCATCCAGTAGATCGAGGATGGCGAAGTCGTCGGGGTCCTCGGATCCGCTTACCGCGCAGGCGCTTTCCAGGTCGAAACCGCCTGCGAACACCGAACAACGTTCCAGCAGCGCCTTTTCCGCGTCATCGAGGTGGTCGTAGGACCACGCCACCGCGTGGTGCAGGGTTTGGTGGCGCGCGAGGCCACGGCGTGACCCGACCAGCAACCGAAAGCGCTGATCGAGGCGATCCCGCACCTCGCCCACCGTCATCGACGCCATCCGTGAGGCCGCTAACTCGATGGCCAACGGGATCCCGTCGAGGCGACCACAGATCTCCACGACGGCGGCAGCCTCATCGGCGTTGGCCACCGAGAAGCCCGGCGAAACGGCTTGTGCGCGTTCGACGAACAGTTCTACCGCTGCAGAGTCGATGCCTGCGCCGACATCCAGCGACGGCACCGGCCACAAATGCTCGTCGACGACTCCCAATCCCTCGCGACTGGTGGCCAAAATCGTGACCGTCGCCGAGTGGGTGAGTATTCCCTCGATCAGGTCGGCCGCGGCGTCGAGCACATGCTCGCAGTTGTCGAACACCAACAACCGCACTCTGCCCTCCAGCGCAGCGGCCACCGACTCGCTCACGCTCTTCCCGGGCTGTTGGATGATGCCCAGCACAGCCGAGACGGCATCGGGCACCACTGCTGGATCAGTGACGGCAGCCAGTTCGAAAACCCAAACCCCATCAGGGAATTCATCGGCCAGATGGGCAGCGGTCTCGAGAGCCAGGCGGGTCTTGCCGACCCCACCAACCCCCGTCAGTGTGACCAACCGATGCTTGCGCACCGTCAGTTCCAAGTCGGCGACCGCGGACTCGCGTCCGATGAAACTGGTCGCCTGCGGGCGAAGGTTCCCCGGGATGACGTCAAGCGCACGCACTGGGGGAAACTCCGTGCGTAGTCCCGCCGCTCGTACTTGAAACACCCCGACCGGCATCGGTATATCGCGCAGCCGCCGCGCCCCCAGATCGACCAGTTCTACTCCACTGACCAGAACCGCCGTCGAATCGGCCAACAGAATCTGCCCGCCGTGGCCCGCCGCCATCACTCGCGCGGCACGGTTGAGCACCGCACCGAAGTAATCGCCCTCCCGCAGCTCGGCTTCGCCGGTCGCCAGCCCGATCCGCACGGGCAACTCCAGCGCACGCTGCGCGGCTATCGCCGCATCCACCGCCGCTTTCGGCGACGAGAATCCCGCGCACACCCCGTCGCCGGTGTGCTTGAACAAAAAGCCGCCGTGCCCGTCGATCGCCGCGCGCAACACCTCGTCATGGGCGGCCAGCGCCGCGCGCATCGTGCCCGCGTCTGCTTCCCACCGACGGGTCGAACCCTCGATGTCGGTGAACAGGAACGTCACGACCCCCGACGGAGAGCCCGCCGTCATGGCATCGCCTCGGCCCACTTGATGTGTCCCTCGAAGCCCAACGATGTCGCCTTGGCGCGGTAGCTATCCCGATATGCGCGGTAGGCGGCCTCGTCTCCGCGGGCGCGGGCCAGCAGCGCCCGGAGTCGCTGCAGCGAGATCTCGTGCAGTACGAAGCCGGGATCGGTCGGCACAGCCGCCAACTGATCCATCGCGCTCTCGGCCTCGTCGAGATCGCCTTCGCCGCCACGTTGCAGCAGTGTCTCCACCAGGACACTGGTGGCCAGCGCGGTCCAGATGGAGCCACCGGCGTTGAATAAGTCGTCGACGACGGAGCGGGCCAATTCGATGGCGCCTGCGGTGTCGCCGGTCCGCGCCTTTTCCCTGGCGATGTGGATGTCGGCTATCGGCAAATTGGTCATGGTGAAAAGGTTGTTCGCGGCGCGCTCCCGCACTTTGGCCAGCAACTCGAAGCCATGTTCGCGCGCGGGGCCGTCCTGATATGCCAGGGCGAGGCCATGAACTCCTCGAGCAAGGTCAACGGCGAGATCGTCACCCGATTGCTCTGCTATTGACAAGAATTCCGCGGTGTCGCGCAGGGCTGTCGCATCGGGCAGCAGCACCCCGTACGGGATCGCGGGGACGTACGTGAACCACATGACGCCCCCAAGCGTTCCCGGATCGGTCAAGAGCGCGCGCGCCGTCGCGATGGACCGGGCGAAGTCGTCCTTCCAGCCGGCGATGCCCAGGCACCATCGGGCGAAGCCGCGCGCGGTAGTCACAACCGTCAAGGGCGATTCGAAGATCAGGCTGCCTTTAGCGGGGTCACCCTCGGCGAGGTCGATGACGAGCTGGGCGAACCGAAGCATTTCGGCCATTTCGGCGGTCTCGTGTTTGGCAATCATTGCGGCATAGACCAGCGCGACCGTCAATGTTGGGTCACCGATCGCCCCGAGCAGTTCGACGAGTTCGTCGGCGAGCTGCGATGCCTCGCGGCGGTTCGCTTTCATCGTTTGCCACGTCATCAGGCCCGCCATCCCAATCGCGAGCGATTGTCGATCAGCCGCGGCGGTGCACAACTCACGCAGCTCCTCGAAGCCGGTGTCGGCGCCACTGCCGCCCACTCGATACGCGGTCGCACACAGCAGGGTGCGGGGCGCGATCCGCATGTTCAAACTGTCACGGTCGTCGTGGGGTAGCCGATCGGCGACCTGTCGAGCCCGTCGCCAACTCGTGTGCGCCGCAGCCATGTCGCGGAAGGCCGACCACGAGCCGGCGCGCATGTGCCAGTTGAAGGCCTCACGCAGATCCCCGGCCGCCTCGAGGTGTTCGGCGATCAGCGCTGCGTTTTCGTCGGCCGGACCGCGCGCCTCGATCGCTCCCGCGAGCCGTCGATGTGATTGCGCGCGAACGGATTTGAGTTGCGACTCGTAGGCAACCGTGCGGATCAGCGGATGGCGAAACGTGTACACGGCACATGGTGCGAACCTCACCTGGTTGACAAGTTCGGCCTTGATCAGCGGCGCCACGTCCACGTCGGGGACTAGTGCGGCCAGCAGATCGGCGTCGAATCGCGCCCCGATGACCGCCGCGGCATTCAGCGTCCGTTTGGCCGAGGTCCCAAGGCGATCTATGCGTGCGCCGATGGTGGCTTGCAGCGTGGCCGGCACATCGACATCCGCGCCGTCACCACGCCGTTGGTAGGCGCCGGGCTGGCCTTGCAGCACCCCGCGTTCGGCGAGATCGCGGACGATTTCCTCGACGAAGAACGGGTTTCCGGCCGCGCGGCCGGCGATTTGCGCCGCCAATTCGCCTGTCGACGAACCGACACCGAGTAGCTCATCCGCTAACGCGAGGGTCTGGCCATCGCTCAACGGCCGCAACGCAACTGTTTGAGCACCGGGGATGCGGCTAAGCGCACCTTGGTATTCCGGGCGGTAGGTGATCAGAACCAACGATGGGATCTGTGGCACGACAGCCAGGAAGTCGGCCAGCATCGACTCGCTGATTTCATCGATCCAGTGCGCATCCTCGATGACATACACCGCTGCTTCCCGTCGCTCCAGCGCTCCGGCATTGACGAGCGCGGTCAATCGCCGGCGCCGTGCATCGGCGGCTATTTCCGGCAGCGGCATGGCCGAATCGCGGATTCCCAGCAGGTCTTCCAGCAAGAGCAGGTCTTCGGTGTCGGCCCCGGGAAACTGCTCACGTACCCGTGTGCGCGCGGTATCGGCGCCGAGTTCGTCGATCCCTGTTCCCGCACGCAGCATCCTGGCCACTACGTGGAAGGGAATGTCGCTGGCATGCGACTCGCAGTAGGTGCCGTACACCGGGACGCCGCAACTGCCGGCCAGCGCGGCTGTCTCACGGACCAACCTGCTCTTGCCGATGCCCGGCGGCCCCACGATGTTAATGATGCAGCCCGAACCAGCAAGCGCCTCATCGAGGATGCCGGTGACGGTCGTGAGTTCCCAACTACGCCCGACCAGTTTCGATTCGGTACGGCGCTGCCGCTGGTGCTCGCCGATGGCCAGCAAACGCCTTGCGATCACCCGATTGCCGCCTTTGATCTGAACTGGTTCGGGCTCACCGAGTACCGCGGCATCCCCCACCAACCTGGCCGTGGAATCGCTCAGCATCACCCCATCCGGTGGGGCCACCGACTCCATCCGCTGAGCCATGCCGACCTGTTCCCCGATGGCGGTGTATCCCAGGGGCCCCGAACCGATCTCACCGGCGATCACCTGGCCGGAATTGAGGCCCACTCGCAGTCGCAGATCCACGCCGTCGCGGTCTCGGACGTCAACGGCAAGCCGCTGCCCCGCTTCCTGAAGGCCCAAGGCCGCCAGACAGGCGCGAACGGCGTGGTCCTCCAACGCCACCGGCGCGCCGAAAACCGCCATGATCCCGTCGCCGGTGAACTTGTCCACCGTCCCGCCGAAACGCTGCACCGCATCCGCAGAACGCTCGACCAACTCGGCCATGATCTCGCGCAACCGTTCCGCACCGACGGCTGCCGCGATATCCATCGAATGCACCACGTCGGCGAACAGCACGGTCACCTGTTTGTACTCGGCGCGGGTATCGCCGTCGGTAATCGGTGAGCCACAGCCGTGACAAAACCGCGCGTTCTCAAGGGGCTCAGTGCCGCACGTCCGGCACGCCGCTGCGGCCGTCATCGCCCTCCGCCGATCCGGGCCCCAGCATTTTCCAGGGTCCTCTGTGAAAATCATGTGTGGGAGTCATCGTGAACGCCGACGGCACCTCGTGGAAATGTCCAACCACCGATCCTTAAGAAGCTCATATCTCGTCTATTTCAAATGGGTGATCAGTTCCGCGCAAGACCGGTCGATTCGGTCGGTTGTACGCATATAGCTGGAGGTCAAGTACCGGAACCGCAATGCAGGTAGTCGACTACGCATGTGCTGCGTGGCCCCACCACCAAGACTTTGCGGCGAAAGTACTTCACACAACCTTCGGGGGACCACGATGACCATGGCCATTGACGCCCCAATCTGCCCGAGCGTCTTTGACGCCGGCCTGCCGACGATTGATTATGACCACTGCCAGAGCCCCGACGAGGCCCACGAGATCATCAGCGAGGCGCGACGGCAGGCGCCGATTGCGATCGGCCCCCATGGGCCGGAGCTGCTGACCTACGAACTGGTGCGAAAGGTGCTGCGCGACCCACGATTCCGGGTGCCTCAAGGCATGTTCCTCGCCTCCCAGGGCATCACCAGTGGCCCGTTGTGGGATCGGGTCGCAGCGAACCTGATCAGTCTCGACGGGCCGCAGCACCAGCGGCTCCGCCGACTGGTGTCCAAAGCCTTCACGCCGCGGGCCATCGAGCGGCTGCGCACAACGATCGCCGAGGTGATCACCGAACTGGTGGACCAGCACACCGCAACCGGGCGCTGCGAGGTGGTCACCGACATTGCCCGCCAATACCCAATCCCGATCATCTGCGCGCTCTTGGGCGCCCCGGCCGAGGATTGGCAGCTGTTCTCGGCCTGGACCGACGACATCTTCAAGGTCTTCAGCTGGGAGGTCGCCGCCCACGAGCAGACCATCTTGGCGGCGTGGGACGAACTCGACGCCTACATCGACGACATGGTCGCCCAGCGGCGGCAAACGCTGACCGACGACCTGCTATCCGAGCTGATCCGCGCCGAGGACGACGGCGATCGCCTCAACGCCGAGGAGCTACGGATGCTGGTAGCGGGCCTGTTGATGGCGGGCACCGATACCACCCGCAACCAGCTCGCCGCCTCGGTGCACGTGCTGTGCGATCACCCCGACCAGTGGGCGCGGCTGGCCCGGCATCCCGAGCTCGCGAACTACGCGGTCGAAGAGACAATGCGGCATTCACCGATCGCAGGCGTCACCCTCCGCATCGCCCTCGAGGACGTCGAGATCGCCGGCGTCACGATCCCGGCCGGGACACTGCTCATCGCCAACACCGCCGCCGCAAACCGCGACCCCGCCGCGTACGACGACCCCGACCGACTCGACATCACCCGCGAAGGGGTACCGGTGATGCAGAGTTTCGGCGCCGGCACGCACTACTGCCTCGGCGCCAACCTGGCCAGGCTTGAGCTGGCCGAAGCCCTAACGGTCATCACACGGCGCATGCCCAACGCACACCGCACCGGCCCCGCGCCATGGAAGCCGCTCACCGCTATCAGCGGACCGGCCACGCTGCCAATCGAATTCGAGCCCGGGCACTGAGCCGAGGTACCAGCTCGCGGTTTGACTTCAACGCGGCTGAGTCATCGCCCCGATGGTGCAAGTCTCCGGACCATTAGGCGATCTTCGATCCGGTATTGGTCTTGAGGAGCCCGCCGGCCGCCTCTCCACCTCGTCGAACGCTGGTTTCAAGCACGGTGACCTGGCTATTCTCATTTTCGTCATGACGGACCCCTCAGGCGATGAGGAAGCGGGTTCACGGAGGACCGCGCCCAAGCATCGCCCGCACCGCACCCACTCGATTGTGGCCGGCACCAAGGCGCTCGCCGCGCTGGTATCGGCGGTAGTGCTTGTCGTCAGCGGCATCGGGTGGATCGCCTACCGCGCTGCATCGGCCGGCATCACCACGTCTGATGCGTTGGCCGGTGAACCCGCGTCGACCGGAAGCGATCAAAACATCCTGATCATGGGGCTGGATAGCCGTCGCGACCAGCATGGCCGGCCCCTGCCTCCCGACCTCTATGACGCACTTCATGCAGGCAGTGAAGATTCGGGCGACGGCGACTCCGACGCGCTCATCGTGTTGCACCTACCCGCCGGGGACGCCCCGGCCACGGCGATCTCAATCCCCCGCGACGACTATGTCGATCTGGCCGGATGCCCGGACTCGGTTTGCCGCGGCAAGATCAAGGAGGCCTACAGCGCTGCTTACCAACGAGTGCTGAACCGCTACGGCTCCCCTAACCTGCATTCCGATCCCGCCTCGCAAGAACAGGCGGCGCGTGAGGCGGGCCGCAAAGCCGAGATCAGCACGGTCAGGCGCTTGCTGCAAATCCCGATCGACCACTTCATCGAGGTCAGCTTGGTCGCGTTCTTTCAGATCGCCCGAGTGGTCGAGCCCATCACCGTGTGCCTGAACGAGGACACCGCGGATCGTTACTACTCGGGCGCGGACTTTCATCAAGGCGTCCAGCAAATCAGTGCGGCGCAGGCGATGGCGTTCGTTCGGCAACGCCGCGACGCCAACGATGCGTCGTTCACCGACCTTGATCGAACCCGCCGCCAGCAGGCCTTCATCGCCTCGGTGATCCATGCGCTGCGAGGCAGCGACGTGCTGTCGGACCCTTCCCGGCTGCGCGCCCTACTTGACGTCGCCCAGCAAAACGTGGCCGTTGACGCTGGTTTCGACCTGGCAGAGTTCGTCCGTCAGGCGTCGGCGATACCCAATAGGCAGGTGGTGCTCTACACGCTGCCGGTCACCAGTTTCGGCGAAATCGCCAATGGCGCATATGTCAATTTCATCGACGTACCCACCATCCGCTCCATCGTGCACAACCTGGTGACCCGCGATTCGCCCGCGACTTCCTCGACCAGCAGCATCGCCCCAGAAGCGCAGACGAGCGACTCCGCGCAGCTCACCGCGCGCGGCGTGACGCTCGACGTGGTCAATGCCTCGGGCAGGCAAGGCGAGGCCGCGCAGCTCGAAATGTCCTTAGCGACAGGGCGATTCTCTCAGGGGGCGGTCAGCACCGCCGACTCCACCATCAAGACCAGCACCATCGCCTACGGTCCCGGCGCGGAGGCAGCCGCCGCCGAGCTCGGCGATGAATTCGGCATAACTGCAACCGCATCCGACGGCGTCGCCCGCAACACGGTGCGACTGACCGTAGGGACCGACCTCTCCAGGTTTGACGACCTCAATCACACGTCGACGTCGCCGGCCAAGACCGCTGCGACGCCCGTCACCACCGTGCCGGCCACCGGCACCGGCACGAAAGAACCGACGCCTACCGACCTCACGCGCATGACCGCCGATGGCATTCCCTGCGTGAAATGACAAGGCGCCCTGAGATTCTTAGCTCCGACGAACTACCGCGAGTACAGTAGCTCCGATGGCTGTCGCCACGTCCACTGAGCGGATGATCGCCGGGGTCGCCGCCGCATCCGTCTCGCTCGGGGTAGCCCAGCTAGTGGGCATCCCGTTCGGTGCGCGGGCCGATGCGCGAACTGCGATCGCCTCAGTAGCCGTCGACCTGACACCGGGGCCCATCAAAGAGTGGGCGATTCAGACCCTGGGGTCTCTGGACAAACTCTTCGTATCCGTCGTCGTGCTCGTGGTGATCGCCACGATCGCTGCAATCGCCGGGACCTTCGAGACTCGGCGCCGTCCGTTCGGCAGCGCCGCGATCGCCGCGGCGGGCGTCCTCGGATGCATGGCAGTGCTGTCTCGGCCGGGTGCGACAGCACTCGACACGATCCCCACCGTCGCGGGCGCCGCCTGCGGCGTGGGGGCCCTGCGCTTATTCACCCGTCGGTTCAGGGACGGCCCGGGCGAACCGAAAGACAGAGCCGACCACGACGCGCCGGATGCCGGCAGGCGCAGGTTGATGGTGTTCGGATTGCTCGGATTCGGACTAGTGAGTGGCGTGGCCGGTGCGGTCATCACGCGGTTGGTGCATTCGGTGGCCCCTGAGCGCGACAGCGTCACACTCCCCCGACCCCGCACACCGGCGCCACCAATACCTGATGACGTGCAACCGAAGGACGTTGCGCTACCAAGCTTTGTCACCCCCAGCGCCGACTTCTACCGGGTGGACACCGCATTCATTGTCCCCCAACTCAGCCGCGGCGACTGGCGGCTGCGCATCCACGGGATGGTGGACCGCGAAGCCACCTACAGCTTCGACGACCTCGCTCACTTCGACGTCGTCGAAACGGTGACGACGTTAACCTGTGTATCGAATCCCGTTGGAGGCAAACTGATTTCGACGGGCATCTGGACAGGCTACAGGTTGGCTGATCTGCTGGCGGCGGCCGGCGTGCACGGGGACGCCGACATGATGCTCTCGACGTCAATCGACGGGTTCACCGCGGGCACGCCAGTGCAGGCGCTCACCGATGGCCGCGCCGCGCTCCTGGCCGTCGGCCTCAACGGTCAGCCGCTGCCCATCGAGCATGGCTACCCGGCCCGGCTGGTAGTGCCCGGGCTGTACGGGTACGTGTCGGCCACCAAGTGGGTCGTCGAGATGGAGCTCACCCGCTTCGACAGAGCAGAGGCGTACTGGACGCGGCAGGGCTGGGCACCGCGCGCACCCATCAAGACCGAGTCGCGGATCGACGTGCCGAAGAGTGGTCAGAGGGTGCCGATGGGGCCCGTGGTCTTTGGCGGTGTCGCGTGGGCACAGAATCGTGGCGTGCGGGCCGTGGAGGTCCTCATCGACGACGGGGTGTGGCAGCCCGCGCAGCAGGGCGCGAGCTATTCCAACGAGACGTGGCGATTGTGGAGCTTCCCCTGGCAGGCGAAAAGCCCTGGGAATCACACCATCACCGTGCGCGCCACCGACAACACCGGAACTGTCCAAACTGCCGATCAGGTTGGCGCGGTCCCGGACGGCGCCACCGGCTGGCACACGGTGACTTTCACCGTGACGGAGCCATGACGCACTAATGCGGCACTATTTCGACGAGAGCTTCCGCCAACTGAATACCGCGATCGCGATGCCGATCAGCACGGTGATCGGACCAATGATCGACCAGGTCGTGGTGTTGCTCATCGGGCTGCCACCAAGCACGCCGAATCCCTGCAGCGCCCAGACCAGACCGAACAGCGCGACGATCAACCCGACCGCGAATGTGACGACAGCCCTTCTCATATGGCGATGCTACGCGCCGGAGGCGCTGTCAACTACGACAACTTCTATCTCGCGCCCGACCTTGCCGACGTTCATGTCTCGGCTATCCGAGCCCTGGCCGAGCGCTATTACGACACCGTGACCCGTTACACCACATCGTCATTCATGCGGCTCAAACTCAGCGGTCAGCTTTCCGAGCGCGGGCTGGCACCTCACGTGTATGAGAGTCGAAATGAGGCACTGACCTGGCTCGTCCAGTGATTCATCAGGAGGCGGGTTCGGGCGTGCGCGTCGCCACGAAGAACCGGCGCAGTGCGTCCGCCATCCGCGCGCGTACCGGTGCACCCGAGATGACCACGTCGACCATCGTCATCGACTGGTGGGTTTGGCCGCGGGCGCGGACATGCTCCGTGGGGACGCCCGCTGCGGTGAGTGCGGCGGCGTAGGCCTCGCCCTCGTCGCGCAAGGGGTCGAACTCGCCCGTCACCACGATCGCCGGCGGCAGCCCGGACAGATCGACGGCGTGTGAGGGTGCGAAGCGGGGATCGCTCCGATCTGCCGCGTCGATGTAGTGGTCGGTGAACCACCGGACCAGCGGCGCCGTGAGACCATAGCCGTCCGCGTTCTCGGCGAAGGATGCGCGTGTCATGTCGGCGCCCAATGCCGGCGTCAACAACGCCTGCCCCATGATGTTCGGTCCGCCCATGTCGCGCGCCAACCGGCATGCCACCGCCGCGATTCCACCGCCCGCACTCCAGCCACACACGGCGAGGTGCCCCGGTAGTCCCCCGAGCGCCTCGGCGTTGTCGGCCACCCACTGAAGCGCGGCCATGGCGTCATCGACCGCGGCGGGGAATCGGTGCTCGGGCGCGTGGCGGTAGTCCGCCGAGACGACGACCGCGTCACTCCGCACGCAAAGGTCCCGGCACAGCGGATCATCCGAGATGGCGTCACCCAGCACGTAGCCGCCGCCATGGAAATACACGACGATCGGGTGTGGGCCCGGGGTCGACGGCCGGTATAGCCGGTACGCCAAATCGCCTGTGGCACCGGGTAAGACACCGTCGACGATCTCGCCGACGTCCGGTCCGGGCGGTCGAGCCACTGACATCTGCATGTAGAAGGCGCGGGCGTCCGGCACGGGCATAGATTCCATCGGCGGCAGGTTCAGCGCCGCCACCTCGTTGAGCACCATCTCGACGTCCGGTTGCAGCCGGCGCACCACCCCGTCGCTGCAACGCGAGCCGTCGGGACCGGACAGCTTGAACCCCAGATAGTCGCGTGCGACCACCTCGTCGCAGCTGATGCGGTAGAAGTCGACGCCCGCGCAGTAGGGCAGAAACACGCGCGGCTTGCCCGGCACATTGGCACCCATATACCAAGAGTTCGCGGCCGGGTAGAGGGTGATGTCGGCGCAGTCGTTGACGTGTTGAATCCACCCGGCTTCGGCCGTTTCGGTGGGCTCGATGACATCGAAGCCGGATGCGCTCAGGTGATCGAGGCAGTCGAGCACCCAGTCCGTGTGCTGTTCGATCGAAACGATCATGTTCGACAGCACCGAGGGACTCCCGGGACCGGTGATGAAGAACAGGTTCGGAAAACCGACCGCGGTCAACCCGAGGTAGGTCTGCGGCCCGTGCGCCCATTTGTCCTTCAGCGCCAAGTCGTTACGGCCCCTGATGTCGACGGCCGCGATCGCACCCGTCACGGCGTCGAAACCGGTGGCGAAGACGATCGCGTCGAAGGTCAACGACTCGTCGGCTGTGTCGATGCCCGTTTCGGTGACGTGTCGGATCGGATGCTTTCGGACGTTGACGAGGCGCACGTGCGGCAGGTTGTAAGTGGCGTAGTAGTTCGTGTCCAGGCACGGCCTTTTCATCCCGATCGGGTGATCGGTTGGGCACAGATCGGCCGCCGTCTGGGGATCGTCGACGATGCTGCGGATCTTGTTCCGGACGAACTCCGCGAACTCGTGGTTGGCCGCGGGATTGCTCCCCACGTCGGCGAAAACGGTGAACGTCTCGAACAATAAGCCGCTCTCCCAGGCGCGCTCATAGCGTTGTTGGCGTTCGGTCTCCGAGACGCTGAAGGTAGGGATGATGCTGCGGTCCATATTCGCAATGCCACCGAACGACACTTTCGACGCCGCGCGGTATTCCGCCTCATTCGCCAGTTGCGCGAGCTTCTCGGCCGACAACGGGCCGTTGCGCGCCGGGATCGAGAAATTCGGGGTGCGCTGAAACACCACCAGCTCTCGAGCTTGCTGGGCGATGACCGGAATCGATTGAACGCCGGAGGAACCCGTGCCAATCACCGCCACCCGCTTGTCCCTGAAATCGATTGGCTCGTGCGGCCAGCTGCTGGTGAAGTAGACCTCACCGGCGAATCGCTCGAGTCCGTCGACCTCTGCTGGTTTGGGCATGGACAGGCAGCCCGAGGCCATCACAACGAACCGGCAGGTGACCTCGTCCCCGTCGGTACTCACATGCCATAACGAAGCATCGTCGTCCCAGCGAGCCCGCCGAACCCGCGTCGAGAAGGTGATGTGGCGCCGCAGGTCGTGCTTGTCGGCGACATGGTTCAGATAGCGCAGGATCTCCGACTGGGTGGCGTACTTCTCCGACCATTGCCAGTCGCGCCGCCAATCGGGATCGAAGCTGTACATGTAGTCGACGCTGGGAATGTCGACCCGGGCACCCGGATACCGGTTCCAGTACCAGGTGCCGCCCAGGTCGTCGGCCGCTTCGAATACCCGAAATCGGTATCCGGCGCGGCTCAGGCGGTAGGCGAGATACAGGCCTGCCATCCCTGCGCCTACTACGACGACGTCGACGTCCGGCGTCGGCCGCTCTGTCCTGGCTGAATCGGTCATCGTCTGATCATCACGCCACGCCGACCGGTTGTCATGAGTACCGCAATACTCTTTTTTAGCGCGCGGCGACGAAGTCGCGGAACTTCTGCGGTACCTCGGACGTGTCGACCTTCTTGAAGAAATCGGGCGTGGTAATCGCGGTGTAAGTTTCCTCGCCTTTGATGAAGCCCTCGGCATCGAATGGCCAGACGACCAACATCCGTAGCATCAGCAGGTAAAAGCCGTCTTGATCGTCAACGGGAAAGCCTCTGGTTGCCGCGTCAGCACCGTAGTAGAGGGAGCGCAAAAAGCCCTCGGTGACGATCGTGTCGTCATCGACGACGATTCGGT
>Ga0306923_10003835_pt1 | contig 14272 bp, 17 predicted proteins | sample sta12Can44000108_FD_203841 | JGI IMG/M metagenome (GOLD analysis project Ga0306923, IMG submission 203841) | Lab enrichment of tropical soil microbial communities from Luquillo Experimental Forest, Puerto Rico - statanox.12C.anox.44.000.108 (v2)... | ecosystem: Environmental > Terrestrial >... | reverse complement strand
CATTGGCCTAACGGGCAATGGGACCGCCGGCATAATTGGCAAAAGATCGAGGCCGGGAGCGAAAAAGGGGCCGCCGAGAAGGTCTGTGGTTTTGCTTTGAAGCAAACCGGCCGGCTTGCGCAGTTGCGCGCCCGCGTACTCCGGTTCGGCGATCTCAAGCAGCGCAGCGCTACCGACTTCTATTCGGTGGAGTAAGTCACGTCGGGGGGCGGCTCCTCCAGCGCGCCAGCGTGCCCATGGCGGCGGCGGTGGCGGCGCCCACAAGGGCGAGCCTCTGGCTTGGGCCTGGATTTGTCACCTCAACCAAGCCGCGTGGGAAGTCCATCGACTTCGGTGCCTTTTTCATGAGCCGCGCGCGCATCCGCGCGCTGGCGCGCATTCCGTCGATCGACGTCTGCTGGTGTCGCAAACTCGCTGCGAGTTTGTCAGGCGGCTTCTTCGCTGTCGCCATGTAAGGAGAATACCCAGCGCACAGACGGGCGCTACCCACGTGAGCAGAGGCAGCAAAAACCTACTCGATCACCTCGTCGGCGCGGGCAAGCAGCATCGGCGGCACTTCGAGGCCGAGCAACCTTGCGGTCTGCAGATTGATGACCAATTCGAATTTGCTCGCCTGCATCACCGGCAGGTCGGCCGGTTTCTCGCCCTTGAGGATGCGGCCGGAATAAACGCCGACCTGGCGGTACGCCTCGGCGAGGCTGGTGCCATAGCTCATCAGCCCGCCGGCCTCGACGAATTCGCGCACCGGGTAGGCGGCAGGGAGCGCATGGCGTGCGGCCAGTGAGATCAGCTGCATGCGCCGACTGGTGAAGAACGTGTCGGAGGAGACGAAGAGCGCGTCGGGCCGCTCGCGCACCAGCGTCGCGTAGGCGGCATCGATCTCCGGATTGGTGCTGGCGTCGAAGAACTGGACCTGCAGCCCGAGCACGCGCGCCGCCGGTTCGAGTTCGGCACGCGTGAGCGCCCCCCGCCCGACATTGGCCGGATTGACCAGCACAGCGATCCGGGTGGCGACGGGCACCAGTTCGCGCAGCAGCCCCAGCCGCTTGGCCATTACCTCGGCGGTGAAGAAATTGATTCCGGTCGCGTTGCCGCCGGGGTGGGGGAGACTGGCGACCAGACCGAGCTTGACCGGGTCCACGGGGACGCCGAAGGCAATCGGAATGGTCTGGGTCGCCGCCTTGGCCGCGAGTGCCGCTGCCGCGCTCCCCAACACTGCGATCAGGCTCACCTGTCGGCGAACCAGATCGGCCACCAAGGCCGGAAACCGACCGAGTTGGCCGTCGGCCGAGCGGGAGTCGATTGCCACGTTCTCGACGTAGCCGATTTCGGCGAGGCCGGCGCGGAATGCGCGCAGACGCGCGGTGATAGTGTCCGATGTTGTGCTCAGCAGCCCGATCACCGGCATCGACGGCTGCTGCGCGAGCGCCGCGAGCGGCCATGCAGCAGCCGCACCACCCAGAAGCTTGATGAATGCCCGTCGTCTCATAGGCCCTGCCCAAGACCGCGGGCGACAGCCTACCACATCAAGCAGAGCTGTTGTGCATCACAGCAAACTCGGGCGCTCGACTTCCGTTGTGGGGGTCAAAACGAGAATTGGTCTTTTGCGGCTGAATGTCCGGTTCGGCCGGCGGCGGACATTGGTGCAAAAACGGCGCCCGTGCCATGCCAGCGCGAATGAATCATGCGATGTCCGGGTCGGCTCCAGCATTGAGAACCGAATTTTGGGATGCCGGCAGGGAGAGACCTTGCCTAGAACATCAGGCCCCTGGTCTTGTAGATCGCGATCGCCTCAGGGACGGAGAGGAAGCTGATCAGCGCTCTGCCCGCATCCGGCTCCTTAGCAGTCGTTGCAATGCCCGCGGAATAGACGGTGATCTGCTGCAGCTCCGGCGGCAGCATGCCGATTACCTCGACGCCGGGGTTCGACATCAGCTCCGAGACCTGTTGCAGGCCGATCTCCGCCACGCCGCTCGATACGAGCGCGCTGACGCGGCCATTGGGGCCGCCGGCGGCGAGCCTGACCTTGGGTGCTACCTCAGCCGCGATGCCGAGCCGCTCGAACAATTTCGTGATGTGCGCGGCCGTGATGCCACCTCCGGCCGGCGCCGTGTGGCCGATCGATTTTGCAGCAAGCGCGCACGCTTGAGCGCTTCGGGCGAGGATACGTCGGGTCGTGGCGCGTCTTTGCGCACGGCGATGCCGATGCCGGTGCGCGCGACGTCGGTGCGGCCGGGCAGGACCTTGCCCTGCCTGATGAGATCTTCGAGCGCGCCGCTGTCGATGATGATGACATCGGCCGGCTCGCCCGCGACGAAGCGCCGCGCGAGGCCGCCGGATGGTCCGTAGCTCACGCGGACACTGTCTCCGCCAGTCCGCTCGAACGCGGGCGTGAGCTCGTCGACGGCTGCTTTCATGGCAGTCGTGATGAGCGCGTGGATCTCGGCCGCTTGCCCTGATCTTGGGCCGATCATCAGCGCGGCCGCGAACGCGAGTGCCGACGTGAAAAGCCCTGATGCGTTCATGGTGGGAGCCCCTTCCTCTTGCGGATCGCCGCTACGGATGGCGCGGAGCCCGACCGCGTGTGGCTTTGTGAACTGCGATAGCACGACCAATCATGCACTGAAGATTGCCACACAATCGAATGCATGTGGGCCGGTACTACCAGGAGCGGACTCCTGCACTGCAGCAAAAAAGCACTCTCACCGCTCAATCGTGGGACCGGGTGAAGGGCACGAAGCGCACGAGGGTAATGGAGCGCATCCGCGTTTCACCTGGCGCGATCTTTTCGACCACGGTGAGCTGCTGTGGTACTTCAATGGACCCTAGCGGCATGACAAGCCGGCCACCCACTTTGAGCTGTTCAATCAACGGCGGCGGGACATGCTCAAGTGCGGCCGTGACGACTATTGCGTCGAAAGGACCGCATTCCAACCATCCGCGGTAACCGTCGCCGACCTTGACGCTTACATTGTCATAGCGAAGGTCTCTGAGCACCTTTGCAGCGGCTTCGGCCAGTGGCGAGATAATCTCAACCGTGCAAACCTTTCGCGCCAGACGCGCCAGTATTGCGGCCTGGTAGCCTGAACCGGTGCCAACTTCCAAGACCGTATGGTTGGGCTTGACCGCAGCGAGATCGGTCATCAGTGCGACTACGAACGGCTGCGATATTGTCTGGCCCTGGCCAATGGGAACCGGCCCGTCCATGTATGCCACCGAGCAAGAACGCCCAGGGATAAACCGATGGCGTTCAGCTTGTCTCACAGCCTCCAGGACACTTTCCGATATGCCTTGCGGTCCCAAAAAACCAGGGTCGGAGCGCGCATACGTTTGAATATTTTCGACCATCGCAGCGCGTTCGCGGACACACTGCGCGTCCTGTGCCATTGCTTCACATGCCACGGCAATGAGCGCGAGCGGCAGCAATTTTTTCATCATCGTATAGGCCACAGCACGCCCGTAAATTTGTCATGGGCTAACGGGAGCTCGCTAGGTTTTGTGACGTCTGGGGTCTGCGTCCGTGCCGCGAGCGGTAAAGTCGCCGAGCAACCCTTCAAACTCGCGTCGTCCAATGTGGGTTGCCATTCGACCCTCCCGGAGGGGTCATGCTCGTGCAATGCAGGAACGATACCACGCCTAGCTGGCTTGGTCTGCCGGCTAATTCACGTCCGGAGCAGCCTATGCGCGAGTGTGAACTGGTTCATACTCTCATGAGAAGTGCAGGCCTAGTCTTCGCAACGTGAGTATTTTGCCCGTGGAAAGGATTCGGCACTCCCGTCATGGCTCAAGCTCAGATAATTCAACTGAAGGTCGTGAGGCCATCCAAAAGGAAAAACGGAAATTTCCGGATTATTCCCATCAAGAAGACCGCCCAGGCGGCCCAATCCATAGGTCCGCTTCAGCTGAAAAGCGCAATCTTCACATGCATTCACAAAATCGTTCTGCCTCTAGTCGTGTTAGCAATTGGTTGCTGCATTGTGCTGTGATCGAAGTCGCCTGCCGTCGATGCATCGTCGAGAGCACAGAGGATATCGAGCTAAATACACGCACTGGTCAACCCCGAGGACCTGCCAGTCCAACAGTTTAGGATCAAAGCCTTATTTAGGCACAGCAACCGAATTAGTCTGACGTTTCAACCTCCAAATTTTGTCACAAACTCACAGTGCAAGTCCCTCGGACGTGATCCGCTTCACGCCGGCTTTTTGCATTGTCGCCCAAGCAGCGGCTAGCGAACCATTAGTATCGATACCTCGGCAGGCGTCCTCAACTACGTAGGTCTCAAGTCCGATGCTACGCGCATCAATTGCCGTCCAGGCGACGCAAAAGTCGGTCGCGAGGCCGGCGACGAATACCTTGTCGATGCTGCGTTCCTTGAGGTACCCAGCCAGCCCGGTTGGCGTTTTGTGGTCGGCCTCAAAGAAGGCCGAGTAGCTGTCCATATCCTTATGATACCCTTTGCGAACGATGAGTTCGGCCTGAGGGATGGAAATATCTTTGGAAATGTCAGCCGAGCTTGTCCCCTGGACGCAATGATCCGGCCACAGGACCTGGTCTCCGTAAGGCAGCCTAATCGTTTCGAACGGCTTTGTCCCTCGATGCGCCGAAGCAAACGAGACATGCTGGGGCGTATGCCAGTCTTGAGTCAGCACGACGTTCGTAAAGGCCCTGGCGATCCGATTTATGATCGGCACGACCTGCTCGCCCTCCTTTACCGCGAGGCTTCCGCCAGGAAGGAAACAGTTCTGGACATCGACCACGATGAGCACACTTCGCTCGTCCGGTGAAATTTTAGTTGCTGCAAGAACCGAGTTGATGCGTCCGAGTGGCATCCCGGTCAGTCCCACGCCACAAAGTCCGAACACAAATAGACGCCGATCGATGCCCATCATGTTTGTCCTCTCGAACAGTTGGACCCTGTAACTAAATATAGAGATGCGTGTTGCCTAGCTGTGGATTACCATGGGCCTCCTAATGAGGCCTCAGCGCTCCCTGTCCCGTAGGAGCCGGATTGACCGCCACAGGCTCCTTCGGGGCTTCCACAGTTCTGGGCAACCGAATCGTGAAGGTCGAGCCGCGGCCGGGCTCGCTCTCGACCATGATGTCGCCGCCCATCATCTGACAGAAGCGTTTGCTGATGGCGAGCCCAAGCCCGGTTCCATCGTATTTGCGCGTCGTCGACGCATCGGCCTGCGAAAATTCCTGAAACAGCTTGTCCATCTGCTCCGGCGTCATGCCGATGCCCGTATCAGCGACGGCGATCGTAACCCAATCGTGGCCGTTTTCCTGTCCTTGCCGCGCATCGACCGTGATGGTGCCGCGCTCCGTAAATTTATTGGCGTTGCTCATGAGATTGAGCAGCGCCTGCCGCAGCCGCATCTGGTCGGCGTGCAGCATCCCGATTGCGCCATCGCAATTGACAGCGACCTGATTGGCATTCTTCGCCGCCAGCGGCTCGATGGTTTTGACCACGGCGGCGATCAGCGGCGCGAGCGGGAACGTTTCGAGCTGCAGCTCCATCCGCCCCGCCTCGATCTTGGAGAGGTCGAGAATGTCGTTGATCAAGGCGAGCAGGTGCCGCCCCGCCCCGAGCACGCGGTCGAGCGGCTCGGTGTCCTGCTTCAATGCCTCAGCATCCTCGCGCAGCATCTCGCTGACGCCAATGATGGCGTTGAGCGGCGTGCGCAGCTCATGGCTCATGTTGGCGAGAAATTGAGATTTGTGCTGGCTGGCCTCGGCGAGCTGGCGGCTCTTGTCCTGGATTTCGTCGAACAGCCGCACGTTCTCGATCGCGATCACGGCCTGATCGGCGAAAGTGGTCAAGAGTTCGATCTGCTTGTCCGTAAACGGCCGCACCGTGTTGCGGACAAGCGCGATAACCCCGATGGGGACACCTTCGCGCAGCAGCGGGACACCAAGCATGGTGCGATATCCACCAAATTTCTGGCTCTCACCAAAAGTGTACTCCTGATCGTTGAGCACGTCTGGGATGTGAATGATCCTCCCTTCGAGCATGACGCGGCCAGTAACCGTTCCTCGCCCCGGCGAAATCGGATTCCTTTGCAAAAATTCAGCAAAATCCGAGGAGTAGCCATAGGTCGCCACTTGATCGAAGACCGCACCTGCAGGCCGTGGGATCGCGCCCATGTCGGCGTCGCAAAGCCTTGCAGCCGACTCCAAGAGAGTATTGAGCACCACCTTAAGATCGAAGGTCGAACGGCTGATGACCTTGAGTACGTCGGCAGTCGCGGTCTGCTGCTGCAGCGACTCGCGCAGCTCATTGAGCAGGCGCGTATTCTCGATGGCGATCACGGCCTGGCTCGCGAAGTTGGTCACTAGTGCAATCTGCTTGTCGGTGAACGGCTGCACCTCTTGGCGGTAGACGAAGATCGCGCCAATCAGAGTCTTGTCCTTAAGTATCGGCACGCCAGCAGCCGTGCGAAAACCACCTAGTTTGGCGGCGGCGAGGAAGACTGGTTCGCCCTCGGCATAGCCCGGCTCGGTGATGGCATCGAGGATATGAACCGACTGCCGCGTCGCGGCGATGCGGCCAAGGCCCGTTCGCGGACCCGGCCGCTGCGGACCCCGCTGCCAGATCTCGGCAAATGCTGGCGGCACGCCGAGCATGGCAACCGCCCGCCACGCACCGCCCTCGAAGCGGAACAGCATGCCGAAGCTGGCTTCGCAGAGCCGTACCGCATTCGCCAGCATGGTCGCGAAAACTGGCGCCAGCTCGCCGGGGGATGCGCTGATGACACGCAGCACATCCGCCGTTGCGGTCTGTTGCTGCAGCGATTCGCTGAGGTCATCCGTGCGTTGGCGCAGCTCGTTGAGGAGCCGGGTATTCTCGATCGCGATGACGGCCTGCGCGGCAAAATTCTGTACCAGTTGGATCTGCTTGTCGGTAAATGGCCGAACCTCCTGGCGGAAGATGCTAATCGTGCCGAGTAGCGCATCGTCCTTGATTAACGGCACACCGACGATCGTACGAGCACCGCCGAGGTCGGCGAGGGCGACGAGCCTCGGATCGCCTTCGCGAAACGGGGGCTCCGTTCGGATATCCTCGATTTGCACTGCCCGTCTGGTCCTGACAACTTCGGCATGGCCGCTCAGTGGATGCACACGGAATGTCTTGTGTCGCATCTCGGCAAGTGCAGACGGTACGTTGTAGACCGCCGCGACACGAAACTCGCCTCCATCGTATAGGTTCAAAGTGCCGAACTTGGCACCACAGAGCCGAGTCGCACTCGACAGTAGGGTTTCGAACACCGGCTGCAGGTCGCCAGCCGAAGTGGAAATGACGCTCAGCACCTTAGAGGTAGCGGTCTGCTGCTCCAGCGCCTCAGCAAGATGCTGCTGCGACTCGGCGAGTTCGCAGGTCCTCTGGTCGAGTTGCTTTTGTAGGCCCGCTGCACTCGGACTTCGACGGCGTGCGGCCCTTGGCGCGGTGCCGCGCTTCTGCCCAGTCGGCTTGCGGTGCTGCGTTTTCGAGGGTTTCCGGCTTACTGTGCCGTGCCGTCTCACGTACCCCTCCCGGTGGCGGACGACCGTAGCCGTCAAAACGAGGATTAGCCTTTTTCGGCCTTATGTCGGCTTTGGCCAGCTGCGGACGTACCGTCCTACGAAGCTATGTGCAAGAAGTGCCAAAACGAGAAGTCGCCGCCCTGCGGTCGCATGTCAGCTTCCGCCGGCTGTGGACATAAAGAAAAGCCCCCGGCCAACCAGCGACCGGGGCGAGGAGAATTATCGGAGAGAGGGGGTACACCATCCGATGGGGGGCAGTTGCAAGCGATTTTTCAGAGGGGCAAGCTCGTTGCGGGATGCGAGCGTATTGTTTTCGATATTGCGATCTGCGCGGTTGCCATTCGCGGGAAATCGGGCCAGGAGTCCATCCTCAAGCTGGCCGTGTCCCCCTTACCAGCCGGACGATCCAGATCAGGAAGCATGCGCCGATAAAGCCAGCAATTAGGTAGCCTACCCACCCTCCAAGAACGATCCCAAACGCGCTCAAAATGGCGTCGGCAACAGCAGCCCCGACCATGCCAAGCACAATATTCATCAGCAGCCCCATGTTACTCTTCATGAACTGATTTGCTAGCCATCCTGCAAGCCCGCCGATGATGATGCCCGCGATCCAACCCACTCCCATGGCTCAATCTCCCGAAAACGATGCACCTTGCACCGGGCATTCTCTAACGGGCGAAGGCCGATAACAAGGGCGGGTTTTCTTTTGCCCTGGGAGACGGTGGGTGCTTTTCCAGAAAATTGGGATGGGCCTCCTACCAAGAGCGGTGGTTCGCTCGTGTCCGGGGAACGGCCTTTTGTCCTTTGCAAAAAATTGCTCGCCCGGCTCTTCCGGCTCTCCGACATTTGGGAAACCGCAAGCAACCGATGGCTTCATGGCGATCACGGGTATAGATGCGGAATACATGTCGGATTTGTGAGATCATGATCGGGTCTCTCGACTACCCGGATCTCATCTCCGCCACCCACATCGCCCTCGACGGTGGATCGTACCGAGGACTGAAGAGTGGTGAGGCGCCCTGCCGTCGCCGACTTCTGTCAGCCCGCAGCTGTATACGCGGTTTTGACCTTGATATAAAGCTCGCGCGCGTGAGAGCCGCCATCTGCGGACGATAACTGGTTGCGAGCGTCGCGCATCGCTTGCTTTTGGGAGGGACCGATGAAGCTTCCTCGCCGCAGATTTTTGCGATTGGCCGCATGCGCTGCCGCGCTCCCGGCCGTACCGCAAAAGGCTCGCGCGCAGGCCTATCCGGCGCGGTCGGTGCGTATTGTCGTCCCGGTTGCAGCCGGAGGCGCCAACGACGTCACCGCGCGTCTGATTGGCCAATGGCTTTCGGAGCACCTCGGCCAACAATTTGTCATTGAGAACCGTCCAGGCGCCGGTAGCAATGTCGGCACCGAAGCGGTCATTCGGGCATCCGCTGACGGCTACACGCTCCTTATTGCCGGCAGTGCCGCGGCGATCAACGCAACCCTATTTGCATCGCTCAACTTCAATTTCATCCGTGACACTGCACCTATCGCGAGCATCGTCTATGTGCCACAGATCATGCAGGTCAATCCAACGGTTCCAGCTCAGAGCGTGCCTGAGTTCATCGCTTATGCGAAGGCCAGTCCAGGCAAGATCGCCATGGGCTCAGGCGGCAACGGCTCACCGGCGCATATCATCGGGGAATATTTCAAACTGATGACCAGCACAGACCTGACGCATGTCCCCTATCGTGGTGCTGCACCGGCAGTGACCGATTTGCTTGCTGGGCAAATCCAGGTGGCGTTCACTGAAATGGCAACGTCGCTCGGGCACATCAAGGCTGGCAGACTGCGCGCGTTGGCGGTAACGACCGCCACACGCTCGGAAGCACTGCCAGACATTCCGACCCTTGGCGAGTTCATTCCGGGTTTTGAGGCGAGCCAGTGGATCGGGCTCGTTGCACCCAAGGACACACCATCAACGATCACCGAAAAGCTCAATACCGAGATCAATGCTGCTCTTGGCGACCCCAAGGTGAAGACGCGGTTCGCCGATCTCGGCGGGATGGTGCTCCCGGGCTCGCCAGACGATTTCGGCAAGCTCATCCGCGATGAAACCGAGAAATGGGCCAAGGTGATCCGGGCCGCCAACATCAAGGTGGACTGATTTCGCCCGGATATCCTACGACGTCCTCGACAGGCGAATTGGAGTGGGAGCGTGCAGCGACGTATTGGCACTGTTATTCGCGCCTATGAAGAGCAGGGGTTCCACCGGACCGGGACGACAGCGGATGAAGTATCCGGGGACTGGCTGGCCAACGAAGTGCGTCAGATCGGCCTGGAACCGGTGCGTGAGAAATTCTCGCTCAGTCGGGTTGATCCTGTTGGCGCCTCACTCGTTGTGAATGACCGCAGCATCGAGGGACTGCCATTATTTGACGGCACCTTCACGAGTTCAGCGGGAATCACGGGCTGTCTCGGGAACCTTAATGGCGAGGCATCGATTGGGGTCGCTGAAATTCCACCGAACGGCGCGGAGATAGGCGCACTGGGTGACGCGCGACGGCAAAATCAACATCAGGCAATCGTCGTCATAACACGCGGGGCGCGCCCTGGATTTTGTCCGAGCAATGCCAACGGCTTTCTGCGTCCGTTTGGTCCTCCGGTGCTGCAAGTTTCCAGTGAGGCGGCGCCTCTCCTTGCCGTTTGCACGCGACCGGGCTCGGAGGCCCTACTGACGGCGCACGTTGAACACGTGCAGGCTCAGGCGTTCAACGTCATCGCACTGGTATCAGGAACAAACAAGAGCCTTGCGCCCGTGGTCGTGATGACACCGCGAAGCGGGTGGTGGTGGTGTGCGAGCGAGCGCGGCGGTGGTTTGGCGTGCTGGCTGGAGATCATGCGCGCAACCCACCGCACCAGGCCTGTCAGAGACATTCTATTTGTTGCTTCAAGCGGTCATGAACTCGGTCATCTGGGCCTTGATGCTTTTATCGAGCGCCGACCTGGACTCGTGCCGGCTGCCAAAGCGTGGATTCATCTTGGTGCCAATATCGGCGCAGCTCAGGGACCCGGTAACAACCTGCAGGCATCTGACCATGAGATGGAGTCGATTATGGCCGAAGCGATGACCAAAGCCGGGCTTCGGATTGACCAGTGCCATCCACGCGGTGCGGTGCCGCGCGGCGAAGCAGAAAACGTCCATCGCGGCGGCGGGCGGTATGCCTCTATCATCGGAAACAACGACCTATTTCACAATACGAGCGATCGAGGAGCGGATGCTGTCGATTTGGAAGTGATCGAACGTTTCGCCGGGGCGTTTACGATGGTCACGACATCGCTTGCCAGGGCATGACGTTGAGTCGGCCGTACTGCGATAGGGACAACTCAATGGCCAGCCCCCAGGACGTCAGGGCGCGGGTCGGAAAACGGCGAATGTGTGGCTTTCTGTCCTCCTCCTCGGACTGCCGTTTGTCCAGTCTAAACCGCCGTTTTGTGATGGCGATCACAGTCTGCGGGCGAAGGGGGTCCTAGAGTGGCTGCGCAGGAGGGAGGGGGCCATGAAGACATTCGCAGGTTTGATCGTTGCACTCGCCATGTTCGCCGCAACCGAGACAGCGAGCGCGCCAAGCGTGACGCAGGTGGTGATTGGACGGACCGAAGCAGCATCCCAGGCCAATTGGGTCGATCGGTCTTCGAAAGGCGACCGGATCACGCCTCTTGTGCCAGCCAGGCAGGCCGTACTGCCACCGGAATGCGAGCCACCGTTCAGCTCACTGGCGAAAGTCCCATCGCAGAGTTTCGCCGCACGTTGCTTTACTTGAAAACTGGCTCGCCTCCGCGGCTGAGGAGCGAGAGCTGGCTCGCCTGGCGAGTTTGCGAGGTTGAGAGCGTGAGCTGACAAGCTGCGGGCGCTTAAACAAGCATCAAGGTCGAGTGAGATCGCGCTGGTTCACAGCGCATGGACCCATGCCTCCGGGATCAGGCGATAGCCAGTGCCCTCGCGAACCAGATGGGCGAACCCCGGGTAATGCAGATGCATGCCCGTCACCAGCAGCTGGTCGGTCGCAACCATGTCGAACACCTTGCGGCGCGACACCGCCGCTGCCTCCTGGTCGGTATCCATTTCCATGCAGACCTCGGGGCGCGCGGTCTGCACCTCGGGCACGTGCACGGTATCGCCCCAGATCAGGAGCTGCATCTTTCCTGAGCTGATCAGGAAGGTGGTATGGCCCGGCGTATGACCCGGACGCGGGATCGCCGTGACTCCCGGGAAAACCTCGCCCTCTTTGAAAAGACGCCAGCGATCCTTGTAGGGCGTGACCTGCTCGCGGCCGGCCTGAAAGAACAATCTCCGCTCCCGCTCGGTGCCCTTTGCCATTTTTGCGTCGTCAAACCAATGCGCGGGCTCGTTTTCATGCATGACGAGCTCGGCGTTCGGATAGTTGCGTTCGCCCGTGGTCATGTCGGTCAAACCCGCCGAGTGATCGGGATGCATGTGAGTCAGAATCACGGCTTCGATCTGCGAGGGATCGACCGCCGCCGCCCTGATGTTGGCCATGACCTTTCCGGCGGTCGGTTGGAGGTAGTTGCCCGATCCCGTTTCCATCAGCGCAAGCCGACCCGCGGAGTAGATCAGGAATGCGTTGATGGGTGTGCGGCGCGCGGAGCGAAAGGACTCGGTCAGAATGCGGCGAGCATCCTCAGCGCTGATGTTCCGCATCGACTCGACCGTCCCATCGACAAAGCCGTCGCTGATGGCGGTGACAACGATATCGCCGACGCGCCGGTGATAGACGCCCGGGATCTGCTGTTGCGGTGCTTTGATCATGAACTGTCCGCTGAGAGCTTGTCTGAATATTCGCTGGATTTTCGGGGGCGAGTCAGATTCTGTCCAGGACTATAAGCAAGGATTTTTGGCTCGGCCATTTCGTAAAATGCTCTAATTATTCGGACAGAGGGCTTCGAGCTTATCGAGGGCGGCCATCAATTCCTTCCCCTCTGAAGAATTCTCGTCCACGATGTCCAGCGCATCCATGAACCTCACAAACTCAGTGCCGATCTTCTCCTCGAGCTCATCCGCTCGATTCTCAAGTTTTTCTACAGTTGTGGAATCTTTTGTCTTTGCTTGACCTATTTGCTCGTTGACTTTGGAGAGCTCACAATAGAATTGCGTCTTGGTTTTGTCGGTACTGACGGTTTGTACAACCTTTTCAATCTCCGCCGTTGTCAGCTTTGGGGCCCGGGCGGCCGGCTCCCCTTGCGCAAGATCAACTCCAAAGCAAAGGCCGAGGGCTAGGGCGAGTGGTTTGACCTGCATGGGTAAATTCCTTCTGTCTGAGTCGATTTCCTGCTCGAAATCAGGCGCGCGCAGTGGCGTTGACCCTTGCCGGCGGGAGGCGCACCGAGCAGCGTTGCGATCCTCACACGCAGCGGTGAAAGCGTTGCGTGGCCGCGCGATGGTCCCTGCACGGCCGCGCGATACCGAAGCGCCCTTTCTGAAGATCACCTGGAGCGAGCGCGGCAGCAGGCAACATCGATCACGGACACTCCGGCAAAGTGTCCAAAACGCTCAATTTGTCTATTGCTTCGGTTATGAGGTGTCGATTTTGTTTGTAGGCCCGCATCCCCATTATGCCATTGACCTTCTCCGGCCGGATAAAATAGCGCCGACCTTGGCGCTCGATGACACCCCAGTTTTCGAGCCGCTCAAGCCTGCGTATGACCGTGCTTCTGGACATCCCCATGTAGGCGGCGATCTTGGCGACGGAGAAGGGCTTTCCCTCAATGTCGCCAATAGCGACGCACAGGCCGACGAATTGCGTTTCTATCCTGGTGCCGAACGGCTCGTTCACTGGCATGTAGTGGCCGCGCAGAGTGCGCATGATATCGACCAGCAGGCGGCACATCACCAACCGTTGCTTGGCCCTGGCTATGCGTTTCGAGTGCTCAAGCATCATGGGCCCCGATAGGGGAAGGCGCAGACCTGGCCCACAATACTCCATGTTCGCCGCCGCTATCCAGGACGACTAAGCGAGTCGATGGCACCGAAGGGTTGAATTTAGGTCCGGTTTCGGCGCATTCCGGCGGTAAGCATTGATGCGCTCGCCAGGGCTTATGCGGACTCTTGGCGCCACCCGGAATTCCCTGAGAGCGCGGACTATACTGAGGCGCTGCGGACCCCAAGCAGACCTCCCCGCTGACTGACCGCTGCTAATTCGGTATGCTGCGTTCCGGCGTTAGCCGGCAGCGATTTGAATGCAGCTCGATCACCTGAAACGCCGAGAGTTCATCACGCTGCTCGGCGGGGCGCTGAAGTTTTATGGACACACAGATGGCACCTTCCGCGGGGGACCAAAACGGCGTAGTCTTACAAAAAAGCGGTGTTGGGAGGATTCGAATGATCGGCAGGACCGTCTCCGTCTTGCTGCTCACTGCAGCGTGTCTGCAAAGGGCCGTTGCGCAGCCGACCCGCGACGGCCTCGATGCCACCCAGAAGCAAGGCCGGCAGCTGCTCGCCCAATCGTGGTGCGCGCACCTACGGCCCGCAGCTGTCCAGGGAAACCGCCGGTGGCAACGACGACGTGATGGCACGCCGCGCATGCCGGGTTTCAAGCACTATCTCGGCCGCGCCGAGATCGACGCCATCATCGCCTATCTGAAAACTGTGCCCACCGCCGCTACCCGTTGAGCGGCCCGGCATAACGAGGAGAATCATTATGTCAATATCGAAGCTGTGTGTTGCCGCACTAGCCGCGGGCGCGTTCGCGACGTCGGTGCA
>Ga0306923_10003831_pt1 | contig 14276 bp, 13 predicted proteins | sample sta12Can44000108_FD_203841 | JGI IMG/M metagenome (GOLD analysis project Ga0306923, IMG submission 203841) | Lab enrichment of tropical soil microbial communities from Luquillo Experimental Forest, Puerto Rico - statanox.12C.anox.44.000.108 (v2)... | ecosystem: Environmental > Terrestrial >... | reverse complement strand
CGACAGAACCCGGTCGTTGCGGCGCTGGCAGATGACGGCGATCTTGGGGTAAAAGCTTCCCCGTCGCGTCCCCGTAGCTCAGCTGGATAGCAGCAGCGGATTTCTAATCCGCAGGTCGCAGGTTCGAGTCCTGCCGGGGACGCCAACAAGAAAACCGCATAAAATGGGCATAATTTTGCTGTTTTAGGGTGACGACTCGACGGGGATTTTGCTGTATTTTGTCGGATTTTGCTGCACTATTTCGTAAGCGTTTTCAATGGTCGGAGCTCGGTAATATTTTGTGGGTTCAGCAACGGAACAGCAAAACGGGGGTTTCTCCGTGAGCAAAAAGCTATCCATGCAAGACCGGCTTATCAGCGGCAAGCCAACGTCGAAGGTGGTGAAGCTGCGTCAACGCTAACAAGCGGGCAGCGGGGTGCGCTCACACCCCGCCAGCCCTCGCCGGACCATGGGAGTGGACCCCAGTGGCCAAGCTTGTGAGCAAGCCTAGCATAATGGCCCGCATTTTGCTGGCCAAAGCCCTCGCGCTGCTCAGCGAGCATCACCCCCCGCACATTGCGTGGGAAAAGCTCGTGCACGGGATGGCGACGGAAGGCGAGAGAGGCGTGCCCTATTGGCCTGACGACCCGGTTCTGGCTGCCCTGTGGAGGAAATTGAGCGGGAAGAGCGGGAAGAACGACCCACAAATCCAGCACATCCGTTGTGAAGAAAGCTGGGTAGAATTTTACATCAACAATGTTCGTCGCACGATCTATCCGATTCAGGTGGGGCTGGAGGGTGTGTGGCGGTTGCTGCCTAAGGACGTGCGCGCGCGATTAGCTGAGAGGGAAGAAGAGCCGGTAAAAGAAGAACCACGCCACATCCTGGCGGTGGATTGGATTACATCCGAAGCCAGGCAGCTAAAGCGGACCGGCAAAATCCCCGTCGACATCGAGCGCGGGAAGCGCGGAGCTAAAAAAGAATTCGCGCAATTGCTCGCGACCAACATGATCAAGGCCGCCAAGACAGATCGTTCGATCCATCCTGTTACATGGAAATACATCAGGAACCACCTGCTGGCATGGCGGCTCTGGCCGACCTCCGTCATCGAATAGCTAAGACACACATGTAAGGCACATCGGCACATTTGTGTGCGCGCAATGTGCCTTTCGGCGTGGTCCACTCGTTCTCATCGAACGAGGGAGCTCACGACCATGTCCAAATTTTTGCGCGGGGCGCTTGAGATTGGGGGCGCGCTTGTTGAATTGGGGCTTCTCCCGAAGTGCGACGACGACGAGAAGCTCGCAGATAGAGTTTATTACCTAAACCGAAGTGGAAAAATTAAATTCGATCGCTTCGGCAACGAATTCATTTCGACCCCCGAAAAACTCGAGCGACTAGTCAAGCAACTCGTTTCGTAATCGTGCTCGGCGCGTGCGTCGTCCTGGCGCGCGGGAACGGGAATTCAGACTACAGGACGATCTGGGGCGAGCAAAAAACCTCAGGAAATTGACAGGTGCCCGGCGGGAGACTTTCGCGGTATGTCCGCGACGACGGGCTAGGACTGACCGACGAGCACAGAGGTTGAAGCCGAAGGGCGTATCGCCTGCTGTGACTAGGTCACGACATCGATCAACCCGGGGGCCGCGTCAGAGGCGACTAGCGTGGGTTGGGAGACCAGGCCTGGCCTCGTGCGAGGACCTGGGGCGGCACCTTAACGGGGTAGCTCCTGCCGCAAGCACACCAAAGTATCGCGCGCCCTCGAAAAGCTCGGGCGTCTCCGAAGGTCACGCGCGAGATCCAGCTGAATAAGCAAATTGGGACGCCCCGCTTGCGACTTCTGCGGCGGCGCGTCCCGTTTGAAAATTAAGAGCGCGGGCCGCCGGCTGGGAGCCGACAAGCCCGCGCGAAGGGCGAGCAAGCGCTCCTTATAAGAATTTCCGCTGAAAATTCAAGGCGTTTCGAACGGTTGCGTTCAAGAAGCTCACGCCAGAGCAGCGCATCGCTTGGGCCGTGGAGGAGAACCCGGATCTCATGTTCGAGAAGGTCATCGTCCCGGCTTCGGCCATGCAGAAGAAGACTGGGATCACGAGGCCCATGGTCGCGGGGTAAGCCAATTCTATAACAGCGCCCTGCGCGCGTGAATGTGTGCAGGATTCATCTACAGGTGCCGCTCGCGCAAATGCGCGGGCGGCTTTTCTTTCTCACCAAGTCGCCAGCTCGATCGGCGATTTCGTAAGACGGAAGGAAATTGCACCCACTCTATACCGAGCGCCGCTGCTCGGTAGCGTCGAGCGTTCGCTGCGCTCGGCATCAGCGTCGGTACGTCTCGCGCAATGCGGGGCCGCTGCTGGCGTAGGGGCCGTCGATATCGGGCTGCCAGGTCCGCTCGACGGCCCCGCCAATTTAACGCGGCTTAGCGCGAAGAGGAAGTCATGACCCTCGATATGCATGCATCTCTCGACGAGGCGCTCGCCATCGTCAAATCGGCCGGCTATCGCGTCTCCAAGCCGAAATTGAAATCAAAGCCCAAGCGCAAGGACCGTGCCGGTCCGACGATCGTGGTCGAATTTGTCGACGGCGTGACCACGCGCATGTCGGTCTTCACGTCGCTCGAGCAGCTGGATTGGGAGCGCGGCATGCGGTTGTCGCAGGCGGCATGGCAATCGCGGTGGCGGCGCCGGCACGCCCAGCATCTCAAACAGATGGGTAGACCCTGCATAGTCGATCTCGTCGCGCCGGTTCCGCCACCAGTCGCCGCGGCGCATTTCGAGCGGCAGGACGGCACGGTGCTCGCGCACTGGCCGGATAGCGAGCGCGTGCCATGAGGATCGGCGGCTACGATTCCGCAGAGTTGGTGCATTCGCCGTTTGGCGGCAGCGTCGCAGCGCGCGTTCTGCGCTGCCCGGCATCCGTCGATCTCATTCAGAAAGTGCCCGCGTATTTGCGCAAGCCTTCCGCTTACGCCGACCGCGGCACGGCGTGCCATGCGGCGATAGCTCTTCTCCTCGCCAAAGACACGCATGCTCTCGTCGAGAGCCTCGTCGGCAAAACGTTCGGTAACTACACGATCACGTCCGATGACGTCGCGACCGCCATAGGGCCGGCCTACGCCTACGTGGAGACGCTCCTAGACACGCCCGGGGCCGAATACTTCCTCGAGCGGCGCGTCGTCTTTCCCACCATCCCTGATACCTGGGGCACGGCCGATCTGCTCGTCCGTATCGACCGCACGATGCACGTGATCGACTTCAAGTTCGGCGTCGGCGTGCGCGTTTGCGCGCTCTCCCCGGACGGCGACGAAGACGTCATCAACGCGCAGCTCGCGTTTTACGCCGCGGCGGCGCGCCACTCGCTGCCCGAATTCTTCGCCGGGGTCGAGAGCATCGTTCTGACGATCCTCCAGCCCGTGTCGATCGACGCCGACGCCGAGATGGTCTCGTCGGTCACGGTGACGCACGCCGAGCTCGACGAGTTTATCGCGATCTATCGCACCGCCTGTGAGGAAGCCCTCGCGCCGGCGCCGCGCTTGCAGCCGGGCACTCACTGCCGCTTCTGTCCGGCCCGGCCGATCTGCCCGGCGCATACCGGGCCGCTCTTGGATCTTGCCCAATTCGCGGTGCCGACCGCCGCGCCGCCCTCGACGGATGCCTATTTGCAAGCGCTCGCCGCCGGCTTGGACCTTGTCGATGCAGTCAAAGATATTCGCACGGCGCTGCACGACCAGGCCAAGCGCGCGCTGCAGAACGGCGACCACGTGCCCGGTTACACGCTCTCGGCTGGCCGCGCCGAGCGCCGTTGGCGCGACGAAGTCACCACGTTTGTAGCCCTGCTTAGCCTCGGTCTCGACCACGACGATGTGATAGAGGCCGAGACGCTGCGCTCGCCCAAGCAGGTCGAGCTGCGAGCCAAAGCGCGCGGCCTCAAGGTCCCACAGGAATTGATCGTCCCGAACTGCTCCGGCGTCGCGCTGGTGCGGAGTGAAAACGCGCACGCCCCGGTGCCCGGACGGGTCGAGACTGCGCGAATGTTTTCCGAGGCGCTCGAAGCCTTCCAAGGAGGGAGGCAAGCATGAAGAACGATCACGACCATGATCGCGACCGCGATCACGCCAACGACAATGGCGAACACGAAAGGCCCGGGAGCAAGCTTGCCCCCGCGCCAGCAGGAGGTGCGCTTACCTCCTTGGCGGCGCTCCAAACGGCGCTCGCCAACGTCAATACCGCTGCCATCATCGGCCGCTCCGGATTGCCGATGATGCTGTTCAAGCGCGAAGGCAGCGGCACTTGGGGATTCGGGCAAAAGCGCACGATCCCCGAGGCAGGCAGCCGGTGGGCCGTCAACCCGCTGACGTTCAAGTATGGCTACATCTGCTTCGGCGACAGCAACAAGGTGGTCGATGAGCGCCTCGTTTCTGTCAGTCAGCCGAAGCCTGTGATCACGGAGCTCCCCAATACGGGCTTCCCGTGGCAGGAGGAGTGGGCCGTCAACATGAAATGCCTCGACGGCGCCGACGCCGGCGTGGAGGTGATCTTCAAGGCGACGACCGACGGCGGCGTCAAAGCCATCGTCATACTGGTCGATCAAGTACGCGACCGGATCAACAGCGGTCAGCATGACGGCAAGATCGCGCCGATCGTGCTGCTCGAAAAAGACTCCTACCAGCACAGCGAGCACGGCAGGGTTTGGATTCCCGTGCTGAACACCGTCGATTGGATGTCGCTGGACGGCCCGGCGCCGACACCTGAACCGGCACCGCAGCCGCCCACCGAACAGCCACGGCGCCGGCGCGTCGCGTAAAGCCGCGGCACGCCTAATACAGAGCGAGGCCGGCCGCGCGGCGGCCTCGCCTGACTTCTCCGAGCCCTGGAAACCGCGATGTTTAACCCCGACGATCTTATTTGGGCAGATTTTGAGGTCTATGGCGGCCTGCTCGACTTAAAGGCCGCCGGAACGTTCCGCTACGTCGCCGAAGCGTCAACGCGCGCCATCGTTCTGGCCTATGCGATCGGCAGCGCGCCGGCACTGACCTGGCACGCCGACGGCGCAATCCTCGATTGGGACAACGCGCCGGGCGATCTTCGCGCCGCCTTCGAACGCGGCGCGATCTTTGCTGCGTGGAACGCGAGCTTCGACGCCGCCGTCTGGAATTTCGCCACGCTCGGATTTCCTTTGCTCGCACCCGAGCGCGTCATCGACCCGATGGTTCAGGCCGGCGTCTCCAACTTGCCGACCGATCTCGAAAACGCCTCGCGTTATCTCGGCGGCGCCGGCAAGCAGGCGGACGGCAAGAAGCTGATCCGAATGTTCTGCATCGAAGGCGCGAGCTCGCGCGAATACCCGGCAGAATGGGAGCGTTTTCTTGCCTACGCGCGCCAGGACATCGAGGCGATGCGCGAGGTCTATCGCCGAACCCGGCCGCTGCCGCATGAAGAGTGGCAGCAGTATTGGGCGTTCGAGCATATCAACCGGCGAGGCGTAGAGGTTGACAGGACTTTCGTACGCAATGCTGCGGCTCTAGCCAAGCAGGATGCCGTCGCCATCGGTCGACGGCTGACCGAGCTGACCGGCGGCGCCGCCACCAAGGTCACGCAAGCAAAAAAGATTGCGACCTGGTTGCACGACAACCTCGCCGACGCGGCGATGCGTGAAATCCTGATGGTCGGCGTTCCGACCGACGACGACGAGGATGACAACGCCGAAACGGATCAGGAATTCAGCCTGACGCGCGATCGCGTCGCCCGCGTGCTCGCGATGCTTGAAATCAAGCGTGCCAACGGCGGACTTAGCGCCGGCGAGGTGAAGGCGCACGAGGCCGCGACGTTGCGCCTGTACGGTGCGGGAGCGGCACCAAGAAAGTTCGCCAGCATCAATATGCAACAGGTCGACGGCGTGTTGCGCGGCCAATACCGCTTCGCCGGCGCTTATCAAACAGGAAGACTAAGCTCGAAGGGGGCTCAGATTCAGAATCTGACGCGGGACGTGCTCGGCGAAGACGGCGCCGCAGAGAGCCCGCTGGTCGAGGCAATCGCCAAGGGTTGCGATTATGCCACGCTGGTCGCGGCGGATCCTGCCGACACGCCGGCAACACGTAAGCTCGCCCTGATCGTGCGGCCGGCCTTGATCGCCCAGTCCGGGAAGCTGCTTGCATGGTCGGACTGGTCGGCGATCGAAGCGCGGATCACGCCTTGGCTCGCCGCTTCGGAAGGCGCCGAGCAGGTGCTCGATGTCTTCCGTACCAATGATCGCGATCCCATGCGGCCAGATAACTATGTCATCGCCGCCGCCGATGTCTTTCACAAAGACGTATGCACGATACCGAAACCGGAACGCCAGATTGGCAAGGTCGTGGTCCTCGCCTGCGGCTTCGGTGGCGGCGTCGGCGCGCTAAAGGATATGGCACTCAGCTATCGCATCCATCTCGAGGATGGCGAGGCGCGCCGCATCGTCGACGCCTGGCGCGAGGCTAACCCATGGGCGCGAGAGTTCTGGGGCGCGCACCGCGATGGCGAGAGCTTCGGGCTCTGGGGCGCCGCAATGAGCGCCTGGGAAGTGCCTGGCCGGATCACGACCGCGGGCCGACTCGCCTTCATCTATCGCGATGACTATCTCGGCGGCGCGCTGTTCATGGCGCTGCCGTCGAGTCGCTTGTTGACCTATCCGCGCCCGCGCTGGCGCGAGGTCGAGGTGCTCGGAAAGGACGGCAAGCCGACCGGCGAGAAGCGCACCGAGATGTCGTTCCGGCGCGCCCACGGGCGCGTGAAGCTATGGCACGGCACGCTCTGCGAGAACGCAATCAGCGGCACGGCTGCGGACATCCTGCGCACGACGGTCGCGCGGATCGAGACAAATCCGGCGCTCGCTTTCATGCCGATCCGCATGACGACGCACGACGAGATCGTGAGCGAGGTCGACGCGGCGCGCGCCGACGAGGCGAAGGCGATCCTGCGGCGCGAGATGCTGACGCTGCCGGGCTGGGCCGAAGGCTTGCCTTTGCAATCCGAAGAGCAAGTTTGCGCCCGCTACAGTAAATCAAAAACCACACTGATGGGGGTGCAACGCTCATGAACGCACCCTTCACCGCTCGCATTCTGCGGTCCTATCAGTCGCGAGCCGCGACTTGGTTATACGAGCGCGATGCTGCGTTCCTGATCGCGCCGCTCGGTGCCGGCAAGGGCGCCGCGGCGCTCACGGCGCTCGCCGAGCTGATCCGCGACGGACACCGCCGCCACGCGCTCGTCATCGCCCCGAAGCTCGTCGCTGCGACCGTGTGGCCGCGGGAGGTCACGCTCTGGCCACACCTCGCGCATTTGCGCGTTGCCGTGCTCAACGGCGCGCCCGAGCGCCGGCGGGCGCTTCTCGCTACCGCTGCGGCGCGCGAGGTGACGGCGATCGGCATCGATCTCGTGCCCTGGCTGGTCGGCGAGCTCGCCGGCCTGGCCGACGATCACCCGCTGCTCGACGTGCTGATCATCGACGAAACGTCGCGGCTCAAGGATCCGAGCGGCAAACGCGCCCGCGCGCTCCTGAAGGTCGCCGGGCGATTCCGGACGCGCTGGGGCCTGACCGGCACGCCGCGGCCGAACTCGAGCATGGACCTATTCATGCCGGCCGCCGTCGTGACCGACGGCGCGCTGTGGGGCCGCGCCTTCGTGCCGTGGCAGAAGCAGCATTTTCGACCGCGCGATCCGTTCGGGCGCGAATGGATGGCCCTGCCGGGAGCAGAAGCGAAGATCGCCGCCTCATTCGGCATGGTGGCGATGACCGTCGCCGACGAGGACATGCCCGACCTGCCGCCGCTCAACATCGTCGAGACGCACCTGCAACTACCAGACGCCGTGATGGCGAGCTATCGGGCGATGGCGCGGGAGCTGCTCACGACGGCCGAGGGGCGCACGATCGAGGCCGCCTCGCCGCTGATCGCGACCGGTAAGCTGGCGCAGATGGCCAACGGCTTCCTCTACGACACGGGCAATGATGATGCGGTCTTTGTACACGACCTGAAGATCGAATGGCTGCGCGAGCTGGTCGAGAGCCTCGACGGCGAGCCGCTCCTCATCGCCTACGAGTTCATCGAGGACCTACGGACCATCCGACGCGCGCTGGGAGAGGTGCCGGTGCTCGGCGGCCCGACCAGTGCCGCGGAGTCAGCGCGATTGGTTGCGGCCTGGAATGCAGGGTCGCTGCCGCTGCTCGCCTTTCACCCCGCCGCGGCCGGGCATGGCATCAACCTGCAATACGGCGGGTCGCGCATGGCGTGGCTGTCGCCGAGCTGGTCGGCTGAGCTCACCCAACAAGCAATCGCACGCATCTACCGGCCGGGGCAGACGCGGCATGTGACCATTCACGTCTGCGTCGCAATGCGCACAGTCGACGAGATGAAGCGCGACCGGGTGCTCGGCAAGATGAGCGCGCAGGAAGCGTTTCGGCGGCATCTGGAGCAAATCTGATGCAAAAGCGCACCGCCTTCCGCCTGGCCATGCTGGCAAACGGTTTCGTGCCGCTGCTGAATGATTGCAAGCGGTCGATCGAAAAGGACTGGCCGAAGCGGACTGTCGATGAGGCTGAGGTGCGGTCGTGGGATCGCAGCGCGCTGTTATCGACCGGCATGAAGCTCGACGGCGATCTGGCGGTGATTGACGCCGACGTCGCGGATGCGAGCCTCGTCGAGACCCTGGCGGACGCGCTCGGCAAGAGCTTTCCAACGCTATTCGAGCACGGTCTCGTGCGCCACGCTGGCGGGCCGAAGGAAGCCTGGATCGCACGCGTCGACGAGCCATTTCGACGGCTCGCTTCGCGGCGCTGGTATCGCGGCAGCGATCCGGACGACCCCGCCGTACCGAAGCATCTGGTTGAGTGCTTCGGTTCGCTCGGGACGCGGCAATTCGCAGTCGACGGGCCGCACGCGCGCAACCAGGCTGGCGAGGTCATCGACGAGTATCGGTTTGCCGGCGGCGCCTCGCCGGCGACAACGCCGCGGGCGGCCCTGCCCGTGCTGCCAAAAGCAGCTTACGCGCTGGCCTGCAATCTGTTCGACGAGATCGCTCAGGCAGCAGGGCTCGCCGCAGTCAGCGAGAGCAGCAGGCGAGGCGAAACGGAATTGCGACGCTTTGAGCTCGACGCCGATACCGAGATCGAAACGCGCGATCACGGCGCGATGACGGTCGCCGAGCTGGAACGCCACATGCGCGAGCGGCGCAACGGCACGACGACGATGCGCTGCTCGGGCAGCTTTCACGATCGAACGCGGGTGCGAACCGACTCGCATCTCATCAACTGGGGTCGCTACGGCCTCGGCATCTACGACACCATGACAGAAACGACATGGCACCGGCGCACGCGAGCCCCGTCCGCAACGTTCGCGTTCCTGGAGCAATTAAAGGGAAGGAACCCGCTCAAATGAAAGCTGATGCATTCAACGGCGAAGCTATCAGTCGGGCCGACCGAGAATTGCTGACACGCCTCGGCGACCACCCGTTGCTGCGCAATCCGCTCTACAGCGCGCCCCCGCCGCCGTTGCCCGACTACGCCACGCTCACTACCGCCGCCGCAGTGGAGGCGGCGCAGCGAGCGTGCTTTGCGGCTGCCCTCGATTGGCTGCTGGTGAACTACGCCTTCTGCAAGAGCGCCTTCATGGGCAAGGGCGGCATCATCTCGCTGGTCGACGGCGAGATGGGATCGCTCGTAAGCCTGCGCGGCTTCATGCAGCCCTACGCGTTCGTGAGCGAGGGGCCGAGAGGCGGGCGCAAGACGATATCCGTTGTCGATGACTGGATGAAGCACCCGCTGCGGGCGCATATCGACAAGGTTCAGGCCCGGTCCGATCGGCCGCGGCCGACGTTCGAGGAGGAAGGCGTCACCGTCTACAATCGCTATTGGCCGCCGACACACCCAACAAGCGGAGGTGAGATCGAGACATTCGAGACTTTCTTCGCGCGACTAGTTCCCAATGACACAGAGCGTGCGTGGTTCTGGAACTACCTCGCCCACAAGGCCCGCAAGCCGTGGGTGCCGATGATCGCGGTCATCATGGTGGCGGAGGAGTTCGGAACGGGCCGCGGGACGCTGTTTGATATCCTTGAGCTGCTGTTTGGCGAGGATTACGTCGTGCCGTGCACGTTCGGCGAGCTAACAGGAACCGCGGCAGGCGCGCGCTTCAACGACCGGCTCGCCAACGCGCTCATCGCCACCGTCAACGAAGCTGCCGATGAGGACGGGCACCAGCAGGCGCGGCGGCGGCTGAACTACGAGGCGCTGAAGAACGCAATCGAGCCGTCACCAACGGCGCGACACCGCTTCGAGGCGAAAGGACAGCACGCCTACGCACAGCGCTCGGCGAGAACCACGCTCATCGCGACCAACCATCGCGACGTGGTGAAGCTGCCGCGCGACGACCGACGCATCTGCGTCATCACCTGCGGCAGCAAGATGACGCCGATCGAGAGGGCCGACATCCGGGCCTGGATGGCGGTACCGGAGAACATCGGCGCGCTCCATCGGGCGCTGCTCATGCGGCCGGCGGTACCCCTCGACGTGTTCGACCCCTACGGCGACCCGCCGCCCTTCGTGGGAAGGCTCAAAATGATCGGGATGGGTGAGACCCGACTTGAGGATGCCTACGGGACGGCAATAGACGCGCTCGACGGGTGCCCGCTGTTCACGATGACGCAAATGCAGAGGCTGATTGCCTATTTCGGCGACTTCAAGACCGGCGATTGGTCGGACAAGGCCCGGCATACCGTCGCCAAGAATGCATACCGGCTGCGTGAACGAAACGAGCCGAACAACCGTATCAAGTACCGCAAGCGGCAAGAGATCGTCTACGCCCGCGCAAACGCTGATCAGCGACGCTGGCACGAGGCTGATACAGGGCTGATCATCAGGCAGCTTGATATTGCAGAGGATCGGGTGACGCAGGTCATCAACGCCGAGCGTGACGAGCTTGCCGATCTCATGCGCGCGCAGGGATCCTAATTCGCCGCCGGAGGCGCGATAACACGCGTGCACACATGCACAGGGGCTGCGCAAGACCGGCTCCGCGAAGGGGTGTTGGAGCTTTTATTAACGTCGGCGCGTGCGCAGAGTGGCACAGGCAATCGAGTGTGTGTGTAAGGCGTTACGTGTTGTCTACGTTTATATTTTGACTTTAGATTTGCAACTTGCACAGTAAATCCAGAATCAATAGAGAAAGATAGATAGAATGGTATAATATTACTTATTATGTAATTGCTATAAGGGTAGGGGCTCTCCCTCTGTGCACGTGTGAACCACCGCCGCTGAAACCCCACGCGGGGCCGCCTCCGCCAGCGCGCGGCGTGCGGCGAGTATGGGATGGTGACCCCTCCCTGGGTGGGATGGTGACCCTCCTGGCGGCTACCTACCTCCCAAAATTCGTGCGGCTGGCGCATCGGGATGGTCGTTTCGGCAGATGGCTTGTTCTGGTTCGGATGGTGGTCTTGATGGTTGGTTTTGATGGTCGGTTCGGATTGGTCGTCATACAGTAACAAAAACCGGTTTTACTTACGGTACGCCGACTCGTTGGATGATCGGATGGTTCATGCGGTCGACGGTGACCGGCTGCTCGTCTGGGTCTAGATGCCCATCCAGCTGCGTCGATAGCTGATCCATTAGCTTTGAGCTACGGCTGCCGGGTTTTCTACCATCTGTAGGGCATTTGCCAACAGCTCGACGCGATGGGATGGGTCACGGAGGCGCCGCGGAGGCGGCCCACCGCATATTCCAGGAACGCGCTAAGCAGGAGGCTGCCCGGCGGCAGCGGATGCGCGACATCATCGCGAGCATCCTACCTGGAACCGAGGGCGCAGGCCCGTGACGTCGGCGCACGCAGCGGCAGTGTCACCATTGTCCGGAGGTTTCCCACGTTTGTCCCTTGCGCGACGTTTGTCCCTTGCGCGCACGAAGTAGAGAGGAGGGTTTGAGAGAGGGTTATATTATTTACTCTCCTTTCTACGCCGCGCGCGTAAGGGACAAACGGTGACACGCCCGGACAATGGTGACAGTGCTAGGCGCCGCCGACGGGCTCTGCTGTCAAAGGTTCGACTCGCCGTCAAAAGGGAGCTCCGTCGATGTTCGTCCTGTTGCAAGTCTCCCCGCCAGAGGCCGCCGGCCACGAGGACTGGTGCTGTTGCCTCGATGTGATCGCGGTTGACGCCTCGGAGGCAGCCCTGCGGCAATACCTGGCTGTCTACGAGCCGCGGTACCGGGCAGCGGTCGCGGCGTTCGACCTCTGGGATGCTGACCTGGCGAAGGACTGGGGCGCGGAGCACGACCGCGTGCATGACGAGTTTCTGGTCAAGTATGACGTCCATGGCTCGCTGATCCAGGGAACGAGATTCGAGATCCGAGATCCTGGAAAGCCGGACCAGCAGCCGGCCCGTTCCGGCGCGGGCAGCGTGGACCTATGGCTGAGAAAACCGCTGCCCAGCGACAGCGACGCGTGGCGGACACCCAGGCGTGGCGAGCGCGGCAAAAGCGCGGAGCCGCGGTCTATTCGGTCGAGGGCCGCGATGTTTTACTTCTTGCCGCGCCCTGCCTTAGCTTATTGCCGAACTCCGTTTTCCAAATCCACGAGACAGCCATGGCGACCGGCGCGGCTCGGTGGCGGCAATATTTCCGCGACGCTCCACCATTTCCGCGAGGCTCCACCGCAGCCTGGCGACGAGCAAGTAGGCGGCTGGTCGCACGCGCAGCTGATACGGATGGACAACCGCTTCCGCGCTCGCCTCCTGCGCGCATTTAAGAGGGGAAGGAGAACCGCCGCCGGGCTGCGACCGCGACGTACACGCCAGAGAGTGGCCGCCAGCGCGCCTAACCCGTCGCCGCCGTGCGCTCGGCGTCCCACGTGATCGCGCGTGCAACGTTGTAAGCGACACGATGCACGAGGCCGTCACCGAGAGGCTTGCCTTGTAACTCGGCCGCGACCCGCTCGAGGAAGACATCGCGTAGATCGGGTGGTACCATCCGCGCCGCTTGCATTAGCTCGTGGAGCTGGGCGTCGGTAAACCGAATCAGCGTCATGCGTCCGTCCGTTCGCCCTCGGGTAGCAGGCACAGCGCCTTCGCGAGGTCCGCGAGCGATCGTGTCATCCGGTCGTACGTTTCGTAAGCCTCGTGGTCGATTTCATCGAGCTCACGTAATTGCGCTGCGATGCGGTCGCAAATCATCGCGGTTGCACAGTATGCTTCGAGCAGCGGGAAGATCTCTGGACCAAAGAACCCGGCCTTCCTTGCCCCGACGGTCGCCTTCCAGGTCTCGGCTTCTTCAGGAGACAGATGCTCCGGCGGGGGTGGTCGTCCGTCTTGGGGGAAGGGAATGATCCTCGAGTGGTCGGACATCGCTATCGCTCCCAAAGTCTGGGCTTGCGAGGGGTGTCATCCTCGTAGGGAAAATCCCATGGTTTCGGTCCTATGGTGCGGTGCGGATCGCGGCCGTCGGCGCGGCTCTCCAAATTAGATTTGGGCGTGAGCCTTAATGCGCGTGCGAATGCCAGCGCGGTGGAGGCTGTCGAGTTGAGCCGTTGTGATAGCCGGTCGTAACTCGGGAGCCCGACGCCGATACGGTCAAGCTCCGTTTCGAGCCTCTCGCATTCAGCCATGGCGTGACAGTAGCGGGCGAGGAGCGCGTGCGTCTCCTTGCTGAAGTGGCGCGCTTTCATACTTGAAACTGCATCTCTCCAGACGGCAGCGGCGGCCTCGGGCATTCCCTGCGGTGGGTCGGGGCGTTCATGCGTCCACGGGACGGCGGGGCTATTGGCAAGGTGGTTGATTTCGTTGGCGGATTTTCGGGGCACCAGAGCCTTCCTCGTTGGGTTATAGAAAATCGCCTGAACCCCGGCCGAAATAGCATTCTCTGAGCCAAAAATCTATCAAAAAGCGCATAATTCAGCTGGTTTCTCAATGGCTTGCAGTGTGGCTTTTTGTCCGGACCTTTTGTTGGAATAGGTAGTCCGTTGCAAAGATCGAGCGCAGCCGCGCCCGGAGGGTGGCCTGGTCTTGAAAAAAATCGACGCCCCCCGCCATCGAAAAGCGCCGAAGGTCTGCCGCGTTGGAATTTTGGCGCGGGCGAGCGTCGGATATCGATTCGCACATCGCTTGCCCTGCGCAATTCCTTCGTTGAATGGCTGACGGCGGGACTGGATAGTGCGCATGATTCCGCAGCCGGAACCGTCGACCCAGGAAGTGCTGGCGGGCCTCGTCGAGCGAGTAACCTACCACAACGCCGAGAATGGTTTTTGCGTTCTGCGCGCCAGGGCGCGCGGGCATCGTGACGTCGTGACC
>Ga0306923_10003830_pt1 | contig 14279 bp, 12 predicted proteins | sample sta12Can44000108_FD_203841 | JGI IMG/M metagenome (GOLD analysis project Ga0306923, IMG submission 203841) | Lab enrichment of tropical soil microbial communities from Luquillo Experimental Forest, Puerto Rico - statanox.12C.anox.44.000.108 (v2)... | ecosystem: Environmental > Terrestrial >... | reverse complement strand
CGGATCGGGGCGGTCGCCGCGCTGCGCCGGGTCGACGTGGTCCCCGGCCTGCCCAAGACCCGGTCCGGCAAGATCCTCCGCAAGACCATGCGCGGCATCGCCGACGGCGCCGACGAACCGGTGCCCTCCACCATCGAGGACCCCGCCGTCCTGGACGCGCTACGCCCCGTCCTGACCGGGGACTGACCTGGCTAGCTCAGCAGGGGGGCGAAGAGGTCGCCGAGCTCGGCGACGCGGGCCATCGTGTCGCCGGCGGTGAAGAACAGGTCCTGGGGCTGGCGGCAGGCTTCGACCTCGTCCCAGGTGACCGGGGTGGAGACGGTGGGGAACTGGCGGGCGCGCAGCGAGTAGGGGGCGACGGTGGTCTTGGAGCCGTTGTTCTGGCTCCAGTCGATCAGGACCTTGCCGGTGCGCAGCGACCTGGTCATCCGGGATACCGCACGGCCGGGCTGCTCGCGTTCGAGACGTTCGGCGTAGATCTTGGCCTGGTCGCTGGCCTGCTCGGAGGTTACCCCGGAGATCGCCGCGTAGAGCTGCAGGCCCTTGCCTCCCGAGGTCTTGGCCAGCGGGGGCAGGCCGTCGGCCTCCAGCATGGGCCGCAGGGCCTCGGCCACCCGGCAGCAGTCCACGATGTTCGCGGGCGCGCCCGGGTCGAGGTCGAAGACCAGCAGGTCGGGCTCGCGGACGTGGGGCATCCGCCACATCGGGACGTGCAGTTCCAGGCCGGCCAGGTTGGCCGCCCAGATCAGCGCGGGCAGGTCGTCGACGACCAGGTAGGTGACGGTGCTGCCGCGCGCCCGGGAGCTTTCCGACTCGACCGTGGCGGTCCGGATCCAGTCCGGGCGGTGCGCGGTGACGTGCTTCTGGAAGAAGGCCTCGCCGGCCACACCTTCCGGGTACCGCTTGAGCGTCAGCGGCCGGCCCGCGATGTGCGGCAGCAGGGCCGGCGCCACCCGCTGGTAGTAGTCGAGGACCTCGGCCTTGGTGAAGCCGCTGTCCGGGTAGAGCACCTTGCCCAGGTTGGTCAGCGTCAGCGTCCGCCCGTCCACCTGGACGGGGACCTTCACGTCAGGGCTCACTGTGCTCACTCACGGGCCACATCCTCAGGGTTCTTGTCGTCGCGCAGGCCCTTGTACACCGGGGCGCGCATCCGGCCCGCCCGGGTCCACCTGTCGAAGACCACGTCGATCACCAGCCGGGGCTCTACCCAGACCGCGGTGCGGGCATGCTCGGGCGGCACGGGACCGTCGAACGGCGAGTCCGGGCGGCGCAGCGGCTCGAGCCGCTCCCCCAGCATGCGCAGCGTCTCGGCGGTGAACCCGGTGCCGACGTGCCCGGCGTAGATCAGCCCGGAGTCGTCGTTCACCCCGACCAGCAGCGACCCGACCTGGCCGGTCCGGTTGCCCTTGCCCGGCTTGTAGCCGGCCACGACGGCCTCCTGGCTCCGCTGGTTCTTGATCTTGCGCCAGTTGTCGGTCCTGGTCCCGGGCAGGTACCTGGACTCCAGCCGCTTGGCCACCACGCCTTCCATGCCGTGCTCGACCGAGACGGCCCGCACGGCGGCGAAGTCCTCGCCGGGGAAGGACGGCGGGGTCTGCCAGTTCGGCCCGGCCAGGCCCAGTGACTCGAGCAGCGCGCGGCGCCCGGAGTACGGCTCGTCGAGGAGCGGCCTGCCGTCCAGCTGGAGCAGGTCGAAGACCAGGTAGGTGACCGGGTTCTGGCCGGCCAGCAGCCTGGCCTGGGAGGCGTCGCTGACGTGCATGCGAGACTGCAGCGCCTCGAACTCGGGCCAGCCGCCCTCGCCGAACACCACGATCTCCCCGTCCAGCAGCAGCTGCTTGTGGCTCGTGGCGTGGCCCAGGCCCCTGAGCTCCGGGTAGGCGACGGTGATGTCCCGTTCGGTTCTCGACATGAGCCGGACCTGGCCGCGTTCGACGAAGGCCAGCGCGCGGACGCCGTCCCACTTCATCTCCAGCGCCCATTTCCCGTCGTCCGGCGGCGGCGCCGTGGTCAGCACGGCGAGCATCGGCCGCAGCCCCGGCGGGAGCGGCTGGCGCTCCCGGTGCATCATCCACTGCTTCCCCCCGGTCTGGAACAACGTGTATCCCCCCGTAACCCGCTGCCCGTACAGCCTGACCTTGACCTCGTCCTTCGCCCACTTCAGCGTCTCGTAGCGGCCTGAGTCCCAGATGGTGACCGCGCCGGCCCCGTACTCCCCCCGGGGAATCTCCCCCTCGAAGCGCCCGTACTCCAGCGGGTGATCCTCGGTGTGCACGGCCAGGTGGTTGACGGCCGGGTCGTCCGGCACGCCCTTCGGCACCGCCCAGGACACCAGCACCCCGTCCCGCTCGAGCCTGACGTCCCAGTGCAGCCTCCTGGCGTGGTGCTCCTGGATAACGAACGCGCCGCCGTCCGGGTTCTCCGTACCCGGCGGGCCCTCGGCGGGCACGGGCTCGGGCGTGCGGGCCGGGTCGCGCTTGTCCCGGTACGCCTGCAGCTTGTCCGCGTCCACGTCAGCCTGTCTACCCGGATTAGCCGGCCGGGGAACGGGTAGCCCGGCCCGTTCGGATCAAATGACCTGGGCCGTTACACCTGTTTCCTATATTGCCCAGTTGTAAATTAAGGTAGTAGGGAATGTAGTGTTCGGGAGCAGGGTTCGGCAGCGTCGCGACGAAGGGATCACCCGGATGGGCCTCAGCCTCTATGTCGTCCTCGGTAGTGCGCTGGTGGGGTTGCTGGTCGGGCTCACCGGCGCCGGCGGCGGCGCCCTGATGACGCCGATGCTCATCCTGCTGTTCTCGGTCAAGCCGGCCGCGGCCATCTCCAGCGACCTGGTCGCCGCGGTGGTGATGCGGCCCGTCGGCGCCGCCGTTCACCTGCACAAGGGCACGGTGAACCTGCGCATGGTCGGGCTGATGACGCTCGGCTCGGTGCCGATGGCGTTCCTCGGCGCGTTCCTGCTCAAGCAGATGGGCGACAGCGCCGCGGACCAGAAGAACGTCCAGATCGCGCTGGGCGCGGCGTTGCTGGTCGGCGCGGGTGCCATGGTGTTGCGCTACGTCCTGGACCGCCGGTCGGGCCGGGCGCGCACCGGCGCGATCAGGCAGGTCCCGCTGCGGCCGGTGCCGACCGTGCTGATCGGCATGATCGGCGGGCTGATCGTCGGCATCACCTCGGTCGGCTCGGGCTCGCTGATGATCATCCTGCTGCTGTTCACCTACCCGCTGCTGTCGGCGAACCAGCTGGTCGGCACCGACCTGACCCAGGCGGTCCCGCTCACCGCGGCGGCGGCCCTCGGCGCGCTGACGTTCGGGCACGTGGAGTTCGGCGTGACCGCGTCGATCATCGTGGGCAGCGTGCCCGCGGTGCTGATCGGCTCGCTGCTCTCCTCCCGCGCGCCGGACAGGTACATCAGGCCGGCCATCACCTTCGTGATCTTCGCGTCCGGGCTGAAGTACGTCGGCGTGCCGACCTACCCGCTGGGCTTCATCATGGGCAGCATCCTGCTGGCCGGCGCGGCGTACTGGTTGGCCTGGGTGCGGCCGCGGCGGGCGGGCGCCGGAGCCGCCGCGGCCGCTCCGGCGCTCGCCCCGGCGGCAGGATTGCCGGAGCGAGCGCGGACGCCGCTCGACGACGTGCCGGTCAGGTGACGGTCAGCCCGCGTACTTCTGCACCAGGTGGCCGAGGTTCGGCAGCGCGGCCGCGACGTGCTTGGCCGCGCCGCCGCGGACGGTGCGGTAGGCCTTGATGATCGTGGGCCGGTCGGAGGCCGCCGCCCGGGCGTCGGTCACCGAGAGCAGCGCCCCGGACACCTCGTCGCCGCGCTTGACCAGGTAGTCGCCGAACCCGGAGGCGCCGGAGGCGGCGAAGTCCGCCCAGTACGGCTCGAGCTTGTCCGCCAGGTCCGGGAGCAGGGACTCCACCATGTGCTGCAGGTAGCCCGACGCGAAGGCGTTCGCGGTCTTGTAGGCGAGCTTGACCGCGGTGCCGGAGATCCCCGACTTGGCCGAAACCTCCTGCTGGATCAGCGTCAGGCAGTCGGCGACGACCTGGGGCCTGGTGTCCGGCGCGAGCAGGATGTCCTGAAGCGTGGCTGCCATGGTTCTCCTTGTCACTAGGGTGTTCCCGCTGCCTGTGGGAGCCCTCGCGCAAGGCCGTGGCGCCCAGCTCCCCTCCGGGCCACACCAAGCTAGCGCATCCGCATGCTGTCCGTTACGAGAGTTTTCTCACTGTTACCTCGAGCGTCATGCGACGGTACGCACCGTGACCGCGGACGGCAAAATCGGGAAGCACGGTATTTCTGGCGTCAGCTGGGCCCTCTTATGGCCGTGTGACGATCTCGGGGGGTACTGGGTGGGCGGTGCGCCTACAGTGGTCAGCGTGACCGAAACGTGGCAGGTGGAACCGTCCGGGCCACTGCGCGGCGACATCGGCGTGCGCGGGTCGAAGAACGCGGTGACCAAGCACATGGTCGCGGCGATGCTGGGCGACGGGCCGAGCACGATCCGCAACGCGCCTGAGGTCGGCGACGTCGACATCACGGCCGCGATGCTGGAGGCCATCGGGTTCCAGATCGGCCGCTCCGACGGCGACGTCACGGTCGCGCCGAACGGGACGGTTCAGTCGCGGGTGCCCGAGGCGTTCACCGGGCTCAACCGGATCCCGATCCTGATGATCGGGCCGCTGCTGCACCGGACCGGGGAGGCGTTCGTGCCGCTGGTCGGCGGCGACCCGATCGGGCGGCGGCCGGTCGACTTCCACGTCGCGGCGCTGCGCGCGCTCGGCGCCGAGGTCGAGCAGGGGCCGGCCGGGATCACGGCCCGGGCGTCGCGGCTGCACGGCGCGCGGATCGACCTGCCGTACCCGAGCGTGGGCGCGACCGAGACCGTGCTGCTGTCGGCGGTGCGGGCCGAGGGCAAGACGGTGCTGCGCAACGCGGCCACCGAGCCCGAGGTGGTCGAGCTCGCCCTGTTCCTGCAGCGGATGGGCGCGCAGATCGAGCTCAGCCCGGACCGGCGGATCGTCATCGAGGGCGTGCCCCGGCTGCGCGGCGCGTCCCGGTGGCTGGCCGGCGACCGGCTCGAGGCGTTCTCCTACCTGGTGGCCGGGCTGATCACCGGGGGTGAGGTCCGGGTGCACGGCTGCCCGCAGGACCGGCTGGTCACCGCGATCACCACGCTGGCCAAGATGGGCGCGCAGATCGACATCACCGACGAGTGGATCACCGCTTCGGCGCCGTCCGGGCTGCGCCCGGCCGCGGTGCACACCGACACCCATCCGGGATTCATGACCGACTGGCAGCAGCCCCTGATGGTGCTGTTCACCCAGGCCGACGGCATGTCCGTGCTGCACGAGACGGTGTTCGAGAACCGGCTGGTGTACGTGCCCGCGCTGAAGGAGATGGGCTGCGAGATCGAGACGTTCGCGGCCTGCCTGGGCGGCGCCGCGTGCCGCTTCCACGACACGAACTCGGCGCATTCGGCGGTGATCAGGGGGGTGTCCAAACTGCGCGGCGCCGACGTCACGCTGCCCGACGTGCGCGCCGGGTTCTCCGCCGTGCTGGCCGCGGCGGTGGCCGACCGGCCGTCGGTGCTGCGCGGCATCCACCACATCGAACGCGGCTACCACCGGCCGTTCGACCAGTTCGCGTCGCTCGGGCTGACCATCCGGCGCGGCTGAGGCCGGGTTTGATCCCGAACGGCCTGGCTATCCTGCCCCTATGACCACGGCTTTCGTGCTCGGGGGCGGAGGGCTCCTCGGCGCCCACGAAGTCGGCATGCTGCGTGCCCTCGGCGAGGCGGGCGTCCGGCCCGACCTAGTGGTGGGCACCTCGATCGGGGCGATCAACGGCGTCGTGGTGGCGGCCGACCCGGCCGGTGCGGCCGCCCGGCTGTCGCGGATGTGGCAGGGCGAGGAGCTCCGGCTGGCGTTCAGCGAGAAGCTGTGGGGACGGGCGGCGCGGCTGGTGCGTTCGGGGACGCACCTGCACTCGCTGGAGCCGCTGCGCCGGCTGCTGGCCGAGGTGCTCGGCCGCGAGTCCTTCTCCGACCTGGAGCTGCCGTTCCAGTGCGTGGCGGCCAGCATCGAGGACGCCACCGCGCGGTGGTTCTCCGACGGCCCGGTGGTGTCCGCGGTCATGGCCTCGTGCGCCGTGCCCGGGCTGCTGCCGCCGGTGGAGATCGACGGCACGCACTACTTCGACGGCGGCCTGGTCGACTCGATCCCGGTCGGCCGGGCGGTCGCGCTGGGCGCCACCACCGTGTACGTGCTGCAGGTGGGCCGGATCGAGAGCCCGCTGGCGGTGCCGCGCAAGCCGTGGGAGGTGGGCCTGGTCGCGTTCGAGATCGCGCGGCGGCACCGGTTCCACGAGGAGATGTCCTCGCTGCCGGACCACGTCCGGGTGCACGTGCTGCCGACCGGCGGGGACCGGCTGCCACCGGGCCGGGCGCAGTTCCGCTACCGGGACCGGTCCAAGGTCGGTCTCAGCATCGAGCGCGCGTACGCCGCGTCGGCGAGCTACCTCGCCGCGCTGGCCGCTCATTAGCTCACTTTGCTCACTTAGCTCACTTCGGCACTTCTGGCACATCTCGTCCGTTTCTGTCCGCATATGAGATTGTCCCGCTACCGTAGGGGCATGCACGACCGTGAGGTCGTCGCGGCCATCGTGGCGGGCGATCCCGCGGGACTCGCCGAGGCGTATGACAGGTACGCGACACCGCTGTACAGCTTCTGCCGGACGATGCTGCGCGAGCCAGCCGACGCCGCGGACGCCGTGCAGGACACGTTCGTCATCGCGGCGCCCAGGATGTCCGGGCTGCGCGACCCGGAGCGGCTGCGGTCCTGGCTGTACGCGGTGGCCCGGAACGAGTGCCTCCGGCGGCTGCGGGCCGGCAGCCTGCAGGCGTCCATCGAGGAGGCGACGGACGTGACCGACGAGGCGGCCGACGTCGGCGCGGACGTGGAACGGGCGGACCTGCGCACCCTGGTCCGCGACGCGCTCGGCGGGGTGGGGCCCGCCGAGCGGGAGGTCCTCGAGCTGCAGCTGCGGCAGGGCCTGAACGCCGGCGAGGTGGCCAGCGTGCTCGGGGTCTCCCGCAACCACGCGCACGCGCTGCTGTCCCGGGCGCGCGACCAGCTCGCGACCGCGCTCGGGGCGCTCGTGGTGGCCAGGACCGGGCGCCAGGACTGCCCGGACCTGGACGCGATGCTCCAGGAGTGGGACGGCGTGCTGACCGTGCTGGTGCGCAAGCGCGTCAACCGGCACGTGGAGCGGTGCCCGGTCTGTTCGGGGCGGCGGCGCCGGGAGGTATCGCCGGCCATGCTCCTCGGGATCGCGCCCATCGCCGCGCTGCCGCTGATGGCGCGGGGCCTGCCGGCCGGCTTCCGGGACCAGGTGCTGCAGATGGCCACCGGGAACTCGCCCGCCGCCGTGGCCCATCGGGCCGCCGTGGCGAAGACCTCGTACTCGTTCGGCCATCAAGGTTTCCCCCGGCCGCTCCATCAGCCTGGTTCGCCCTGGTGGCATGCGCGACCGGCGCACGCCGGCGCGGCGGCCGGGACCGCGGCGGCGGTGGCGGTGGGCGCCTGGATCGCGGTGCCGCCGCACCACGGCGTGCCTCCGGCCGGGGCCGCCACGCCGAGCGTGACCGGCAGCGCGCTTCCCGCCCTCGGCCAGGACGGCCGGACCGGGACGCCGGGGCCCGGCGGTACGGCCAGTGCCACGGCGCAGCCCAGCGCGCTGCCGATGGCCAGCGGCAGCTCCAGCTCCAGCGCAGGGTTCCCGACGGTGAGCGTGACGGCCGTGCCTTCGTCCGCGGGCGCGAGCAGCGCGGACCCGAGCCCGAGCCCGAGCGCGAGCACCAGCGACGAGGCGGCCGCCGGGACGCTGAGCGTCAGCCCGTCCGCGCTCGACGTCACGCCCCCGGCCAGCGGCTCGATCACGGTCACCGCGTCCGGCGGCCCGGTGAACTGGTCGGTCTCCGAGCCGGCCGGCCTGGAGAAGAAGGTCGTCATCGCGCCGATGTCGGGCACGCTGGCGGCAGGCGAGACCGTCACGATCAGCGTGACCGTGACGGGCCCGGGCAAGCCGCGGGTGCACCTGACGTTCGTCCCCGGGGGCTCGGTGGTGACGGTGAGGATCGGCTGAGCCGCCCGGTCACCCCGGCTATGGCCAGGGCCGGGTGCGCGGCCGCCAGGCGGGAACGGCGCGCCGGTACGCCTGGTACTGCTCCCCGAACTGGCGGGCCAGGGCCGGCTCTTCGTACCAGCGGGCGAACGAGGCGACGGTGACCCAGACGATGGCGGCGTAGCCCAGCAGCACGGGCTGGCCCAGCGCGAGCCCCTGCCCGGTGATGGCGGCCACCACCGCCAGGTACATCGGGTTGCGTACGTACCGGTACAGGCCGCCGATCACCAGGTGCTCGGTCGGGGCGACCGGGGCGGGAGTGCCGTGGCCTTCGGCCACGAACCGCACGAACGCCTGGATGAGCACGATGGCGCCCAGGATGAGCATGATCAGCCCGGCCGCGCGCACCGGCGCCCAGTGCGCCAGCGGCCCGCGCACCTGCCACCGGGTCAGCCACCAGGGCACCAGGCCCGCCACGACGCCGGGCGCGACCGCGAAGAACAGCGCGCTGCCTGCCGCGGCGGTGGGCTTGCGCATTCCGGGCCTGCTCAGGCGGCGGGCCGGGCCGCGACGCCGCGGGCCAGGCCGGCGACGAGGCGGGCGGTGCGCGCTGGCTGGTCCCGCATCACCCAGGTGCGGCTCTCGGGGATGATCTCCAGTCGCGCGCCGGGGAGGATGGCGGCCAGCTTGCGGCCGTCCTCGAGGGGGAAGAACTTGTCGTCGGCGGCCCAGGCGACCAGCGCGGGCCCGGTGAAGCCGGCCAGCTCGGCGGCGATCTGGTTCATGAAGGCGTCGTCCCCCAGCGCCGCGGTGAGCCGCCGGAGATCGCGCCGCACGCCCTGGTCGGCGAAGTACGCGGCGATCCACCGGTCGATCAGGTCATGCGGCAGGTCACCGTGGGTCAGCCAGCCGTAGGTGACCGGCAGGGACCGGGGCGGCCTGGCCTTCAGCATGGCCAGCAGCGGGGTCAGGGCCTTTATGCGGGCGGCTGCGATGAGCGGGCGGAACGGCTTGGGCGGGAAGTGATCGAACGCGTCGCCGGTGGCGAGCACCAGCCCGCCGAGCCGGCCGGCGTGGCGGGCCGCGACGACCTGGGCGACGGCGGCGCCGCTGTCGTTGCCGACCAGGGTGACGTCGCGGAGATCAAGCGCGTCGAGAAAGTCGGCGACCAGGCGGCCAAGCCCCGCGGCCGTCAGGTCGGCATCGGGCCGGAGCGCGGCCGGGTGCGCGCCGAACGGCAGCTCGGGGACCAGGCAGCGGAACTCCCCCTCGAGCAGGCGCGTGACGGGATCCCACAGGCGGGCGCCCATCAGGTAGCCGTGGAGGAACACGACCGGCGCGCCGGCGCCGGATTCGTGGTAGTGGACGATGCCGTGGGACAGTTCGGTGCGGGGCATTGGATCCTCCGGTGCGTCGCTAGTAACATACAGACAGTCTGTACGGAATTGCCGTAACCAGATTTACATACAGACAGTACGTATGGCAAGGGCTGCGGGCCGGAAAGGCTACGACAGGCGCATGACCAGGACCAAGCACGATCTCCGCTCGGAGGCGACCCGGCGGCGGCTAGTGACCGCCGCGCGCACGCTGTTCGGCGCGCGCGGTTACGCGGACGTGGGCACGGAGGAGATCGTCCGGGCCGCCGGGGTGACCCGCGGCGCCCTGTACCACCAGTTCCGCGACAAGGCCGACCTGTTCGCCGCGGTGGCGGAGGAGATCGAGGCCGAGATCGCCGAGCGGATCGCGGGCGCGGCCGGGACGGAGCCCGACCCGGTGGGCGCGCTGCGGTCCGGCGCCCGGCTCTTCCTCGACGCCTGTGCCGAGCCCGAGGTCGAGCGGATCATCCTGCTCGACGCCCCGGCCGTGCTCGGCTGGGAGGCGTGGCGGGACCTGGCCGGCCGGTACGGGCTCGGCCTGGTCCAGTTCGGGCTGCAGGCGGCGATGGAGGCCGGAGCCATCGTCCCGCAGCCGGTCGCCCCCCTCGCCCACGTCCTGATCGGCGCGCTCAACGAGAGCGCGCTCTACGTGGCGCGGGCCGAGGACGGGCCCGCGGCGCGGGAGCAGTGCGTCGCGATCCTCGACCGCATCTTGCGCGGCCTGATGCCCGATGGCTGACTGGCCGAGTCGCTCCCTTGGCGGCGGGCTCGGCGTTTCCGCGGAAACGCGTGAGGGCCGGGCCGGCACGATGTGACACCGTGCCGGCTATTACCGGCTCAATGTCACATCATGGCGGCTGTCGCACTTCGCCAGAGCGGACTTCTGTCACTCCAGCACCGACCGGCCTGGCGTCGCAACCACGACACTGTGACATTGAGGCGGTCGGGTGCACCACGATGTGACATCGTCGTGGTGGCCGCTGTGGGGCAGGGTTTACGGGAAGGGCTGCTGGGAGTGCGGGGGGCGTTTGGGGTGGGTGGCAGGGACGGCGGGGCGGGGGGTTTCGGCAGGTCGTTCGGCTAGAGACCAGATCGTGGTGCGCTTGGTGTCGGTGTCTTCGGTTACGCGCTGGCCAGGGACGTCGTAGCTGGCCAGCGGGGTCAGCCGGTCGCGGGGCAGGTAGGCGCGGCCGAAGTCGGCGGCCAGTACGGCGGCGCCGCGGGATCGCGCCCGGCCGGCGAACCGCATCACCCGGGCCGCCAGGTCGCGCTGGTAGAAGGCGTCGGCGACCAGGACCAGGCCGGTGCCCGGGGGCGGGAGGTCGTCGCGGTCCAGGACGTCGGCGCACACGGCGCGCACGGTCACGCCGTTGGCGGCGGCGTTCACCTCGATGGCATCGGTGGCGAGCGGGTCGATGTCGTAGGCGGTCACGGCGGCCGCCCCGGCCATGGCCGCGGCGATGGCGACCAGCCCCGAGCCGGAGGCGATGTCGACCACGTCCCGCCCCCGGGCGAACTGGGGATGATCGAGCAGGTAGCGGGCCAGCGCCTGGCCGCCCGCCCAGGCGAACGCCCAGAACGGCGGGTCCAGGCCGGTCCGGCCCGAGGTCGCCTCGGTGCGCTGCCACAGGCTGATCGGGTCGCTCGCCTGGTGCAGCCGGATCTCGGGCACCAGCGGCACCGGCCCGAGCCGGGTGCCGGTCCGGATGATCGGCTGATCCCGGGCCATGCCGGTCATGATGACCACACGCGGAGCTACGGTGTCAAGCGAGGCCAGGAGAGGGGACCGTCGTGGATTATGCCGGGCACTTCCAGCAAGAGGCCGCCGCCTTCGAGGCGGCAGCGAGGCAGGCGGCCGGCGCCGAGGCCGCCCCGGCGGTCCCGTCGTGCCCGGGATGGGTGCTGACCGACCTGGTCTTGCACCTGGGGATCGTGCACCGGTTGGTGGCGCGCATCATCGGCGAGCGGATGCAGCAGCCCCCGGCGATGGGAGGCGACCGGTCGTGGCTGAGCCTGGCGGAGGAGTGGGGGGGCTGGCTGCCTCCCGGCCGGGCGCCGGAGGGTTCCCCGCTGCCGGGCGCGCTGCTCGACTGGTTCGGGGCCGGCGCCGCCGACCTGGCGGAGCGCTTCCGCGCGGCCGAACCTGGCGAGCCGGTGTGGACCTGGTCCCCGGACCACAGCGTGGGCTTCTGGCAGCGGATGCAGGCGATCGAAGCCGCCGTGCACCGGTGGGATGCGGAGAACGCGGTGGGGACCGCCCGGCCCCTCGACGCGGCGCTGGCTGCCGACGCCGTCGGGCAGACCTTCGAGGTCATGGCTCCGATGCGGCGGGCCGTGGCCAAGGCGCCGCGGGGGCAGGGCGAGCGGTTCCTGTTCCGGCGCACCGACGGCCCGCAGACGTGGGCGGTGCGGTTCGACGGCGAGTCCGTGCGGCTCGACGCGCCCGGCGAACCGCACGACATCCAGATCTCGGGCACCGCCTCGGATCTGGCGCTGTTCCTCTGGCAGCGGAAGGTGGCCGACCGGCTCGAGGTGCAGGGTGACACGTCCCTGCTGAGCGGCTACTTCGTTCTGGTGCCTCCGCTCTAGGGCAGGGGCCCAAGGGCCCGGGGCGACGGGACCTCAGACCACTGCGCCGCCGCCGTCGCGGGACCAGGCTGAAGAAAAGGGAACAGCCCGCGAGCGGCGGAGGTGAACGAAGATGACAACCGCGATGGGGTCCGCCGGTGCGCGCGACCTGCGGACGCTCAGCCCGGCCGAGTGCTTCGACCTGCTCGAAGCGGGCGGCGTCGGCCGCGTCGGGTTCGCCGCCGCGGACGGGATCATGATCCTGCCGGTCAACTTCGCGGTGATGAGAAAGACCATTGTCTTCCGCACCGCACCGGACACGCTGCTGGCGGTGTACGCCGACGGCCGGGTCAGCTTCCAGGCCGACCATCTCGACGAGGCGCTCCACGCGGGCTGGAGCGTCCTGGTACACGGGTACGCGCACAAGGTCACGGATGAGCGCGAGGTGAAGCGGCTCGAGGAGAGGACGAACCTCGAGCCGTGGGCCGCCGGTTCCCGTGACGTGTACGTGCGCATAACGCCAGCCCGGATCAGCGGGCGGCGCCTCTAGGCGGGCGCCCGGCCCGGCCCGTTCGGACTTCCTGGTTGATCAGCCCGCGACGGCGCGGCACGCTGGCCTGGTGGGAAGCCTGCGCGAACGCGAGCGCGAGGTGGCGGCGGTCGAGGAACTGCTGGCGGGCCGCGGCGGGATGCTGCTGATCGAGGGCCGGGCCGGCATCGGCAAGACGTCGCTGCTCGAGGTGGCGTGCCTGCGCGCCGCCGAGCTCGGCCATGAGGTCCTGCGGGCGCGGGGCTCGGAGCTGGAATCGGGTTTCGCGTTCGGGGTGGTGCGCCAGATGCTCGAGCGGCGCCTAGCGACCGCGGGCCGGGGAGAGCGGGAGGCCCTGCTGGCCGGGCCCGCGGCCGCGGCGGCGCCGGTGCTGGCCGGCGAGCTCGCCGCGCCGCTCGCCGGCGACAGCTCGTTCGCGGTGCTGCACGGCCTGTACTGGCTGGTGGTCAACCTGGCGGCAGGCCGGCCGCTGCTGCTGGCCGTCGACGACGCGCACTGGGCCGACGAGCCCTCGCTGCGCTGGCTGGCCTACCTGGCGCGGCGGCTGGACGGGCTGGCGGCGCGGATGCTGGTGGCGTTGCGCCCGGGCGACCCGGTGGTGATGGGGGCCCCGCTGCTGGCGGTGTGCGCGGAGGCGGCGGCGGTCCTGCGTCCGGCGCTGCTGAGCGAGGAGGCGGTGCGCGCCGTGGTGCGCGCCGGGGCTCACGCCGGGGTCGGCGGCGAGGTGAGCGACGAGCTGTGCGCGGCCGCGTACGCGGCCTGCGGCGGCAACCCGCTGTACCTGACCGAACTGCTGCGGGCGGCGGACCGCAGCGGCCGGCCGCTGGCCGCGCTGGAGCCGGCCGAGTTGCCGGCCGTCGGCCTTGACGGAATCGCGCGGCAGGTGATCACCCGGGTGCGGGGCCTAGGCCCGGACGCGCTGCGCCTGGCTCAGGCGATGGCCGTGCTGGGGGATGACGGCGAGCCGCGGCACGCGGCGGCGATCGCGGGGGTGCCGGTGGCCGCCGTGGCGCAGCTGGCCGGGGGCCTGACCCGGGCCGAGGTGCTGGCGGCCGGAGACCGGCCGCGGTTCGTGCATCCGGTGATCCGCGATGCGCTTGAAGCGGGGCTTGACACCGGGGAACGGGACCACGCCCATCGCCAGGCGGCCTGGCTGCTGCACGCCGATATGGCCCCGCCGGGCCAGGTGGCCGGGCACCTGGTCCGGGTGCGGCCGGCGGGTGACGGCTGGGTCCTGGCGCGGTTGCGGGAGGCGGCGCGGGCGGCCATGGACAGCGGCGCGCCGCAGGCCGCGGCGGACCTGCTGGACCGGGCGCTGGCCGAGCCGCCGGCACCCGCGCAGCGGGCCGGGGTCCTGCGGGAAGCGGCTCGCGCTCAGGTGACCGCCGGGCGGGAGCGGGCTTTCGTGCTGCTGGAGGAGGCGCTGCGGGTGGCGCCCGGCCCTCGGGCCCGGGCCGAGATCGCGCTGGAGGTGGCCGAGGCGTACGCGGCCCTGTTCCGGTGGGTAGACGCGGTGGATGTCATCGAGCGGGCGCTGGCCGAACTCGGTCCGGCCGAGGCGGAGCTCGCGGCCCGGCTCGAGGGCGAACTGGTGGTCTGCGGCCTGCACGACGCGCGCCGCGCGCCGCGGGTCGCACCCGTGCTCGCCCGGCTGAACTCT
>Ga0306923_10003823_pt1 | contig 14287 bp, 8 predicted proteins | sample sta12Can44000108_FD_203841 | JGI IMG/M metagenome (GOLD analysis project Ga0306923, IMG submission 203841) | Lab enrichment of tropical soil microbial communities from Luquillo Experimental Forest, Puerto Rico - statanox.12C.anox.44.000.108 (v2)... | ecosystem: Environmental > Terrestrial > Soil... | reverse complement strand
TGCCGGTATTGGTCGGCCCGAGAACCGCGACTAGCCGCGGAGCGGAGCTGAGCTTGGCCATGGGACAAAGATATCAGGCCGAGATGGCGAGAGAGGCAAGTGCAAACCGATGGTGAGATCAGCGGAGCGACCCAAAGACGGAGGTTTGCTCCGACTCCGGCGGCGCCTGTTAACCGGTTGTTTTCCGCTTCGGCCAAAGATGCCATGCCGCGACACAGGACGAGCGGGATGGTCAACGCCCATCGAGGGAAGCCGGAAGCGTTTCTCGAGAACTACTGCTCTCGGCTCGGAACCTTGCTCGAAGCCAGGTATACCGGGCTCGCGCTGCTTGCCGCGAAGCAGGAGGCGGACGCGGCCGCCAAGCACGCAAATGAAGCGATGCTGGAGGCAAAGGCCGCGGATCTCGCGAAAACCCGATTCCTAGCCAACATGGCGCATGAGCTCCGCACGCCGCTCAATGCGATCATCGGCTTTTCGGAGATTATCAAGCTAGACGCCATTCAGGCGAAAGAGCGTTATCCACAATACGCGGAATATATTCATGATGCCGGCATACTCCTTCTCAATATCATCAATGGTCTTCTCGATCTCGCGCGGATACAGGCGGGACGGGTAGATCTCGATGAAGAGATCGTCGCCGTTGGGGAGTTGATACAGTCGACGGTTCGCACTATAGCGCCGATTGCCGAAAGGAAATCTATCTACGTCGATTGTGAGCTGGCTCAGGCATCGACGCTCATCTGCGTCGATCAAACCAAATTCAGGCAGATTATTCTTAACATATTGTCCAATAGCGTTAAGTTTACTGAACCGGAGGGACGTATCTTGATCGGCTCGGGTTTGAACGACCGGGGAGATTTGGTGATTTCGATTAAAGACACAGGCATTGGTATTCCACCGGAGCACTTGGAAAGGGTGCTAAGCCCTTTCGAACAGGTCGCAGATCACTTGACCAAAGAGAACGAAGGAACCGGACTAGGGCTGCCGATCGCCCGGGCGCTAATCGAGTTGCACGGCGGCAATTTGACCTTGAGCAGCGATCTCGGGATGGGAACGACAGTTGCCCTGCGGTTGCCTCATCAGCGAATCCAGGGTGTCGCACCCCCGCAACGTCGTGACACAGCCCTTCCGACCGCCTTGACGATGAGCGGTTCGGCGAGCCCATCCTCGCATCCTACTGGCGGGATGAAACTATGAGCGGCGATGCTTCCGAGTCTATCGATCTGCGGGTTGGGCGAGTCATTGCCATAACGCCCTCTCAAGCGGTCGTATTACTTGAAAGGCGGGATGCGACTGGCACAAGGGACCTCGCTATGCCGCTCGAAATGGGGACCTTGGTCAAGTTACACAGCCGCGTCTCTACCGTTTATGGCTTGATCACCGGTCTTAGGGTCCCGTTGCCTAGCCTCGAGCCTTCTGAGAAGGATTTGCGGCTCGTCGAGCTCGAGCTGGTCGGTGAGATCCGGGGTGCCAACGGCACAGGCTTTTTTCGGCGCGGGGTATCAGCCTATCCGGCGTTGGATGAGCCCGTCTACCTTGCCTCCGCCGCTGATCTTGCGAAGGTTTATGCGCGCCCCAATTCGGCGACAGCTCAGGTCGGGACGATCCATCAAGACACTATCGTGCCTGCCTACATTCTGACCGATGAGTTGTTGGGCAAGCATTTCAGCATCGTCGGTACTACGGGATCCGGTAAATCCTGCGTTGTTGCGACGATCTTAAATGCCGTCATCGAGCAGAACCCAAGCGCCCATGTGATGTTGCTCGATCCGCATAACGAATATGCGAGTGCGTTTAAAGAACTTGCGGCAGTTCTTAACCCTGGTGACGGATTATATTTGCCGTATTGGCTGTTCAACTTCGAGGAACTAGTCGAGATTGTGATTGGACCGAACCGTGATCCCGAGCAGGTGAAAATCCTCGGCGAAGCGGTGTTAGCCGGAAAACAATCGTATTTTATCAAAGTCGGCATCGATAAGTTCGGGACAGTAGACACGCCGACTCCATATCGGATGTCCGACGTTCTTCGCTTTCTCGATGCCGCAATGGGCAGTCTAAACCGTCCCGACAGCGTCGCCGCCTATCAAGCCCTGAAGGGAAGGATCCTCGCTCTCCAGAGCGACGCTCGATATGGATTTGTATTCGGGGGCCGCCTGAGTCTGCGCGACGAGTTATCGGATATCCTTGCCCAGCTCTTTCGGATCCCGGTCAACGGTAAGCCGATCACTATCCTCGATCTTTCCGGTATCCCGTCGGAAGTGTTGAACGTGGTGGTTTCCGTCTTGTGCCGGCTCGCTTTTGACTTTGCCATGTGGAGCGAAACGCCGGTCCCGATCACGATAATCTGCGAAGAGGCACACCGTTACGCACCACGCGACAAGGAACTCGGCTTCGAAGCGGCAAAGCGCGCGCTGTTTCGTATTGCCAAGGAGGGCCGTAAGTATGGCGTTTCGCTGTGCGTCGTCAGTCAGCGTCCGTCGGACCTAGCGGCGGGTCTGTTGTCGGAATGTAATACGATGTTCGCATTCCGTATGACCAGCCACGAGGATCAGGACATTGTGCGCAGCGCCGTTCCTGAAGCCTCGCATGGACTGATGAACTTCTTGCCGGCATTGCGCAACGGCGAGGCTATTGCGGTCGGTGAAGGGGTGGCGATGCCGATGCGGATATGCTTCAGTCCGTTGCCGGAGAACCGCCGGCCCAAAAGCGCCACCGCATCTTTTACGAGTGCCTGGTCGAAAGATAGCGACGGCTCGCAGATCGAGCAGACCGTCGAGCGGTGGCGGCGAGGCATGCGACACGGTCCGGGATAGTCTGTTCAACCCGCTGCCGCAGGGGAGGTAGCGGTCGATCTGCGACGGTTGGTCTTGCACGCCCAGGCTTTCCGCCACATATCCTCGGCGCATTTCGGCCAACCCGCGATGGCAGGCTATGACCCAGGAAACCAGAAGCTTCCAGGCGGAAGTCAGCCGCCTACTCGACATTGTTGCGCACTCGCTCTACAGCCAAAAGGAGATCTTTCTCCGCGAGCTCATTTCGAACGCCTCGGATGCGTGCGACCGGTTGCGCTACGCCGCCCTTACCCAGCCGGCGCTCGCCGAAGGCGATACCAGCTACCGTGTCGTATTGACCCCTGACGGATCGGCTCGAACCCTGACCGTGGCCGATAACGGCATCGGCATGAACCGAGCGGAACTCATCGAAAATCTCGGCACCATCGCCCGCTCAGGCACGGCCGCGTTTGTTAACCAGCTGTCGGGCGACACGCGCAAGGATATGAGCCTGATCGGCCAATTTGGCGTCGGTTTCTACTCGGCATTCATGGTGGCCGAAAAGGTCGAAGTGAGGAGCCGGAAGGCCGGTGAGGCCGAAGGTTGGCGTTGGGTTTCGGACGGTAAGGGCGAGTTTACGATCGAACCCCTGCCCGAGGCAGCACGGGGCGCCACGATCGTCGTGCACCTGCGCGACAGTGAGCATGAATATCTCGAACCGGCACGACTGCGTAGGATCGTCAATACCTATTCCGACCATATCGGATTGCCGATCGTACTTGAAGACGCCGGCAAGGAAGAGACGATCAACACCGCCTCGGCCCTATGGACCCGTCCGAAATCCGAAGTCACCCAAGAGCAATACAATGAATTCTACCACCACGTCGGTCACAGCTTTGATGATCCGTGGCTGACCCTGCATGCCAAAGCGGAGGGAGTTCTCGAATACACGAGCCTTCTCTTCGTTCCATCGGCTAAACCGTTCGATCTTTTTGATCCGGAGCGGAAGAGCCGAGTCAAGCTCTATGTACGTCGGGTATTCATCACCGACGAGGGGACCAATCTCTTACCCGCGTATCTGCGCTTTCTGCGCGGCATTGTCGACAGCGAGGATCTGCCGCTCAACATCAGCCGCGAAATGCTCCAATCGAACCCGATGGTGGCGCGCATCCGCCAGCAGTTGACCAAGCGAATATTGACAGAACTCGATAAAAAGGCGAGCGAGTCGCCCGAGGAATACATTAAATTCTGGGATAATTTTGGCGCGGTCCTGAAGGAGGGCCTCTACGAGGACCGTGAGCATCGAGGGGAATTGGCCGCACTAGTCCGCTTCCGCTCGACCGCGCGCGACGGGCTCGCTTCACTCGACGAGTACGTCGCGGCGATGAGGCCGGGGCAGGAGGCGATCTACACGATCACCGGCGACAGCCTCGATGTCATCAAGCAGAGCCCGCAGCTCGAAGGATTCCGCGCTCGCGGCGTCGAGGTGCTGTTGATGACCGACCCGATCGACGAGTTCTGGGTGCCGGCGATCGGCTCCTATAAGGACAAGCCGTTCAAATCGGCGACCCGTGGTGGTGTGGACCTCGACAAAATCACACCGCCAGAGGATCGCAAGGACGAGAAATCCGAGCCGCCGGCTAGGCTCGCGAGCCTGATCGCGATTTTCAAGCTCGCGCTCGGCGACGCGGTTAAGGACGTCCGCAGTTCCGACCGTCTGACTGACAGCGCCGTCTGTCTCGTCGCCGACGAAGGCGACATGGACATGCATTTCGAACGGCTCTTAAAACAGCACCATCAGCTCGACACGATGTCCAAACGCATCCTCGAACTAAACCCACGCCATAAACTAATCGAGCGCCTCGCTTCGACCGTCGGCGAGGCTGGCGCCTCAGACCAGCTTTCGGAATTTGCTTGGCTTCTTCTCGATCAGGCGCGAATCATCGAAGGTGAACAGCTCCCCGACGCCGCGGCGTTCGCGCGCCGTCTCTCGACCGTGCTCGAGCGCGGGTTGTCGGCAGCCGCTTAACGCGCGGCAATAGACCCCTGCGGGTACGGCGGTAAATGGAGCCCTAGGGACGCGGACGCACACTCGGGATCGAGATCCCACCGCCGCCCTCGATCGCGCAGCGTCGGACACGCGCCTCGTCCCATTGTACGAAAGGCGACGCCTCGCAGCGCGGGATCGTTTCGGTTGCAGCAGACAAGCCGCTGGCCCTCTCAGCCAACCGACCGGCGCGTGACGCTCATATGGCGCGGCCAGAACGCACCCCGGCGATAGTCGAGAGCTACGGGCGATCCGGAGGCGATGCGGCTCACGCTCGCCGGGGTCGACTTCGCGATCCCCGGGTGGTGCATGCCTCGGGTGTATACCACGCAACCCGCGACGACGTTAGCATCATCCGAAGGCCGCATAATGAGCTCCTGAGGAGCTCGCCCTGGTTCAGCGCTGAAGCGGAGCAAGCCGTCGCCACACAAGTTGCGGCGACAGGAGCAGGCCGAGGCAGCGCTACGGCTGTTACATCGGTAGCAGCGCGATCGGGGTTGATGTGTCGAGGACGAATTCGCGCGGTAAGGGGGGGTTACAGAGAATTAATGCGGGTGAAAGCCACCTGTCACCTTGCTGGACCATTTGTTTGTCGATCCACTCTCGCTCGACGTTCCAACAACGCTGAGCGAGCCCCGTTTCACAGGAGGACCAATTGGTAGAACTAAAAAACAACTGTACCCCCCACCCGTGGCTAAACCGAAAGCGCGTTGCAGCGATCGGTCTCGCTCTTGGAGCGACATTAGCGCTTTCGCCGTTCGTGTGGGCTGAAAACCCAACGATCGCGGACAGCCCGTCAAAAGTTTCGAGTGCGGTGCCGCCGACGTCGACCTCTCCGGTCGCGCTGATGCAACAGCAGAGCTTTGCACCGCTCGTAAAAAAGGTATCGCCGGCCGTGGTGAACATATCGGTTTCGCAGAAGGCCGATGTGGAGGCGATGGCTGAAGATCCGGAATCAGTCCCGTCTCCAGGGTTTCCAAACTCTCCGTTTGACGAATTTCTGCGCCGCTTCTTCGAACAGCAGAATCCCGAAGGCCATCGACATCTCTTTCCACAGATCCCGGGGGGGCAGGCCAGGCGCATTGCGCTCGGTTCCGGTTTCATCATCGATCCGTCCGGTTACGTTGTAACAAATAGCCACGTGGTCGGTGATGCCGGTAAGGTCGAAGTAACTCTACAGGATAATAGCAAATATACGGCGAGAATTGTCGGACGGGATCCCAAGACGGACATCGCCGTTCTCAAAATCACCGCTGAGAAGCCGCTACCTTATGTAAGGTTCGGCGACAGTAGTGCCGCTCAGGTTGGCGACTGGGTGATGGCTGTCGGCAACCCGTTTGGGCTTGGTGGGACGGTGACTACGGGAATCATTTCTGCGCGGGGACGTGACATCCACTCTGGTCCGTTCGATGACTTCCTGCAGATTGACGCGCCGATCAATCGGGGAAATTCCGGCGGTCCAACTTTCAATCTCCAGGGCGAGGTGATTGGTATCAATACGGCGATCTATTCGCCGAATGGCGGCAGCGTTGGCATCGGTTTCGCTGTGCCTTCCAACGTGGCCAAGACGGTCGTGGCCCAGCTTGAAGAACACGGCAAAGTCAGCCGTGGTTGGCTCGGGGTGCAGATTCAGGAGGTGACGCCCGCGATCGCGGCGAGCTTGGGCCTGCACGGTGAGCAAGGGGCCCTCGTCGCCGTCGTTACCTCCGGCAGCCCGGGGGCGAAAGCCGGCATCAAGCAAGGCGATGTGATACTGTCCTTCAACGGCACCGAAGTGGGCCGGCTCCGCGATCTAACGCGATTGGTTGCCGGAACCGCACCTGACACCAGCGCGACAATGAACGTGTGGCGCAACGGGCAGAGGATCCAGCTGGAAGCGAAAGTCGGAGAGCTCGCCAACGAGCAAGTTGCCTCGGCCAGTGGTGGGGAGGGCGAGGAACAACCGATGAAGGCAGAGGCGCTGGGCATGCATTTCGCCCCATTGACGAATCAGGTTCGACGCGAACTCCATGTTGCTAAAGATGTGCATGGCGTGGTGGTCGCGCGGGTCGACAACGGGAGTGCTGCCGATGATGTTGGCCTGAGCGAGGGCGATATCCTCGTTACGATCGACCAGCAGCCTGTCAACAGCCCGCAGGAGGCGGCGGAGAAATTGAAGGAGGTCGCGGCATCGCCAAAGAAGAGCGCTCTCTTGCTGTTGAACCGTCACGGTGTCATGCAATATGTCGGCGTAAGTCTGGGCGGAAACAGCGGCTAGGTCCGCGCTGTTACCCCCTCGTGTTTCGCCGCGAGGGGGTAAAGCGCGAAGCTTAAGAGAAACGCTGCAATGTCACCGCCGGGTGAAGGTTAAATTCGCACGATTTTCCCGGGGTTCATGATGTTGTCCGGGTCGAGTGCCTTCTTGATCGCGCGCATGACGCTGACCGCCTCGCCATGCTCGCTGACCAGGAAATCCATCTTGCCATATCCAACCCCGTGTTCACCGGTGCTCGTCCCCTCCATCGCGAGCGCGCGTGCCACCATTCGGTCGTTGAGACGGCCCGCTTCAGCGATCTCTTCCGGCCGTCGCGGATCGATCATGAACACGAGATGAAAGTTCCCATCGCCGACATGACCGACCAGCGCCGACGGGATTGGCGAGTTTGCGAGATCCCGCTTGGTCTCGCTGATGCATTCGGCGAGCCTCGAGATCGGCACGCAGACATCGGTGGCCCAGCCCTTCGAACCCGGGCGCAGCGCTAGTGCGGCGTAGTAGGCGTCGTGCCGCGCTTGCCAGAGCTTCGAGCGCTCCTCGGATGTTGTTGCCCATCGGAAATCATCGCCACCATATTCACCGGCGATTGCTTTGACCGCTTCGGCTTGCTCGGCTACCCCGGCTGTGGTACCGTGGAACTCGAAGAAAAGAGTGGGGGCGACTTTGTGGCTGAGCTTTGAATAGCTGTTGATAGCGGCCATCTGCGCTTCGTCGAGCAGTTCGATTCGAGCCACGGGAATGCCGTTCTGGATAGTGAGAATTACAGTATTGACGGCGTCCTCGATTGTCGGGAAATCGCAAATGGCGGCTGAAATGGCCTCCGGGATGCCGTAAAGTCTAACCGTCACCTCAGTAATGATGCCGAGCGTACCTTCCGAGCCGATGAAAAGGCGGGTCAGATCGTATCCCGCCGCCGATTTGCGAGCGCGACGCGCGGTCCTGATGATGCGCCCGTCGGCCAGTACAACGGTCAGCGCGAGTACATTTTCGCGCATCGTGCCGTAGCGCACCGCGTTGGTCCCCGAGGCGCGCGTCGCGGCCATACCCCCGAGCGACGCATCGGCCCCTGGATCGATCGGGAAAAACAGCCCGGTATCGCGCAAATGCTCGTTGAGCTGCTTTCTTGTGACCCCGGCCTCAACAACAGCGTCAAGATCTTCGACGTTAACGCGCAAAATCCTGTCCATCTGCGACAGGTCGATGCACACGCCACCCGCGAGCGCGGCGATGTGACCTTCGAGTGAGGTACCGGCGCCGAAGGGGATGACTGGTGTCTTGCGACTGGAGCAGAGCCTTACGATCGCTGAGACTTCCTCGGTGCCACGAGCGAAGGCGACCGCGTCGGGGGAATGCGGTGCATGGTAGGATTCGTCTCTGCCATGCTGGTCGCAAACTGCGGTCGAGGTGGAGAGGCGATCACCGAGGAGTTGGCGCAGCGCGTCAAGCAGGGAGTTGTCGATAGCCTGACGTCGAAGAGCGAGTGCAGCCATAGCAGCGGCCGAGAAATTGGAAACTGAATGCGCGACCAAGGATTACTCCCCTGCGCGCGGCCGCGGCAACGAGGATCAGGAAAGCAGATCGGGTCGTCTTCGCGGCTGGCCATGACGGTGTAGCCTTTTCCCGACTCAATTGGCTTCGAATGTTGAGCAACCGTCAGGGAAACACCACTTTTCTCAATAGCAGTGGCGAGATGGGGAGGTCGCGATGGCGCTGGCGGCCGTGACGCTCGACGACAAGTACGTTCTCAATACGGGGCGGATCTACCTCACAGGTACCCAGGCGCTAGTGCGGCTGCCGATGATGCAGTGGCAGCGCGACATCGCTGCGGGACTGAATACCGGCTGCTTTATCTCGGGCTATCGCGGTTCGCCTTTGGGCGGATTCGACCAGGCCCTGTGGAGTGCGCGCCGCTTTCTTGAGAAGAGCCACATCCACTTCCAACCGGCGATCAACGAAGAGCTTGGCGCGACGGCGGTCTGGGGAAGCCAGCAGGTCAATCTGTTTCCGGGCTCTCGATACGAAGGCATATTCGCCTTGTGGTACGCCAAGGGGCCCGGCGTCGACCGTAGCGGCGATGCGCTAAAGCATGGCAACGCCGCTGGCTCGGCGCCTCACGGCGGTGTCCTGCTGCTGGCAGGCGACGATCACACCTGCAAATCCTCGACTTTGCCACATCAGTCCGAATATGCGTTCATGGACGCCTGTATCCCCGTTTTAAATCCGTCGGGGGTTCAAGAATTGCTCGATCTCGGCCTCTACGGCTGGGCGATGTCTCGCTATTCCGGTTGTTGGATTGCCTTCAAGACGATTGCGGAGACCGTCGACAGCTCGGCCTCGGTCGAAGTCGCTCCGGAGCGGGTCGAGATCCGACACCCCGACGATTTCGAGATGCCGACCGGCGGCCTCAATATCCGTTGGCCCGACCAACCGCTCGAACAGGAATATCGGGTCCATAAATACAAGCTCTACGCCGCCCTCGCCTTCGCCCGCGCGAACCGGCTCGACCGGATCGTTATCGACAGCCCACGGCCACGATTTGGCATCGTCACGACGGGCAAATCGTATCTCGACGTGCGCCAAGCACTTGACGACCTTGGGATCGATGATGCGCATGCCGCCGAGATCGGCATGCGACTCTACAAGGTGGCGATGTCTTGGCCGCTTGAACGCGAGGGCATTCGGCATTTTGCCGAGGGGCTCGAAGAGATACTCGTCGTGGAAGAAAAGCGCGCAGTCATCGAGAACCAGTTCAAAGAGCAACTCTATAATTGGCGCGAAGACGTGCGGCCGCGCGTCATCGGGAAATTCGACGAGGACCGTAACTGGATCCTGCCGTCGAACGGTGAGTTGACACCCGCCCAGATCGCACGAGTGATCGCCGAGCGCATTGCGCGCTTCCACACCTCGCCACGCATTGCTGAGCGCCTTGCCTTTCTCGAAGCTAAGGAACTCCAACTCGGCGCCAACGTCGTCCAGTTTCACCGCACGCCCTATTTTTGCTCGGGCTGTCCACACAACACGTCGACCAGGGTGCCGGAGGGCAGCCGAGCGCTCGCCGGAATCGGCTGCCATTACTTAGCCCAGTTCATGGACCGGTCGACCGCGACCTTTACTCAGATGGGCGGTGAAGGAGCGCCGTGGATCGGTCAGGCGCCGTTCACCGATACTCGACACGTCTTTGCTAATCTCGGCGATGGCACCTACACGCATTCGGGCGTGCTGGCGATCCGCGCGGCAGTCGCCGCCAAGGTTAATATCACCTACAAGCTGCTTTTTAACGATGCGGTTGCGATGACCGGCGGTCAACCGATCGACGGGGGCTTGACCGTGCCGGCGCTCACCCGGCAGCTCGCCGCTGAGGGGGTGGGGCGTGTCATCGTCGTGACGGACGATCCCGATAAGTATCCTCCAAGCGTAGATTTTCCTTCCGGGGCGGCTGTGCGCCATCGCGACGATCTCGATATGGTTCAGCGCGAGCTGCGTGGGATCGAGGGAGTTACGGCAATCGTCTACGACCAGACCTGCGCCGCCGAGAAACGGCGGCGTCGCAAGCGCGGTCGCTTTCCGGACCCGCCAATACGCGTCTTTATCAATGATCTCGTCTGCGAGGGCTGCGGGGATTGCTCGAGAACTTCAAATTGCCTTTCGGTGGTGCCGGTCGAAACCGAGTTCGGGCGTAAGCGCACGGTCGATCAGTCGAGTTGCAACAAGGACTACTCCTGTATCAACGGTTTCTGTCCCAGCTTCGTGACCGTGCATGGTGGCGAGCTCAAGAAGCGCAAAGCCGGCGATCTCGGCGAGACCGAGTTACCAGCGCTTCCCGAACCCGCCCGTCCGGCTCTCGATAAACCTTACGGCATCCTCGTTGCCGGTGTCGGCGGAACTGGTGTCGTGACCATCGGAGCGCTGCTTGGGATGGCGGGGCACCTCGAACAAAAGGGCTGCGCCGTGCTCGACATGACCGGCCTCGCCCAAAAGGGCGGTGCAGTCTACAGCCATGTGCGCATCGCTCAGAGGCCTGATGAGATCCACGCGGTGCGTATTGCCGCCGGCGGCGCGAGCCTACTGCTTGGTTGCGATCTCGTTGTATCGGCGAGCCAGGATGCCTTGTCGAAGCTGGAGCTTGGTCATAGCCGCGCTATCATCAATAGTCACGAGACGATCACTGGCGAGTTCACCCGGAACCCCGATCTGACATTTCCTGCCAGAGAGATGCGGGAGAGCATCGCCGAAGCGGCCGGCAAGAATAATGTTGAATTTCTCGATGCGACCGATCTCGCCACCGGTCTGCTTGGCGATTCGATCGCGAGTAATCTCTTCATGCTGGGTTTTGCCTACCAGCGCGGGTTGGTGCCACTCTCGGCCGAAGCCATCGAGCACGCCGTCGCACTGAACGGCGTAGCAGTGGAATTCAATCGCGACGCTTTTCGCTGGGGACGGCGTGCCGCAGTCGACCTGCAGCTCGTTCGAACTCGGGCAATTCCGAACGCTGCTGTGCCGCCGAGCCATCGCTTATCGGAGACTCTCGATCAGATAGTCAGCCGTCGAAAGGTCTTCCTGACGGAGTATCAAAACGCCGCCTATGCCGCGCGCTATGCCGCCCGGGTCGAGCGCGTCCGCGAAGCCGAAACCGTATGCCTCCCGGGCGAAACCAGACTGACCCAGTCGGTCGCTCGCTCACTCTTCAAACTCATGGCTTACAAGGATGAATACGAAGTTGCTCGGCTCTATGCCGAAACCGACTTCTTGCAGCGCATTGGAGATCGAGTGGAAGGCGCGTACACGCTCCACTTTCATTTGGCGCCGCCGTTGCTCGGTGATCGAGACCCGGAGACCGGACACTTGCGCAAGCGGAGCTTTGGACCATGGATGCTCCTGGTCTTCCGCATCCTGGCGCGGCTGCGCGGTCTCCGTGGTACTCCTTTCGACATTTTCGGCCGCAGCGAAGAGCGGCGACTCGAACGTCGGCTCATCGGCGAATACGAGGCGCTCATTGACGAAATCCTCGCCCGCTTGTTGCCGACCAACCACGAAGTCGCTGTCGAACTGTCTAGTTTACCGGCGGAGCTTCGCGGCTTTGGCCACGTCAAAGAGGCGAATCTCGCACATGTCAAACGGCGAGAGGAGACGCTGCTCGTCCGATTCCGCGCGGTGGCGCAACACGCTCTCGCCGCCGAATAGCGGCTTGGCTCACCTTCGTCACCCCGCCTCGAAGGGCAGCGCTATGAAGCGAGTGTTGCCCTCGCGCTCGACCCGTACGAGGGCGTTCTTGTGCCCGTACTTTTTAGCCGCGGCGACTTTCTGCTGCACTTCTTCCAGGGATCCCACCCCCTCGTGACCGACGGCGACCACGAGATCGCCGGGGCGCAGCCCTTGCGCCGCTCCGGGGCTGTTTTGGGGGACCTCGGTAATAACGACGCCTTTAGCAGCTTCGGGCAATGAAAACTGCTTGCGCAGCTCAGCGGTCAGTTTGGTGAGCTTGAGGCCAAGAGCATCGATGCTCGGAGGCGGTTTCGGCTTCTCCGGCTCAGGCGGGGGCGGCGCGGGACGGTTTGGGTTCAATGCCGCGACCTTGAGCTCGAGTTCTTGATCTTTTCCGTCCCGCCACACCGACAGCTTGACTAATGTATCCGGTGCCGTGTCGGCGACGAGGCGTGGCAGCTGCCGGCTGCGGTCGATTGGCTTGCCGTCAAAAGCGAGGATCACGTCTCCAGGTTGCAGCTTGGCCTGTGCCGCAGGGCTCCCGGGATCGACCGCACCGATCATCGCGCCGCGACCCTTATCGAGCCCGACGGCCTCGGCAATGTCTTCGGTGACCGGTTGGATGCGAGCACCGATCCAGCCGCGCTCGACTTTGCCGGTGGCTTTCAACTGATCGATGATCGGGCGGGCAGACGCCGACGGGATAGCGAAGCCGATCCCAATCGAACCGCCCGAAGGCGAAAAAATAGCCGTGTTGATGCCGATGACCTCGCCGGCCAGGTTGAACATCGGTCCACCGGAATTGCCGCGGTTGATCGACGCATCAGTCTGCAAAAAATCGTCGTAGGGGCCGGAGTGGATATCTCGCGCCGTGGCCGAGATGATGCCCGATGTCACCGTGCCGCCTAGGCCGAAGGGGTTGCCAATCGCAAGCACCCAGTCTCCTACTCTCGCCTTTGCCGAATCCCCCCAGGTCGCAGCTGGCAGCGGCGCCTTTGGTTCGATCTTGAGAAGCGCGAGGTCGCTCACGACGTCGCGACCGATGACCTCTGCCTGTAGGGTCGAGTCGTCGGATAAGGTTACAGTGATCTGCTCAGCGTTGGCGATCACGTGGTTATTGGTGACAATGAGGCCGGAGGGATCGATGATGAACCCTGAGCCGAGCGAGGCGACCCGCGGTGGCGAGGGATTAACGCCACCTGGCGCTCCCTTTTCGCCGAAAAAGTCGCGAAAGAACTCGTCGAGCGGTGCTCCCGGTGCCGGCAGCTGTGCCTCCGGCCCACCTTTGGGCGCCGGCGATGCGGTTGTTTGGGTGGTCGAAATGTTGACGACGACCCCGACCAGCCTTGTCGCCAGCTGAGCGAAGACTTCCGAGAAAGGCGTCGATTCTGGTGCTTCGGCTCGACCCGACACCGTTGCAAGAAGCAACAGCGTCGTCAACGCCGTCCGCATCACGCTCCGGCGGCCGAAAAACATCACGCGAAATCTCCTCCGCACAAGTCATTGCCGATACACCCCCTATCTGTCGAGGAGGATAGATCGCTGGCGTTTCCGCGACGCTCGATATGAAATACTGGCGAACTTGGCAGGACGGAGCAGCCGCGTGAATAGGCGCGATCAGAGGACAATCGGCGAGACCTTAAGCACGCTATTCAACGCGGCACTCGCCGCAGCGGACCCCTATCGAGCGCTCAAGCGGCGGATTCCTGCGCCGGCCCGCGGCCGTACGGTGCTGGTTGGCGCCGGGAAAGCCTCGGCGGCAATGGCGCGCGCGTTCGAGACTTTGTGGCCCGGTCCCCTCGAAGGTCTTGTCCTCACTCGTTACCGTCATGCCGTACCCTGTGACCAGGTCGAAGTTGTCGAGGCCGGTCACCCTATACCCGACGCCGCAGGCGAGTCGGCAGCACGGCGTATCCTTGCCTTGGCTCGCGGTTTGGGGCCAGACGATCAGCTTATTTTCCTCGCGTCGGGCGGAGGCTCGGCGCTGCTGTCGCTTCCCGCTCCCGGCCTCAC
>Ga0306923_10003822_pt1 | contig 14289 bp, 18 predicted proteins | sample sta12Can44000108_FD_203841 | JGI IMG/M metagenome (GOLD analysis project Ga0306923, IMG submission 203841) | Lab enrichment of tropical soil microbial communities from Luquillo Experimental Forest, Puerto Rico - statanox.12C.anox.44.000.108 (v2)... | ecosystem: Environmental > Terrestrial >... | reverse complement strand
CTGATACTGCTCCGGCGACGTGCTCCCGGGGTTCTTGAAGTAGCGACCCCAGAACTCGATGGAATGACCGGTTTGTTGCGTGGCCACATCGATCCTGGGCTGGGTGACGATCGCGTTCTCATCTGATCCAACGATCATAGCGCACACCTCCGTGCCCGACCCTCCCGCTATGGTTGCATGAGATATCGCATAAATCTACAGATATGCCGAAGTCGCGACTTCTCTCGATCATTTCATCGCGCCTGTGGTCGAATCACTGGGCATTTTTCGAGCGATGACTGGCCAATCGGCGCCGGAAAGACGGAAAGCCCGCGGTGGCGGCGGCGCTTTCGGGGGCAAGATTCGCCGGCTGCTCTGTCGGTGCGGATTGTCGCCGGAACTGGAGGCAGATGCTATCGCCTCGAGGTTACCGCCTTAAAATCCCTGAGATGCGACCTGCCGCCCAGCCAGGCACCTTCCCCACGCACGTTGCTTCTAGCGCCGACAAGTTTGCCACCGACCCAAAAGCTCTTTGGTGGTCAAAGACGACATATAGAACGGGTTGCCAGTCCAAGCCGTTGATACCATTTAATATCGCTAGGTCTCTCGGGACCGCCCGGATTTCCTACTCCTGCGGCGGCGGTCCGAGGCGCGGCCTGGAAGCGGGCGACCACACGGGACCTGATCTGCGTATGCGAGGATTGGCCATGTCGGATACCACGGAATCGAATGACGAGCGGCCGTGTCTGCACTGCTTGATCGGCGACGTGATCGACGACTTCTATGACGACTACGGTTCATTGAGCGGCGAAAAAGATACCATCGATGTCGACGAAATCGTTACGGCGCTTGCCAAGACGGTCGCGGAGATGACGTTCGGCTCCGATGCCGCGCTGCGCCAGCGGATCTTGGAAGACTTGATGCGGGAAATTTCACAGTTCGAGGCGGAGTTTGCGAACGCACCGGCAAGCGACGTGCGGCACTGAGCGCTGACCTCAGCGCCTTCGTCAGAGATGAGTGCTGGCGAGTGGTGCTGCGGCGAAGGCCGGACGTATATCGGGAAGTCGAGGACATCATGGGTGAGCCATGTCCTTGGTAGGAGGGACAGCGCTTGATCGATGTCCGCATGCGCGAGCGATCCCGTGAAGTGCTTGATGCGGACTTCAAGGTCCGTTGCCGCAGCGGGGCGGATCATCGGGGAAATCGGAAATCTGCGGCGTCCCGCTCGGCATCAATTTTTGATGGCAATATTGAGCGCACCCTCATCTTGCGGCGTCAAGGCGCGGTGCTTCAGCTTGGCCTGCGTCGTTGCCCGGGCCAGAACGGACCCTTCGACTCGCCGCTGAACGTCAAGTTGTCGGTCATGGCTGCGTCTGTGCAAGATCTGGTGCGAAATCGCACGCGACGCGCTCGACCTTGGTGGCCATGATGTTCAGAAGCCGGGCGAGCTGTCGCGCCTGAACGGTGGTACGACCTCGCCTCGGCCGCCAGCGCTTGCTCGACACCCGCGATCCGGTCGCGCGCGGCGTCGGCGCATCTTCGGGTGTCGCGTGCGGGCGAGCCGCTTTCGACTCCGACGCCGCCAAGCAACTGACCGGCTGCGGCGATCCTGTCATCCTCGTGCGTCCCGATACCAACACCGCCGATGTCGCGGGGTTTGCCGTGTCGGCCGGCATCGTGACCGCAGTCGGCGGCCGCACCGCACATGCGGCACTTGTCGCACGACAAATGGGAAAACCATGTGTCGTAGGCTGCGATCGAACCGCGGTCGACATCGCGCGCCGCCGGGCGCAATTCGCGACCGCCACGGTGGCGGAGGGTGAATGGATTTCGATCGACGGGGATAGCGGAGAGGTCTACCTCGGTAGGCGCGAGGTCGTCACCGAAAGGCCCGAAGACGAGTTGCGGGAAGTCGAGCGTTGGCGCCAATCGGCAACACACGATGTCCCATGCATGCGGGACGAGGCGGCTCGCTTACCGCTGGCCTGATGCGGCGAGGCCCGCCGCAGCCAACGGCGAGAATGCGATCGCGAATGGCTACGATGCCGACCAGATGCTGTTCGCCCAGCACGGGCAGGCGCTTGATTTGGCGCTTCTCTCGTTGAGCGCTCGCGGAGCTTCCTTGTGCCTCCTCATCGACCAATTTGAGGAGCTGTTCCGCTATGCCAAACAGAAAAGCCGCGAGGAGGCCGAGCTCCTTGCCCAGTTGCTCTGTTCCCTGTCCCGCCAGGAGACCCCCGCGCCGCACCTTTTCATTATCCTTACCATGCGCTCCGACTATCTCGGCGAATGCGCCCGCTTCGAGGGCTTCGCCGAGACCGTCAATGCCTGCCAGTATCTGCTTCCGAGGCTGGATGATTTCGGCATCCTCCGCGCCGTTCACGAGCCGGCCGCGCTCTATGGCGGTACGGTAGAGCCTGCGGTCGGCGACCGGCTCCTGTTCACTGCCAGGCGGGAAGAGGATGCGCTGCCCGTACTCCAGCACGCGTTAATGCGGGCATGTGCTTATGCTCGTGAGCGTGCTGCTCGCGAGCGTGCTGTTCGCCGTGCTGCTCGCGAGCGTGCTGCTCGCAAGCGCCACGGGTCCGGCGAGGGCTGGACCGTTACCCTTGCCGATCTGCAGGCCATTGAGGGTAAGCACGGCGCCCTTTCGCAGCATGCCGATGAGGTTTTGGCAGAGTTCAGCGTTGGCGACCCGGTGCGCCTCAAAGCCGTCGAGTACTTGTTCCGCTGTCTCACGGAGTTGGATGCTGAGGGCCGCATTATACGACGCCCCTGCCGTTTTGCTGATCTCGTTGCTGTGGCTAGTGGTAATCGTGCTGGGCTGTCGGCTGTTATCCAGGCCTTCCAGGCCTCCGGCCGGAACTTTCTGACGTCTAATCCTCCAGACTCGTTCGACGATGACACCGAGATCGACGTCAGCCATGAGGCCTTGTTACGCCGATGGCGACGGCTGTCTGACCCGACGCGCGACCCCGTGCGGAACGAACCGGTCGGCTGGGTTCTTCGAGAGTTCGAGGATGGGCAACGCTGGCGCGCTCTCGCAGTCCAGGCGCGCGTGTTCCGCCATGACGAGAATGCCACGCTCAGTCCGGCAACGACCGAGGCCTACGAGGCTTGGTGGCCGGAGCACACAGCGGCTTGGGCCGCACGTTATGCCAGTAGCAAGACGCTGGCCTTGGAGGAGTACGGGGATGTTGAACAGCTATGGCAGGCCAGTAAGAAAGCTTTGGAACTTCAGCGCATACGGCTCAAACCTGAACAAACGACTGACACTGAGCAGGTTGCCTTGCTGCTGCAAGGTGTCGGAAGATGGAATGCATGGCGTAGAGAAGATCCTGACATTCGTCCGGACTTCCAGCGAGCGAACTTCACCGGGGCGAACCTAGCCGGAGTGCGCGAGATTCGCACCATGCAGGTCGGCTCCCCTCAGATTCGCCTCCGTGAGTTTCGCCTCGCTGAGGTTAGCCTGCCTGAGTTTCCCCTCTATGAGATTGGCACCGCTGAGATCCGCATGCGCGAGGTTCGCTCGATTGAGATCGGCTCGGCCTAGATCCGCTTGCATGAGGTTCGCCTCATGGAGGTGAGCTCCGCTCAAATCCGCCTCTGTGAGATCCACCTCTGTGAGGTTGGCTTGCCTTAGCAGGGCCGTCGTAAGAATAGTCTGTCGTAGTTTCGCCCCTTGTAGATCGGCTCGGGTGAGATCGCCCGCACTGATATTTGCGCTCGAGAGATTCGCCCTGCAGAGAGTTGCCGCGCTTAGATCAGCTGACTGCAGATTGGCTTCGGTGAGGTTCGCCTCTGTGAGGTTCCCAAGGATTTCACAGAGACGATCCGGTTGCTGGCTAACCTGTCTCACTTCGCGATTGTCGACATCACCAATCCCCGGTCGACGCCGCTTGAGCTGCAGGCAACCGTGCCGGATTACATGATTCCGTTCGTTCCAATCCTCCAGAAGGGCGAGGCACCCTTCGCCATGTTCGTGGACCTGCAAAATAGATATGACTGGGTGCTCCAACCCGTCATCTATCCCTCAATCGACCGGCTGTTACAAGAATTTGAGAACATGATTGTCAGGCCCGCCGAGGCGAAATTCAAAGAACTCTTGGCGCGGCGCACCAGCAAGCTTGGCATCGAGGACCTCTAGGATAGAGCTTTACGTGCGTCACCTTGTTCTTCGAACCCGGCGGCCCAAGCACTCTACCAGCTTCATCGACAGCATCGGCGAACGATCGCCACGGGTCCGGATCTGGCCGAAACTGGAGTGTGTGCCAGATCTCTCTATTGAGTATCTTCCCAGCCTGGCAATGTCGCCGCCGCGCCATTTGTTCATGAGTCCGGCCCGCGCGAGCGAGGACTTTCCACTGCCGCTATCGCCGACAATCATCACCAAGCGTGTATGACGAAGCCGTTCCAACAATTCTTGGGTCTCATCATCACGCCCGAAAAATAGGTGGCTGCGAGTTTCGTCGATTGCATGCAGATCGAAAAAGGGATCGTCTTCGATCCTCATGCGACCGCCGCTCTTGTCGCCGAGGACCACCGCGACCAATTTCTGCAATTGGTCTCCATCCTCAATGTCCCGCACAGCCTGGAACAACTGCGCAAAGCCAGGAAGCGCGGCGGAGCTTCCCACTTTGCTAATGATCGGGATGAAGGCAAATGGTCTCTCGCTGTCGCGTGTCGCCGTCGCGCGTGAGATCGCGAGCCGGACCTCATTCTCGACCCAGTTCACAACGCCCTTGGCGCCGACATACACCGCGAAGGCGGTCACCTGGTTCTGGATCGCGTCCTCGATCTGCGCCTGCCAGAGCGGCGTACCCGGCTCCAAACTGTCCTTGTCAAACCAGACCTTCAGGCCCGCCTTTCGTGCATCGGCTGCATTTTCCAGCCGCTCCTTCAAGGCTCGCGCCGCCTCGGTGTCGGCGCCGGCATGGCTCAGGAAAAGAAGCGGCTCGCCCAAGCAAAGCCCCGTGGTGTTAGGTCTCGGGTCCAGTCGAAGAAATAGTGCCGCCGCCCGAATTGGGATTCAAGACCAGCCCCAGACTACATTATTTGTCTTCTCTTCTCGGCGCCCACGCTGAAAAGCGGCCGGGCAGCGCTACCGGTTGCTGACCTGGCGGCACGAACAAAACCTGATCGCTCAACCAGGCACCGCCTGTCAGATCGAGTTCCGGCTAATACAGTTGATGCCGGCTTGGCCCTCTCTTAACACGAGACAACGCAGCAATGGCTTAGTGTGGCTTGAAGACGTGAGCGTTTATTGCGTGTTACATTCCAAATCGTCGATTTGTTGCCAATTAGCCGTCTGCGTCGGCACCACCTGGAACCAGCCACTTTCGCTCTGAAATGTAATCTCCCCGATGAGGTGCGGGCCGTCGTATTGTATCCAAACAGTCTCCGAGTTTGGAGGCAGTACAATTTCGCCCAGGTAATAATCGTGCACCTTAATCCAGCTTTTGATATGGTCCTTTGCTGCCGGAAGCGGCTCCAGCGTTAGAAATGTCGCCTCTGTTTCTGTCAGGCATGTATTTTGCTCGTTTACTTCTGCGCCGTAGATGACAGCATGAAAGAGGGACTGAGAAGAAACTTTCACGAGATGGAGCGGGCGCACGCTGTCCAGTAGCTCATCGAACGCTTGGAGCGGTCGCATCGCGAGCCGTGTGCGGTCGCGCAGTACGCGACGGCGGATGGCGAGTACAGCACCTTCCGTTGGCTGTTGGCTCAATTCAATCCGGCCGTCGCGCAGCGTCACGTACTGTGCATCGTGGACGATCGGAAGCGCGAGCTGGCGAACTCCGTCCACCAGCACTGCCCAGCCCGCGAATGGCGCCTCGTCGTGGAAGTCGGTCCCACTGAGCAAATGCGAAACGACATGCCAGGGACGCCACTCAATCGGTCGATAGTTCAATAATTCCAAGCCGGAAAGGACGATGATGTCGCCGGGCTCCAGTTGGCGCGAAGTGCCATAGGGCAGCCATTCTGCGTTCACGGTCGTGCCATAAGCGCTCCGCCAATCCATGACGTCGCCTTGGCGAGAGATTGAGAGGTGGATACGGGAAATACGTCTTGGTTCGAGCTGTACCTGATACTTGACCTTGCCCATGCCTTCCGCAGGTCGCCCGACCAGAGCGTTATCTGCCGACAAAAGGTGAGTCTTACCAGTAGAAACATTAACGACGTGCGCCCACGGGCGCGTCTTCGTCCACGTGTTGTAGTAGTTCAGTCCGGTTACGAGTGCCAGAAGCGACAAGCCGATCGTGGCCAAACCAATGATGTACGACCTCACTTTCTTCTGCCGCTGAAGCTGCTTGGAGATGCGCTGCTGATGTTGTTGCGATGCCTCGATGAATTCCTGCACCTGCGGCCCGAACGCCTGCGGGTTGCGCGTCATCGCTTCCTCAGCGTCCGCCAAACGCCGACCCGCTGGTAGTAACAGGTCGGTAGGGCTGCCATTGGATTTCCAATCTTCTGCTTCTTGTTCCAACCGTCGCGAGGTTCGAAGCAATTCGCGACTCTCGTCCACCCAACGGCGCAATCTGCCCCACTCACGAATCAGCGCTTCATGCCCGACCTCCACCACCTCGCGACCTGAAATATCACGCGTTGTGACCAGCAGACGTTCGGTCGCAAGCTTGGCAATGACGCCTCGAGCAGATGGACCAAGCTGCTCAAAACTCGCCCGCCGACGCGTATCTTCTGCGTTTTCGCCGGGCTCCACGAGCTTAACCAATGCCCATCGTGCGACCTCCTGGTCCGCCGCTGTGAGGCTCTCGAACGCCTTCTCGGCCCGCTCTGCGATCGCTTTGCGTAGCCCGCCGATGGCATCGTAAGCTTCGTGCAGGAGCACGCCACCGCGTCGCTTCTCCCACAGTTCAGTGAGTAAGAATTCTAGCAGGGGCAGGCTCCCCGGCTGTTCACCAACGTCCTCCAGAATGCGGTCATTGAGCCCCTCCTCGAATTGCAGCCCGACTTTCTCGGCAGGTTTGATGATCGTGCGGCGCAGTTCCTCGCGGGTCATCGGACCAATATTGACGACCCCGCCCTGCAGGCGATCGGACAAAGCGCGATCGTTCAACACGCGACCAAAAAAGTCACCGCGCAGCGTCAGCACCACCGTGAGCTTGCCATTGGTCGAGGCGTCGAGAAGCTCCTCGATGAAGCGTTGTCTCATCCCGTCGTCGCGGCAAAGTGTGTAGAGCTCTTCCCATTGGTCGATGATCAAGAGCAGACGGTCGGTGCCGGTCTCCTTTGCCAGCGCCCGATCGACGACGGAACGAAGCCTGACTTCGCCGCGAGCCAACATGTTGGCGAGCTTCTCGGCTTCCCCAAGCCGGTCAACCTCCGACATCTGGGGCTCAAGCCGGGGGAGGAAATATTGGGCGAGCGAATGGAGCGGCCGCTCTTGTGGCAACATGGTTATCATGTCCCACACTCGGCGATCCTTTCCTCTCCTTAGTGCCGGCACCAATCCAGCGCGCACGACCGAGGACTTGCCGCTACCGGAAGCGCCAATGACCGCGACGAGGCTGCGCGTACCGACCGCATCAACGAGCTTATCCGTGAAGCTCTCGCGGCCGCAAAAGAACGGCTCGTCCTCCTCACGGAAGTGGCGCAAAGCACGATAGGGACAGATCGTTGCGAGAACGCTGGCGACACGCCTCTCAAGGTAAGCTCCCGGAGGTTGGCCGCGCGCGGCGCGCAAAAGAATTTCGACCATTTCCGGTGTGGAACCCTGGCGCAGATCGACCCACGTATTGACCTGCAGAAAGCCGAGAGCGGGATCGGAACCGGCCAGCAACACGGGAATAACGGGAAAGGCTAAATCCTTTGCCTGCCGGTCAAGCGCAAGTTCTTTTTCGCGCTGCTGCCAACGGCCCATCCCATGAGGGCCAAGGAAGATCGCGAACGCCTTGCATTCACTAAGCGTTCTTTCCAGCGCCGCGACCCACGATTGGCCCGGGATGAGATACCAGCGATCAAGAAAGACCTTGAGGTCGCGTGCCGCCAATTCGCGCGCCACACTCTCCACCGCCTCGCGGTCGCGCCAGTGATAGCTCACAAAAAGGTCGTACACAGGGGCTGGGCCCTTTCACAGCAAAGGGTAACAGCATTTCACGTAATTGTTGAGTCAGAAAAGAGATGCAACGCACGGCTTTCATCAGTATGAGGCACGTGGCCGGGCGTCGACACCAGGCCACGACACCTTAGCCGCTATCCGCCGCACTGCGCGTGCGCCGCGAGCGACCACGCAGCCGCGCCGCCGAGCGTGGCTAAGAATTTTCGTCGTCCGATGTAGCTTGCCATGTGACCCTCCGGTTGGGGATCATTCATGCAATGGAGGGATGCTACCACCTTTCCATCGTGCGGTGTATTCGGTCCCCCTCCAGCCGTCCGCGAAGCGCACCAGCCATTTGCCCGGCCGGTCGGGGTCGCGCTCGATGCCTTGAGGCACCTTCGGGTGTGCCTTGGCCTTGCGTTTGGCGCTCATGCTCTCGGCCTCTGTTGCACCGGCGCTTCATCGCCGTGGCAGTCCCATTTTTCATCGTGCCGGTAGCGCCGAGAAGATGTCGGCGTAGCGCGGCGCTGGGCAGAGCGACTCGACGAGGTCGTAGAACTCGACGGGTTTTTGCGAGTGCTAATCGCCGCCCTTGGCGTCTCTTCGCAAAAGCACATTATTCGGACAGTATTCTAAAGACCCACCTTTACCACGCAGAATCCGAAGGCCATTCGCGCCCCCTCAACCATCTAAATCGGACAGTTACCTATGCCCTTGGCCATCCCAGTCGATCAGGCCGCGATAGGTAGAAAAAAGCCCCGTCGAAGAAGCGCTGATGTGTGAGCTATCTCACACCGGCGCGCTTCTATTTAGAATATATTGCACCGGCAGCGCGGAGGACTTCTTTGCGCCGCTCAGAGATTGCCTTGGGGGAGGGTACCGATGGTGGCGCCTCCAAATCATGGGAATGCGGCCACACTTTCATTGGACAGTCTCCTACGCATTCTAATTGTCAGTCCTGTGCGCCTCCTGCGCGATGGCCTCGCCACGATGGTTAAGCGGCGTGCAAATGTGCAAAGCGTTGCAGTGGCTGAGAGCACGGAGGCTGCAATCACAGTGCTGGAACGCTTTAGGCCAACATTCATTCTTCTGGACGTTGCCACTGAAGATGGCCTATCTGCTGCCCGCCAACTGGTAGCCAGCGCGAGAGCCGTGCGGATACTGGGATTTGCTGCGCGGGCGCTTGATCATGATATTGTGGCTTACGCCAGCGCCGGAATTTCCGGTTTCGTCCCCCGCGAAGCATCAGCCCAGGACCTTTTCGACGCCATAGATCGTACCGCAAAAGGCGAGCTTCTGTGCTCGCCCCGCATAGCCGCGACAATGTTCAAACGCCTCGTTGTCTTGTCCAAGGCGCCGACGAAATCCAATGCGGGTTCGCCTCAGCTGACCGAACGCGAGGCGGAAATCGTTCGTTTGATCGAGGATATATACGCAGCGCGATCATCATCGTTCAGTCTTTCCCACTCGGAGAACTCGAGGTGGACTTCCGCGCTGGCGGGCCACGATAACAGCAACAACACTGCCACATATTTGAACACAGGAACCTCGACTACAACGTGGCCAGGCGATCGCTATAAAAGCGACCCAATCGGCGCGGGTCCCTCGACACAATGGTTTTGCCACCATACGCCGACTAAAAGGTCAAGTCAGTGTGGAGAGGGCAGGCCTTGAGAGCGGACTCACGATCAAGGAGGAATGAGCTTCTACCGGGAGTGGTCGCCAAGAAGCTTACCTGCGCGATCTTGCCGGTGGTGAGGGCAGCAAAGATCATCGAATTTGACTGCAACGACGCACGACGGGCCGAGCGTAAGGAGAACCAATGTGACATGCTCAACAGATAGATACGGCGCCACTTTCGTAGTCGCCCCGTCTTTAGGCCCACCTGACTGTCAGGTTGCGGATTTCACGGACATTCAAGCGGCCATTAATCTCTGCCTCCTGCCGGCGGCAAGGTCTTCGTGAAGGCAGGCACCTATGTGGTCTCGCTCACCATTCGGATCGAGCAGAGCAACGTTCACATCCAAGGCGAAGGGATGGGTATCACGAATATCGTTACAGCCTAGACCATGACGGCCAGTCCAGCGATCCAGGTCCATAACCCGAGCGCCGGCCATGCTTTGCCGCTTCTCACCGACACATCAAAGGGCGAGACTGCTGTGACGGGCCTGCTCCCTTCGCTCCACGGCATTACACCCGCTTATAGTGTGGGGATTTCGACAGAGAAAAGGCCCCGCAAATGCGGGGCCAAGTACTTGGGGTATGCGGAAGGAGAGGACTCTCTTCCGCAGCAAAGCAATCCGGGGCGCGGGAGAGGGTTCCCGCGACCCTCGCCAAGAAAATCTGACTGTGTCTTTCCAGCAACAAGGGATCAGGGGCGGCCTCTTTTACACGGACGTCACAGCACTGGAACGAGGCCACGATGAGCCCCGTGCGTGGCCTCGGAGCAACTAACTTACACCACGCGCAGGCGCCGGCCACACTAACGCCCATTCTCCACTTAAACGTCCGAATTCGGGCATCGGAGATCTCAGTAGTGGTGGGGTTGCCCATGAACATCGAGGACAGCCGGATAATCGCGAGGTTCCAATGTTTGCTGACCGAGTCCCTGGTCGCGAAACGGTTGGGACAGTGGCGCCCCGAGTTAAAGGACGCCCTCTATCAGATGTCGTTTGAAGTACTTGAGCAGCGCGATCTCAAAGAAACTCCCGAGTACCGAAATGTCATGTTGAGGGCAGATCAGCACGCTGAGTGGCTCGCAGGATTGACGAGGCTCAGCAGCTCCGATCATGCGCTGCCTCTCTCTTCGAAAGAAACAGAGCGCACCGGCACGCTGACCGCTCCCGAAAAGGCGGCGTAGCAACCGCGTTCCCTCCCTCCCCGCTGATCGCGGAGAACGGCCGAGTACTGCATTACAATTTATCGCTTCGTCAGCTTTCAGGTCAGCCGCTTTGGGTTGCGAATATTGGTTTCTTCGTCGGCCATGGCCTATCCTCCGTTAGGCCCGAATAAGTGTGCCTTTTTCGTCCGACCAAGCTGGAGCAAGACAATGGCACGAGAAGAATTGAAGTGGCAGAACATCGATGCGGATGATTTGCCTGCCGCGGTGAAGAAGTCTTTCGATGCGATGGTTGAAGCAGAGGCCACGTTCAAGGCTGATTTAGAAAAGCTGCTGAAGAACGAAGGTCACATGCCCGAGGACAACTTCCTGGTTATGAGCCGCAAGGGAAAACGTCTTGGCGTCGCGTTTGCGAATACGCCACGAGGTGAAGGCGGAGCAGGGTCCCTGAAATTCAAAACCAAATGAGCGGAAGCAGTAGCAATTCACCCCCGCCTGAGTTCCGCGCCGCCCGAGCAGCGATATGAACGCGCGGCGCTTCATTCAATCACCTCGTCGGCGAGCGCGAGCAGCTTGGGCGGGATTTCGAGGCCGAGTGCCTTTGCGGTGCTGAGGTTGATCACCAATTCGAACTTCGTCGGCTGATTGTCGACATTGGCCAAAATCGCCAGCCAGCGGAGGCCGGGGACGACCTCGCGCAGGCGTTCTATCGCGGCACGGTGGTCAACAATATCGACCCGATGATGCTTGGCCGGTACTTTCAAGGAATGGGCCATATAGAGACTTCTCTCTCAGTACTTGCGACGTTGTTTTATCAGCACGCGATTAAAAGCGGTTGGTGTTGCGCCAGATCAAACAGAGGAAAAGTGTCGCGGCCCGAGGACCTCTTGGAAGAAGTGCCCCTTCAGCACTACCATTTGATTTGGATCAAAGTTTCGATTGGCGCCTCCGACATAATGCTCCCTACGCAGAGAACCGAGGGAGCCATCCTATGCCAACAGAGATCATTGTGGTCGCGCTCATCGCGGCTGCTTTCGGCATTTTTGCCGCCACACTGTATTGGGCTGACCTGCACACCGGCGGGCTGAGCAAGTAACTGCCGTGGCTTGAACCGTGGCCCCAATGCCCGCTTCGCCGCGACCACCGATTCGGCATTGTCCGCTCTGCGGGCTTGCAATGTTGAGCAGCAAGCTGGACGAAAATAGTGCACAGTTCGACACGTTTTCGTGTCTCAATTGTAAAACCATTATTAGTCTCGCTCCGCCGCCGAAGAGCCCTAAGCCGAACCAGTGAGACTGCCCTGCTGGCGGTCGCAGTCGGACGCGGCCAGCCCTATTGGATCCGGCTCGACAGATAAGTCCGCCACTCCGAAAGTCAGATGCCGTTCACGGCCGGAAACTTTTTCGCGGTTTAATGGGGAGCTCCCAAAGTGATCGTGAGGCTCGCAATCATACTTCTCCTGTTTGGAACATCGGCCAGCTTGGCCGAGGACAGCAAGCCTAGCCCGCTGGAGCGGCAGGGTCGGGCGCTTGCAGAAAGAATGTGCTCGCAATGTCATGCGATCGGCAAGAGTGGTGAGAGTCCGCACGTGGGCGCCCCTGCCTTTCGCGCGCTCGATCGCCGAGTGGATCTTGATTCTTTTATGGAGCGGTTACGCGAGGGCCTCACGGTTGGCCATCCGGATATGCCGACGTTTCGTTTCACGCGCGAAGATGCCCGTGCGTTCCTGCTTTATCTGAGGTCCATTCAGGCGCCGTAAGTGCATGCCCACGGCCCGCGGCCGGCCTTGTCATCGGCCTCGCGGCACGGCTTTTGGGTTGGGTGCATTTCCGTCACGCGCAATTGATCCAGATCATAATCCGCTCGCTGCGGGCGCTCTATCAATCGGCCATCGCCCTCACAGCAGGTGACCCGTGCCATGACTAAGCCCATTCCCGACAAAGCCGAAGTAGCGCTCGAATATCCGGACAAGCTCTATATTGGAACGTTCGAGCGAACGTCGCGCTTCGACGCCCATCTCGACGAAGCTGGAATTTCGCTCAGCCTGCACCGCATGGGCGCAGCCGATGTACGCAAAACCGTTCATATGCATTTTCACTACGCGCTGTTCGCGGAGATCCTGCGCGATCTGGCAAAAACCGTGTCTTCGGTGCCGCCAGCCGATGCGGCACACCGCGATGCGTTGCTGGATGGGGCGAAGGCTCTCTATCGGGCGCTCAATCCTCGTCGCAACGACAAAGATGACATCGCCCAGATGACGCCCGAGGAGGAGGTCCTCCTCCTGCACGTCATGGAATAATGGGCAGGAAGCGACGCGGGGCACAAACTTGAATGATGTCGGTCACAACCGTATTTTACGTACATCAAGTATAAGCACGAACGGAACGCCGCGGATGTGGCTGCGCGAGGCGTGACTGGTAGGGACGGCATGTATCGGCATATTTTGATCCCAACCGATGGATCGGAGCTTGCCCGCAGGGCGGTGCACCATGGGTTATCGCTTGCTAAGGCAGTCGGAGCAAAAGTCACCGCATTGACGGTGGAGGGATCGTTCGATGTCTACACAGTTCCTGCTTCGAGGGTCTATGAAATGTCAGGAGCTTTTGCTGAGCACGCCGCGCGTGCGAAAGCGCACGCGGAAAAGATATTGAATGGCGTCGCCGAAGAAGCGCGCTTGGCTGGTGTCATATGCGAAACCGTGCAAATCGAAGAGGATCATCCTTATGAAGCCATCATTGAGGCCGCCAAGCAGAGAGGCTGCGATCTCATCGTCATGGCCTCGCACGGCAGGAGCGGGATTGCGGCAATCGTGCTTGGCAGTGTAACGACCAAGGTGCTGACGCACACGAAAATTCCGGTTCTTGTCTGCCACTGATGCCATCGGTTCGGGCTTGAAATCAGGCAGCTGAGCCGGGCGGCGCCGCGCAGCATCCCCGCACGCCAGGCGTCAGCGGCCATCGCGCTTCGAAGGCGGACGCAGCTCATTTGAGGCTCAGGATATAGGCGATGATGTCTGCCTGCTCGTCGGCTGCGAGTATGATGTTGGGCATCGCGCGATGTGACGTATTGAACGCGGCCGATAACGCAGTTGCGGTCATGCCGGGGATGGAGGCAATAGCCTGGAAGCGAGGCGCATTCGCGTTGGCGGATCGCGAGTATTCCTTTTGGATGGCATGACATTCCGCGCACAGCCGCTGGGCCAGAACGAAGCCGCGGCCCGGCTGTCCGATCTCTTGTGCCTCACCATGAGCTGTCGGCGTCAGCAACGCGATGGCTGCTGCCAGCATGACGTGCTTTGCGCGCATCCGAACCTCCACCGGAGCGTCGCCGAAATAGCCGTTAGGTTCTTTAAGCTTCGCTTATCGCTTCGCCAGACCTGAGTGCATCAGATCGTCGTCAGAAGGGCCGTCGA
>Ga0306923_10003821_pt1 | contig 14293 bp, 13 predicted proteins | sample sta12Can44000108_FD_203841 | JGI IMG/M metagenome (GOLD analysis project Ga0306923, IMG submission 203841) | Lab enrichment of tropical soil microbial communities from Luquillo Experimental Forest, Puerto Rico - statanox.12C.anox.44.000.108 (v2)... | ecosystem: Environmental > Terrestrial >... | reverse complement strand
GCGTCAGCAGATTCAGAATGTCCTTCTCGGAAAGAAAATAAGGAACGAAAGAGGACTCGGTAGGCAGGTGCGGCCAGATCGGTTCAACGACGCTTCGTGGATCGGAAAATCGGCGCAGATAACGGTAGAACTGCCTGAGGACCGCTGCGTCATCGGACACGCTGATTGCTTTACGTCCCGGTTTGCTCGACAACCATGCGATCACCGCCTGGTCAAGCCGCCAGTGGTGATTTCTGGCCGCATACTCGATAAGAAATCGATCGAACTCACGCAGCGTAAATTCCGCACGCGTGTATCCATAGCCAAGGCTCCGCTTGAACTGAAGGAAGCCAAATAACTCGCCCGCGAGCGGACCACTAAAGACCTTGTTCATCGTGGCACTGGAAGGCCAACAGTTCGAAGACATCTCAACGCTACCCGAACGTAAACCGACGTCGAAGAAGAACTCCGGTGACCGAGGATCTCACTTACGACCTTGATGTTCGCCCCGGTATCGATCTGTCTGCTCGCGTGACTGTGCCGAAACGCATGGGCTCCGAGCGGTTCGGTTGTAATACCACCCAGACGAGCGTAGTGTCGGATGCGGTGGCGAATGGCCCCGCTAGTCATTGGCTCGTAGGGCATATTTTTTCGCAGGAAAACGTGCTGGATTGATCTGGCCGGCGGCCGTTCCCATCGCAGGTATGCGCTCAGGGCCTTCGCGACTGGGGGCAACAGAGGAAGCTCGATTGGCACGTTGGTTTTTGGCCTGCGCGCTCTCAGTATTCCTGCCTGCCAGTCCAAATCCTCCAATCGAAGGCCGAGAACCTCGGCGGCGCCTAAACCGTAAGTGGCTAGCAGCAACACGATCGCAAAGTCGCGTTTGCCTGGGGCTTTCGATGGCGAGATGGAGCGCAGAATCCGCTGCACGTCCTTCCAAGGCAGAGTGCGCGGGGGCCGCTCGTCTATGCGAAATCGCGGTGCAATCACTCCACTGGCGAGATCGACGGCCAACCTTCCTGTCATCTGCAGAAATCGGAAAAAGGCCCTGAGCGAACTGCAGGTATCAGCAACGGTCCGCTTCGAGAGCCGAGTAGCAAGCTTCTGCACAAACGCATCCACGTCTGTCAAGGTCGTCCGCTCGATGGGCTTCGTTCTGCCTCGCAGCTCCTCGATGAACCCGCGCGCGGTCTCGAGGTCGCGCACCAGCGTCCTTTCCGAGACGCCATTGTGGGCCCGGCGGTAATGGCAATACTCATTTAGCAGAGGCGGCAGCGATGGTGGGGTATATTTATCGCGCCACGGCGGCAGCACCGTGCCTAGAGCTTGCAGGGCACAAGCCCACGCGTGGAGCGCATTCCGGGCGACATCTCGGCTACTCTGAGCGCTTCCTCGGCGCTTGAGGCGGGGCCCGATATAGGAGCGACTAAACCGCCGGACTCCGGCCGCTGTCAGATGTTCAATCTCAACAATCTTCCTCCGCTCACAATATGCTCTGAACCGTCGTACCCACTGGAGGTAAATTACGATCGTTCCCGGTGAAAGATGGCCCTTTCGCCACAGCCCAACAACCGCGCATTCGCGACCATCAATCGCGCTCACCGGCTCATTCATGAACTCTTGGACGTGTCTTGTCTGAGGAAATTATCATGACACGCACGAACGATTCGCCCCGTTCTCCGGACCTCCGCGCATTTCGCGCTGGATAAGACCGGAGTTGAGATAATGCGCCTTATCTGGTGCACTAGATAAGGCGCACGCACGACGTAAATTTGTTGACGCGGTGAAGGTGCATCCGGAAGATGGTGCCGCGATCCAGATGGTGATCCGTATGGATGCGCTATTTTTGGTGGATCGTCAGGCACGGCAACGGCAGTTGAGTGTGGAGGAAAGGCTGGTGTTGCGGCGGGAGCACGCCGAGACCTGGGCCGAAGAGATCCGCCAGGAGTGTCAGGCGCTGCTGAAAACGGTGCTGCCGCAGAGCGCGGTGGGTAAGGCGGCCGCCTACACGCTAAACATGTGGCCCAAGCTGCGGCGCTGCTTCGACTACGCGGAAGTGGAGTTGTCGAACAACCTGGCGGAGAACTCGATGCGCGGGGTGGCCCTGGGCCGTAAGAACTGGCTGCATGTGGGAAGCGTGAAGTCGGGGCCGAAGGTGGCGGCGATTCTCTCGATCATCGAGTCCTGCCGGCGGTTGGGCGTACCAGCAAAGGATTATCTGCTGGCGGTACTGCCGGGGCTGGACCACCGTATGGTGTCCGACGTCGCCCAGATCACGCCGGCGAGCTGGTCAGGAGCTCATAACTGATCCCTGGATTGGTCGTACGCTTACCCTTGACCACCTCTTGCGAAATCCCAGCCAGCTAGATCGCACAGCGAGCTAAATACGGTCTCCCCCGCCGAAATTTAACAAAATCTTTTTTGGCGGAATACGGTATCGAGCGTTCGCGCCACAGTAGGCGTGGGCGGCCTTGGCCACGATCATCCCAAGGGGAGGTTATTTCTCAAGCGGCGAGGGGAGGAGCAACTGTCGCGTTCTAGTATGGAGCCACCGAAATTAAACCGAAGATGGGCAGCCATGGACAATCCTTCTCATCCGGGCCGATGAAAGGCCGTCAAGTTGGGGCGCCGCAAACGCAAGATCGCTGTGGGGCCGAAGGCTCAGGACGCGGCAGCACTGTCGGCCTTTTTCTGCAAATACTCGATACGCCTGGCGCGGACAGTCTCAGCAAAATCCCTCCGGCTCTTTTTGTAGAGGTTCTTAAGTTCGTTGCTATACCCGAATGCTACCCACGGAATACGCGTCTGCAGAGCGGCCGCAAAACCGGAAATCTTCTGTTCCGAACGTCGACCCGCATCGACCTCTACGGTGCGCCCGTTTGCATCGTAAATCAGGATCGCAAAAGTCTTACCCGTGGGAATGAAGTTGACTGAATGCTTTGTGACCTTCTGATGCACCCAAACAATCTCATTCAGATTCATCGTCGTGAAGTGAAAAAAGCTCTTGTGCAGCAACCAAGACGGAAGCAGGGTCATTGACCAAGGCCGAAGCAGGAGATTTGAGGAAATGGACGGGCAGTCTTTGTAGTTCTTTAACTCGTCGTCAATTGCCTGCGCTACTAATTCCGGCGATTGTTCGTAATGGGCCAACCACTTGTAAATGGGGCTATTCTGGACGTTCTGAATGCGAGCAACCGCCTTGCTGACATTCCAAGCGGCCAACAAACCGATTGGAATGCAGATGGCTAACCCGATATAGGCATCATCCCTGAAGCCGGTCGCATCCAGCATGAATGGCGCAAACACTTCGTCAAACTGCTTATGTATCTTGTCGAGAAACTCCTTTTGAAAATAGGCCCGGACTTCGGCGGGGACAGGGATTAGGGCACCTGTATAGTGTGTCGCCCCGGACCCCGACGGCGATTTGACAATTAGAGGCCGAGTGCCCTTTGCTAGAAAGAACGTGGCAGTTACTTTTTGGCTCTTGACCTCGTGCGTGTACTCGTCAACGCGGTCCTCGACCCATTGCAGGCCAGTTTCGACTACACTGAGATTATCCACTGACACATAATAGTGTGCCTCTCGCGTCGGATCGGTGATTTTATCCAGGGTCCCGCTATTTACCGGGAAAGGACCTTGGAAGCAATTAAGCAGGTATCGGAAATTCGCAAACCCCAAGAGCACAAGGGCGGCAAGGATGAGGGCGTTCACCAGCAACAGGTTACGGTTGCACCTTCTGATATGCCGACCGACTAGGTTATCCCACATGGTGGCCTCCACAGCACATTGGAGTTTCAGATTTTAGCAAACGGACACCGGAGTGCCAATCGGGGATTTCGCGGGGACGCGCGGGAGCAGCTTTGGGTGGGAGAACGACTGCGCGGAAGAGATTCGGAAAGGGGGGGTGAGGGCGCGACTGGCCCACGATGAAGGAGTACTCCTCGGCCAAGCTAGCCGAGCGGGTAGGCTTGCTTCAGGAGTTGCTCCATTTGCCTCGGCCGACAGAAGATGCATCCGTCACGAGAAGATTCCTTTCTCCAGGCGGTATGGCCATTGTCGTTCATGCCCGGTCGAACATCGATGACAACCGACCGTACGGGGAGAAAAAGGCGCGCGTGTTTCTCGAACGCCTGCTCCGGGCGGCCCCGGACATCATCGTCCAAATCGCCCACCTCGCCGGAGGCGGCGGCTACGCTCCGGTGATTGACGAGGCGCTGGGCGTATATGCGGAAGCGATCGAACGCGGAGATTCCCGGGTGCGGCGTCTTTATTTTGACGCGTCCGGCATTCCCATCGCCGGAATGTAGGAACAAAGCGCCGCCCTGTTGATGAAGCGCGTGCACCAGATCGGAATTGAGGGCATCCTTTTCGGCTGCGACTCACCCATCCCAGGCAATAGCCCGCGCGAGTTCCTCGAACGCTGGCGCAAACTTCCGCTCACCGCCGAAGAGTTTCAAAGGATCGAATCCAGCATCGCGCCGTATTTGAGTCCGGGCGATAACCACGTCCAGAGCGACAAATTTCGACTGCCTCCATACAGAATTCCCTGGAAGTGTGAGGAATGGGACAGGTTGTCCGCGTACCCGTCGGACGGGTTTCGATTGATTCAATTCTCGCGCGTTGGCTTCAACCCCGACAAATCCCAGGGGCTTTTTGCCGTGAGCAATTCTTGGGGCGGGTTGTGCGGTGGCGGCGGTGCGCTAATTGCGATCCGAGAAAAAAGCGAGTGGGTTTTCCGGTCTGATCTTGGCTGCGTTTGGGTATACTGACAGCGACCGATGCCCAGGAGTCCAGCTCCAGGGCGGCGCTCCACTTGGGGCTGGAGCGTCAGTTTCCGAGACCCCATTTATCATTGATTTGGTGCTGTTGCTGGTGGATGCACCGTCAATCGGTTCGCCAACAAGCATAACCGTGTGAAAGATTACCGTTTGTAGCGGAACTTCACTGGTCTGGCTCATACGCGCGGCGTCGATTCCTGGCGGCAATGGAATCGACGTGGAAGACATCGCGCCCACGCCAAATGAGCTATCAACTGACCTCGCCGCTTGAACCGGCTGAAGCAACAGAAGGCCTTGTTCTTTCGATCGCGGCCAGCACTCGGTCGTAGTCCGAGGCAAAATGCGTCGCTGGTACCGATCTCTTCCAGTGCTCGATCCACCTGAGTGTCAACCCGGCTCACAGAGAAAGATGCAACGGAGGCGACGTGCTCTGGAAGCTTACACCGGCTGAGGCCGCGGATGTAGGCGGCCGCCACGGCCTCGTAGTGCTGCAGCGAGAACATCAGCGTTACGTTGACGTTAATTCCCTCAGCAATCAGAGCCTCGACAGACGCTATGCCCTCTGCGGTACCCACAACCTTGACCATCAGATTCGGCCGATCCACCGTCCGCCACAGCCGCTGAGCTTCTCGAGAGGTCGTTTTCCGGGAGCAATCTCCCGCAAGCGGACTTCCGGCCAGAAACACAGCGGGCTCACCAACGCGTCGACCAGGGCGACTTCGTTCCACCGGTGCTCGACCTCCGCAGTCGTCTTTCCTCCGTTCTGCCGCGCTGGAGAATTTGCAAATCAACCAACTACAAATTTTAACAATTTCAAATCTAAAGTATGGCCCTGCTATCATGTCTGGAGCCTAATCACCAGTAATTCGGGTTTAAGGCAAGAAGGAGGAAAGACCATGCTTTTCAAGGAGGGCCTTACAACAGCACGTGTCCTGGCGGTCTTCGCGGAGGAAGTGAGAGCTCGCCGAGGTGAGGTAACTCAGACCTTCGACGACGGCAAGCGACTCTTCTCGCGCGCGGTACTTCCCCATGTCGCGGAGGTTGGGCCGGGTGACCGGATCCGTGGCGGTGTGGCGATCAAAGCGACCGGGGACGGAGTCTGGCTGTACCCTTACACGTTCCGCCGTATATGCAGCAACGGGGCTATCGACGCCCGGACGCTCGAAGAGCGTCCAATTGCCGACCCGCACCGGCAACAGCCGGAATTGGTACTCGAGGCCGTTCGTTCGACCGTCGAGGCTTGCTGTAAAGCAGAAGTATTCACCCGTGCGGTTGGGGAAATGCGGAAGGGGCGTGAGGCCACGGCGACTGATCTGCTCTTTCGAATGTTGCCATTGCTTTCCGGCTCCATCGATCTGGGACTTATCGAGCGGAGTGTGCGTGAGAAGAAAGCGCCCGGCATCAACACGCCTCAGGCCACAGCGCTCGGGGTCCTAGAAAGCGAGGCGATCCTTTCGGCACTAATGCCGGCACATTTCCAGCGTTCCGCCCCGCACCACGGCGACCTGATGACGGGAGTTCTGAGCCGGTACGGGAAAGAAGGAGATCGATCGCGATTCGGCCTGGCGCAGGCGATTACCGCCGTCGCACGTGATGTCCAAGACCCCGAGTTAAAGTGGGATCTCGAGAAGCTGGGCGGCGCGGTAGCGCTAGGTACGCTGCGTTGTACCGGAGACGAATGCAAGAGCGCGCTGGCGGCCCCCTTAGATTGCGATCTCGAGAAGCTGGGCGGCGCGGGGGCACGAGGTACGTTTCGTCGTACGATCGAGGTTGAGGAACAGCTCCTGCGTACAGCGTGAGAGCTATTTGCGAATTGCGAATTGTGATTGAGCTGATAGCCACCTGGCGGCTAGCGGCTCGAAGCAGTAACAGGATTGCTGTGTCCCACGTTAAGTGGAAGAGCGGCGTTCAGGCGGTTTAGGTTCGGGCTTTAACCCCCCTGCGGTTGGCGACTCGAGCCCGCGCCAGCTCGGCTAGATAGAAACCGACAATAATCTTTACGGCGATTGCACGTGTGAACTCAGAGCGAACCCTGACGGCCTGGATATGGCGGCGGTGATGGATTAGGCGATCTTGCGCTTCACCGTGAATGTCACTGGCTGCAACATACTGTTTTGATCGTTTGGACCTGAATTGCGCACACGTTCGAACGGCGCGAAGATCGGCCGAGGTCGTGTTGGGAAACCCCCCACGCCACTATCCTCAATGTCGAAACAAAACCCGGGCGCGCCCGGGATAGTCGGGCTGAGCGCTCAACGGACCCTTCCGTTCCTTCATTTGTGAATTTAATGGCGTGGCCGAGCAGGTTGCTGAGGACTTGTCGCAACCGCGGTGCATCGACGCGGACGTAGCGGGGCACTTCGGGAGCTTCAATGGTAAACGAGCGCCAAATGCTTCTCTTCCGCCCGGCCGTGCATCATTGCAACCACCGTTCGCACCGTGGAGATCAAATCGCTGGTTGCGATCGCGAGTTCCTTTTTGCCCGCCTGGATTTTGGCGACATCCAGCACGTCGTCGATCAGGCCTAGGAGATGCTCGCCAGCGCGGCCGATCGCGTCGATGTCTTCACACTGATCGGCCGTGGGGTCACTCTCGCTCATGGGAAGTGTCGCAAGCCTGTAGGGAGCGAGTCTGGTACCCTGCAGTGGATGCGACCGAACCGGCCGACAGTGTTGAAGGGGAGACATTTCGAAGCCGAGATTATTCTTCTGTGCGTCCGTTGGTACCCTGCGGTTCGGGCTCAGCTTCCGGAATCTGGAAGAAATGATGGCCGAGCGGAATCTCCACGTCGACCATGTCACCATGTGGCGCTGGGTGCAGCGCTACGCGCCGGAATTAGATTGCCGCTGCCGCCGGGAATTGCGCATAACCAACGGTTCGTGGAGGGTAGACGAAACGTATTTACGGGTAGCGGGCAGGTGGAGTATTTATATCGGCCGGTGGATTCGGCGGGCGTCACAATTGGTCTTCTGCTGTCGGCCAGACGGGTGCAGCCGCCGCAAAGCGGTTCTTCCAGAAAGCCTTGCGGTCGCCAGGCCACCCGCGTCCCCGAGTGATCAATGTGGACGGAAACCTGTGGTATCCGAAGGTGATCACGGAGTTGAACAAGAGTGGCGAACTGGAACGCCGGTGTCGCTGCCGACCCGTCTCATACTTGAACAACACCGTCAGCCAGAGTGGACCGCTCTGCATCCGACAACCGGAGCCGCGACAGCAGGTGGGTTTTAAGGATGCGGTTCTCGGCCGCTAGGTATTCGTTGCGCAGCAACAACTGTTGATTGACGAGGCCCGTCACAAAGGCCAGCAGGCGTGCCCGGTGGAATCGATCGCGCCTGGCAGAACGTTCATCAGAGACGACAACCGCAGCCGGGGAATCGCGCGAGTATTTTGACTATACGGGGTTGTTGCCGGCTGGAGGTATTCAAATGATAGCGATATACTGTTCAAGCACGAAATGAAATCGGAGCCGCAACGCCTGCGAGAACGGATTCGAGAGCTAGAAGTCGCTAATGAGGCGCTGCGACAGAGTCAACAAATGCTCTCGACGGAGCTGGAAACCTTACAGCAAGTTGCTACGCAATTGATCAACGCCCACGGGACGCAGGTCCTGTATGAGCAAATCCTCGATTCGGCGATAGCAATTCTGCACGCGGACTTCGCGAGCATCCAAATGTACTACCCCGAGCGCGGAACCGACGGAAGGCTTCTGCTCCTGGGCCACCGGGGTTTCAGCGCAGAAGCAGCCAAACACTGGGAATGGGTATTCGAAGACTCACGGACCGGCTGTGGAGAGGCTTTGCGCACTGGCCGCCGGGTCATCGTCCCTGACGTCAGGAATTGCGATTTCATCTCCGAAAGCGACGATGTAGAAGGATATCTCCGCGCGGGAATCCACGCTGTGCAGACTACGCCTCTGGTTTCGAGAACAGGTGCCTTGCTGGGCATGGTTTCCACACACTGGCGCAAACCTCATGAACTATCCGAGAGCGAGTCGCGCGCATTAGATATTCTGGCGCGACTCGCCGCGGATTCCATCGAGCGCGTACGGGCGGAGGAGGCCCTGTCGGAAAATCGGCAACATCTTGTCTCGATCTACGACACCGTCAGAGATGCCATTTTTGATCTGGCTGTCGAACCCGAAGGGCAATTCCGCTTCGTTTCTGTTAATGCAGCTTTTCTGAAGGTCACCGGATTGAACCGAGAAGCCGTCGTCGGCAAAACGGTTGATCACGTGATCCCAGAGCCCTCTCTGACGATGGTGTTGGGAAAGTATCGACAAGCGATCGAACGACATAAGACCGTGCTTTGGGAAGAAACGTCCGACTACCCCACCGGTCGGCTGACCGGCGAAGTTTGCGTCACGCCTGTATTTGACAATACAGGTACGTGTGCCCGTCTGGTTGGATCGGTTCACGACATCACTGAACGCACGCAAGCCGAAGTCGCGCTCCGTGAGAGCGAGGAGCGCTTCAGATTCGCTCAGAAGGCGGCAGGCATCGGAACTTTTGATTGGAACATCGAGACCGGCGTAAACACATGGACGCCGGAACTTGAGGCGATGTACGGCTTGCCACGCGGGGGCTTTCCAGATACGCAAAAGGCTTGGGTAGACCTGGTCCATCCGGATGACCGAGCAAGGGCTGTGCAGCGAGTGGAGGAATCCTTCGAGACCGGAGCACCTACAGAGCAAGAATGGCGCGTAATCTGGCCCGATGCAAGCGTACATTGGATCGCGGGGCGGTGGCAGGTTTTCAAGAGTGCGGCGGGCGAGCCTCTTCACGTGATCGGCGCCAATCTGGACATCACCGATCGCAAGCGGGCGGAAGAACAACGCTCGCGCCTGGCTTCAATTGTCGAATCCAGCGAAGATGCGATTTTCAGCAAGAATTTGGACGGCACGATCCTTAGCTGGAACGCCGGCGCCGAAAGGCTCTTCGGCTACACCGCAGATGAGATCGTTGGGAAATCAATGTCACTCCTGCTCCCTCCCGAACATCTCCACGAGTTTCCGCAGATCCTGGGGAGGATACAATCTGGCGCGCACCTCGAACATTACGAGGTCACTCGCATGCGCAAGGATGGCCGGCGGGTCGAGATCTCGGTGACGATTTCCCCCGTCAAAGATAATGCCGGAGCCATTATTGGCAACTGTGCAATTGCCCGCGACATTACGGAGCGCAAGCAAGCCCAGGAAGCGCTTCGAATGAGCCAGCAAAGCCTGGAACTCGCTCAGGGGGCGGCAGGAATCGCTACATGGGATTGGGACATTGGAGCGAACCAGACGCATTGCTCAAAGGAATACGGGCGCTTGTACGGACTTCCGCAAGGTGACCTTGCCCCCCCGCCCGATGAGTGGCTCCAGTTGGTCCATCCCGAGGACCGTGTGAGGATCAGGGAAGAACTGCATCGGGCGCTGGACGGCGCCGCGCATTACAACACTGAATTTCGGGTTGTCTGGCCCGACGGGACGACTCACTGGCTACTCGGCAAGGGTGAAGTATTCCAGGATTCCGACGGGAAACCCATCCGCATGTTGGGCGTGAACATGGATATCAGCGAGCGGAAGTACGCCGACCAAGCCCTGCGCGAAAGCGAAGAACGTTTCCGGAATATGGCCGATACGGCGCCAGTGATGATCTGGGTTTCCGGGCCGGACAAACTCTGCACTTTCTTTAATAAGGCCTGGGTGGCCTTCACCGGCCGAACCATGGAACAGGAATGCGGCAACGGCTGGGCTGAAGGTGTTCATCCCGAGGACCTGGACCGCTGTTTCGCCTGCTACCGCGCGTCGTTTGACGCCCGTAAGCCCTTCCAGATCGAGTATCGCTTACGGCGGCGGGACGGGGAGTACAGGTGGGTGCTGGACAACGGCGTTCCAAGGTTCGAATCGGGCGGCGTTTTCGTGGGATACATCGGTTCTTGCATCGACATTACCGATGTCAAGCGAGCCGAGCAAGAGCTTGTATTGAATCAGGCTCTCCGACAGAGCGAAGAGAAGTATCACCGCATCGTCGAGACGATGACGGAAGGTGTTTGGATCCTCGACCACGACGACCGGACCACTTTCATCAATCAACAGATGGCTGCCATGCTCGGCTATAGTGTGGAGCAAATGCTGGGGCGCCACGTGCTGGATTTTAAGGATGAGGAAGCTCGTCCCCTCGCGTTGCAGAAACTGGAACGCCGCCGCCGAGGGATCACAGAACAATACGATTCCACGTTTCAAACCAGCGATGGCCGGCGGCTTACGGTCCTGATCAGCACCCGTCCTTTGTGGGACGGCGATGGACGCTACGCCGGCACTCTGGGTATCATCACGGATATTACCGAACGCTCGCTGCTTGAAGAGCGGCTCCATCAAGCTAACAAGATGGAAGCGATCGGCCGGCTCGCTGGTGGTGTAGCCCACGATTTCAACAATTTGCTTACGGTGATCAATGGCTACAGCGATCTCCTTCTCCGGAGTTTAAGTGCTGGCGATCGAATCCACGCACAACTCACAGATATCAGAAGTGCGGGACAGAGAGCGCAGGAACTGATCACCCAGATCATCGCGTTCAGCCGCAACCAAATGCGGGCAACCGACACGCTGAATCTCCGCAACGTGATCGAGGATGTCGACGAGATGCTTCAGCGCATGATTGGGGAAGACATCGAGCTACTAACCACTTTCGATCGGGGATTGGGGAATATCCGGGCCGACCGTACTGAGATCATTCAGGTCCTGCTGAATCTGGCCGTCAACGCGCGCGACGCCATGCCCGCTGGAGGGACCCTTACCTTTTCCCTCGCCAACGTCGAAGTGGATGAACGGGACGTGCGAACATATCCTGGCACCCGCCCCGGTGTACACGTGCTTTTAACGGTCACTGACACAGGCTTCGGCATGGATGCAGAAATCCAAAAACACTTATTCGAGCCGTTTTTCACGACTAAGCAGGCGGGACAAGGAACTGGACTCGGTCTAGCCACTGTGTACGGTATTGTGTCGCAGAGTGGGGGCTGGATCCAAGTAGATAGCAAACCGCATCAAGGCACGACGTTTCGGATATACTGGCCCCGCGTGACCGGGGTCCCTTCCGAGGAGAAGGACCTCGCCGAACCGCCGGACCAGCCCCTTTATGGAGCTGAGACGGTCCTGGTCGTAGAGGATCAACCGCAAATCCGGCAACTGACCTGCTCGATTCTCAAGGAATTTGGGTATCAGATCCTTGAAGCCTCCTCCGGGGAGGAAGCGTTACGGCTTGCCGAGGCTCATGCCGGACCGTTGCATCTCTTATTGACGGACGTTATCATGCCAGGGATGAACGGGCTGGAGCTCGCAGCCCGCTGGAAAACCATCCGTCGCACTCCGATCCTGTTCATGTCCGGATATTCGGACAGGACGGAAGCAGTGCACGATTCCGGAGTCGCTTACATCCAAAAGCCATTTACTCCCAACACTCTGGCTAGGAAGGTGCGAGAAGTATTAGGCGGGATGGATCAACCCATGAGTCGAGCGAACATGGCTCATCCCTTCACGAAGCGGCAGGGCTCGGGATGAAGACTTGGGCAACTGGGTGGGCGGACCACCCCGTGGGCTGCATGGAGATCACAGAACTCTCCGGCCGTGCGATACCGAGTGCCGGTCGCCCAGTTCACGAACTGGCTCAGGAGCGCTCGAAATCCGCGGGGGGGCGCTTTGAGTCGCGGCTGAAGGAGACTCACGGCGGGAACGATTAGGCCTTCTTCCGGCGGTCGTTGGCAGCAGGCTTCTCGCTCGCCGGCGTTTTCTTCTTCTCGGCCAGGACCTCGGCACGAATGGCTTCGAGCCGCTTCTCCTGGAGGCGCTTCCCGAACTCGCGATCGGTGATGAGCAACCGTTCTAGTGCTTCTTGGACTCCTCGCCAAGGAGCGAGTGCTGAGTGGGTGTGCTGTGCCTATCGGAAATTCCGATCGCTCTGAGATGATGGAGGTTGCCGCCTCCCCGCAGTTCAGTTTCGATGCGCGTTCTGCCAATCTTGATCACTCTTTTGCGGTCTGCCTTCCGCTCGCGAGCCGCTGTGGAACTGGAAAATCTGGCCCTTCGCCACCAGGTCAACGTCTCGAAGCGCTCTGTGAAACATCGGCCGAAGGTGACGCCGGCCGACCGTCTGTTGTGGCTCATCCTATCGCGAGTTTGGAGTGACTGGCGCTCGGCTCTTGCCATCGTCCAACCCGAAACCGTCATCGCCTGGCTCGCAAAGGCCTTTGCTTGTTCTGGACATGGTGTTGGACAACACCGTCACTATTGTTCTTGCCGCCGCCGTGAAGATGTCGTAACGCAGACGACAAAAGGTGGTGGTTCGATTCCGAGCGGATCGTCGGCATCGCGTTGATTTGAACGTCTGCCGCCTGCTCCGGCCGGGTCACGCGCAACAACCCGTACAGAGCTACCAGAAAAACTATCCTCAGCAACCCGGTAGTAACTCGACGGATCAGGCGATCCGGCTGCTGTTACTGCTTGCTAACAAGTAGAAAGGCACCCTCGCTTCGTCTTCCTCTTGAGCCCTTGGCTACCATTTCATTCCTGGGCCCCCCACCGACTGCTCACCGGCGATCCTATTTGCCGGCTGTTCCCCAAGGTTTACCTACCAAAAAGGCGGGGTTGGCGCCCTTGCGGGGCGTATATTTCTGAACCCGTCCATCTCTTACGGACGCGGTATAGAGATTCCCATCCGAATCGGTGACGAAGCCGTGTACGCCCCACATGCAACCCTGGCAAGTCCCAAACGTCCCCCAGGAATAGAGGAAATGACCGTCTTCGTCATAAGCATTCAGCTTGTTCGCTCCCTGATCCGCTGCCCAAAGAATATGGTTCTGGCCCATGTAAAGGGTATGAATATTCATCGGCGGCCGCGGGCCCATATCCCACTGGTCGAGGAACTTTCCATTTTCGTCGAACTTTTGAACGCGCCCGTTGTCGCGATCGTTGATGAAAACGAAGTGACGTTCCGGATCAATGGCAATTCCGTGAACGTTATTGAAATACCCTGGGCGCGTTTCGTTGGGCTTGCCGCCCTTCTGGCCCCACTGGAAGAGCTTCTTGCCATTCTTGTCAAACTTAATCACACGGGTGCCGTCATAACCGTCGCACAGGTAGAAACTGCCGTCCGGCTCAAAGGCCATAAAAGTTGGGCGGGCGAAATGCGTATCGTCGTCGCCTGGGACGCCTGGCGTCCCCAACGTTAGAAGGCGCTGCTTGCCGTCGTGCGTGAATTTGCTGACGAAATGGTTATCGGCATCCACGATCCAGACATGCTTTTCGGGGTCGTAGGGGCTGACCTCAATGTCGTGGGGCCGTCCCCAGATTTTGTCCCATTGCGACCAGTCTTCAATCACCTTTCCGTTGCGATCTAGGACCACAATGACATGATCCCAGCGCCAATCGACGCCCGGCCGGCCGGCGTGTCCATCCCGGGCATCGGGGCAATTGGGATTCGGCGGCATGTTCGGGGGGTTTGGCATGCCCCCGCAACTGGGTGTCGCGCTGGCGGTTTCGCGACCGGGCAGGCCCA
>Ga0306923_10003819_pt1 | contig 14298 bp, 10 predicted proteins | sample sta12Can44000108_FD_203841 | JGI IMG/M metagenome (GOLD analysis project Ga0306923, IMG submission 203841) | Lab enrichment of tropical soil microbial communities from Luquillo Experimental Forest, Puerto Rico - statanox.12C.anox.44.000.108 (v2)... | ecosystem: Environmental > Terrestrial >... | reverse complement strand
TGATCCTGACGACCGAGCGGATCATTTCGAACGATCAAATCCGCCGCCAGCCCGACCAGACGAAGATTCCGTTCATGGCGGTCGATGCGGTCGTCGAAGTGCCATTCGGCTCCGCGCCGCATGAATGCTACGGCCTCTACGAACCGCTGTTCGATCATCTCGACGCCTATGCTGCACAGATACGACAAGATCCCGAGGAGGGTATCCGCGCCTATCTGGAGCACTATGTCTACGGTCCGGAATCATGGACCGCATATCTCGACCGGCTCGGGCTCGAGGAACTGCTCGACGCCCGCCGTCGCGGAACCGGCATTTATGATGACTAGCACCGTCGGATACACCGCGAGCGAGCTGCTCGCGGTTATGAGCGCACGCTTGTTGCGCAACGGCCAAGTGGTATTCGCGGGCGTGGGTATTCCGCTGCTGGCCGCGACGTTGGCGCAAAGGCTGCAGGCTCCGGGCCTCACCATTCTGTTCGAGGGCGGTGTCATCGGCGCCTTTATCGAACCAGGGAAACTGCCGCCCTCGACCAATGAGCAGCGCTGCACGCGCCGCGCTAATATGGTGCTGGGCAGCACTGAGGTGCTCTTGCTGTTGCAGCGCGGCTATGTCGACATCGGGTTTATCGGCGGCGCGCAGATCGACCAGTACGGCAATCTCAACAGCTCGTTCATCGGCGATCCGCAGCACCCGGCAACCCGTCTGCCGGGAACGGGCGGCGGCAACGATATCGCCAGCTTGACGCAAATGATCGTCGCAATGAAGCACGAGAAGCGGCGCTTTGTGCAGCGGGTCGATTTCGTCACCAGCCCCGGCTTTCTCACAGGCGGCGACAGCCGGCGCGAGGCGGGGCTCGTCGCCGGCGGCATGTACCGGGTCGTCACCGACCTCGGCATTCTCGGCTTCGAGAAACGCTCGAAGCGGATGCAGCTCCAGGCACTACACCCAGGAGTGACGGCCGACCAGGCGCGAGCGAATACCGGGTTCGAGCTGCTTGTCGCCGACGATCTCGCCGTCACCGATCCGCCGGCGGAAACCGAGTTGGCGGTGTTGCGCGACCTCGATCCCGACCGGCTCTACACGGCGTGAGGAGCACAGGGTGACGATTTTCTCCGACACCTTCGGCTTGGCGATGCGCAACTTCACGACCCATCCGGAGATGCCGGACGCGCAGGGGCTGATCGCTTATGCGCTCAGGGCCGAAGCGCTGGGGTTCGACTCGCTCTGGGTATGGGACCACATCTTCCTCGGCGTCGACCCGCCGTTTCCGGTGCTCGACTCGCTGACACTACTGTCGGCGGTGGCGGCGCGCACTACCAGGATCAAGCTCGGTACCGGCGTCTTGGTGCTGCCGCTGCGCAACCCGGTGGTGCTGGCGAAGGAGCTGTCGAGCCTCGATTTGATTGCCGGAGGCAGGCTTCTGCTCGGCATGGCTTCGGGCTGGTACAAGCGCGAGTTCGACGCGGTCGGTGTGCCGTTTGAGCGGCGCGGCCGGATCATGGACCGCAATCTCGAGATCCTGCGCCGTTTGTGGACGGAAGAGCAGGTGAACGGCGAATATCCGCCGCACCGGCTGCGCGGATCGAACCTGTCGCCGAAACCATCACTCATGCCGGTGATGCTGATCGGCGGCTATGTCGACCGCGTGCTGAAACGCGCGGCGTTGACCGGCGGCTGGCTCACCTATTTTTACACGCCCGAGGGGTTCGCGAAATCCTGGGCCAAGGTGCGCGGCTTTGCCGAAGCAGCGGGCAAGGACCCAGGAAATTTGCTCAACGCCAACCAGCTGCCGATCTATGTCGGAACGTCGCGCGCGGCGGTCGAAGCGCCGATGATGGAATGGCTCGGCCAGGAGTGGGACTATGCCGCGTGGAGCGACTCGACAAAGGAGGCGGCGGTCTTCGGCACCGTCGACGAATGCGTCGCGCAGCTCCGGGCGCAGCTGGCGGTCGGCGTTCAGAAGCTGATATTCATTCCGTATCGCTATCAGGCGGAGCAAGTGGAGATCATCGCGCGAGAAATCATCCCGCGGCTGCGAGGCTAGCAATGAAACGCGGTGACCAAGAGGTCCTCATCATCGTCGATGTGCAAAACGATTTCTGTCCGGGCGGGGCGTTAGCGGTGCCGTCAGGCGACGAGATCATCCCGGCGGTGAACCGGCTGGCGGCCGAGTTCCGCCATGTGGTCCTGACCCAAGACTGGCATCCGCGCGGCCATTCCTCCTTCGCCAGCTCGCACCCAGGCAAGCAGCCGTTCGAGGCGATCGAGGTTGCTTATGGCCAGCAAATTCTGTGGCCGGACCACTGCGTGCAAGGGACAGTTGGGGCGTCGTTCCATTCCCGCCTCGACGTCCCGCACGCCGAGCTCGTGCTGAGAAAGGGGTTCAGACGCGCGATCGACTCCTACTCGGCGTTTTTCGAGAACGACCATCGCACCCCCACCGGGCTGGCGGGTTACCTGCGAGAGCGCGGGTTTGGACGGTTGACGCTGTGCGGGCTCGCCACCGATTTTTGCGTCTTCTATTCGGCACTTGACGGCCGAAAAGCGGGTTTCGATGTCGATGTCGTGACCGGCGTCTGCCGCGGCATCGATCTCGACGGCTCGCTCGCCCGCGCGCTGGCCGCGATGCGCGAAGCCGGAGTAACGCTCCTCACGGAATGAGCCGCCGGACAGAGTGCCAAGTTGTCATGGCCGGGCCTGATCCGGCCATCCACGTTATCGACCCAGCTTCGGTCGGCGCTGAAGAAAGCGTGGATCACCGGGTCAAGCCCGGTCATGACGATGTTGGGAGAGACGCGCTACGGCAGTCGGTGCAATGCCCTTACCGGGTCTGGATGCTTACCGGCGTGGCAGCGATCACCGGATTGCGGCTGATCTGGCTGGCGCTGCAGCCGGCCGATCTCTACCCGGACGAAGCGCAATATTGGGTCTGGTCGCAGCGGCTCGCGCTCGGTTACTTCTCCAAGCCGCCGCTCGTCGCCTGGCTCATCGCGCTCACGACCGGCTTCTTTGGCGACAGCGAGTTCGCCGTGCGCCTGTCCGCGCCGCTGCTCCACGCGGTTGCGGCGGCCTTTGTCTATGGCATCGGCGCGCGGCTTTACGACCGGCGCGTCGGGCTCTGGTCGGCGCTCGTCTACGCAAGTTTACCCGGCGTCTCGGTTTCCGCGTTCGTCATCTCGACCGATGCGGCGCTGCTGCTGTTCTGGGCTGCGGCGCTCTACGCCTTTGTCAGGGCGCGCGAGGCGGATGGGTGGGCATGGTGGCTCGTGGCCGGGCTCGCCGCTGGACTGGGTCTTCTCTCCAAATATGCAATGGCGTACTGGATCCTCTCGGCGCTTGGCTTTGTCTTGCTGTTCTCGGGCGAACGGCGCCATTTGCGGCCTCTACTGACCGCGATCGCCCTCGCCCTTTTAATCTATTCGCCCAATTTGTGGTGGAATTGGAGCAACGGCTTCGTCAGCTACCTGCACACGAGAGACAACGCCGAGCTCGGCAGGCCGTTGTTCCACCCCGACGCCTTTATCGAATTCTTCGGCTCGCAATTCGGCGTGTTCGGCCCATTGCTGTTTGCCGGTCTGATCCTGCTGCTCGCGACGCCGGGTGCGCTGACCGAGCCGCGAGCAAGGCTGCTGACCGCCTTTGCGCTACCGACATTGGCGATGATGATGGTCGTCAGCTTTCTGTCGCGCGCGCATGCCAACTGGGCGGCGCCGACTTATGTCTCGGCAACGGTGCTGGTCGTCGCCTGGGCACTGCGGCGTGGCTGGCGCGGGGTCCTTTCCGCCTCGATTGCGCTCCATCTCGTCGCCGCCGGCGTGCTGTTCACCGGGCGCGAGGCGCTCGCCGCCTTTGGTTTCGATCTGTCGGCGCAGTACGATCCGCTTCGCCGCGTGCGCGGTTGGCGCGAGCTCGGCGCCGAAGTCGGCAAGGCTCTCGCCGCGCATCCCGGACTGACGCTTTTCGCCGACGACCGCGAAGTGCTCGCCGCATTGATCTATTACGTTCGGCCGCATCCGTTGGATGCGGTCAAATGGCAGGTGACCCGTCGTATCCGGGACCAATGGGACTTGACGAACGGCCTCGCCAAACACGTAGGCGCGAGTTTCCTTCTCGTCTCGGAGCACGAATTGGTCGATGAGATGCGGCCGAGCTTCGCGGCAATCGACCGGCTGCAATCGATCGTGGTCCCAGTGGGACCGGGGGAGGTGAGGACTTACACACTCTACATCGCGCGCGATTTCAAGGGCTACCCGCCGGGCCGCGCCTAGGAAGCGCAGCATTCGTCGGCGGCTCTGTGCAGACGATGTCCAAGCAACAAATTCAGCCGCAATGCCGGGCGCCCGCCATGAAGCACGTCCGCCGTCTCGATCTCTTCTATCCGGTCGAACATGAACCAGTACTGCCCGATGATTTTTTCGGGCGAGGTCCGCGTCACGATCAGCACATCGGCGCCGGCGTAATCATCGTGGTGGGCGGTAAGGCTGTATTGACGGCAGTCCGGACCGAGGCAGATCACTGGAGGCGCGCCGCCCAGAGCATAATCGAGCTTGCCGGCGTCCGACCATCGCATAGCCGCCACGACCAGACCAGTCTTGTCGAGAAGCCCGAGCGTGGCGAGGTTTTGCCGCAGTGAGGTCCAGTTCACCAGATCGACCACCGGATCCTTGCGCGGCGCGAAATCCCCAGTCACGACTGGGAGCCAGTTGAACTTTACCTCGGTCGCAAGGAGGCCGGCGCCGATCACGACAAATGCGGCGCTGGAGACGAGCCAGACCCGTACGCCTCGACTCGCGCGCCAGTGCCGCGCGACGGCGTCTCCCAGCAGCGGCAGCAGTATCAAATAGCCCGGCGACGCCCAGTGGAACAGAACGTTGCCCCAGAGCGCCGCGATCGTGAACAGGATCAGAGGCGGCGCCGCGAGGCAGAGCAGTAACCAGCGTTCGCGGTCGGCTGGTCCGCGGCGGAGCGCGATCAAGCCGCACCCCACCAGAGGGACCCATACCCATGGCAGCAGGAAAGCCGCTTCGCCGGCCAGTGTTACGATCGGTCCCAACGGGCGGAAGGAGCCGCTCGCGCGGCCCCCTTGGAACAGCAGCGACACCCATTCGTGTTCATCGTTCCAGATCAGGACCGGGAGGAAGATTGCCAGGGCGATCAAACCGGCGACATAGGGATGCGGCCGCGCGAGCCAGCGGCGGCTCTGCGGCTCGGTGAGCAGAAAGGCGGCGGCCCCGAGGATCGTCAGCACCGCCGAATATTTCGCGTCGAGCGCGAGCCCGGCGCAAAACCCGGCGCCCAGCCACCAGCCCCAGGCGGCTCGGCGCTCTGACCGGAGTGCGGCAATCAGGCAGGCAACGGCGCCGAGCAGGGCGGCAAGGAGCGGACCATCGGGCAATACCCAGCTGCCCGAGCTGATGCCGAAAACCGGCGCGATGTTCAATAAGACCGCGGCCCACCATCCGGCTTCAGCGCCAAACAGCGCCGCGGTCACGCGATAAAGGAGAACCGTCGTCAGCGCGAACAGCACGATGAACGGCAGCCGCACGACGAGGGCGCTTTCGCCCCCGCTCAGATGCGCGGCGCCCCAAGCGAGCCACCAGGCAATCGGCGGATGGTCGAAATAGCTCAGCTGCAGCTTGCGGCCCGCTGCCACCATGTAGCTCTCGTCGACGCCGAGGCCGAGCGCGGAAGCAAACAGGATCCTGGCGAAGAATGTCGCGAGCACGAGAACCGGGACGCGCCCCGCCGGCGTCTTCAGCCAAGCGGCCGCTCTCCGCGTTGCTTGGCTGCGGGTGTGGAACGGCATCTACCTGCGGCGGAAATATTCGTCGTACGGCGTGTCGTTCTTCACCAGCACACCGCCATCCGCCGTCAGCGCCACCCCGGTGATCATGCGGGCGGCGTGACCGGCGAGAAACAGGATCGGATCGGCGATGTCCTCGGGTTCGCACATGCGGCCCAGAGGGATCTTTTGCGCCCGCGCAGCCTTCGTCTCCTCGGTCGGCATCGCGCCGCCAAACGCCGTCGCCGTCGGTCCCGGGCAGACTGCGTTGACACGGATACGGTCGGGGGCAAGCTCATAGGCGGCATGCCGCGTCAAACCGAGCAGACCGGCTTTCGACGCCGTGTAGTTAGCGGTGCCGCCGAACGAGATCCGCTGCCCGGCTATCGAGGCGATGTTGACGATGGCGCCGCCGCCGCGCCTCCGCATATGCCGCAATACCGCCTGGATGCCGTTGAAGGCGCCGGTGAGATTGACGGCAATGACCCGGTCCCAATCCTCCGGGCCCATTTCGGGTATCATCCGCCGCACTGTCGCCCCGGCGCCGTTGACGAGAATATCGATGCCGCCCGACGCCTCCGCGATGGCTGCAGCGACGGCATTGAAGGCGCCACGATCGGCGACATCGACGGCGTATGCACGTGAGTTGCCGCCAATCGCAGCCGCGACTCGCTCGGCAGCGGAGACGTCACGGTCGAGCACCGCCACACGCGCGCCTTGCGCCGCGAAGGCGCGGCAGGCCGCTGCGCCGATGCCATTTCCGCCGCCGGTCACGACGGCGACTTTTCCGGCAAAATCTTCTGCCATTGCGTAGTCCCCTACAACTCAAACGGTCCGGTCCGTCGTCCCCGAGCTTGACCCGGGGACCCACGCAACCAAGCGAGCGCCTGGTCCGGCGTGGTATGGATTGCCGGATCGAACCCGGCAATGACGATTTTGGCAACAGCCGGATTGGGCATTGACGGCGCCAGAACGTCGGCATCCAGCATTCAGACCCGCGCAACTTAGTCGTTTGACATGCTTGTCGGTTTCCGTGGATGCCCGGAACAAGTCCGGGCACGGGCGATTAGGGGGAGACTGGATCATTTGAAATGGATCCGAGTACTGGCTGCTTTAGGTCGTGAGCTCGTCGAGCAGGGCCTTTGCCTCTTTAAGGTCCGGCGTGTCGAAGCCTTCCGTGAACCAGCGGTAGACCGGCGCGAGCAAGTCGCGGGCTTCAGCACGACGGCTCTGGTCGCGCCACAGCAGGGCGAGGCTCATCGCGGCGCGCAATTCCCAGAGCTTGGCCTCCTGCTCCCGGGCGATGCTCAAGGCTTTGCGATACAGTCCCTCGGCGGCGTCGACCTGACCCTGCCGCAGCAGCAGCCGGCCCTTGTGCCGGTGGAGCTCTGCCGCAAACCAGTGTTCACCCGTTCTTTCCGACAGCTGCAAGGCATCGTCCAACAAGACCAAACTCTCTTCTATTTGCCCCGCGATCTCACATGCCCTGGCGCGAAGAGCGGTGTAATAGGGGGTCCACAACTGCGCCGCGGTGGCGCTGTAAGCCGTCGAACCGCTGCGCAGGAGAGATATCCCCTCCGCCACATCGCCATTTTTGACCTTGACCCATCCGCGATAGATCGTTCCCACCGTGTGCCACCAGGGAACGCCCTGTTCGACCGCCACCGCGACGAGTTCCTCTGCCCGGTCATCCAAGGCTCTCTTGTCGGCGATGAGCGAGAGCAGCATGGCACTGATCATCAAGCTCGAAGCCAGAGTCGGCGGGTGAGCCAATCTCCGAGCCTCGACAATTGCTGCGCCTGTCTGTGCCAATGCTTGGTTCGGAAGGCCGAGACAGAAAAGGACAAACCCCAAATACGCCTGTGCTACCACTTGGGGGTGGGATCCAGTCTGGTGCCCAAGCGAGCTGTGCGAGATCGGATCATAAAGCGCAAGCGCCTCTTCATAATGCGGTCGGGCTGACGCAAACCTGCCGACGAGCATCTGGTCGGAACCGCAGGCTTGGTGAGCCAGAACGAGCCCGCCGGAATGGTTGCGCTGTCGGCTAACGCGCAGCAAACCCTCGTCGAGGCGCGTCGCCAGATCCAATTCGCCGCGGTAAGTATGATAGCGCGACTGCCCATAGGGAACGTGAAGGTATTCCTGAGGGAAACTGAGCTGCTCCCACAGCTCTCGTGCCCGGGCGAAGGCACGGCCAGTTTCCGGCGCAGCCTGGCCTTTGACAAACCGCAACACCGCGCCCAAGGCTGCGCAAAGTTCGAGCTGCTGTCTCCCATTGTCGGGGCTGTCCGGCAGCAGCAACAGCTGATCCAGTGCCTTTTGCAATTGCGCCGCCGCTTCCGCCATCGCCGAGCGGGCAGCAGACCTGTGTCCAGCCTCGCTCCAGTACGCAACGGATTTCGCCACGAGCCCAGCCTCGGCGTAGTGCTGGGCAAATAGCTCGGGCTGGTTGTCGATCAGCTCGGGGAAGAGCGTCTCGAGCGCTCGCGCGATCTGCGCGTGCATTTGTTGGCGAGTGCTGCGCAGCAGGCTCTCGTGAGCCGCGTCCTGCACCAGCGCATGCTTGAAGCTGTAGATCGCGTCCGGTGGCGTGCCGCGCTGGAAGACGAGTTCGGAGGCGACAAGACGAGCGAGAGCCGTTTGCAACTCGTCCTCCGGCAGACGCGAGACCGTGCGCAGCAGCGGGTAAGCAAAATCGCGTCCGATCGCCGCGCCGGTCTGCGCCACCCGCTTGACTGATCCCAAGCGGTCGAGCCGCGCCATCAGCGAGTCGTGCAACGTTGTCGGGACCCCGAGCGGCTTCACCCCGCTCTCCAAGACGCTTTTGGTCAATTCCTCAACAAACAATGGCACGCCGTCGGTGCGGTCGACGATTTGGTCAATGACGTCATCAGGCATCGCCTTGCCGCCAGCAATATGATCGACCAATGCGGTGCGGTCGCGCCGGTCCAGGCGATTGAGCGCCAGCATCGTCATCCGCGGCTGGCCGGTCCAAGGAGGCTGAAACTCCGGACGGAAGGTCACGATCAGACTGCCGATGCGTTCCACCGTGAGGTCCAGCAACTCGCGCGAACTAGGGTCGATCCAGTGTGCGTCCTCAAAAACCACGACTACCGGCTGGCGACGCGCCAGACCTTCGAGCCGGCGGATCAGCGCCTCTAATGTCAGCTCCTTTTTTCGTTGCGCGCTGAGGTTCGGCAGCCTGTATCGCTCCGAAGGCGGCAATGACATCAGATCGGCAAGGAGCGCTACGTCATCCTCGGGCGGCTCGGACCGGGCCAGCAAGGCTTCGAGCTTTTCCAGCCGAGCCTCCGGCGGATCGTCGCGCGTGAACCCCGCCGTTCGCCCGAACTGGTCGGTAAACGGATAGAGCGCACTGTCCAGGTGATAGGGCGAGCAGAAATAGCGCAGGCAGAGATGGGGCTCGACGTGGAGGCGACGTTCCAGCTCTGCAGTAATGCGCGACTTGCCGATCCCGGGCTCGCCCGAGACCAGCACGACCTGGCCCTCGCCAGCCTTGGCGCGCGCCCAGCGGCGCAGCAGTAAATCAATTTCCTCGTCACGGCCGATCAGCGGGCTCAGCGCCGAGCCGCGCAGCGCCTCGAAGCGGCTCGCTACAATGCTCGGACCCAGCACCTGCCAGGCAGGGACCGGCGCAGCGATGCCCTTGACCTGGAGGGCGCTAAGATCGCGGACCTCGAAGAGATCGCCGAGCAGACGCCGCGTACCGGCAGCGATGACGACAGCTTGCGGCTCGGCCAGGGCTTGCAGCCGCGCCGCGAGGTTCGGGGTTACGCCGGCGACCGATTGCTCCTGTGCCGAGCCTTCGCCGATCAGATCGCCGACAACCACCAGCCCAGTGGCAATACCGACGCGTGCTTGCGGCTCGATGGATTTGACGTCGAGGCGAGCCACAGCTTCGACGACGCCGAGCCCCGCGCGGACCGCCCGCTCGGCATCGTCCTCATGCGCTTGCGGGTAGCCGAAATACACGAGAACACCGTCGCCCATGTATTTGGCGATAAATCCATCGAGGCCGCTGACGACATCGGCGACGGCGCGGTGATAGGCGGTGATGACCTCGCGGTAATCCTCGGGATCGAGACGCGCGGAGAGCGCGGTCGAGCCCGCGAGATCGCAGAACATCACGGTCAGCTGCCGGCGTTCGGCCACAGCGGGCGCCGCAGCATCCGAAGTGGCGGGAGTCTCGGTCCGGAGCGCGGCGATGGCGTCGAGCAGTCGCCGGCGATGTCCGATCGGCACCACACCGATCTCCCTGAGATCCTCCGAGGTCAGCTCCGGCAGCACTGCCCAATCGATCTCGTTGTCTCGGAAAGCGGTCTCATAGCGTTCGAGACCCAGGCCGCGCAGCCACGCCGCTACGTCCATCCAGTGTCCCCGAGCTCGTCAAGTAAGGCCTTCGCCTCTTTGAGATCGGGCGTATCGAAGCCTTCGGTGAACCAGCCGTAAACGGAAGCAAGGAGGTCATGGGCTTCGGCGCGGTGGCCCTGGTCGCGGCGCAATCGCGCGAGGCTTACCGAGGCGCGCAATTCCCAGAGCTTGGCCTCCTGCTCCCGAGCGATGCACACAGTGCCTTGCGGTAAAGCTCCTCGGCCGCCTGAGAACACGCTTGTCGCAACAGCATCTGGCCTTTGAGCCGGTTTAGCTCCGCTTCGAACCAGCGCGCCCGGGTTCTCTCCGCAATCTGCAGCGCATCGTCGAACAGGGCGGATGCTTCCTCTATTTGCCCTACGACCCCGCATGCTCTCGCCAATAAGGCGATATAGTAGGGCGCCCACGCGTTCGGTCCGCTGCCTCGGTAAGCACTTAAGCCGTTCCGCAGGCACGATATCCCTTCGCTCAGATTGCCATTTGTGACCTCTACCCAGCCCCGATATATCGTTCCCAGTGAACCCCAGAACGCAAATCCTTGCTCGGTCGTTACCGCAATCAGTTGGGCTGCCGATGCTTCTAGAGCTGCGCTGTCGACGAGGACGAGCAGTAGAGCGTCGACCGCCAAGCTCAACGCCAAGGACGGTGGGTGATCCAGGCGTCGCGCCTCTGCGACTGCCTCGCTGCTCAATGCCAATCCGTGATCGGGAAAGCCGAGACAGAGAGCGTCGATCCCCAATTGCCCCTGCGACGTGACCTGGGGATAAACTCCGATCTGATGCACGAGCGATCGATGAGATACCGGGTCATAGAGCGACATCACCTTTCGTAATGCGATCGAGATGACGTGAACCTGCCGGCGAACATCTGTATCCCACCGTAAACGGTGTGACCCAAAACAAGTCCGGCCAAATCGTTACGATCGCGACTTAGACTCAGCAAATCCTCAGCCAAGCGCTGCGCCAGATCGAGCTCGCCAGAGCCGCCGAGGTAACGAGCCCGCCCATAGGGAACCCAGAGGAACTCTCCAGGAGAGCCCAGTTGTTCCCAGAGCTCTTGTGCGCGAGCATAGGCGCGGCCCGTCTCTGGTGCCGTCCAACCCTTCACCGCAAGCAAAACCGCTCCGAGGGCGTTGTAAAACTCGAGCTCCTGTCGCCGGCGTTCGAAATTGTCTGGCAGCATTGCCAGCTGTTCCAACCCCTTTTGAAATTGTGCCGCCGCTTCGGCCATCGCCGAGCGGGCCACAGACCTGTGACCGGCCTTGCCCGAGTACGCAACGGATTGCTCAATCAGCCCCGCCTCCGTATAGTGCTGCGCGAAGAGCTCGGGCTGGTTCTCTTTCGTCTCCGGTGATTGGGCCTCGAGCGCTTCGGCGATCTGAGCATGCAATTGCTGGCGGGCACTGCCAGCAAGCTGCCATGAGCCGCGTCCCGGACCAGGGCATGCTTGAAGGCATAGACCGCATCGGGTGGCCTGCCTCTCTGGAAAACCAGTTCGGAATCGACGAGCCGAGCAAGGGCGGTTTGCAGCTCGTCGTCGCGAAGGCGCGAAACAGAGCTGAGCAGCGAATAAGAAAACTCGCGGCCGATCGCCGCGCCTATTTGCGCTATTCGTCTGACTGATTCCGAGCGGTCCAACCGTGCCATCAGCGAGTCATGCAAGGTGGTGGGGATGCCCACCAACGGCACACCGCTCTCCAAGACGCTCTTGGTCAATTCCTCGACGAACAGTGGCACGCCGTCGGTGCGATCGACGATTTGATCGATCACGTCGTTGGGCAGCGCCTTGCCGCGGGCGATCTGCTCGACCAGAGCGGTCCTGTCATGCCGGTCCAGCCGATTGAGCGTCAGCATCGTGACCTGCGGCTGGCCGGTCCAAGGTGGCTGGAATTCGGGACGAAAGGTCACGACAAGCAGCACCGGCAGATTGCGGACACGCTCGACCGCGAGATCGAGGAGCTCGCGCGAGGTTGGGTCGATCCAGTGCGCGTCCTCGAAGACCACTAGAACCGGCTGCCGGTGCGCCAAGCCTTCAAGCTGGCGGATCAGCGCTTCGAGGGTCCGTTCTTTCTTGCGCTGCGGGCTGAGGTTGGGTAGCGGATGGCGCTCCGAAGCCGGCAATGACATGAGATCGGCAAGGAGCCCCACGTCATCCTCGGGCGGTTCCGACCGGGCCAGCAAGGCGTCGAGCTTTTCCAGCTTAGCCGTAGGCGGGTCGTCGTGTGCGAACTCAGCGGCATGCCAGAGCTGGTCGATAAACGGATAGAGCGCGCTGTCACGCCAATACGGCGAGCAGAAATAGCGCAGATGGAGATGTGGCTCGGCGCCGAGACGCTCCTCAAGCTCCGCAGTCAGTCGTGACTTGCCAATGCCGGACTCGCCGGAGACCAGCACGACCTGGCCGTCGCCCGCCTTGGCGCGCGTCCAGCGCCTCAACAGCAGGTCGATTTCCTCGTCACGACCGATCAGCGGAGTCAGCGCCGAGCCGCGTAACGCCTCGAACCGGCTCGCGACGCCACTCGGACGCAATACCTCCCACGCTGGCACCGGGCCGGCGATGCCCTTGATCTCGACCGCGCCGAGATCGCGGACCTCGAAAAGGTCGCCGACGAGCCGGCGCGTGCTCGCTGCAATGACGACTGTCTCAGGCTCGGCCAACCCTTGCAGCCGAGCCGCGAGGTTCGGCGTCTCGCCGGCGACCGATTGCTCCTGCGCCGAGCCTTCGCCGATGAGATCGCCGACCACCACCAACCCGGTGGCGATACCGACGCGCGCCTGCAGCTTGGCGGATCCGACATCGAGGCGTCCGACGGCGTCGACGACACCGAGCCCCGCCCGGACCGCCCGCTCGGCATCGTCCTCATGCGCTTGCGGGTAGCCGAAATACACGAGCACACCATCGCCCATGTATTTGGCGACAAACCGTCGTAGCTCCGGACGACGTCGGTGGCGGCGCAGTGATAAGCGGTAATGACCTCGCGATAATCCTCGGGATCGAGTCGCGAGGAGAGCGCGGTCGAGCCGGCGAGATCGCAGAACATCACGGTCAGCTGCCGCCGCTCGGCCACCGCGGGCACAGCAACATTGGGAATCGGCGGAGCCTCGGTGCCGAGCGCGGCAATCGCATCGAGCAATCGCCGGCGGTGTCCTACCAGGTTGACGCCGAGATCCTTCAGGTCTTCGGCCGTCAGGCTTCGCAATACCCTTGCGTCGACCTCGTTCGCGCAGAATGCCGGCTCGTATTGCTCGAGCCCGAGCTCACACAGCCAATCCCCGACATTCATCGCCACCCCCATCGGGGATAGGAAAATAGGGCAACCTGGTGGTGCCACTCAGACATTTGGTGCCGGATACTGCAAGGCTTTTCGGTCGTCCCGGCAAAGGCCCGGACCCATGGTCGGCCTAGATACCGACCTTCGCCGGTATGACGAGGGATGGACGGAGAACCGTTGCGAAAACAGTCATCACGAAATTGCCTTATTTTTATTGCATGCTCCCGTTAAGAGAAGGCCCTGATTGGGCGAGCAATTGCAACCCAAATTGGAATTTGCTGCTGATTCGCTGCAGATTGCACAGCGATTAATGAATGGCTCAATTCAAGATTGTGCTCAAATCAGATTGGCACAGGGATTGCCGCGATGCGAGGATCTAGCCCGCAGAGGAGCCGAGCTATGACCCGTGAAGAATTAACCCGCAAGATTCTCGCCGCCAAACGCGCCAAATGCCTCAGCTGGAAGACGATCGTTGCTGAAATCGGCGGCGGCTCGGCGGTGTATCTGACCGCCGCACTGATGGGGCAGATGAAGCTGCGCCCGGAGCAGGCCGAGCGCGCGGCCAAATTGTTCGGCTTCGGGGATGATGAGAAGCTGCTGCTGCAGGAAATCCCCTATCGCGGCTCGCTGCCGACGGCGGTGCCGACCGATCCCTTGGTCTATCGCTTCTACGAGCTGGTTCAGGTTTACGGCACGACTTGGAAGGAGCTGATCCAGGAGGAATTCGGCGACGGCATTATGAGCGCGATCGATTTCGACATGTCGATCGAGCGCCAGCCCGACCAGAAAGGCGACCGCGTCAAGCTGACCCTCAGCGGCAAATTCCTCCCATATAAGGAATACTGAACGGGAG
>Ga0306923_10003814_pt1 | contig 14306 bp, 12 predicted proteins | sample sta12Can44000108_FD_203841 | JGI IMG/M metagenome (GOLD analysis project Ga0306923, IMG submission 203841) | Lab enrichment of tropical soil microbial communities from Luquillo Experimental Forest, Puerto Rico - statanox.12C.anox.44.000.108 (v2)... | ecosystem: Environmental > Terrestrial >... | reverse complement strand
GGCAGAGGCGGCAACGGAAAGGGTCGGGTGTAATCGGCACAGACAGCGACAACCGGCAGTGACGGGAAGTCCTCGGCGAGGCTGACCGCAGCGTCCCGCAGATGCTCGCGCGAGATGTCGACTGGCACATAAGCTGCCGGCCGATCGAGCGCTCGCAACAGGATGCGCGCCTTCGTGCTGGCGCCGCTGCCGAACTCGATCAACCGGCTGTGCGGGCCGATCTGCGCCGCAATATTGGCCGCGTTTTCTTCGAGGATCGCGACCTCGGTGCGGGTCGGATAGTATTCGGGGAGGCGGCAGATCGCCTCGAACAGAGCCGAGCCGCGCGCGTCATAGAAGAATTTGCACGGGATCGATTTTGGGGTGCGGCCGAGCCCTTTCAGCACGGCATCGCGAAAGCTCTCCTCCCCGGGCGCCAGATCATGAAACGTGAAGCGAGCGCGGCTGATCATCCGAGGTCCTCCGCCAACCGCAACCCGGCGAACACCCAGCGCGCCGAGGGTGGGAAGAAGTTGCGATAGGTCCCCCGAAGATGTCCCGCCGGGGTCACCGCGGCACCGCCCCGCAACACGATCTGGTTGCACATGAACTTGCCGTTGTACTCACCGACGGCACCGGCGGCCGGACGAAAGCGGGGATAGGGGATATAGGGGCTCGCCGTCCATTCCCACACATCGCCGAACATCTGGCGCAGAACTGGCTTCTCGTCGGCCGCTGTTGTCGCCCCGTCGGTGCGTGGGTGAAAATGGCGGCTGTCGGCAAAATTGCCCGTCACCGCCAGACCCTCGGCGGCGATCTCCCACTCCGCTTCGCTCGGCAAGCGTTTCCCAGCCCATTTGGCGAAAGCGTCGGCCTCAAAAAAGCTGAGGTGGCAGATAGGCTCGCCCGGGTTCAACCGGCAACGGCCGGACAGCGTGAAGATCGACCACTCGCCATCTTCGCGGGACCAATAGAGCGGTGCCTCCCAGCCCAGCTGGCGAACCGCCGCCCAGCCGTCGGAAAGCCAGAACTCAGGCGTCTGGTAGCCGCCGGCCTCGATGAAGCCGAGGTACTCGCCGCAGCTGACCGGCCGCGCGGCAAGACGGAATGGTTCGAGCCACACCCTGTGGCGGGGTGTCTCGTTGTCGAAGGCAAAAGCCGACCCGCGATGTCCGATCTCCACGAGCCCCCCGGCGAACTCGACCCAGCCGAGTGGTGTCGCGGGCTCCCTGATTTGGGGGCGCGGCGCCTGATAGGCCGGCAGCAACGGGTTGACCGAGAAGACGTGCTTGATGTCCATCAGGATCAGCTCCTGATGCTGCTGCTCGTGCTGAACCCCCAGCTCGAGCAGGGGTGCGGCGACGCGCCAGGCTTCAGTGGATGCCTCCACGACGAACCTGGTCATCGCCGCGCTGACGTGATCGCGATAGGCGGCGACGACATCGATCGCCGGACGCGACAACAGCCCGCGCTCTGGTCGCGGGTGCCGCGGACCGACTGCCTCGTAATACGAATTGAAGAGATAGGCGAAGGCCGGGTCGAAAACCCGGTAACCCGGGTCGAGTCGCGTCAGGATAAAGGTCTCGAAAAACCACGTCGTATGCGCCAGATGCCACTTGGTCGGGCTGACGTCGGGCATCGACTGGATCGACTGATCCTCGGGCGTCAGATTGGCCGTCAGCGTTTCGCTTTCACGGCGTATCTCGGCGAACCGCTTGATCGCGGCATCGCGATCCGCCCCGCAAGCCTCCAGTTTCTCGGCACTGTCGAACACGGCATCCCCCAGAACCTGTTGTATCGTCCCCGTCAACACCCCCGGAGCCGGGTGGTTGCGTTATCCGAGATAACGGTCGCGCAGATGGCGCTCGAAACTCGACGTCCCGAGCGGCCGGCCCGTGGCGCTCCCGACCAGCTCCGCCGTCGACAAAAGCGATCCTTTCGAATGAACTCGTTCGCGCAGCCAGCCGAGCAACGGGGCGAATTCACCCTGCGCTATCGCCTCCAGCACATCTGGGATGGCCTCGCGAACGGCTTCGAACAGCTGCGCGGCGATCAGCGCGCCGAGGGTGTAGGTCGGGAAATAGCCCCAGACGCCGTCATACCAATGGATGTCCTGCAGGCACCCCTCGCGATCGTTGGCCGGGGCGATACCGAGCAATTGACGGAGTCCCTCGGCCCACGCGCTGGGAATGTCCGCCGGGACGAGGTCGCCGGCGATCATCGCCCGCTCCAGGCGGTAGCGCAGAATGACATGAGCGGGATAGGTAACCTCGTCGGCATCGACCCGGATCAGGCTGCGCTGCACGCGGATCTGGCGCCGATGCCAGGCTTCGGCGTCCCACCCCGACCCGTCGCCGGCAAAAGCCTCGCGCAGGATCGGCGCCGCAAAACTCAGGAAGGCACGGCTGCGGCAGACCTGCATCTCCAAAAGCAGGGACTGGCTCTCATGAACCGCCATGCCGCGGGCCCGACCGACCGGTTGCAAGCGCCATTTGGTGGGGAGACCCCTCTGGTAGAGGGCGTGGCCGGTCTCGTGCAGAACCGCCATCAACGCGCGGGCAAAATCGGCCTCGTCATAACGCGTCGTGATCCGCACATCGTCGGGTGTGCCGCCGCAAAACGGATGCGCACTGACGTCGAGCCGGCCCTGCGTAAAATCGAAGCCGATGCGCTCCATCAGGTGCATCCCAACCTGGCGCTGCAGCTCGATCGGGAAGGGGCCGGAAGGGGCTAGCGGAGCGGGCACCGCCGATTGTCGGGTCAGGATCGCATCGAGCAAATCCGGCAGGAAGCGCGTGAGCTCATCGAACAGCCGGTCGATCGTCACGACCGACCCGCCCGGCTCATATTGGTCGAGAAGCGCCTCGTAAGGGCTGCTTCCGAGATGTTCCCCCTTGATCCCGCCGATCTCGCGCTCCAAGCGCAGTACCCGCTCCAAAAAGGGCAGGACGGCAGCGAAGTCATTCTGCGCTCGGGCATTTCGCCACACTGCCTCGCACTCGGAACAGGCGCGCGACTCGGCCTCGACGAGCGTACCCGGCAGCGCCGCCGCGTGCGCCCGGCGCCGCCGCATCTCACGCAGATTGGCGCGCTGCCACACGTCGAGCGAGTCGCTCTCACTCTCGGCCTCGACGAGGAGATCGCCGATCTCAGGCGCGGTGAGATGCTGATGGGTGATCACTCGCAAAGTCGCGAGCTGCTCCGCCCGGGCCGCGGCTCCGCCTGCAGGCATCATGGCTGCGGCGTCCCAATGGAGCATCGAGATCGCCCCCTCGATCGCCGCGATCCGACGAAATCGCGTCTCTAATCGACGATAAGCGGTCATCCCGATTCCACGTTGCGGCGGTGAAAGAGGAAATAGACGACGATCAACACAACCGCCAGGGAAAACCATGTGATCGCATACTGCAGATGGTCGTTCGGCAGCTTAAGACGAGTGACGCCGCCTTTCGGCCAGCCTCCCGGGTTCGGGGTAGCATCGGCATCAATGTAGAAGGGTGCGACCCGATCGAGCTTGTCGGCTATAGCCATCGCCGGCAGATCGACCCAGAACCAATAGTTCAGGTCGGCGCGGTTGTTCGGCAGAAACCAGGCCGGTTTTTCGGCCGGCGGCAGCCGCAGCAACCCCGCCACCCGGACCGTGCCGGCGATTTGACCGGCGGACCGCGTTGCCGGATCCTTGAGCTCCGCCGGGATAAACCCGCGATTGACGAAGACGATGCGGCCTCCGGGCTCCTGGAGCGGGGTCAACACCTGGTAACCATTCCTTCCCGCCTCCGATGTCGCACCGAGAAAGATCTCCTTGTCGTGCAGAAGGATGCCCTCGTCGGCGACATGGTGGAACTCCTTGCCACGCGCCTCCTCCGCGCTGCGCGGGGCGGTGATCGGGGCCGCGGTCACCGCCGCCTGGCGCTGCGCGATCAGCTCGCGCTTCCAGAACAGCCGCTCGATCTGCCAGGAGCCGAGCCCGAGCAACAGCAGCAGCACCGGCACGGTGAACACGGTCGGCCAGAACAGTGGGCGAAACCGGGTCATGCTGGCCATGAGCAGACCCGGGTATCAGGTCGGGGGCGAGGTACCGAGCCGTCGGTGACGATATTGCAGCGCGATCAGCCCCGCCTTGAGCGGGCGCAACATCGCTACCGCGCCGGTTAGGATCAACGGCGCCCACAGTAGCAGATGCACCCAGACGGGCGGCGAAAACCAGATCTCGACCAACGCCGCGAGCCCGACAACGAGCATTCCTAGGAACAGGATCGCAAAGACCGCCGGGCCGTCGCCGGCATCCTGCGCCGACAGGTCGAGCCCGCAGACCGCGCACGCTTGGCGCACGTTCAAGAGGCCGGTGAACAGGCGGCCCTGGCCGCAACGCGGACACCGGCAAGCGAGGGCCGCGCGCAGTGGAGGGACGACAGGAAAATCGTTTATCGCCACCGGCGGATCAGCCGACCGGACCAGCACCGCCGCTCCCCTCGCCCCACCAATAAATGCAAACAAAGAGGAAAAGCCAAACCACATCGACGAAATGCCAATACCAGGCGGCGGCCTCGAAGCCGAAGTGATGATCAGGTTTGAAGTGTCCCGCCCATGCCCGGTAGAGGCAGACGATCAGGAAGGTTGTGCCGATGATGACGTGGAAGCCATGAAAGCCGGTCGCCATGAAAAAGGTCGAGGGGTAAATACCTCCAGTAAACGAGAAGGGGGCATGGCTATATTCGTAAGCCTGGACCGAGGTGAAGCAGATGCCGAGAAAGACGGTCAGCGCCAAACCCCGCAGCAACCCGTTGCGGTCCCCCTCGATCAACGAGTGATGCGCCCAGGTGACCGTGGTCCCCGACAGCAGCAGGATCAGCGTGTTCAGAAACGGGAATTCGAACGGGTTGAACGGATGGATGGTTCTGGGCGGCCACACCCCGCCAACTGGGAACAGGCTTGACGCGAAGAACGCCCAAAAAAATGCGGCAAAGAACATCACCTCGGAAGCGATGAACAATGCCATGCCGTAGCGCAGGCCGATCTGCACGACCGGAGTATGGTAGCCCTGAAACGTCGCTTCGCGGATGACGTCACGCCACCACACAGCCATGGTCCCCAGCACCAGGACGATCCCGATGATCAGCGTGGTCCAGCCATAGCCGTGCATGTAAAGGACGCCGCCGCTGGTCAGAAATCCTGCGGCGATCGCGCCGACGATCGGCCAAGGGCTGGGGTCGACCAGGTGGTAGGGATGCTTTGGCGCGGCGTGGGTCTCACTCATGGATATGGGCCCGGTTCGGTCAATTCACGGAGCCTGCCCGCGGTGCCGCGGAAGCCGTCGGGCGCGCCGGCTGATGCGCTCGGAACATCGTATAAGACAGCGTAATCGTGCGAACGTCGCCGGTGTTCGGATCCGTCAGGATGTCAGGATCGACAAAGAACACCACCGCCATGTCGGCGCTCTCGCCCACTGCCAGATGCTGCTCGGAGAAACAGAAGCACTGTAACTTATCGAAATAGATGCCGGCCTTGGCCGGCGTCACGTTGTAGGTGGCGGAGCCCGTCATCGGCTCGGCGGTCCTGTTGACGGCGCGGAAGAAGATTTGCCGCTGCTCGCCTGGATGCACGGTGACCATGCTCTGCAATGGACGAAACTCCCAGTCGAGGTCCGGCGCGGTCTCCGCGTCAAAGCGGACCGTGACGACTGCCTCCGCCGCCTTGGTCGGCGCCGTAACGGCGCGCTGAGTGGTGCCGCCCAGGCCGGTCGCCTGGCAAAACATGCGATAGAGCGGCACCGACGCAAATGACAAACCGACCATGCCGGCGACCACCGAAACGAGGAGCAATACGGTTGCGCCGTTGCGGTGGCGCCGTTGCGCTCGGGCAGCTTCGGACATCCCTAACCACCCATCCTGACGATCGTGATGGCGTAGAACAGTGCCACCAAACCGACGAGCACGGCGACGAGCGCTCGGTTGCGCGCACGGATCGTCCGCCGCCGCTCCTGTTCGAGTTCCATCGCCCTCATTTCCAATTTCCGCCGGCGTGGTCCACCAGCAGCAGGCTGAAGACCAGGAATAGATAAAGCAACGAAAAGGCGAACATTCGGCGAGCGCTACGATCGCCGTCGTCGCGGCAGACCTGGATCGCCGAGACGGTGAAGACCGCGTTCAACACCAGCGCACCGCCTCCGTAAAGATCGCCGGCAATACCGAGAAGCCACGGCGCGACCGTTGCCGGCCAGAGCATCAGAGTATAGAGCAGGATCTGGCGCCTAGTTTCACTCGGCCCGGAAACGACCGGCAGCATCGGCACGCCAGCGGCCGCGTAATCGCCGGTCCGATATAGCGACAATGCCCAGAAATGCGGCGGGGTCCAGAAAAAGATGATCGCGAACAACGCGATCGCGCCCCAGCCGATCTTCCCTGTCGCCGCCGCCCAGCCAATCATCGGCGGGAAGGCGCCCGCGGCGCCGCCGATCACAATGTTCTGCGGCGTCCTGCGCTTCAGCCAGATAGTGTAAACCAAGACGTAAAAGCCGACCGTCAGCGCCAGCAATTCGGCGGCCACCCAGTTGACTGCGAGCCCGATGACCAGCACCGCACCAACCCCGAGCACCGCACCGAAGCCCAACGCTTCGCCCGGCATCATGCGGCCTGAGGGCAAAGGCCGCCCCGCAGTACGCCGCATCAGCGCATCGATGTCGCGATCGTACCACATGTTGATGGCGCCCGCCGCGCCGGCGCCGACTGCAATGCACAGCACCGCGACCGCAGCCAGCACCGGATGGAGATGTCCCGGCGCCACGACCAGTCCGACGAACCCCGTGAAGACGACGAGCGACATGACCCGGGGTTTCAGGATCTCTACATAGTCCGCAACGCTCGCCCCCCCGGTCGTTGCGAGGCGGATGGCGGCCGTCGCCGGTGCGTCGGACAATTCAGTCACGGAGGCCGACGCTTATGAAATGACCGGCAGCTCTTCATAGCTGTGAAACGGCGGCGGTGATGAAACTCTCCATTCGAGCGTCGTCGCTCCCTCACCCCAATAATTGGCCCCGACACGACGCCCTGCGAGGAGCGTGTGAAGCACAATGAAGACGAAGAACAAAGTCGACGCATAGGAGATATAGGAGCCGATCGACGCCACCATGTTCCAGCCAGCGAAAGCATCCGGATAATCAGCGATCCGCCTGGGCATGCCCGCGAGACCGAGGAAATGCATCGGGAAGAACGTAAGGTTGACCCCAATAAAGGTGGTCCAAAAATGGATTTTACCAAAGGTCTCGTTGTATGTCCGGCCGGACATCTTGCCGATCCAGTAATAGAAACCGGCAAAAATCGAAAACACCGCGCCGAGCGACAGCACGTAGTGGAAATGAGCAATCACGTAGTAAGTGTTGTGCAACGCGAAATCTACGCCGGCATTGGCCAAGACGATGCCGGTCACACCGCCGATCGTGAACAGGAAGATGAAGCCCATGGCCCAGAGCATCGGCGTCTTGAACTCGATCGAACCGCCCCACATCGTCGCGATCCACGAGAAGATTTTCACCCCGGTGGGCACCGCGATGACCATCGTCGCCGCAGTAAAATAGGCGCGCGCATCGACTGAAATCCCGGTCGTGAACATGTGGTGCGCCCACACGATGAAGCCGATCACGCCGATCGCCATCATCGCGTAGGCCATTCCGAGATAGCCAAAGATGGGCTTTTTCGAAAACGTCGAGACGACCTGCGAGATCATCCCGAAGCCCGGCAGGATCAGGATGTACACCTCGGGATGGCCGAAGAACCAGAACAGGTTCAAGAACAGCAGCGGGTCGCCGCCGCCCGCCGGGTCGAAAAAGGTCGTGCCGAAATTGCGGTCGGTCAGCAGCATCGTAATCGCCCCGGCGAGCACCGGCAGCGAGAGCAGCAATAAAAACGCGGTTACTAGGATCGCCCACACGAAGAGCGGCATCTTGTGCATCGTCATGCCGGGGGCGCGCATATTGAAGATCGTCGTGATGAAGTTGATGGCCCCCATGATCGACGCGGCACCGGCCAGATGCAGCGAGAAAATCACCATATCGACAGCCGGTCCGGGATGCCCGAGTGGGCCCGAAAGCGGCGGATAGACCGTCCAGCCGACCCCCGCACCTTGACCGACCATCGTCGACCCGGCCAAGAGCGCGAAGGATGGGACCAAGAGCCAGAAGCTGATGTTGTTCATTCGCGGGAAGGCCATGTCCGGCGAGCCGATCATCAGCGGCACCAGCCAATTGCCAAACCCGCCTATCATCGCCGGCATGACCACGAAGAAGACCATGATCAGGCCATGCGCGGTGACGATGACGTTGTAGAGTTGATGGTCCTCGATGAAGGTGTTGCCGGGATGCATCAGCTGGATCCGCGCGGCGACCGACAAGGCGCCACCGATCACCCCGGCGACTATAGCGAACGTCAAATAAAGGGTGCCGATGTCCTTGTGGTTGGTCGAGCACAGCCAGCGAGTGAAAAAGCCCGGCACGTGGCCGTGACCATAGGTACCGTGGCCATGTAGGTCGGCGGTGTGAGCGTCATGCTCGTAAGCCATCCCGCGCTCCCTCGATATCAATCGCCTGTGGGCGCCGCGCGGGCGGCCTCCGCCGGGTCCGGAACCGCTGCGACGCGGACCGCGCCGGTACCGTCGTCATGTCGCGCGAACTTCTTCTTGGCCTCGCCCAGCCAATGCTGGAATTCATCCTTCGATAGTGCTTCGACCTTGATCGGCATGAAGGCGTGATTGACGCCGCAGATCTGGTTGCATTGACCGTAGTAGGTGCCCGCGTGCTCGATCCTCATCCAGCTCTCGTTGAGCCGGCCGACGATCGCGTATTCCTGGACCCCGAAGGACGGCACGAACCAGCTGTGGATCACATCGGTCCCGGTGACTTCTACGCGGATGATCGTGTCGGCCGGAACAACGAGGGGGTTGTCTACGTCGAGCAGCCGCTTCTGCCCCGGTTTCAGCTCGGCTTCCGGAATGATGTTGCTGTCAAAGGCGAGTCCGCCTTGGTCGGGATATTCATAGGACCAGTACCACTGGTGCCCGGTCACTTTGATCGTCATCTCCGCATTCGGCACCCTGTCCATATAATACATGAGCTTGAAGGAGGGGACCGCGATGATGATCAGGATCAACACCGGCACCACAGTCCACAACATCTCGATGACAGTGTTGTGAGAGGTGCGCGATGGTACCGGGTTCCGCCGATGGTTGAAGCGCCACATCACGTAGACCAGCAGGCCAAGAACAAAGACCGTGATCAGAGTGATGATGATCAGGAGCTCGTCGTGAAAGGCCGACAGACGATCCTTGACCGGGGTTGCGGGAGGTTGAAAGCCGAGCTCCCACGGCTTGGGTTCTGCAGCCCCGGCGACCGCCACGACCGCGAGGGCGCCGATCACGCCCATCACGAGCGTCGGCAGCGCTCTGGCCGTCGCGTTCGTTTTCAACAACCTCGTCAACCGCACCATGCGCCCTGCAGCCTCTCATCCGTTACGGACGGCCCGCTGATACTTCGGCGGGCTTCGGCCGCGCGCGGCAAAGCCGGGCGGAACCTACACCAAAGCTCGTTCTGCTCACAACTGGGTCAACCCCGTCCCGACTCCTTGCGACGAGCCGCCGCATCGGCGCGAGATCCTGCTCCGGCAGCGAACGTGCCTTTCGCTCGCGACCGCCTGAGGCCATATTTGGACCGTTCCTAAAAGGAGTAGCGAATGACCGATCTCGCCGTTACCGACGCGCTGTTCTTTGAGCGGACCGGCATGGACCCGGCTCGTGTCGGGGCGCTCGTCACCCAATCGCTGGCCGGCATGGACGACGGCGAGCTGTACCTCGAATACAGCCAGTCCGAGAGCCTCGCGCTCGACGACGGCCGTATCAAGAGCGCGAGCTTTGACACCTCCCAGGGGTTCGGGTTGCGCGCGGTTGCCGACGAGGCCGCCGGTTATGCACACGCTTCCGAACTCTCGGAGGCGGCGATCCGCCGCGCCGCGGCGACGGTACGGGCCGTGGCGAGCGGCTATTCCGGGGTCATGGCGGCACCGCCTTCCGGCACTAACCGGAGCCTATACACCGAGGAGAACCCGCTCGGCCTGGTCGATCTCGGGGCCAAGACGCGGCTTCTGGCCGAGATCGATGCCTATGCTCGAAGCCGGGACGACAGGGTCAGGCAGGTCATGGCCTCGCTGAGTGGCTTGTGGCAGGCGGTCCAGATCATTCGCCCGGACGGGCGCCGTGTCGCCGACATCCGACCGCTCGTGCGATTGAATGTTGCGATCGTCGTCGGCGAAGGCGAGCGCATGGAAACCGGATCTGCGGGATCCGGCGGGCGCGTCGCCTATGACCGCTATCTCGATCCGCAACACTGGAAGTCCCAGGTCGACGAGGCGTTGCGCCAGGCGCTGGTCAATCTCGCCGCGGTGCCTGCGCCGGCGGGGGAGATGACGGTGGTTCTCGGACCGGGATGGCCGGGTGTGATGCTGCACGAAGCAGTCGGGCACGGGCTCGAGGGCGATTTCAACCGCAAGAAGACCTCGGCCTTCTCCGGCATGATCGGGCAGCGTGTTGCCACACAGGGGGTGACGGTGGTCGATGACGGGACGTTGCCCGACCGGCGCGGCTCTCTGACCATCGACGATGAGGGCACGCCGACCAATTGCACCGTGCTGATCGAGGACGGGATCCTGAAGGGCTACATGCAGGATCGCATGAATGCCCGCCTCCTCGGGGCCGCGCCGACCGGAAACGGCAGACGACAGAGCTTCGCGCATGCACCGATGCCGCGGATGACGAATACCTACATGCTGGCTGGCGGACACGACCCGCAGGAGATCATCGGCTCGGTCAAACGCGGGCTATATGCGGTCAATTTTGGCGGCGGTCAGGTCGACATTACCTCGGGCAAATTCGTGTTTTCGGCGTCCGAGGCTTATCTGATCGAGGACGGGAAGGTCGGACCTTCGGTAAAGGGCGCCACACTGATCGGCAACGGGCCGGACGCCCTGACAAAGGTGGCAATGATCGGCAATGATTTGCGCCTCGACGATGGGATCGGTACCTGCGGCAAGGACGGTCAAGGCGTGCCGGTCGGCGTCGGGCAGCCGACATTGCGGATGGACGGGCTTACGGTCGGCGGCACGAGCGCGTGACGCACGCCGTCACGCGCTGCCTTACGGCCCTTGCTGCCTTGGCACTGCTGACGGGGTTTTCCGTTGGCCGCGCCTACGCTTGCACCGATTTTGCGGCGGCACCTTCGACCCGCTGGTCGCTCACCACCGAGCATGGGGTGTCCTGGCTGGTCACGCCGTGTGGCGAACGGTTTTTCAGCCTTGGTGTCAATGTGCTCGACGGAGGCAATCACGAGCACGAAAGGGTCGGCAAGGCTTATTCCGGCTACAACTGGGAGAGGTTCGCGCCGACGCTTCAAGATTGGGCCGCCGAGAGTCGCCGCCGGCTGTTCTCATGGGGGTTCAACAGCGCGGGGGGCTGGGCACTACCCCCGCAGGTGATCCAACTCCCCACGGTCATTAACCTCGAGCTCGGTCGATTGGCGAAGTTCCACTGGTTCGACCCATTTGCCCCAGAAACCGAGACGCGTATGATGGCACTCGCCCGCGATCTCGTGGCTCCCTATCGCAGCACCCCGTATCGGATCGGCTATTTCTCGGACAACGAGGCTGGCTGGTGGGCCGGCGCCCTGTTCGTCTGGTACTCGAGCAGGCCGGCGAGCTCACCGACCAAGCAGCGTTGGGTGGAGACGCTACGACGGCACTATGGGGGCGAGTGGTCGCGATTTGCGGCCGATTTCCTGCCGCCGGCAGGCGTCGGCTCGTGGGATGCGCTGCTTGCGGCCACCGAGATGACCCGAATGCGACCGGGAGGCGAGGGAATTCACGCGGTGCGTAAGTGGACCGCCGTCGTCGCCGAGCGCTACTACGCGCTAACCGAAAAGGCGATCCGATCGGCCGATCCCGACGCCCTTTATTTCGGCGACCGGCTGCCGATCTACTATGACCCGGCGGCGGTCCGGGCAATGGCGGGGCATGTCGATGCCATCGCGACAAACTACAACGTTGACAGCAGCGACGGTTGGGTAGCCAGGTATTTCTTCGATGGTTTACGCCAATTGTCGGGTGGCAGGCCTATACTAATCACCGAATGGTTCTTTGCGGCCCGTGAGAATCGTAGCGGTAATCACAACAATGGCCATCTGATGACCGTTGCCACACAAGAGCAAAGGGCGCTCGGTGCGGCTACGGCGACCGCGAATTTCGCGGCAATCCCCGAAATCGTCGGGCTCCATTGGTTTCAATATTATGATCATCCGAAGGGCGGCCGGACTGACGGTGAGGATTACGATTTCGGCCTCGTTGATGTCGACGATCGGCCCTATGGGGATCTCGTTTCGGCGCTAGCGGCGGCAAACCGCCAAGCTCTCGAGATCCACGCCAAGGCGGCAGTGATGGTACCGGCGAAAGACCCTTTCGTGCTCCCCCACGCCCCGATCTCGGTGAACGACCACTCGCTTTCCGACTGGCCGAAACCGGCGAGCTTGCTGCCGCGACTGAAGCCGTCGCCCGGTGCGGTTGAATTTGGCGAAGCCTACCTCTCCTGGAGCGAAAAGGGGCTTGCGCTGGCGACGATTGGGCAAGATTATTTCGACGTAGATCTGCTTGCCTATGACGGCGCTTTTCCGCTCGGCGATTCCTATCGGGTCGAACTCGGCGTCGATGCCGGCGCCGGGCCGCGACGCTTTACACTGTTTTTCATTCCGCCGCGAACCAAGCGGCACACCTATCCAAACGACTATCCAATGAGCGCACAGCTGTGCATGGGGTCAGCTCGGATTGCAATTGCCGAAGGTTGCACCGCGGTCGGCGGCGCCGAAGCCGTCTATTTCGGCTCCGATCAGCCGCGGATCACCGCGGAGATGGTGATCCCGTGGTCGGCCTTTGGCATCACCATCCCCACGCCGGGAGCGCAGTTGCGTGCTGAAATCGCCATTACCTCGTGGGATCGCGAGCGCTGGATATCGCTGTCGGGCCAAACTCCGGACGCCGTGATGCACCATCACGAAGACTGGCGCGCGATGCGGCTCGGCAACGACCGGCAGATGATCGAAAGCTTGCCGCCCGTGCGGGCGCCTGCACCGGGGTGAGGGATAGTCGACCCCTAAGATTGTGAGCGGGTTTGCAGACCCCGGGTGGTGAGCCGCGGGAGCTCGGCTGCAGGTGAGTGGTTGCCGGCCGTGGCAGAAACACCGCCCCATCTATGCAGCCAAGACCGGGCACCGAAGCTGTAGGTCCAGCGGCTGAATCTTACTTAGCACAGAGGGCACCGCGCTCTTATTTGCGCAGACGGAAATTATCCGCCCCGCTATCCGTTATTGGTGGAATCCTTCGAACCGATTACGGATTCGGTCGTGAGAAGGCGCGGCAAAATCATCGTACTCCACTTTATCGGCCAAATGCCTCTCGCAGGCATTGCGTGGCAAGCCATGCATTATCTCTTGGGCCTCGAGCAACTTGGCTATGAGGCCTGGTACATCGAGGATAGCGGCGCAAATCCTTATGATCCGCGCGAGAGTAGGGTCGTTATGGAGTGCGACTACAACGTGAACTATTTGCGCCGAGCGATGGAGCGGCATGGCTTTGGCCAACGCTGGGCCTATTGGGACGCTTGCCATGACGCCTACTACGGGCTCTCGCGCGAGCGGGTGCATACTCTGTACGCTGAGGCCGATGGCCTGATAAACTTATGTGGGGCGACGGGATTACGCGAGGAGCATCTCGCATGTCCCTTGCGAATTATAATCGATACCGACCCGGGTTATCAGCAGCTGAAATACGCCAAAGGCGACGTTGGAACGCGCGCTTACCTAGACGCCCACACGCATTTTTTCACCTATGGCGAGAATCTTGGAGCGGAGGATTGCCCGATACCATTGTGCGGGGTTCCATGGCGTCCAACCAGACCGCCTGTTGATCCAGACTTATGGCCCCGGCGCGCTGACCGGCCGCGGTGCTTCACAACCATCGCGAGCTGGGATAACCGCGGGAAAGACATCGAAGCCGATGGCGTGACCTACATCTGGTCAAAGCACGTAAACTTCCTTCGCTTCCTTGATCTGCCGCGGCGCCGACCCGAAAGCTGTTTCCGGATGGCAATGTTGCCGTTTGACGCAACGATCCGCCGTAAGGTCGAGCAAGCCGGTTGGGTCCTCATCGATCCGCGTCCGGTCTCGGCTGACATGAGGAGCTATCAGGCATTCATCCTTGACTCCCGCGGTGAGTTCACCGTGGCAAAAGATATCTACGTCCGCC
>Ga0306923_10003812_pt1 | contig 14308 bp, 13 predicted proteins | sample sta12Can44000108_FD_203841 | JGI IMG/M metagenome (GOLD analysis project Ga0306923, IMG submission 203841) | Lab enrichment of tropical soil microbial communities from Luquillo Experimental Forest, Puerto Rico - statanox.12C.anox.44.000.108 (v2)... | ecosystem: Environmental > Terrestrial >... | reverse complement strand
GGAAACTCAGCAGGCTGTTGCCGGTTTGTTGTCGAAAAGAATCCGGAAAAGGGCGGAAAAGTCCGGAAAACTCGGCCCGCAAGCCGTTGAATCCAATGAAATCAATATGGTTGAAAAAACTCTTAATCAGAAGGCTGGAGGTTCAATTCCTCCACGGCCCACTTCAATCAAATCAGAAACTTAGCGGTAATATTGGCGACATAATTCCATCAACCCGGTTCAGCCCGTTGTCGGGCTGTTGCCGTTTCGCTGCATAGCCGAACGTTAAGGTTAAAAACCTCCAGCCGTTGGGTCTTGAACCCAAAGGTCGGAGGTTCAAATCCTTCCCCGGCAATTGATGGAGGGCGAAATAAACCGCCTTTCCTATTTGAGTTACCAACCCCGTTGTTCATTCCCTCATTCCGTCGAAGGCAAAAAATCGGGGCACATTAACGCTCGGGGCAAAACTCGCACCAGTGGCTGTTTCCATCAATTCCGCCGCCTTCTTCAAATCATCCATATCACGGTCATTGTAGTGTTCGTCAGGCGTAACCCGCCGTGATTGGTGGATCTAATGCACACTTGAAATTGGCACGGATACTTCCATCCTCTCTAAAGTTTGAACCAACAATTGATCCACATCATCCACACGGATGAGACCGGCTCGTGGATATTCGTAATCGAAAGTGACGTATATCGAGCTGCTTATCACTATTGCGAAGATAATGCCGGATAACCAATCTCTCGCTCGGGACATCGACATGGAATAGCCTGTTAAAAAAGAACCCAGGAGAACAGTTAGAACAAGCAGAACCCAAACCAACAACGGCAGGTGCGAGATTATGCCAACGGTTCGGCGTGTCGCGGCGTCCATCATTTCATTCAGTGCGGAGAGCACCAGCATCTGTGTCGCGGGACTACTGCTTCCCTTTGTTGCGTCGGCCGCTTCCTCCCATATCTTTCCTTGCAACGTCGATAACTGTTTGAGGTCCGCGTTTACTGCCTCCATGTTGGGTAGATTTCGCGTGACGGCAAGTCGGCCACGGACATACGCGCGAAAGTCTTCTCGCAATTGTGGCTGCGACTCTGGTGGTAACAGGTCAAGGCGGAAATAGGCTTTCTCTATGGCGTTGGCTTCCTCAGCGATGAGCATTCGTCGATTGTCAAATCGCACACCGGCCCCGGCAAAAGTGAAAGCGATCAAGAGACCCATCAGACCAAAAACAGACGCCTTCACGACTGGAGACAAGGCGCGAGTTGTCTCTGGTGATCGGGCTCGCCGTCGAAGTCCTGTTCGATAGCCAAACTCGATTGAAACGAGCATTGCCGCGATTAGTCCACCCATGACGAAGAAAGGCAGCCCGGCAAGAGCGATGCGACCCATATTGGCAAGTCCCCTTTAAGAGGTGGACGGGCGGAATTCTCGAAAGTTTTATTCGATGAAGACGTTCTAAAAAGATGATGATCTCGCTCAAATGGAGATCGGCTTGCCCGATAAACATTTATGGCCAAGCTTCAACGACGACAAAAGGCAGGCGTCCCTCGCGCCCTCCTCCCAAAGAAGCCCCGTAAATGTCCGCTGATTTTCCCGAAGTTGTCCGGATTGATGCTCTCGGAGATGACATGAGTCTTGCAAGGGTGGTGCAACTCGTTCTGAGTGCGAGTGTCATGATGATCGTGTTCAGCCTGGGTCTGCAGGCCACGACGCACGATGCCACGTATCTTTTTCGGCAACCCAGACGGCTTCTAAAGTCGCTGGCCTCCATGTTCATCATCACGCCCGTCGTTGCCGCGGTCCTGGTCCAAGCACTGGAACTTCCGCTGGCGGTTGAAATCACCATGATCGTGATCGCGATGTCGCCCGTACCGCCAATTCTTCCTAAGAAGGAGCTTGCAGCGGGCGGTGTCCGTTCGTACGCATTGGGATTGCTTGTTGCCGCGGCTGTAATTTCCGTCCTGTTCGTGCCGGCGGCGGTGGAGTTATTTGAAAAGATTTTCAAACGGCCCGCAGAAATGTCTCCTTTCACAATAGCGCGTATCGTCATCTCGTCGGTCATTGGCCCCCTGGCGGTGGGGCTGGCTGTACGGCATTTCTGGCCCGGGCTTGCGGAGCGATCCGCCGCGCCGTTGTCTCACCTGGCGACCCTGCTGTTGATAGCCGCTCTACTGCCGGTGCAGTTTACCGTGGTGTCTGCAGAGATATCTTTGATCGGGCACGGCACACTTCTTGTCCTGACCGTGTTTGTTGTTATCTGTTTGGTTGCGGGCGCTCTGCTTGGCGGCCCGGAACTCAGTGACCGCATTGTCCTAGCACTATCCACAGCCTCCCGCCACCCCGGTGTGGCCATGGCAATCGTCAGCGCAAACCGTCCGAATCAGAAACTGGTACTACCAGCGATTCTTCTTTATCTGACCGTAAGCACGATAGTATCCGGAGTGTTTGTAGTCTGGCTGCGACGGAGGAACAGAGCAAATGAAGTTGACAACCGTCAGTCTCCTGCTGCGTGACCGTTGCCCAATCGATCCAACCTTTCGAAATCTCAATCCGGTGCCTTCATCATTTAGCATCCGTGAATAACCGTGTTGCGTTGGCTAAAGTTTCGGGAATCTCGAAACGGCAACTGCGTTGCAGATCGCATCTGTGACCTTGTGCTTTCGATTTTGTTGTGAAGAAGGCGGAGATGCAAGAAACTCGGATGCCATTGATGCTACGGCCGGGGTTCCGCTTCGTGGCCTCGCTCGTCGTAGCGGCTGTGGTCTTCAGATTGTCGCGCTGGCTCCCGCATGTCGGTTCTCGAATCGTCCTCGCCTGGGATAGCGGTGTCACCGTCTTGCTTGCGTTGATCGCGACCATGATATGGCGATCCGGTCCCAACGAGACTGTCAGACGGGCACAGAAAGAGGAAGCCACCAACATCGTCATCCTGTTGGCAACCATCTTGACCGTCGCCGGCGCTCTCGTGGCCATCACCTACGGAATGCCTGAGGGCGAAAGTATGTCCCGCGCCCAGCGCGATTTCTACATCGGTGAGTCCGTAGCCGGGGTAATCCTAGCGTGGCTCTTGACCCACATCATGTATTCCTTACACTATGCCAAGCTCTATTATGATGAGACGGGGGTCGATGCGAACAGCTTCAGGAAGGGGTTGGCATTCCCGGGAAACCAGGACGTCGTAGATTATTGGGATTTTGTCTACTACTCCTTTACCATCGCTATGTGTTTTCAGACCTCTGATGTCACGGTCACCTCGCCGGATATGCGACGGATGACCATCTTCCATGCGATAGTCTCATACTTTTTTGCTCTGGCGATCCTCGGATTGCTGCTCAACGGATTCATCTCGAATCTCACCTGATGTCGCAGAGGGAGATAAGGAGTCGCCACCTTTCGAGGGTGCTGCTTAGAAACTGATCATGGTTGAAATTTGAACCGAGTTCCCTTGAAACGTCGATCTGTTTGAGAACTCTCGAAAATACTTGAACCTCAGGCTCATCTTGCGCGCCGGCAAAACCAAACCCGCGGTCACCTAATGTGCCTTGACGTTGCACCTTCGTTTGGAGACCAGAACGGCCACAAACACTCGCGCTAAGCAGGCTCATCGATACGTCTAGGATATAAAGGCGCTGCGCCGAAAACGGTGTGCCTTCTTTCGCCGAGCTGCTCGCACCGGCTCGTCTTCCCATAATCGAAAGCCACCCAGCAAGGCGTAGAAATTGTCGCCGACTCGACAGTGTTCAGGAAGCTTTCCCAGATTCTTGACATTGCCTCCGCCTAGAACCACGTCATCCAGATGAAAGGCCGGCAGTAGGCGGCTCACGCAGTAGACGACTTCTTGTGTCCATTTCTTCTTGCCGAGCCGCTGTAACCCGCGGTGTCCCAGATAGTCTTCGTAGGTCCCCCTTTTATAAGAGAGCTTCCCAAGCTCGATGGGAATCACCACACCGTCGGAGATTAGTGCCGAACCAAGTCCCGTTCCGAGGCCGAGAAAGAGCATTGTTCCGCCACGGTAACTTCCCAGCGCCTGCATGGCCGCATCATTGATGAGTTTCACCGGACATTTGAAAGCAGCGTCGAAATTGAAACCTACCCAGCCTTTTGCCAGATTACGCGGCTCGCCGGTTGGCCGATTGAAACAGACCTGCCCGGGATAGCCGATGGACACGACATCATATTTCCAGTCTCCGACGAGCTTTTTCACCCCAGCGACCATCAGCCGGGGAGTCAGCTTCGGGCCGGATGGAAACTGCCGGCGCTCGTCTTGTCCCGTTGCGAGCATCTTCACATTGGTTCCGCCGATATCAATCGCCAATACGTTCATTCCGCGATGACATAGACTACGCGGCGATTTGACCCTTGGCGGACATATCCTCGATGTTGTGTGCGGTCTGTATCAGCGCGAGATGCGAAAATGCCTGTGGAAAGTTGCCGATCTGACGCTGCAGCTCCGGGTCATATTCTTCAGATAGAAGTCCCAGATGGTTACGAAGCGACAGTAATCGTTCGAACAGGTTTTCTGCTTCCTTCATGCGGCCCGCGAAGGCGTAGTTGTCCGCAAGCCAGAAGGTGCACGCCAGAAAAGCTCCCTCCGAGCCCGGCAGGCCGTCAGTGCCGTGCCTCGTGTCGTAGCGTAGGACAAAGCCTTCTCGAAGGAGGTCTCTTTCGATTGCCGCCACCGTACCCTTCATGCGTGGATCGCTGGCGGGAAGGAACCCGTACTGTGGAATGACCAGCACACTGGCGTCGAGAACGTCGCTGCCGTAGGACTGTGTGAACGCCTGCACGCGCGGGTTGAAACCTCGGCTGCAAACCTCGGAATGGATTCGGTCTCGCAGCGCGCTCAGGTGCGGCAACATGTTCCGGCCCTCATCTCCGCCAAACCCGAACTCATTGATCGTTTTCACAATCCGGTCAAAGAACACCCAGGCCATGACCTTCGAATGCGTGAAGTGACGCCGTCCGCCACGCACTTCCCAGATGCCATCATCCTGACGTTGCCAAGCTTCCTCCATAAAGGCGATCAGATCTTCCACTACTTGCCAGCCGACTTCCGCGGATCCCTTCATACCCATCTTGCGTGCGGAGTACACAGCGGCCAAGGTCTCACCGTAAATATCGAGTTGGAACTGGCCGGAGGCCGCGTTGCCCGCTCGCACGGGTTTCGAACCTTCGTACCCGGGAAGCCAGCCGAGTTCGAACTCGGTCAGGCGCCGCCCGCCGAATACGTCATACATGATCTGCAAGTCCGGCGGATCTCCTGCGACCGCACGTAGCACCCAGTCACGAAACTGATGTGCTTCTTCAACGTATCCTCCGATCATCAACGAACCCAGAGTCAGACTGGCGTCGCGTAGCCAGCAAAACCGATAATCCCAATTGCGCACGCCTCCGAGTTCCTCCGGCAGTGATGTCGTGGGAGCCGCCACGATGGCGCCGGTGGGCGCGTAGGTCATCGCTTTGAGCGTGAGCATCGAGCGTACGATGGCGTCGCGCCAACGGCCCTGGTAAGTGCAGCGTCCGGCCCAGTCACGCCAGAATGCTTCTGTGGAGGCCAACGCTTTTTCGACATCGATGGCCTCAGGTGCCTTCTCGTGCGAAGCGAACCACGTGAGTTGTATCGGTATTCGCTCACCTTTCGTGACTTGGAAATATGTCGTTGCGCGGCGGCGTGTATGCGTTAGGGACAAGTTAGAGCGCAGGACTACAGCGTCCGGACCGGCCAGAAAATATGTTCCATCGTCCATCTTCCGGATCAATGGCGCATCGGCTCCGTAACCGAAGCGGACATTGAGGATCATCTCCAGCGGCACCTCTCCTTCGACGCCTTCGATAATGCGGACCACATCGCATCGGCTGCCCACCGGCATGAAATCGATCAGGCGGGCCACTCCGCCATCGCACACGAATTCGGTTTCCAGAATCATCGTGTCGCCTCGATATCGCTGTCGCGTCTCGCGAACCTCGACCGTCGGCCGCACGGACCACCGGCCGTGCTCGTCATAACCCACCAGCGCCGAGAAACAGGCGTCCGAATCGAAGCGCGGTGCACACATCCAGTCTATGGATCCGCTGCGCGAAACCAGAGCGCTGGTGTAGGTATTGCCGATTAATCCGTAGTCTTCAATTTTCGATGCCATTGAACCCCTTTTGAAGCGTCACATCGCACTTGAGACTAAACGGGGACCGTTTTCGTCATTTCCAAGGCTTGATTCGAAATCTACTAGTGAGGCAAGTTTGTGCCCATTGGGTGAAATACGGGCTCGCAGTAGTGTTTTTTCGAGGAACTCCCGATGTCGCGGCGACCAGTCAGACGACAGATTGCAGTCTCAAACTGGAGTAGATTGGAAGAAAGAGATCTTTTGAGAAGAGAAGGGACCATGCGCAGGATTATCGTAGTTTTGACAATTCTGGTTACGAGCGGCATGTGGATGACAGTGGCGCAGGCCAGCATCGCGCGAGGCGGTGGAGGAGGTGCGCGGCCGTCTGTCGGAAACAGATCGGCCGGTAACATCAATCGAGGCAACATAAACCGGGGCAACATAAACAGGGGCAACGTGAACGCTGGGAATATCAACAGGGGCAACGTAAACAGAGGAAACGTTAACCGCGGCAACGTTAATCGACAGTTCAACAACGCCAACATCAACCGGAACGTCAACGCCAATGGATGGGGTAACCACTTCGTGGCTGACGACGCCCACTGGGGTTGGGGTTCATTCGCAGGCGGCGCGGCTGCCGCCGCTACCGGCGCTGCTGTAGGATCTGCGATTGCCAACAGAAATGAAGCGGTTGCTGCTCCTGAGGCCGGTGCAGTCGTTTCGTCACTGCCCGCTGGGTGTCCGGCTGCTGGAGGCAGCTGTGGCGGTGTGAACTACCAGCCGTCCTTTGACGGTTCGAACGTGGTGTATCAGGTCCAACCGCATTGACTGTAGACGCGGTCGGCGAAGCGCAAAGCAAGCGCGACAGCGCGCTGCCTCAGGAATCGACCGCGCCTTCAGCTTACGAGTGCGCGTGGACACTTTCGTGCAACAAATCCACAGATGAGGAGGAGCTATGTACAGATTCTTTCAATACTGTTTGCTCTTGCTCTGTAGTTCGCTTCTGCTGGTGGCTCAGAATACTACTAGAGAGAAGCCGGCATCCCCAGCGCCAGACCAACAGAAGGATATTGATCCGCTAGCCCTCAAGGTTTTGAAAGCCGTCACCGACCCGATTCGCGACGCGAAGGCGTTCTCGTTCCGGACGCGAGGAATACGCGAATACCTGGGAAGCAACGGTCAGATCATCACCTACTTTACCACCAGCGATGTTACGGTTGGCCGGCCGGACAAGTTGCGTGTGGACTTTAAGGGACGCGGACAGGACGTGCAACTGTACCATGATGGGGAACAGACAGTGCTTTACGCACCCGGCCCCAAACTGTACGCGGTAATTCCGTCCAAAGCCAAAACACTTGACGGCATGCTGGAAGAACTGGATAAGCGCGGTGTCTATTTGCCCGCAAAAAACCTTCTGGCCAGCGATCCTTACCAAACGCTCGTTCCGGATATCAAAACCGGCTACGTGATCGGCAAAGTACAGATGCATGACAAGCCGGTTCATCAGCTGGCATTTACTGAAAAAGATGCCGAGTATCAGCTATGGGTGACAGGTTTACCGGACCCACGCATTCAAGGTCTTCAGGTCATCAATATGGCTCTCGCGCGTGAACCCCGTGTGATGATCGAATTCTCGGACTGGAATCTCAATCCTCAAATCCAGGCGGACACCTTTTCCTTCACGAAACCGGCAGATGCAAAGCAAATCGACTTTCTCCAGTTTCCGAAACAAGAGCGGTAAATTCTTTTGAACCACGGGCGTCCGTCGTTGGGACTCTCCACGGCGGCGCTCGTCACCTGCGCACTTATGGCAATCGCGTCGTGCGCATATGCGCAGGATATCGAGCCGCGTGTTTACTCAAATGCGCCGGTTGGCGTGAACTTCCTGATGGTTGGTTATGGATACACGCGAGGCGGCCTCTCGTTCGATCCAGCGCTGCCGGTAACCAACGTCAGCCTCGAAACCAAAAGCGCGCTTCTTACGCATACACGGGTTCTCGATCTCTGGGACAAGTCCGGCAAGATCGACTTTCTGGTTCCGTACACGTTTTTGTCGGGTTCCGCGGACTTCGCGGGGGAACCGGTAACGCGCGTTGTCAACGGCTTCGGCGATCCCTTATTTCGAGCTTCAGTCAATCTCTACGGAGCACCTGCGCTGACGCTGAAGGAATTCGCGAATTACCGGCAGAACTGGATCATCGGCGCGAGCCTGCTGTTGTCGACGCCTTCAGGTCAATATGATAAAAGCCGGCTTGTCAATCTCGGAGCAAACCGCTGGTCTGTCAGGCCGGAAATGGGGATCTCCAAGGCAGTGGGCGCGTGGACACTCGAGTTCACGGCAGGCGCAACTCTGTTTTCCGCTAACAGGGACTTTTATCGAGGGACCACTCGTTTGCAGGATCCGATCTACTCGAGTGAAAGCCACGTTATTTACAATTTTAAGCGAGGCATCTGGGCATCCCTTGACGGCACTTACTTCGCAGGCGGCCGATCGACACTCGACGGCATTCGCGGCGACAACCTCCAGCCGAATTGGCGCACGGGCGGTACGCTTGCAGTGCCGATCGACACGCACAACTCCCTTAAGCTATACGCCAGCAGAGGCGTGGCGGCGCGTACTGGCGACAATTTCGATTTGATCGGAATTGTCTGGCAGTATCGCCGCTGGGGTGGCGGGCTTTGATCGGCGCCTGCAGGTTTGCTCTGCAAGTGGGAAACGGCAACAAGACGATCGGAATTTTGCGGTGGCGCGTTCTGGGTATTACGTTAGGCCGCGCCCCAAAATACTGGTCTGGCCCCAAAAAACGGTTTTAGGACTCCGGAATGCAGAACACCGTTCTACGTTCGGGCACAGAATGACTAGAGCTACAAGACTTCTCACTGTCGCATGTATCGCACTGCCGCCGCTGGTCCTTTCGTCGAGTTGCTCACTGACGATGCGGCCGCACCAGCCTCGTTCAATGATGTATTCGTCCAAGGAGCTGGCTATCAAGCCCAACCGGATACGATTGCAGATGCGCGGTCTGGTGGAACCGTTTACGGGCGAGATCGAACATTCTGCCGATGTTATCTCAGCGGGGACTCCGGATATCTCGGTGAAACGCGCTGCGATTCGATGGAAAATCGAAGGCGTGCCTGCGCTGCGCACTGCGCTCTTTCAGCCGAATCCTTTCTCAGCGGTGGCTGACACCTGGGTGCTGATGTACCAGATGGCGAACTATTTTGAGAGCGGACCCGGCCGCACCGACCTCGGGCCAGCCGCCCCTCACGCGGTGGACACCTGCCTCCGGATGGAAGATGAGCTCAACCAGCTCGCTGCGACCTTCCTCGTCTCACGCGATACCACAAAAGTCCGGGTGGCAGTCAAAAAGTGGGCGATGGATCATCCCATTCGCTATGCCATCCGCGACAGAGAGACGATCGTCGGCCGCTTGACGGAACAGGACGTCGGACTGAAGGGGACAGCGGGAGATCTCATCGCCGAGGTGGATATAACCGCGGACGACGTAAACCGCGAGATCCAGATCTACAGCGCCCAACTTTTCCGGCAGGCGAGCTGGGAAGCCGAGCTCCTGAAGCTGGATTTTCCCACATCAGAGGTATTGCCAATGGCGGAGCGCGCAGTGAAGACGAGTGAGCACGCCGTCAATACTCTCGACGATCTCGCGCCCACAATCAAGACCGCCGTAGAGGCGGCGGCCACTACGGCGAACGCCGCCACGAAGCTCACGTCGGATTTGCCGACGCTCGTTGCATCCGAACGAAAGGCTGCTGTCGAGGCAATTAATGAAGATCTGCGAAAGACACTGACCTTCCTGCACGGTGAGCGCATCGCGAGCTTCGAGCAGATCAGCCGGGAACGCATTGCCGTCCTTCAGCAACTGGACATGGAACGTATGGCCGCGGCCGGGGAACTCCGCGAGATCGCAACTAACGAACGCATGGCGCTTGGCCGGGACATCGAGCAGGCAGGGCTCAAAATCGTCGACCATGCTTTGTGGCGCCTTTCCGAGCTTACGGCGATCATCCTTGCATGCTTATTTCTGGCCGGAGTGATCTTTCTGTTCATCATTCGGAGGCTCTTCTTTTCATCCCGCCAGCCTCCTCAGTTGATCCGGCGAGACCTGCCTCGCGGAGCCTAAGTCGCTACGAAGCCTTGTCCTGATGTGAATCTCTTCATCAACTGGAGTTCATCGAGCACAGGCGGGACAGCAGGAAATGTTCGCTGCCGTCGACATAGTAAGGCAGTGAACGCGCCGGCACACTGCGTCACCTCCGGTCAAATCACCGCGCCGGCCGCGATGACTGCATTCTTCGGGACAATCACAATCCCATCCCGGATGTAATACCCGGACCCATCGAAGTTCAGTACCTTCTGGTCGTTGAGGATTCGAACGTTTTCACCGATATGCGCATTTTTATCGATGATCGCGTTCCGAATGATGGAGTTCCTTCCGATTCCGATATTCGGTATGCCTGCCTGACGGTTGTGGTCTAAATCATCCGTGTCTTCGTAAAAGTCTGCGCCCATCATCATGACCTGTTTGAGCTCGACGCCCTCTCCGATCTGACTCCGGATTCCAACCACCGAATGGTGAATGCGCGCTCCGCGCAGGATCGATCCCTCGGAAATGATCGACTCCCGGATTTCGCAGTGATCGATGCGCGACGACGGTAGAAAGCGGGCGTGCGTGTAAATAGGCGCGCCCATTAAGTGGAAATTGAAGCGAGAATCGCTGGAGGCCAGATCCATATTGGCCTTATAGAATGCTTCGACGGTGCCGAGATCTTCCCAGTAGTCGTCGAAAAGATATCCGTCAACGTTGTAGTTTTCGATCGCTCGTGGAACGACCTGATAACCGAAATCGATCATCGATGAATCGCCGAGCAGATCGACCAGAACGTCCGTTTTGAAAAGATAAATTCCCATCGATGCGAGGTATGGCCGTTTCGCCGCTTCCTCTGGACTGAGGCCGAGTACCCCGGTGTCTGTCTGCATTTCATGCAACGCTTCGCCTTTGGGTTTCTCGCGAAACTGTTCGATCCGGCTATCCGCACTGAGCTTCATCAGGCCGAAACTTGACGCCATCGACTCGTTTTTCGGGATCACGCAGATTGTGACGTCCGCGCCCCGGTTCCAGTGGTTTTCGAGGAGCTTGCGATAGTCCATCCGGTAGAGCTGGTCACCCGACAGAATCAACTGGTAATCGTTCTCGCGGGCTGTGAAACGATGCAGGTGCTGGCGAACGGCGTCTGCCGTGCCCTGAAACCAGTCAAGGTTCGTCATCGTTTGCTCCGCAGCAAGGACTTCCATGCTCCCTTCCGCGAAGGGATCGAACCGATACGTACTCATGATGTGATGATTCAATGACGCCGAGTTGAACTGCGTCAGTACGAAGATTCTCTTCAAGCCGGAGTTGAGGCAATTGCTGATCGGCACGTCGATGAGCCGGTATTTGCCTCCAAGCGGGACCGCCGGTTTCGATCGATCCTGTGTCAGCGGAAACAAACGCTTGCCGGCTCCGCCCGCAAGAATGATCGAAACCACATGCCTGGGGTTCTCTCTGCTCTTCCGCACCATAGGTTACGTTCTACCTCCCGTAATCGGTCGCGCAACTGCTGCTATTGCAACGTAAGGTGATGCCTGCGCCGCGTTGGCGCCGGCATCTCATGGGTTTAGGCGGCGCGCCAATTCCTTCCGGCGAATTTCTTCATCAACTCCAGTTCATCGAGCAGAAGACGCGGCAGCAGGAAATCTTGACGAACGCGCTCCTTGCCTGAGCGGGCCAGTTCCTGTCCGAGACCGGGATCCAGCAGGAGACGGCGAACGGCTGTAGCGCATTCTTCCGTGCTGTTGATGAGAATTCCTCCCACTCCATCAGCCATCTGCAAAGGAATGCCACCCGCGGCTCCCGCGACAACCGGCGTCGATTTCCACATGGCTTCGGACACACTTAGCCCAAATCCTTCACGAATAGATTTCTGAATGATCACCTGAGACAATCTTTGGAACGCGTTCACCTCGACATTCCCTATGCCGACCATATTGGTGAATATGTGAATTCCCGGATCTTGCCGCGCGCTTTTCCGGATCAGGTCATAAATCTCCCAGCCCTGTGGATCATCCGTCGCCATGGACCCTACCAATGCGAGCTGAAGGCCCGGGAAATCCTGCCGTAACATTTGATACGCAGCAATCACTCCCAATGGATCTTTCCATGGGTCAAAGCGGGAGACCTGTGTAATCAATGGGCGATCAAGGTCGATGCCGATCCAGTGCAGCACCTGGCGCGCGGTTTCATCCGCGAGAGGCATGTTCTTCGGACTGAGGGGGTCAATTGCCGGTGGACTGATCTGAATGTTTGCTACTGGACAATCCGGCGGGACGAAATCGCTCATCGTAAACACGGCGCTATCGAAGGCTTGCAAGTAAGGCCGGAAGAATGCCCAGGTGTTCGGGTTCGGTGAAGATGTGTCGATGTGACATCTCCAGATCCAGTGGATGTTGCCTTTACCACGCATGGTTGGAATGGCCGCAGGCTGCGGATCGTGAAGAAAAACGAAATCGTAGTCGTCCTCAAAGAATTGTGCGTTGCGCTGAGACGTTCCGAGATAGGCTTCGCGGTCCGCTTCCGTTAATTCCTCCGGATCTCCCTGCAGCCCGTTATGGATCTTCTTCGTTACTTGAAAGAAGCGGTCGTCGCCTGAAATCGTCTTCCAGTGCGTAACCAGGCCAAGGTTATTCATAATTGGTACGGTTGAGCGCAACAGCTCCGAGACGCCCCCGCCATAAGGCGTTGCGTTGATGTGCGCCACCCGAGCGCCCCTCAGGTCTTTTGCGACTGTCAAAAGAGCATCAAGGATGTGGTCTGGCGCAATATTTCGATAATCTGCGAGGGCCCTTGGCCCTACATCAACCAGTTTCAGCATCTTGTTTCACGCCTGCGGACCGATTTGGCGTTCCTTTCCCAAAGTCTTAACGTTTATGAGGCATCACGAAACCCGGCGGATATCTTTTCCAGGGCGCCCCGGGTGCCGTCCGAAGAACATTTCGGAGCAGCGATCCCGTCCGATCGCATGGATCACTCGCGGAGCATGCCAAAGCTGAATGTCAAGGCAAGCACTCCCCGTAAGTCGCCATTCGCGTTAGCGCCACAAGCCCGAATGCGACGAAGAAGAAACCCCACACTGGCAGAATCTGCCGGAATTCCTCACGAAGCCATCTCAATACCTTAGACACTCGTGTTACCTCGCCTTTACTCTGTTAGACGATTCAAACGGTCGATGTCAGGCTACGAGTCGGTGTGCGGGGAATATTCACAACTCTTCAGTAATCGATCGATTCGGGATCAGGTGTCGGAGGTTCGAATCTTCCAACCCCGCTATTTTGAAAATCCGGCGGCACGTTTTGCAGTCCGGCTCGCCAAAGCCACTACCACAATCCACGTTCGGGAGGACAGCGGTCCTCCGGGCCACTCTCTCCTACCGTTAATGGCTTTGGATCTACAGCCCTCACTCCAAGGTTGCCTGGGGCGGCGGGCTCGTTCTCAATGCTTGTGAAATGGCTTCGTGAACAATCGTCCGAAATCGTCAATTTCTTGAGCCACGGAGAATCGGAAAAGCGTTTCGACGCTTTGCTCGGTCAAACCAACGCCCCTGACGGTAAATTCGAAGTCACATGCGCCAATGGCTGGCCTGTCGGTAATTCGCCTTTCGCCGGGCTAAACCGGCTTGTTGGTGTGTCCAGCGAAGGCTGGCGTATTCAGTGGGAGATAGTCCCACCAGGGTAAAAGTCAGAGCCCTGTAGCTTGGATAGTCAGGAGGAAGGAAACTAAATTCTGAAAGCCTATCGACAAAGCCATCATAAGGATGCAAGTCATCGGGCCGTAATCAATCAACGCGAAGGTAGCCTCGAAACGGTAGCCTCAGTGATCGAGCCTTTCAACATGGGGCGAAGGCAGCATGAATCGTCGCAGACTGACTGAGGCGGCGAGACACACTAACGGGGTGACAGTGACAGCACGATGACAAGGATGCGCCGAGCAACTGGAGAAGCCCTCCTCGCGACGGCTCTTGATTTGGTTTAGCCACCAATCACGCAACAGGCCGCGTCATTGGCGGCTATTTGGGGTTAAGCGGCTGGTTTTCCGACGCTGAAGCCACAACGCTTGAGCGTATCCATCATGTGGGGAGGCAGCCCAGGTATCCGCTTCAGATCCTCCCAGGTCTTGAA
>Ga0306923_10003810_pt1 | contig 14321 bp, 17 predicted proteins | sample sta12Can44000108_FD_203841 | JGI IMG/M metagenome (GOLD analysis project Ga0306923, IMG submission 203841) | Lab enrichment of tropical soil microbial communities from Luquillo Experimental Forest, Puerto Rico - statanox.12C.anox.44.000.108 (v2)... | ecosystem: Environmental > Terrestrial >... | reverse complement strand
GCGCGGCCGGCGAGGCGGCCGAGTTTAGTCGCAGAAGAGTCGAGTTCCTCGGCGTGATTGGTGCGGCCCGCCTCGAACGCGGTGAACCAGCGGCGGAAGCGAGCGAGTTGATCCGGCGGCAGCTTGGTAACAGCTTCGGCGATTTCTTCGACTTTCATGTGGCGCAGTCTAGCAACGCTGAGACTTGATTTGAACGACCGAAAGGGATTGGGCGCCTGTCTGCTCGCTGAGAGGGTCTGCTTACTCAGCTCTAGCGGCCATGCCGCGCATGACTCGAGGCGAGCAAAGTGGTACGGCTCGCGACATATTTTGCGAAGCGGTAATGTAGATCACCGACTTCGGAGGGAAGGGTGCCTATGGCCAAGTATATTCCGAGTCCTCGGGGCTGGGTGCGTGAGCAGGTAGAGCTATACGAAAGTAGCGGCGGCACCAAAGGCATCACTCTGCGGGACACGGGGTTACCTGTAGTCCTCGTGACTCACTGGGGCAATAAGACAGGTGCGATTCGGAAGACACCTTTGATGCGCGTCAAGGACGGCGATAAGTATATTCTTATTGGGTCGCAGGGAGGAGCGCCGAAAGATCCGGCCTGGGCACACAATCTGCGCGTCAATCCGCATATCGAGCTTCGCGATCAGACCATCGTACGCCCGATGCGCGTGCGTGAGGTCAAGGACGCGGCGGAAAGAGCTCGTCTCTGGACGTTAGCCGTGGCGGCATACCCGCCGTATGCGGATTATCAGACGCGCACGGAACGTCAAATTCCGGTCTTCGTCGCAGAGCCGTAACGTTGCTCGCCTGCACCCACGGGGTGATTGAATGATGTGAAGGGAGGTTCAAAGATGAAACTTCCCCGCCGAAATTTGCTGCATCTGGCAGCGGGTGCTGCCGCGCTGCCGGCCGTTTCGCCTTTCGCTTGGGTGCAGGCCTATCCGACGCGGGCGGTGCACGTCATCGTCGGATTCACCGCTGGCAACAACATCGACATTGTTGCCCGGCTGATCGGCCAATGGCTGTCGGAACGGCTGGGCCAGCCGTTCGTTATCGAGAACCGCCCGGGCGCCAGCAGCAATATCGCCACCGAGGCGGTCGTGCGCGCTTCCCCCGACGGCCATACGCTTCTGATGACGGGCACCTTCAACGCGATCAACGCAACGCTCTACGAAAACCTGAGCTTCAATTTCATCAGGGACATCGCCCCCGTCGCGAGCCTGTCGCGCACCGCCGGCGTGATGGAAGTCAACCCTTCGTTCCCGGCCAAGACCGTCCCTGAGTTCATCGCCTACGCGAAGGCCAATCCCCGTAAGATCATGATGGCATCAGCTGGACCGGGGAGCGCGGCGGGTCTGTACGGCGAGCTGTTCAAATCCATGGCTGGCGTTGACTTGCCGGCTGTGAACTATCGCGGCTCGCCAGCTGCGCTGTCTGATCTCATTGCCGGCCACGTTCACGTGATGTTCGACCCGATTGCCTCATCGGTCGGCTATATCAAGGCAGGTCAGCTGCGAGCCTTGGGAGTGACGACGGCCAAACGCATCGAGGTCTTGCCGGACGTTCCAACGATCGGCGAATTTGTGCCGGGCTATGAGGCGAGCGGTTGGCGGGGGATCGGCGCGCCGGCGGCGACGGCCCCGCAGATCATCGCGATCCTCAATAAGCTCGTGAATGAGGCGCTTGCCAGCGCGGAGTTCAAGGCGCGGTTCGCCGATTTGGGCTTGGAGCCCTACGCAACCTCGCCCGCCGAGTTCGGCAAGTTCATTGTGGACTACACCGAGAAGTGGGGCAAGGTGATCCGCGCCGCCAACATCAAGCCGGAGTGATCGGCAAGTTCCAGCTACATATTCCATATCGTTTCGTTCCACGAATCCCTCTCGACGTGCCGCCGACGCTGCTCGCCCGCGCCGACGAGGTGATCGAATTAGACTGCAATTTGCTGCGGTGCTTATGTCGCCTATTGCCACTTCTCGGACCTCGGGAGATGTCCGACTTGAGTCCGCAAAGCGGGCCAAAGCGGACTATTGATCAGGTCGCTGTCACCAATCCCGATTTTATGAGTACGCGCCCCGGATCGCGGTCCCGCTCATCTTCGATGGCGCATAAGCAGGACGGCGGCGGCGGCAGGCGACCCATGCCCGCGCAGGCAAGCGCGCCCGTCGCGAGGCCTCTGCAGCGCCGCCCGCGCGAGACTGAGGCGAAGGCGTCATGCTCGATATGAAGCAGCGCGTCTAATCATCGATCCCGATCGGCGGGTCGAGAAATTCGCGCTGCACCTTGGCGGCAACGCGCGTCACCAGGCCCGGCCCAAGCTGGTGGTGAACCCCAAGCTCCTGCGCCACCCGCAGATAGAACGCCTCACGTTGTTGGGGACTCAGCGGGGTGCTCAAGCTCAGGATCGTCCTTTGGCTGTCCTCGTCCAGCAGAATTGACATCGGTCGTTGCCTCGTTGGCGCGCTGGGTAGCGCGCATCGCCTTCGCAACCTCCCGGAGCCGACGGGCGGTCTCGACTTGGTGGTCGATCGGCGCTCGCCGTACGAGCACGCCGTCATGCTTCGGATACAAGGTCGGTGGATTAAGATACGGCCAGATCCACGGCGGCCGCGGGGCGAGTTCACGGTCAAGCTCACGATGCAAGGTCCACAGCGTTCGCAATTGGCGCACGTCGGACGTTTCCAGTACTCCCGGCCAGGCGGCGGGCAGGAGCACTGAAGCCGGCGCATTTTCAGATGGAGCTCAACGGCGCGCGGTGTGATCGGCACCGTCTGCCGGCGTGCGATCGGTGTGCGTCGCGTCCCGCTCATGCCGCCGCTGCCCGTAAAAGGGCCGTGCGTACCGCGCGTACCTTAAACCAATCGTCGTGCGCAACGTAACCTGCCGGGTGACAGGGTCCGTTGCTACGATCGAGGACGGAATTGCAGCAGAGCCGCCACGAGTCAACGAGCCCGAGCATGCGGTGGAGCTCGCGTTCACTATCCTTGAACGTCTGAGCGCTGCGCCGACGCTTCGGCACTTGCTCGAGCTGGACGAACAACGTAACTGCAGCAGGCGCGACATGTGGCAGCCGACGCCGGTTGATCGGTGTGCGCTTGGTGCCGCTCACTCGTCACCTGTCCAGCCAAACGCCTTCGGTGGCCTTCCTGGGCTCTTAACCGGCTCGACGTCGATGCCGAGCCGCGCGATCGCCCGCATCACAACTTGGCGTGCGGTCAGTTCGTCCCGCACCGCTGCATGCGACTTGATGGTGCCCGTCCTGGTCCGGATGACTTCGCCCTCTCGCGCGACGATCTCGGCGAGAGCCTCGGCTCTGTCGATCGCGCTGCAGGCTTGCATCAGAAGCTCAAGTCCGGCGCAATCTTCGATGCGAAATTCGTCCTGAACCCGCCGCCAAAACTCGGCCCCATGTCGGCCCAATGGGCGCGCGGGTTGAATGCCAGTTGTCGCCGATGTGACAACGGAAAGCGGCGGTTGAGGCGGGTTTCGCGGCATTGGAGCCCCCTTTGTGGTGAACCATATTCGCGGGAAAAATTTCTCGCAAATCAGATTTCGCCGAAAAGATTAGTTTCGGCAAAGCTCGAGGGCCGCAGCGCCCGCGATTTGAGGGGGTTCGAAATTTCGCGACTACCCCCAGTAGCAGGGATTTCTTTGCTCGCTAGGTCTCTCTCGTCGAGGACGTCGACCTTGCCATTCTTTTCGACGGATAGTTCCAGCATGGAGTCACCTCCCGATGATCCACTTCTCGACCTCGATTAGGGTGCTGAAGGTGCTGATTCTCTATTCCTTTTATTAAGCGTCCTCTCGCGCGCACGCGTTCTCATCGCCAGAAGTCTTTGTTTTCTCATATAAAAAGGAATCTGAGGATCAGCACATCAGCACCTTCAGCACCCAGAGTTCATGGTCAAATCGGGATCGATCAGCACCCAAGACCTTCTCGCTCACGTTTGCGTCTTCTGGGTCTTCGCCTTCGTCGTGGTGGAGGTCGTCGTCTTCCGTTGCGCAAGTTTATGAGCCGCTTCGAGCCGTGCTCGAGCAGATAGGGTGCTTTTGGCGTAGATACGGTGTTGCTTATGGTCGATGACCCAGTGACCCCTGTCAGTCGTAGGGCTCTTAATTGCGATATAGCCGCAACGCTCAAGTCGATGGGGCAGCGCGCGCCGGTTTTTACGCTCTGATAACCACTCCGCCAGGGCACCATTCGCAGCGGCAATGAGTTGTATGAGCGTCACCGCCTCCGGACCGTCCGGCTCCTTGAGCGTCCTAATGGTGTCTTGCAGTTCGAGGTCTTCTGGCGCTTCGCCCGCACTTACGATCTCGAAGAATGCCTGCGTCTGTGGCGGCGGAGCCTTGGCGTCGAAGTCGGAGAGATCGAGCGCGGCGAGATAAGCGGTGACGTGCTCGAAGCCGCCGGTTTGATACCACTGGTGTAGCGAAGTCCAATAATCTTCTGAGAAGTCCTCTTTGCGGCAATCGGACCAGGCGACGTAGTGTCGGCGGTCATCGGGGTCTAGATAGATTCCGTCGGTCTTGTGGTTTGTGGTGATGACGATGCCCATGCAATTGAAGACGTAATATTCTCTGATGTACTTCTCGTCGATGCGTAGCGTGTAAGGTGGTGTCACGCTGAGATTTTTGATCCGTTCATAGAGGTTGAAACGGTTGACGCGCTCGGCGTCGCCCTGGTCGTGGGCTTCATTGACCCTGAGGATCACTGACTTAGCGAAGTTGTTGAAGCGGCCCAGCAGCTGGGATGGGATGACGTCATGGAAATTCCATGGACCGACGGCGTATCTGGCGGGTTCGAGCAGCGTGTCTTTGCCAATGCCGTGTCCACCGCCCAACACCAGGTTAAAATTGATCTTGTCCTGTGGTTGTTGTCGACGGTGCGCCAACCAGCGGAGGATCTGGGTGGCATCATCGGGGTAGATCCTGTGCACGTGCTCCAGCCAAGGCCCAGCTTCGGCGGCATCCCCAAGTTCGATCCGCGGTGGTCGGTAAAGGTTGAGCATGGTGACGTCAGAACGGTTGATCCAGCCGCCCTCAACGAGTAGCCGGTCGCGAATAAGCGCAGGTTCGCCCGGCACCCACGCCATCTGCTCGACGCGTTGGTGCTTCATCAGCCAGGCGGAGGCGGACATGGTGATGATCTTGCCATTGCGATCGCGCTTAGGCTTGCCTTGCTTGTCGAGCACCTTTTGCGGGCCGATGGCGATGTCGACCGCGCGCGCGACCCAGGGTTCGCGGCAAGGCATGAAGATAAACGCACCTGATGGAAGGGCGCGAAAGTCCTCGAGGGTGACGCCGCGGTCTCCATGGCCGAAGACGTTGCTCATAGCACGCCTCGCAAAACGACGTCGTTGAAGTCATCGCCGGGTCGCTCCGGAATGAGTTGCCGCACGGAACGACCGGCGTTCCGCCAGCGCTCCTGCACCCAGTCGGCGGCAGCTTGGCCTTCGCCATTGAGGTCGCGGTCGACTAGAACCATGAGCTTGTTGACGGTCGGCAACACCGGCATGATGGCGAGCTTGCTGCGGCTGATCAGCGCCCAGGCCGGCGTCAGCGTCGATCCGTGGTAGGACAGCCGAGTCGCGGCCGCGAGCACGGTCTCCAGCCCCTCGCCGACGACCAGGCGGTCGGTGGCCGGCCACAGCTTGACGGCGCCGAGTTGCCCGAGCGCCATACGCTTGATCTTGATCACCTGGCCGGCAGTCGACGCGAGTCCGATGCGCTGGACTCCGACCGGAGCATCGGTGGTGACGTCACGCATGAGCGCTAGCAGGCACGGCTGAGTCCGGTCCCCGAACACGCAGGACGGATGAAACCGCAGCGCCTGGGAGATGTCCGCCGGCAGTTGACCAATATCGATGCCTCGCATTTCGGCGAGGTAGCGCTCCGCCATGGTGCCAGCGATGGGGATCGCCTCCTGCCAGCGCGCTAGCGCGTAGCGGATGCGCTCCTCGGGATCCGGGGCGCAACTGGCGTAGCGCAGGCGCGGCCAATCGGCGATGAGCTCGAACGTTTCGGCCTCAGTCAGTCCTTCGGCTTGCACCAGCCAGTCAACGCGATTGCCGTGCGCGCCGCAGCCAAAGCAATGGAAATGGTCAGCGTACAGCTGGCACGACGGCACTGGATCGGAGTTGGAACGGGCAGCTCGCCTTGTGACCGGCGTCGACCGGGAGCGAGACCAGCTCCCACAGCGGGACCTCGGCGGGGTCGAGCTCAGCGATGTAGCTAGCGGCGTCCTCAGCCTCGAGCTGTGGGGTTGTCGGCGGTTCTTTCGGCCACGGTAACCAGTCGGCGAGATCGTCTTCGGGGCCCTCCTTTTCGAGGGGCTTGGGGGTTTTGCCGTTGCCGGCAGCCGGCGGTTCCGGCGGTGGCAGATAGGACGCGCCAGAGCGGACCTTGCCGGCGAGCGGGAGTCCGTCTGCCCAGGCGGGCGGGACGAGCACCAGCGCGAGGAACTCCGCCTCGGTCAGCGGCGAATCTACAGGCACTTCGGCCACGACCTCGTCGTGCACCGACAGCACCACGGGAATGCCGGCGGTCTCCAGCCGAACGATTGCTTCCGCCAGCACGTCGCGGGCGATGCCCTGCACCGCGTTTTCGACCAATGTTCCGGACCAGGCGCGGCGGTCGACCCATTGGCCGCGGCTGTTGTCCTTGAAGCGAATGTCGGGTGGGGCGTCCTCGAACTTGCTGGGGATGAGGCACACCTCGGGATAGGCGATGCCGCGGCCGGATGGCAACGTCAGGTACAGCGTCCCATCAGCGAACGAGGCGGTGATTGCCCGGGCGGTTTGCGGGACACCGGTGCGGATCGCGACCCGGGCCCGCACGCATCAGCTCGTGCCAGAATGTGACGGTCTTGGGATGGGCAGTGCGCCAGGCGTGGATATCGTTGAAAATCTCGTTGTCGGGGCGCTCGTCCTCCGGCACCAGGCGCCGCCAGGCACCGACGGATCCACCGAACCCGCCGGCGAGGTCACCCGCTTTACCGATCTGCCGTTCGGTCTTGCCGATGACGGCGTCGTCGGGAAGGCGCAGCATTTTGCGTGCGGTCACCCGGTACGGCTCGATCTGAGGATCCTGGCAGCGGTCGAATTCGCGGTAGAGCTCGAGCTTCCAGGTTTCGCCGGCGACCCAAGCGAGGACCCGTGATTCGATCGAGCTCAAGTCAGCCGCCATGAGCTGGTGACCGAAAGCGGCATCGAGCGCGGCCTTGCTGACGGAGGCGAGGACCTCGAGTGGCGGACCATACTGGGCGAGGGCCTTGCGATCCCTGGCCAGCACCGCGGCGACCGCGGTCGCCGGCATGTTGAGGTCGTTCCGTTTGAGGTTTTGCAGCTGTGGTCCGCGGCCGCTCCAGCGGCCGGGGGCGCCACCGTGGAATCGCATAGTGCCGCGCAGCCGATCGTCGCGGTTGGCCCAGGCGAGGAAACGGAGGAACTTGCGGGTGGAGGCGCGGGCTCCTTGGCGCCGTAGCTCGAGCAGTTGTCGGGTCGCTTCGTCAGGATCACTCGCCAGCACGGCCGCGATGGATCTACGGCCAACGCTAGTCATCTGGTGGCCGTGGGCATTGATGTAATCGCGCAGGCGAACGACCTGGTCGACGGTCGTGATGTGGCCCTCGGTGAGCTCCTCGAGCTTGTTATTGAGCGCGGTGCGTTCCCGCGCGGCCAGATCGCAGGCGGCCTCAGCGAAAGCGCGGTTGAAGTGGATGCCGCGCTGGTTGATGGCGGCGTCGATAACTTGCAGCTGTCGTTCAGCTGGGATCAGCGGACGGAGCTTCGGGCTGTTCCAGACCGCACGGCAGGCCTCCACGTCACGAGCGCAATACTGGACGAGGCGGGCGAGCTTCTCGGCATCGAAGACCCAGTGGATTCCTTTCTCGCCGCGCCGATTCTTCCGTGGTCGGGACATCTGCCGCATGAGCAACATGCCCTCGCGGTCCTTCGGATAGGCGATCTCCAAAGCCTCGGTGAGACGCGCGAGCTCAGGCGGATAGGCGTTGACCAGCGCCAGCGCCATTGAACAGTGCTGGACCTCAAGCGGCGGCGGGGAAAATCGTGCTTGCGGACGAGAATGTGGTCGTAGATGGCGCGCTCGAACTCGATGCCGTGCGCGACTACTTTCTAGTCCGCGAGATTAGCAGCGATGGTGGAGAATACGCTCGGCAGAGGCTGCCCGGGCAACCACGTTTCCACCGGACCGTCATCGACGGCGTAGCACAGACATAGAACCTCGGTCGTGTCGTCGTCCGCGTAGGCCCACGCGCCGCTGAGGTGGAGCGAGCGCGTGCTGCGGGTCTCGATATCGAGATACAGCGTTGACATGTGAGCCAACCAGAAGAAAGAGGGAGCGGAGACGCGCATGCACGCCTCCGCGAGTTAAGCGACATCACCACGGAATCTCGTCGTCTATTTCTTCGCCGACGGTCGGGGGTTTCACCTTCTCGAGGAACGCGAGACCCTCCGCTTGCTCAGCCTGTTTCTTTGCGGCCGGCTTCGGAGGGGGCGGCGGAGACGGTGACGGTGACGGCGATGACGGTGGTGATGATGGCTGACTCGGCTGAGGCTGAGTCGGCTGAGGTTGCGCTGGTGCCGCAGACGCAGGTGGTGCGGTTTCAGTTGGTGCTGGAACCACATCCGATGTCGGTGGCAGCTGCAGCGGAGACGAGGTCGGCCCAGTTAACATTCCAGCTGGACCTGATCCGATCTTGCGCCAGTCGGTGACTACGAGGTCGGCGCGAAATACGATGCCCCACCGTCGGCTTTTGAATTGGTGGCTTGAGAGATTGACGACCGGGTAGACGTCTCCGCGTAGCTGGCGCAGGATAGTCCAACGCTCCTCCAAGTTTTCCCAGAGGATTTTCGCGCCTACTGTCGAATTCATGTAGGTGTAGATTTGCCCGCTGTTGGGATCGAGCAAGTAGAACACGTATTGATGGCTCCAGGGCGGCTTGGGATTGCCGTTGAGGTCGTTCTCCCATTCCGATTTGGGGATTGCGGCGTTAAGCTTATCGATGTCGGGTAGCGGTTTGTCGACGATGTCTTCAGCGATCTGGTTCTGCCAGCGCTGAAGTCCTTCTTCGAGCCCCCAAAGCAGATACGGACCTTCGACAGGCTGCGCGTCGTTTTGGTCGAGCCAACCAGTCTTCGCGTCCCATTTCAGCCGGATACCGCGGAGGAGGCGGCGGCGAGTGGCTGCAAGTATTTGCTCATTCATGACTGTGACTCCAATGATGCTTCGTTGACTACGCCGGTATCCGTTCCGGTTGACGCCGCCTCGGATGGTTCAGGCGGAAATTGCTTGCGCGCGCCATAGACCGCGAGGAGCGCGGCTTCGGCGCGGCCGTGGTCTTTCTTGCGGGCGAAGAAAGCGTGCGCGCTGGGGAACAGCTGTAGTGCGCGCTGGCGTGATTGCTCTTTGTCAGGACCGACGAGATGGAAGCTGCGCTTCCAGACTCCTGGGGAAATGACTTCGATGGGAATGGCGCACAGCGTAATGACGGCTTCGAGTGAGCCCACGGCGCGGCCGAATTTGAAGCCAGAAGAAGCGCCTTGCTTGGGCATCGCCTGCGCGTGTTCGATGAACGCAAAATTCGGACCATGGTTCAAAATGAATTGTTGAAGACCGATGGTGTCCACGCGCTCTTTTGCACCGGCCCCCACGATCGGGATGTCGATGGCAGAGACAAGCGTGGCGACGCCGTTCGTCACCTCGATGATAGCGGCTCCGCCGTGGATTCCTGGGTCGATGCCAAGCACTTTCACGCAAATCTCCCGTTGAGAAATTCCGAGTGTGGGTCCGTGCATAAGTCGCAGCCGATGAACTCGCGGCCGAGGCGAAGGGCGGCGGTCAGCACGCCGAAGCCTCCCGCCGCCGGATCGATCACCAGATCGCCCGGCAGCGTGACGGCGGCAATCAGCCGTTCGGCCGGACTCCAACCTTGAGCTCGGCAATGATCTGGTCGGTGACGGTCTGATAGAGATCACGCATGGTTCGCCCCCGCGGCAGCCTTGCGCGCAGCCACATCGCGTTGGAAATCTTCGATCGCGCGGCGCTTCTTGCGTACGCGCGGCCGCGCTTGTTCGTACGGAGTTTCCGTCGAGCGACTGGCGTAGAACTCTGGGAGAAGCTCGAGAACTTGCTTTGCTTTGGTTGGCGTCAGTCGCACCAAACGGTCAGCCAGCAGCCGTGCGATATCGACCGCCGCGTCCGTCGCGGTGAACAAGTCATCGCCGGCACGGCGTAAAGCGTGATTTTCGTTTTCGAGGCGCGCAATCTCGTCTTTGTATTTTGCAGCGGGTGAAGGACGCGGAGCGACCGTTTTATTTCCCGCGATAGTCGATTTCTGCCACGCGCGCCAAACTGAGTTCGGATGATTCAACTGTTGGCGTTTGTTCGAAGGCAGTGTCTTGTGCCATGCCTCAATCTCTATCCAGTGTTTGAAAAGATCGAGCAGCCGAGAACGAACGCCCTTGTCAATTTCGTCGAAGCCGGTCGTACGTAGCCACTCACCCATTACGGCTTGGAAACGTGAGCCTTTCGGTTCATTGCTGTGGCTTTCCAACATCGCCAAGTGCTGACCATGCTGAAGTGCTTCTGCAACGGCAAACCAGTCGGCCAAACTTTTCTTAAGGCGGCTCCATGCCTCTTGCCCACGGACGACCGGGTCTGGGTTGACCTGGGTCAACCCAGCAGCATCGCCTTGCTTCTGAAGAGAATTCTCCCTATACACCGACGCGACCTCCGATCACTTGGCCGTGCAACGAGGTTAGAACCGGTAGCGGCCCGGCCCCTCGTAGCCGGGCCGCCCCGCGTATTGCCGCCTGTTTGGTAGTTTTGGGGATCCGGCGCACAGGCAGCTTCAGGCGCCGGGGTGGGGCTCTCGTTTTAAACGGGCGTTTGGAATGGCCTCGGAAACGTGCGCTCGCGAATTTTTTTCGCGAGGACTGCCTCGAGTACGGAATCCCCTTCTTTTCTTTCAGATCCTCACGGGTGAGAACCCGTAGTGGGATGTCGCCGGCGTGCTCGGCTTCGGCGACCGCCGCTTTCCAATCGCGGCCGTCAGCACACGCTTGCAGGTACGCGTCGATTACGAATTCAAGCCAAAGATTGCGAGACATCGCGTTGCTACCCCGAACATTCTGCGTCGCGTCGAGACATTAATACGCGTGTTCGGATGGCGAGTCGCGCCTAGCAGCTCAAGATTTCGTGCAATAGCTCAAATAGATTGCGGAAACTCAGGCGCGAGTGCAAAAACTCAGATGCAAGTGCAAAAACTCGACCCGAAGTGCAAAAACTCAGGCGTGCGTGCAAAAACTCAATCGGCGCGCTTTGGTCCAAGTTCTGGCCGGAACACCTTTTCCCGATAAGTCCTCTCGCCGGGCACCTTTCTCTTTTCGCGCTCGGGGTCTTGGCCCCACCACTTGATGAAATCCTTATAGGCGAGGTCGAAGCGGCGTTTTTTTGCGCCCCGTAGCCTTTGCCTTGCAGCCTCGATCTCGGTCGGGGTCAGCGCCAGCCGCCGCCCGCCGACGCCCTTGCGCCGCGCGCGCCGAGCCTGCCTCGCGGCTTCCTGCGCGGCGACCTCGGCCTCGGCCGCGACCTTTGCGCGCCGTTGCCGCTCGGCGGCTTCGAACTGCTGCCTCAGCTTCGAGGGAAAGATTGCTTGGGCCGCTTCCTGGTGCTGGCGTATCTGTTTCTCGATCCGGCGGAACTCTTCCGGACTCAGCCCGCTCGCTTTTGCGATGGCGTGTTGCGCGGCTTCGAAAGCCTTGGCTATTGCCTCGACGTCGACACATCGCTTATTTTTAGGCGGCATTGGGCCCGCTCCGAAGGTCGGTCCGATGATGGTCATGGCCCTGGCGGCTGTTTTCGAACCCGGCCGCCGGGCCTTCATTTCAATGCATCATGTCACTTGGCGCAACGCCACGACTTTATCGGGCGACGGCTCGACGATGGCGAGCAACCGCGCGGCCCAGGCGTTAAGCGCATGGCGCTTCTCCTCATCGAAGCGGTGCAGGTCGTAGGTTCGCGCGAGACCGGGCTGGCGATGCGCAAGGCAGAGTTCGGCGATGTGGGGCGCTACGCCGAGCGTCGACAGGCCGGTGCGAAACGCCCGCCTGCAATCGTGAAACGTCCACGCCTCGAGCGGCTGCCCACCGTTAAGCGCGGTAACGCGTTGATCGAGCCGGAGCTTTACCGCACCAAAATCATTGAGTGGCCGGGAACCGCGCGCAGTGAAGACGTAGCCGCTGACGAACCGGGGCAGGGGGCGTAGGATGGCGACCGCTCGCGGGGGCAGCGGCACCGTGTGGCCTTCGTCCGACTTCATCCGTTGCGGCCCGATTGTCCATAGCGCCCGCTCGAGGTCGACCTCGCTCCACATGGCCTGGCCGAGCTCGCTTCGGCGCACGCCGAGCAGCAACAGCAACTGAACGTAAGGGCCCTCGGGGTAGGAAGTCTCCGCCGCCGCGCGCCAGATCAGCTTCAACTCATTCTCGGTTAGCAGCCGCTGTCGGATTTTCTTGGCGCCGACCAAATCCTTAACGTCGAGGTGATCGGTCGGTGCGTGCTGCAACAAATCGCGCGTCACCGCCCAATGAAACAGCCGCCGCGCATAGACGAAAGTCTGTCGGGCCGCCTCGGGATGGCCGCGATCGGTAATTTCGTCGACCATGCGAACCACGTCCGCGCGGGCGACGTTGGCGATGGCGCGGTCGCCCCAGCGGGCAATGAGCTCGCGGCGGATGCGCAGCCCGATGGCATTGGCGGTGCGAGCTCGCGCAACGTGCCGGCGGATGAAGTCTTCGGCGATGACATCGAATCGGCTTGCCTGCTTCGCGGCCGCGATCCGCTGTTCCGCGGCCTGGCGCTCGCGCGGGTCGGTACCGTCTTGCAGTTCACGCAGCAAAGCGCGCCCACGGTCGCGCGCCTCGGCCAGCGATAGTGCCGGATAGCGTCCAACCTTAAGCCGGATTGGTGCTCTGCCCCCACCGCGCTGGCGCGCCATGACGAAGAACGACACCCCACCATGGTCGCCGACGCGAACGCCGAACCCGCGCAGTGTTTGATCCCAAATGGGCTCGTGCGGTTGCGCCTTGGCGACGAGCCCGCGAATGAGCTTGTCGGTGAGTACGGCACGCATTGGGTTGGCCTCCTCCTGGTAGCCGGCAGCCAGATGTCGCCCAGCGACGTCTGGCGCGCGATTTGGTTACGCCCTGGCTACCACTTTGCTGGCGCAACGGCGCGACGCTATGCGACGCAAGGTGACAGAAAATGCCGTATCTACGGGACGTTGGCAAGTGTTCTTGCGACGTTATGCGACGCCGCGCGACGCATAATCACGTCGTTTGCGGCAACGCCTGCGCTTGTCGCCGGCTATCAGCAGGGCCTGCCCTGGATGAGCAAGGGCGGCGATACGCCGCTCGCGGCGAAGATCGCGTTGTGGGGCGGCCGGGAGATCGCCGGCCTGTTGCTCGTCTCGCTGCTAGCCGGCACCGCGACCATCCCATACGTCGCCTATCACTTTCATCGCATATCTCCCTATGGCGTGATCGCGAATCTGATGGCGATGCCGGTGGTGTCGGCCTGGGTCATGCCGGCGGGGATTCTTGGCCGGATAAGTGTGCCACTCGGCTTCGACGGCCTGTGGTGGCGGTTGATGGGGCAGGGCATCGACTGGATGATCTCCGTTGCGCTGTGGGTGACGAATTTTCCCGGAGCGCTAGGCCGGATGGCGGCGTTCGGCACCGGCCCGCTGCTGCTGTGCACCGCTGGGCTCGCCGTGCTCTGCTTATTCAAGACGCCCTTGCGGTTCATCGGTGCCTTGCTGATCGGCGGCGCCATTGTGCTGATGATTCGGGCGCCCCAGCCCGATGTGCTGATTGCCGCCGACGGCAGCGCCACCGCCATCCGTGGTGAAGATGGCCGCTTTTCCGTGGTCAAATCGGGTGGCGACGTCTTTGCGTTGCGCGAATGGCTTGCGGCCGATGCCGATGCGCGCACGCCGAAGGACAGTACGCTTGGCGACGGGATCAGATGCGATGCGGCGGGCTGCATCGGGAGGCTGCGCGGCAGCTCGCTCGTCGCCATCGCAAAGACGAGCGAGGCGTTCGAGGAGGACTGCCGCCGCGCGGTGCTGGTGGTGAGTGCGCGCGATGCGCCGCCCGGCTGTGCCGCGCTTGTGGTCGACCGCCAGGTCTGGCAGCGCTTGGCCGTTGTCCCGCTTCGAGGAAACGTGGGGATTGCGGTTAATAGCGTCGGAACAGCCCGACCAGCTTGCCCTGGATGCGCACGCGGTTGGGCGGGAGGATTCTGACCTC
>Ga0306923_10003805_pt1 | contig 14326 bp, 16 predicted proteins | sample sta12Can44000108_FD_203841 | JGI IMG/M metagenome (GOLD analysis project Ga0306923, IMG submission 203841) | Lab enrichment of tropical soil microbial communities from Luquillo Experimental Forest, Puerto Rico - statanox.12C.anox.44.000.108 (v2)... | ecosystem: Environmental > Terrestrial >... | reverse complement strand
ATTGCCGTCCGGTCGGCGCCCCGAAACCGTGCGACAGCTGTCCCAGCAAGAAGCGGCGGTTCATATAGCCATCGGCGCTCGGCAGTGCCTCGACGGCGCGGCCGAGGGCGCGGCCGAGTACGGCGGGTACGAAGCGCATCGCCGGGGCAAAGCGCTGCACCGAGTAATTCGGGTATCCGGCGAAGAGCTCGTCGGCGCCGTCGCCGCCGAGCGCCACCGTCATCAGCCGCCGCGCCGCGCGGCAGACTAGCCAGGAAGGCAAGAGCGACGAATCGGCGAGCGGCTCGCTCAGTCGCTCGCTGACGGCATCGAAGGCGTCGACGAGGTCGGCTTCGTCGAGCTCGACGACCTCGTGGCGCACTCCGAGGTGACGCGAGACCGCCACCGCGTGGGGCGCTTCGTCAAAGCTGCCATCCAGCCCCCGGTCACCCACCCGGACGGTGAACGCGGTCAGATCGGGTGCTGCCTCAGCGGCAAAAGCGGTGACGAGGCTCGAATCGACACCTCCCGACAGAAACACCCCGACAGGCACATCGGCGTCGACCTCGCGTCGTACCGATTGGCGCAGCAGGTCATCGAGCTGCTCGATCGCCTCATCGCAGCCGACCGGTTGGGAGTCAAGGCGCGGCTGCCAGTACCGCTCGCGGCTGATCCGGCCGCCCTCGAAGGTCAGGATCGTACCGGGTTCGAGCTTCGAGATCCCGCTCCACCCCGAAGCGGTTCCCGGCAGATATTCTAAGAGCAACAAGCCATAGGCGGCCTGTCGGTCGGGCCCGATGTTGCGAAAGACGGGGTGGCAGAAAAGCGCCGACACCTCCGAGGCGAAGACAAGCCGACCGTGCGTGGCACCCCAGTAGAGCGGCTTTTCGCCGAACCGGTCGCGCACCAGATAGAGCGCCCCGCTGGCGCCGTCGCGAAAGGCAAAGGCGAACATGCCGTCGATGCGCTCGACCGTGCGGCGCACCCCGTCGCGGCGGATCATCTGGAACAGGACCTCGGTATCCGAGCGGTCGCGCAACGCGACGCCGGCGTCGCTCAGCTCATCAGCGAGGACCCGGTACCCGTAGATCTCGCCGTTGAAGACGAGGGCGTCGCCGCTCGCCTTGTCGACCCGGGGCTGCGCCCCGCCCGCCAGATCGATGATAGCCAGGCGCCTGTGGCCGAGCGCGATATGATGATCGACAAAGATGCCGCTGCCGTCCGGCCCGCGATGCGCGAGCGCCCGATTCATCGCGGCGAGCACTTCTTTGGCCTCGCGCCCGGGCATAGTGAATCCCGCTATGCCGCACATCCGAAGCTCATTCGCAGCACGCGACTACCCACGGGACTACCATCGGCGGAGCGAAGCCATCCGCTGCGGCTGCGTCCGATGCTGCACCACCCGCCGGATCTTGTAAGGCGGCCGCCCGCGCGCTTCGAAATAAATGCGAGCCTGCACCTCAGCGATAATACCGAGCAGCAGAAAGAGGATGCCCGACAGGCCGATCGTCGCGGCGAGCAACGGCAGCGGCGTCTGGATCAAGGTGACGGCGGCGGCGTATTTGAGAACCACCGCCCAGCCGAAGACGGCCAGCGAGAGCACGAGAAACCCGAGGCCGAGCTTGCCGAAGAACTGCATAGGCCGGTCGGAGGCGCGGTCGATGAAATAGACGATCAACAGATCGAGAAGCACGCGGACGATTCGGCCGATGCCGTATTTCGAGCGGCCGAAGCGGCGCGGTCGGTGGGTGATGACGAGCTCGGTGACGCGCGCCCCTTCCCAAGCGGCGTAGATCGGGATGAAGCGGTGCATCTCGCCATAGAGGCGGACATCCTCGATAACCTCGCGGCGGTAGGCCTTCAAAGTGCAGCCGTAATCGTGCAGCGGCACATGGAGCAGACCGGAAATTAGCCGATTGGCGATGACCGAGGGCAGACGGCGGGTCAGCGCGTCGTCCTGCCGCGTCATGCGCCAGCCAGAGACGACGTCATAACCCTCATCGAGTTTGGCGAGCAGCCGCGGGATGTCGCCCGGATCATTCTGGCCGTCGCCGTCCATCGGGATGATGATGTCGCCGGTGCTGTTCTGGATGGCCGCCATCAGGGCCGCGGTCTGGCCGTAGTTGCGCGAGAGGTGCAGCACCCGGACCCGCTGATCGCGCTCGGCAAAACCGTCGAGCGCGGCGCCCGAACCATCCCTCGACCCGTCATCGGCAAAGATGATCTCGGCGGATTGCGGCAGACGGTCGAGGGTCGAGGCCAAGGCCCGATAAAGTTCGGGCAGTGCCTCGGCTTCGTCGTAGACCGGAATGACGACCGAGATGTCCATGATGCCCCGCCACGAGCGCCGGCGCGTCCTCTATCCATTCCATAAAATAAGAAGAAACCCTCATGAAAGCTAGCCCAGCCGTCGCCCGCGGCACTGCTTCCCGATGCATAAGCACCGACTGAGCGAGCCCATATCCGATACGGACCGAACAGCTGGGCGTGTACGGCTCATGACCCCGCTGGGTGCGTATCCGGTACGACACAGCCTCCCGATTTGAACCCAGGCCAGCCGAACATGCAAAATTTATATCGAATAGGTCTCCTGTGGCCCTGTAGCGGCCCCTTAGAACGTCGGACAGGGCCTATCCCTTGGCTAACAACCAGGAGTATGCTATGCCTATGACTGCGAGCGTCGATCGGGTTGAGGTGATCACGTCGGTCCAGCGCAGGTCGGCGGACGGCGGACGAGAAGGCGCGGATCGTGGAAGAAACCTACGCGCCGGGAATGTGCCACTGGTGGCGCGGGGGCGACAACAGGATGAGAAGCCGTATTCGAAAGATTGAGCGCTCAGCAGTGCCAGCGGGGTAGCGGGGTGAACGGCGCTCCCGGTACGGCGCCGAACGGGATCGTCTGCGCCTTCAACCCTAACGGCCCCGGACGCATTACGAGGGACGGAAAAGCCTGTGCGCTTTAATAGAAATGATCTCCCGCCAATGACCGATAGACCATGCAAGCTGCATCACCATCGAAGCGTATCCGGACCCGGCGGCGCAGATGTCTTTTTGTCTTATCCCGAGAACGAGTCCATACGCGAGGCAAGCAAACAACCACGCCGAGGCAGGTCCGGCCAGCGGCCAATAGAGCGGACCGAGAAATCCCAGGAGTACAATGGGTGCGATAGACGGGAGGATCAAGTGTCTGATGCGCGTTCGGCCGCCATGGCGAGCAAACGTGTGGGCGCGTCCTCGACCGTGCCTCACGTACTGGCGAAAGAGTGAAATTGTGTTACTACGCGGAAAGTAGGTAATGACCAGATCATCCGCCAACCAAATCCTGCCGCCGCTTTGGACCAGTCTTCGGTCGAACTCTGCATCCTCGTTGAACCGCATTTCGTCATCATAGCCCCCAAGTTCGCGAAACTGCTCCAAATTAAACAGTGCGTGGTGGCCATGTTCCACCCAGCCGCCTCGGTTGAGAAGTCGGTGTGCTGAACCCCCTGTGCCGAGGAACGAGTTCTGCGCTGCAGCAGCGGCGCGTTGGAAGCAGGTCGCGCCGAGGGTGTACATGGGCGTGACCACGGAGCTTGCCCCCGTTTCGATCGCCTTCGCTACTAGCCGGGATGCGTAATCCTTCGGGTATCCGGCATGCGCATCAAGCCTCACGAGCCAGGTCCGCCCTTGTCCGAAGCATTCGACGGCGCGATTGACCGAAGCACTCGTGCTCAAACGCTTAACCGTGGTTTGCACCTGGACGCGAGGATCGGTGCTTGCGATGCGCTCGACAGTGGCTATGGTGTGGTCGGAGCTGCCCCCATCGCTGACCACAATAAGGGCCTCGCTGCAGCGGCGGTCCGCCTGGAGGGCGGCAATGACACTTTCGATATAAGCCTCTTCGTTCAGGCTGGGAATCACGATCAGAACGTCGGCGCCCGTTGTGGTCTCAGATCGATTGATCGTCGAGGGTTCAGCAGTTTGGGGTCTCATACTCAACCAGATGTCCCCTTTGTCGAGGGTCGGTATGACCCTCGACACTCTCCAACTATGTGCGCTTCTCTAGCACCTGGGAGTGTGCCTGCAAGTAACGCACCGTGTTACGGATACCCTGCTCAATAGAGACCTGTGGCTGCCAGCCAAGTGCCTTGAGCTTGGTGGTATCGAGATGCACGAAAGGCGAATCGCCGAGCCAGCCACGCTCGCCCCCAGTGGTGCAGTATTGAACGCCCTTGAGACCGAGTTCCTCCACGACAATGTCAGCCAGATCCCGTACGTTCATAAACTCGTCGTGGCCGAGGTTGAAGAGGTTCTTGCGTTCTTTAGCGAGTTGAACCGCGTAGAAAATGCCGTTAACGCCATCGATCACGTCGAGGTAGGATTTACGCTGCTTTCCGTCTCCTAGGATTTCAAGTACCTGGGTATTAGCTCCGAGTTTTTTTATAAAGTCGAATATCACGCCATGCGTATACCGTTCCCCGATCCACGATACGAAGCGAAAGATGTAGCACGTGATACCAAAATATTCGGAGTAAGCCTGAATCATGGCCTCGCCAGCGAGCTTGCTGGCCCCGTAAAGGCTGGTCTGGAATGGCGCGTAGCTTTCGGGCGTCGGAAAGACGTCCGGCTCGCCATACACTGTCGCGCTGCTCGCAAAGGCAATGCGTCTAACTTCATTGATCCGCATCGCTTCCAAGACGTTCCACGTGGCAATGGTAGTCTGTTCAAGGTCAACTCGTGTTTGTTGGATACCGCCGCGCACATCAGCATTTGCTTGGAGGTGAAACACAAAGTCGCAGTTTGCCATTTCCTTTTCGAGCCGTTTGCCGTCGAGGACGTCGGCGTGCACTACTCTGACCTTGGGGTTCCCGGCATGGTGGATGATGAACTCCTCCTGACCGGTGCTGAAGTTGTCGTAGATTGTCACGTCGGCGCCACCTTGCGCGAGTCTATCGACAATGTGGCTCCCAATAAAGCCGGCGCCGCCCGTAATGAATGCCCGATTTATGCCCGCCGAATTCATAGTTCTAGCAAAGCTAGATCGAAAATGTTGCGGCTCAAGTCATTCCTCCGAAAAGTGAATAATTCGGGAGCCATGAAATTCAAAATGGAATGGGATCTGTCTCAGCCGGTGCATTGCTGCGAGAAAACAGCTTTGAGCCGGTGGTGGGCAGTAGAACAACAGAAATCCGCCGCCGCCGGCGCCGGCCAGCTTGCCCCCCAGCGCGCCGGCATCGAGGCCTCGTTGGTAGTGGGCGTCGATCGCGTCGTCGGAGATCTTTGACGCCAAAGTTCGCTTTAGGGCCCAGGCTTTATGCAGCAACCGGCCAAAGCCATCCAGGTCCCCATCCCGCAAGAGTTGTATACCCACATCCACCTGGGCCACCATAGCCTTCTGCGTCTCAAAGATCTCCACGTCGGCCAGGTTGCTAGTTTGTTCTTCAAGAATCGTCGAGGCCGAACGCGTTATGCCGAGATAGAATAAGAATAGAGAGGCCTCCAATCGCTTGATGGTATCGGCCGCCACAAAAATCCTTTCGACCGTCGTCCTTCCGTCGGGATGGAATTCCAGGCGATTGAGACCGCCGAAAGCAGAAGCGTATTGGTCCTGTTTGCCGATTGGCTCCTTGAGAACGTCGATCTCGATATAACACGCATCTTCCGCCAGCCGAGCAGGAGGAAGAAATCGCTGAAGGCGCGCGTTCAGGTTCTGAATTAGCCCTACAGTAAAAGCGGAGGACGACCCGAGGCCCGTCCCCCCCGGGATATCAGCAATTGAGGCAACTTCTATCCCACCATTCGGCACCAGTTCACTAAGAACGGCGCGCAGGATCGGATGCTCGATCTGGTCGACCGAGGCGACAAGCTCGGTCTTCGAATATTTGAGATGTATAGAGGTTGGCTCAAAATAGGGATGGGTCGTCATGTACATGCTCTTATTGATCGCAACGCTCAGCACCGCCCCTGGGTGGCGGCTATAGAAGCCGCTTATATCGGAGCCCCCGCCGAAGAAGCTGATGCGAAAGGGCGTCTGCGTCGTGATCATGGCTGTGCTCTCTGAGTCGGCACGACGATACCGGACCCCAGAATTATGTCCACGGCCTCTCGCAAGTCTTCGACGAGCTGATCCGGCAATTCGAGAGCGTCGCAATCGCGGCAACCGTGACCAGTTTTGACTCCGATCGCGCCGATCCCCATTCGCCGCGCCGCGACCACGTCACGGCGGCTGTCTCCAATACCGTACGAACCCGACAACGAGATATTCCAGTCCTGGACCGCCTGGTCGAACATCCCGGTTTTCGGCTTGCGACACGCGCAATCGACTTTCAATTCCGGAACTTCGCCGGCAAACCCTTTGTCTGGATGATGGGGGCAGAAATAGAGGGCGTCGATCCAGGCGTGCTCCTGTCCCAGGAGCGCCTCCATCTTGTTGTGAATGAGCCGCAGCACATCCGGAGTGCACTCGCCGCGCGCGACCACCGGCTGATTGGTCACGACGACGACCAGGAATCCTGCCTGATTAAGCCGCCGAATGGCCTCGGCCGCACCAGGGATTAGCTCCATCTGTGCCGGATCTGAAAGATGCGAGACCTCTTTGTTGATGACGCCGTCCCGGTCAAGGAAGACTGCCAGGCGCCTGTAGCCCCGGCTGAGGCGTGTGGGCTTGCCGGTTTCAAAGTCTAAACGCACGCGCGCCAGACGGTCCGGCGTCCCGAAATCCTTGAAATATTCCGCCGAGCGATAGGCCCTGAGCCCGCGATCGCGGGCCGGCGCCGGAAAGATGTCGTGTACCAGATCCAAATGCTGGCTCGGCGGAATCAAGTCTAGGATCTTACGCTCGATCACCGCCACACCGGCGTTGACCATGTTTGCCAGATATTGAACCTCCGGCCTCGGCTTCGGATGGATCGCGGATATCCAGCCCTCGGCATCGACCTCGACGAGGTCGCTGTCGTAGGGATGGTCATTGGGATGAACGACAAGAGTGGCGAACGGTCGGCTCTTGGCGTGGTCGGCCCAAAGCCGTGCAAGGTCGCACTCGACGAAGACATCTCCGTAGAGAACGAGAAAGCGGTCCTGCAACAGAGCGCTCGCATGGCGCAGCGCCCCCGCCGTGCCGAGCGGCGGATCTTCGGCGGAGTATGAAATCTCCATGCCGAAGCGCCGACCGTCGCCGAAATGGGCTTCGATGCGTTCGGCAAGATGCGACACCAGGAAGAGCACGCTTGTGAAAGCATGGCGCTTGGCCAGCAGAACCTGATGTTCCAGATTGGGCCGGCCGCCAATCGTTACCATCGGTTTCGGGATCGACCGCGCATGCTCGCCAAGTCGTGTACCCCGCCCGCCCGCCAAGATGGCCACTTGCATGTCAAGCGCCCCGCACCGAACGACCAAAGATATATTGGGCGATGTTATGCATAAGAATTTGATGGCAGTCTTCGACGACGCCATAATTGTCAGCAGCAACGTGGAGGCTGACGTCGGCCAACCTTGCCGCCTCGCCGCCACTGAACCCGGTGAGGGCGATGGTCTTCAAGCCCATGGAGCTAGCCTGACGCAACGCTGCCAAAATGTTTGCGCTGTTTCCTGACGAGGAGATGCAGATCAAAATGTCGCCGGGTTGAGCCTGCATCTCGATCTGGCGCGAAAAGCTAACTTCGTAGCCAAAGTCGTTGGCGCAAGCCGTGAGTAAGGCGGTATTGGATACGAGAGAGTGAACGTGAATTGGCGTCTGTAAGGGCGTGAAGGTGCCCTTGACCCAGTCGCACAACAGATGGTCGGCAATCGCAGCCGACCCGCCGTTTCCCGCCACCCAAAGCCGCGCCTGGCGCATGCGCACGCCCTCTATTGCCGCGATCACAAGGTCTAGTTGGCGCCAATCGATGGAAAGAAGTGCCCTGGACAGAGCGTCCGCATAAGCCTTGACGTGCGCCTCGATCGTCTCAAGGTTGAATCGGCAATTGAGGCGGCGAGGATCTTCAGACGGACCCATTATTAATCCTTCGACATTGTCTTGAGGCTGCTGAAGCGTAGCACAAGTTGCGCTATTCGGATCGTCCGTGTTAGCATCGCGATGCACCCGAGCTTGCCGAGATTTGCGCAAGCACGCTCTCCCACGGCTATGGAAAAGCCGCTCGGCCGTTACGCCCCTCCGATGCAGGGACCCGAACGCTTACCGCTAGCGCCTCACGGCCGAGCCGTCAAGCCGGATCTCCAGTGGATCGCTTTCAACGCTTGTCTCCCGCGCTAGACCGCGGCGAGGATGGCGTAACCGCGCTTCTCGCCGAGCGACAGCACGAGGCTGTCGGACCGCGGGTCGAGATAGAATCCGACCACGTCGCGTGGAGCTTGGTAAAAGCCGATGCGGGACACTGAAGCGGTGCGCCGCTCGCATTGATCGGAGGCAGCGACACGCCGGCCGCGGCGGTTATCCTCTGGCCAGTCCATGCCCCGCCTCGCCCGGCGGCTCAGTGAGCGTCGGCTCGACCGTGCGCTCGATAAGCGCGCCGGCGGCGAAGGACGCAGGCCGGGCGCTTTTTCCTCTCGGCCAGCAGGCCGATGAACCGCGCTCGACGGCGCCTCGCGGGGATTTCGAAACCCACGGCGGCTCATTTCCAGCCCGCCGCAACGCTCCGCCGTTGCCAGAATGAACCACGCCCGTAGATATGCTCTTGGTTCGGATCCCGCCACTGGCGCAGCGAATCGCTGGCGGTGTGCGGCACTTCACCTAACTTAAGAGGCGGCGCGGAATGTGAGCCAGACGCGATAGAATAGCCAATTGCAGAATGGGCAATTAGCCGGCATTCGGGGAAGGATTTTCGGGCAACGATGCATAGGGTCGATGCCAGGCGCGATCCATAGCCGAATTAGCGTTGCCGTGTCCCGGCTATGGAACTAGGGATGTAAGCAGCCAAATTTGTGCAAGTGTCTCTGCTGTTGAACAGATGCGAATATTGATCACTGGAGGCGCCGGTTTTGTCGGCTCACATCTCGCTTTGGCTTTCAGGCAACAGCGCGACCGTCGCACTTGATAACCTGAAGCAGAGGGGAAGCGAATTGGCGCTGCGCAGGCTGGCGGTCGGCGGCGTCGAGTTTCGCCATGGCGATATCCGCAACCCAGAGCCGACACCGGAAGTCTCGACCTGCTCGTTGTATGCTCAGCGGAGCCCTCAGCTCAAGCAGGGCTGTATGGGGGAGAACGCTACCTCATCAATACGAACCTCATGGGCACGATCAATCGCCTCGACCACGCCCGCCACCACGATGCCGCCGTGATTTTTCTGTCGAGAAGCCGAATCTACCCCGTCACATCCCTACGCGAGCTGCCGTTGGTTCTCGGTTTGTCGTCCCAGCGGCTAGTACAGGGCCGGGCGTTCGGCCTGCGGCATTACAGAGGAGTTTCCCCTCATCGGGAGCCGTTCGCTTTACGGGACAACCAAGTGCTTTGCTCGGAGCTAATCATTGCCGAGTATGTGGCGCTTTACGGGCTGCGCGCCGTCGTCAATCGCTGCGGCGTAGTTGATTGGCCGTTGCGAACGGGCAGGATCGACCAGGGTTTCGCGGGGCGTGTCGCTCACGGAACTCACGGAAAAATGCGCAGAACGTACTGGCCAACTCGTGGGGATAATGTCTCGGGCTGGAGACCACTCCAGTGGACATCCCATTCTATATCACGGACAACACGGCCGTGGCTGCGGCTACCGGGTGGTGTCCTCGCCTCTCGATGTGCGAGATACTTGATTACATCTTGAGTGGCTACGGAGCGCCGCGGAGAGGTGGAGGCGATATCAAGGTAAGGAGGTAAGAGGAATGGCTGTTGCGGTTATCACTGGCTCGGCGGGTCTGATCGGGGCCGAGGCCGCGCGTTTTTTCGCCGATAAGGGACTCGACATTGTCGGCATCGACAATGATATGCGCCGTGAGTTTTTCGGCGAGGAAGCCAGCACGATCTGGAGCCGACAGCGTCTAGAAGCCACGCTCGCGGGCTACCGGCACTGCAACATCGACATCCGCGATCAGAGCGCGATGCTCGGTCTCTTTGGACAATACGGCAAAGACGTGGCCGTCGTCATCCATACCGCGGCGCAGCCCTCGCACGATTGGGCTGCGAAGGCGCCCTTTGTGGATTTTTCGATCAACGCTACTGGGACGCTCAATCTCTTAGAGGCGACACGGCAGTGTTGTCCGGATGCATGCTTCATTTTTACGAGCACCAACAAGGTCTATGGCAACACACCTAACCGGCTGCCGCTTGTCGAGCAAACGGGCCGGTGGGAGTTATTGGATGATCATCCTTATGGACGTCACGGCATCGATGAGACGATGAGTATCGATCAAACAATGCACAGCCTTTTCGGCGCCTCCAAGGTCGCCGCCGACGTACTGGTGCAAGAATATGGGCGTTATTTCGGCATGAACACGGTTTGCTTCCGCGGCGGCTGTCTTACGGGTCCCGGCCATTCGGGGACGCAGCTGCACGGCTTTCTCGCGTATCTGGTGAAGTGCGCGGTTACCGATACCCCTTATGTCGTGTTCGGATATGGCGGCAAGCAGGTGCGCGATAACATCCACTCTTTCGACCTCGTGAACGCGTTCTGGCATTTCTTTGAGGCTCCGCGCTCCAGTGAGGTGTACAACATTGGCGGCGGGCGTTACTGCAACTGCTCAATGCTGGAGGCAATCGAGAAATGCCAGAACTTGACCGGCCGGAAAATGCGGTGGTCGTACAGCGAGGCCAACCGTGCTGGTGACCACATCTGGTGGATCAGTGATATTCGCCGATTCCAGGCGCATTACCCCGGGTGGTCGATGCGCTACGACCTCGACGCCATTCTGGGTGAGATTTTCGAGGCGATCGGCGACCGGACGAGGCGATCGGAGGTGGTGCGATGCCGATATTAAGTCAAATTCTTGGCCCGAATGGCAGCGGGACTCACCGGCAAGTGCTCTCTATCGTAGTCTCGACGCAGCTAGTCCCTGCTACAGTTCACGTTCCATCCGATCGAGTGGGCGCGATTTGTTTCTCGATCGAGATTACGGTTCGTTGTTTTGCGATACTTCCACCTCCCGATCCTCACTGGGTCCGCGATATCCTTCGTCACCCCACGATCACTAATTATCTCCTCTGCTGCGCTTTAGTCTTCCGCAGCGTCGATCCTCACGATCGCTCCGGTCGTTCGCAATTGCTTCGACGTTAGGCGAGTTTTTGCAGCGCTCCCATCTAGCCTTGGGAACTATCTCGGACTCGCGCAATAGTCGTTGATGAGCCCGTCGTTACGTTCGCGGCGCGCGTGAGTGCGAGGCGGTGAATCTTGAAGATCTCGCGGCGCGCTTCCCGTTTGAGCCTGGGCTGCCAGCTTTTGCGTGTTCCGAGACTATTGGTCAACGGTCCGTTATTAACATATCTCTCGGTTCACCGATGCTTAACTGCCGGCCGAGTGTTCGGTAGGGTCCAATCTTCAGGAACCGGAACTGCCAGATGCGGTAGAGAACGCGCCAATATCCGCCTCCCATCTTAAAAACCCGGAACGACGATTCACCCATATTGACGCCGCGTCCAATCCAGGAAATGGGCACCTCCTTGACGCGATGACCCATCAGGAGAGGTTGCAATCCGGTCTCCGCGTTGATCGCAAAGCCGGGTTCCTGCAACAGCAAACCCTGCACCACCTCGAGCCGCATCAATTTGAGATTATTGGTCAAATCGCGAAACCTGGCGAGGAGCAAGAAACGCGCGATCATGTGAAAAGCTCGATTGGCTATGATTTTCATCAAAGGATAGTTGAGCAAGACGCTGTGACGCGAGAACCGGCTGCCAACGGCAACGTCATAACCTTCGGCAATGGCGTCGAACAGATCGCGTACCTCCGGCAACAAGTGTTGGAAATCGGAATCCAACGAAAGCACGTATCGTCCGCTCGCTGCCCGCAGCCCATCCCGTATGGCGCGGCCCACACCGTTGGGAGGCGTTCGGTGGATCGGTTTGATGCGAGGATCTTTGGTTGCCAGCTCGTCGATGACGTCGCCCGTTTTGTCGTTGCTGTTATCGTTTACGAGGATGATCTCGTAAATGTAGTCGTCAAAGAGGTCAATAAGCCGCGAAACCAGCGGATCTACGTTCATTTCTTCATTGTGACATGGCACAATGACTGAAACCTCCCGCCGAAACATGTTGTCAACCTTTAACCGCATCCGTGGATAAGCAGAGAAGGCCGGAGGCTTTTGTCCATGCAGAAGGATCGATCCCGCCAGCGTCCGCAAAGCCGGCATGTTCTCGAGAATGATCGAAAGGTTGCGGAGCAACCAGACGGCCTTTGGCGTCAATGGACGATATACAAAGTCGTTAAAGACAGCAAAGATCCGAATAAATCCGAGTTCCGAAAGCAATTCGTACATCTCGGGCCGGTTGAGGAGTAAGCGCGGATCCGGGTAACCGAAAATATACCCGACGCCTCGTCGGAGGCGGCGAATGACGTTCCATGGATTGCTCTCGTACAACAGGACACGGCCGCTCGGGCCTAACAGCACAAAAATATGTCCAAGGAATAAAGCGGCGTTACGCTTGTCCAGCATATCGTGGGCAATGATGAAGTCGAAATGGCGTCCCTCGAGAACTCCTGGAAACGACCGACTCGGAAGAAATTCGACGACAGAAGGAAGCCCGTCGGGCCGCCTTGCATCGGTTTCGAAAGTGATCGCCGTCAAAGGGCACTCACACCTCGTTACCTTGGCGAGCTGTCGGGTAAACGCCCCATTCCCACAGCCTATTTCGAGAATACTCTGCCCCGGTAGCACATGCATCACATGGCGAAAGGTCTGCGCCCGCCACAGCATGCGGTCTTCTATGATAGGGTCGCGTTGCCTCCAATACGCCTCCCGCGCCCGTTCTCGTAGAGCCGCTATATCGCTCAGAGAGCTCATAGACGATGACATAATCTGGCTACTCCTCTGTCCGCACCCTGCGTAACCGCAGCCGGTCCCGGCGCTCCGGGTGTTTTCTCGATAATCTCCAGAGATCCCGGGACGAGTTCCATCGGGTTGCAGACCGGCTCAGGCAAACGAGATGTTGCCTCAATCCGTGCTCGGGACCAAGCGCCGCTAATAGCCAACCGGATGTTGTGCCGTGCGGGCAGGAGGACGAGATGGCTTCGGTCACCGAACGTCGGATCCTCGACGCGTTGCGCCACATCGCCGGTCCCGATAAAGTTCCGCCTCTGCGGCCGGCCTACGTTCGGGCGACAAGAAGGGCCTAATCCCAATGGAAAATTACGAGCTGCGCTGCATGTCGACGGGTTTTCTCGTGCCCAACGGGACGCCGCGATCTGGCGCGCCCCGATGGTCATGGGCGCGCTGCAGCAGATGCTGAGTGAGTTTGATTGGGGCGAGCTGCATCGACATGCCGCCCGGCAAGGGCTGTGCGCAGTTGACGATGGCCCTGCAGGTGCCACCCACAAACAGGCCTCAACATGTTTGAGAAGGTCGCTACGCCGGTGTTCGGCATCGTCGAGGACATGACCTATTTCCTGTGCCTGTCATTGTGCGGACGCAGCGAGATCCTCAGGCATCATGGTGCCCGACAAAAAGCCGAGCGGGCTCGGCACCGAGCTTCATCGCGAGGTGCTGCTGGATCTCAAGGCCCGCGCGACCTCCGACGGTCGAAGCGCGATCACCGTTTCCGAGCCCGACAATCCGCAGGTGCTCGTTTTCCGCCATATAGCGGGCCGCATTTACGAAAAAGTAAGTGCCCACGCTGAGCAGCGCGCGACGCGCATTGTCATTCATTACACGGGCATTAAACGCGCTCAACCCAAACTCCCGGTCTCGAGGAAGGCAAGGGGGAAACCGACGATGAACGGTGATCCTTGAAATCGGATCGCCCACTCGCGGCAAGATGTGCTACCTTTATCGCCTCGGGCGCAACACCGCAGTGGTCTCGCTTCTCGCCAAGATTTTGCCCGGACCGATCCGTTTCGCCGAAATCCTTGCCATTGCTCCTATGTATGCCTGAAACTGTCTCGGCGACACGTGATGATTTTCGACTGAACCCTTTGCCGCTTTGCCCCAGCTGGTGGTGCAGATCTGACATCCGATACCGTGGGCTTGGGCCATTATGGAAAATCGGGTAATTCTGCCGGGTTCTTTCGTGTCATTTCAACCATTAATGAGCACGCGGGCAAAATTCTCGCATTACTACTAGGCAAGCGCACGCATGACTTTAGCAAGACACCCTACCGGCTCAAAGATCAATCTGGAAACGGTTGGCTTATCCGTGATGGTATTTTGTGCCGCCACGTCATTTCTTATTGGATTTTTACTAGGAGAGGATAGTATCGGTGGCGCGCGTTTCGATTTTTACCTTTTCCATTGG